>Ga0315280_10002426_pt1 | contig 30206 bp, 23 predicted proteins | sample YL17G06_40_MG_FD_203697 | JGI IMG/M metagenome (GOLD analysis project Ga0315280, IMG submission 203697) | Sediment microbial communities from Yellowstone Lake, YNP, Wyoming, USA - YL17G06_40 | ecosystem: Environmental > Aquatic > Freshwater > Lake > Sediment | place: USA: Wyoming | collected... | reverse complement strand
CCCTTGGTGAATCTGGAAGTGATTGTGAATTTGATCGCCAGCACGACGACGCGGACCGGATTGATTGTGAAGGCCGCCTTGGACACGAACCACTATCCTGCCAAGATCAAGGTAACAGACGAGCAATGGGGACGACTACGCCTCAAACGGCAAGACTTCCACGGCGAATGGAACTACACCCTGTCTCCACGGAAGTAAAAACTTGTTCAGGTTATTTTTGCGCAGTCGCTAACCGGCGACCTGCGGGCCACGGCGGTCATTTTCGTGATGGTGGTTTTGGGCGTAGTGTTGCGTTTCTTCCAGGAAATGCGTGCCGATAATGCGGCCGAAAAGCTCAAAGCGATGGTCAGCAACACGGCGGCGTTGGTGCGCGGCGGCAAGGAAGAAGAAGTATCGCTCAAGATGTTAGTGCCTGGCGATATCATCCGGCTGGCGGCCGGTGATATGGTGCCGGCGGATGTACGGGTGCTTTCCGCCAAAGACCTGTTCCTGAATCAAGCGGTCCTCACCGGCGAAGCCCTGCCGGCGGAGAAGAAAGCCGCCCCAGCGTCGGCAGACGCTCAAAATCCACTCGATCTGCCCAACCTCTGCTTCCTGGGTTCCAATGTGGAGAGCGGCTCCGCGACCGCCGTGGTCATCCAAACCGGAGACCGCACCTACTTTGGCTCGCTGGCTGCCCGCATCATCGGGCAGCGTCAGCTCACCAGCTTCGACAAGGGTGTGAACAAGTTCACCTGGCTGATGATCTACTTCATCGCCGTCATGGTCCCGGCTGTTTTCCTCATCAACGGACTGAGCAAGCACAACTGGCTGGAAGCTTTCCTGTTTGCCCTGGCCGTGGCCGTCGGGCTGACCCCCGAGATGCTGCCCATGATCGTGACCGTGAACCTGTCCAAGGGCGCCCTCGCGATGGCGCGCAAGAAAGTGATCGTCAAACGCCTGAACGCCATCCAGAACTTCGGGGCGATGGATGTGCTGTGTGCCGACAAGACCGGCACCCTCACCCAGGGCAAGATCGTGCTCGAAAAGTACCTGGACCCGCACGGCGATTCCAGCGAGAAGGTGCTGCACTACGGCTACCTGAACAGCTACCACCATACCGGGTTGAAGAACCTGCTCGACGAGGCCGTCCTCGCCCATGAGGAGTTGGAAGAACGCCTGAAAGCGAACGAGGAGTACCGCAAGATCGACGAGATTCCTTTCGATTTTGTGCGACGCCGAATGTCGGTGGTGGTGGAAGATAGAACCGGGTTGAACACGTTGATCTGCAAGGGCGCGGTGGAGGAAGTGCTGAGCCTGTGCACCCGGGTGGAAGTCAAAGGGGAGGCCATCGAAGTTCTGCCCGAGCACGACGCCAAGCGGCGGCAGTTGGCGGACGATCTGAACGGCCAGGGCTTCCGGGTCATCGCCCTGGCCTACAAGCAAATGCCGGGCTCCTCGGATGAGCCGGTTTACTCGGTCAAGGATGAGTCGGACCTGATCCTGCTGGGATTTCTGGCCTTCCTCGATCCGCCCAAGGGCACCGCTACGGAGGCGTTGAAGCGGCTGGGCAGCCTGAACGTGAACGTCAAGGTCCTGACCGGCGATAATGAGATCATCACCGCCTATATCTGCAAGGAAGTGGGCCTACCGGTAGAGCATCTTCTGCTCGGCTCCCAAATCGAGACGATGAGCGAGACGGAATTGGCCGAAGCCGCCAGCACGACCAGCGTTTTTGCCAGGCTGGCCCCGCTGCACAAGGAGCGCATCATCCATGCGCTCCAGAGTACAGGTCATGTGTTGGGGTTCATGGGCGACGGCATCAATGACGCCCCGGCCTTGAAGGCCGCCGATGTGGGCATCTCGGTGGACAGCGCGGTGGACATCGCCAAGGAGTCATCCGATGTCATCCTGCTGGAAAAAAGCCTGATGGTGCTGGAGCAAGGCGTGCTGGAAGGCCGGCGGGTATTCGGCAATATCGTCAAGTATATCAAAATGGCGGCCAGCTCGAACTTCGGCAACATGTTCAGTGTCGTAGGAGCCAGCGCGTTCCTGCCCTTTCTGCCCATGCTCCCGATCCAGGTGCTGACCAACAACCTCCTATACGACTTCTCGCAGACCACCATCCCCACCGACGAGGTGGACGCCGAGTGGCTGACCAGGCCGCGCCAGTGGACGATTGGCAAGATCCTGCGCTTCATCCTGTTTTTCGGGCCGATCAGCTCGATCTTCGATTACGTGACGTTCTTTCTGATGCTGTACGTTTTCAACTGCTGGCACAACCCGGCCCTGTTCCACACCGGCTGGTTCGTGGAGTCGCTCTTCACCCAGACGTTGATCATTCATGTCATCCGCACCAACAAGATCCCGTTGCTCGAAAGCCGGGCCAGTGGGCCGCTCATCCTCACTTCCGCCATCATCGTCGCGGTCGGCGCCTGGCTGACGGTTGTGCCCCTGGCGAATACGTTCGGGTTTGTCCCACTCCCGTCGCTGTACTGGCTGTTCCTGGCCATCATACTGCTGGGCTATGCGATTCTGACACAGGTGGTGAAGACCTGGTTCGTGCGCCGGTTTGGCGAATGATGGGGTGCCCACTCCACAGCCCCGAACCGCCGATACCCCGATCTGAATACCCCGTAATTGCTGAACGCAGCTATGAAACCCCCTGTAGGGTCAACACCCCATAGCGTCCGCATCGCTTCCCGTCGTATGGTGGGCTATGGTGTCAGCAGAACACCATCGAACCGGAAGGCCACATGGGACCATTGATAGAACCGTTGCGCGACGAGGTCGGCAAGGTCACGGATCCGAAAGCTCCGTCGTTGGGCGAAACCGCGGTGGAAGTGCTTACCGAGGTCCGACGCGAAGAGGCCCTGCTCAAGACGGGGGCCTTACAGAACGCGATTTTCAACAGCGCCAACTTCTCGAGCATCGCCACCGACGCGAAGGGCGTTATCCAGATCTTCAACGTCGGCGCCGAGCGGATGCTGGGCTACACGGCTGCCGACGTGATGAACAAGATCACGCCGGCCGACATCTCCGATCCTCAGGAATTGATAGCGCGCGCCAAGGCGTTGAGCATCGAGCTCGCAACCCCGATTATGCCGGGCTTCGAGGCCTTGGTGTTCAAGGCCTCACGCGGCATCGAGGACATTTACGAGCTGACCTATATCCGCAAGGATGGCAGCCGCTTCCCGGCCGTCGTATCGGTCACGGCGTTGCGCGACGCTCAAAACGCCATTATCGGCTACCTGCTGATCGGCACCGACAACACCGCGCGCAAGCAGGCGGAAGAGGCGCTGCGCAAGGCGGGGGCCCTGCAGAGCGCGATTTTCAATAGCGCCAATTTCTCGAGTATCGCCACCGACGCGAAGGGCGTCATTCAGATCTTCAACGTCGGCGCGGAACGCATGCTGGGTTACGCGGCCGCCGACGTGATGAACAAGATCACGCCGGCCGACATTTCCGATCCGCAGGAAGTGATCGCGCGCGCCAAAGCGCTGAGCGTCGAGCTCGGAACCCCGATTACGCCAGGCTTCGAGGCCTTGGTGTTCAAGGCGTCGCGTGGGATCGAAGATATCTACGAGCTGACCTACATCCGCAAGGATGGCAGCCGGTTCCCGGCGGTCGTGTCGGTCACCGCGCTGCGCGACGATCAAGACGCCATCATCGGCTATCTGTTGATCGGCACCGACAACACCGCACGCAAGCAGATCGAAGCAGATCAGAAGCAGCTCGCTCAGCGCCTGCGCGACTATCAGTTCTACACTCGCTCCCTGTTCGAATCCAACATCGACGCGCTGATGACCACCGATCCGTCCGGCATCATCACCGACGTCAACAAACAGATGGAGGCGCTCACCGGTTGCACGCGTGACGAGCTGATCGGCGCGTTGTTCAAGAATTATTTCACTGATCCGGAGCGGGCCGAGACGAGCATCAAACTGGCGCTGAGCGACAAGAAGGTCACCGACTACGAACTCACCGCGCGTTCCAGGGACGGTCAGGAAACTGTGGTGTCCTACAATGCGACCACCTTCTACGACCGGGACAGGAAGCTACAGGGCGTGTTCGCCGCTGCGCGCGACGTCACCGAACGCAAACGCTTGGATCAGGTGCTGCAGGAAAAGAACGTCGAGCTGGAGAGCGCCAGGTCTGTGGCGGAACAGGCCAACCTCGCCAAATCGGATTTCCTTTCCAGCATGAGCCATGAGCTGCGCAGCCCGCTCAATGCGATCCTCGGTTTCGCGCAACTGATGGAGTCGGCCTCCCCGTTGCCGACGGACTCTCAGAAGGAAAGCATTGCCCAGATTCTCCAGGCGGGATGGCATCTGCTAAAGTTGATCAACGAAATCCTCGATCTCGCCGTGATCGAGTCCGGGAAAGTGTCGCTGTCGCCGGAATCTGTGTCGTTGGCCGAGGTCATGTCCGAATGCCAGGCCATGATGGAGCCGCAGGCGCAACCGCGTGGCATCAGCATGACCTTTCCCCAGTTCGATGACGATGACCGGTTCTTTGTCAAGGCCGATCGGACCCGGCTGAAGCAGATTGTCATCAACCTGCTTTCCAACGCGATCAAATACAACAAGGAGCAAGGAACGGTGGTCGTGGACTGCACGGTGAGCGCCCCGGAGCGCATTCGCATTAGCGTCGCGGACACGGGCGCGGGATTGCCTCCGGAAAAGCTGGCGCAGCTATTCCAGCCGTTCAATCGTCTCGGGCAAGAAGCCGGCGGCGTGGCAGGCACAGGCATCGGCCTGGTTGTGACGAAGCGATTGGCAGAACTGATGGAGGGCGTGCTCGGCGTGGAAAGCACGGTCGGGGTGGGAAGCGTGTTCTGGTGCGAACTGAACTCGGCTGTGGCACCCCAACTGGCAGTCCAAAGCAGCGAAGCCGAGGCCTCTGTCCCACCGCAATTGCCGGCCGGCGCGCCGCGGCGCACCCTGCTCTATGTCGAGGACAACCCGGCGAACATGAAGTTGGTCGAGCAACTCATCGAGCGTTGCCCGGACATTCGGTTGGTGACCGCGGTGAACGGAACTCTTGGCATCGAGCTCGCCCGCGCCACTCAGCCGACGGTGATCCTGATGGACATCAACCTGCCTGGCATCAGCGGTATCGAAGCCTTGAAGGTTTTGCGCGAGGACCCGGCCACGGCGCACATCCCCGTCGTTGCCCTCAGTGCCAATGCCATGACACGCGATATCAAGATGTGCCTCGAAATGGGATTCTTCCGCTATCTCACCAAACCCATCAAGGTCAACGAGTTCATGGACACGCTGAACGTGGCAATGGAATATGCGGAAGAAGGCAAGGCATGACGGTCACCAAACCACCGCAGGCCCCGAACATCCTGATCGTGGACGACACGCCAGGAAATGTGCTGTTGCTGGTGAGAATGCTCATGGAGCGCGGTTACAAACCGCGGTCGGTTCTCAGCGGCAAGCTGGCGCTGCAGGCCGCCCGGACGGAACCGCCCGACCTGATTCTGCTCGACATCACCATGCCGGAAATGAACGGCTACGAAGTCTGCGCGCAACTCAAGGCCGACGCGGCGCTGAAAGAGATCCCCGTCATTTTCATCAGCGCGCGGAGTGAAACGATCGACAAGGTGAAAGCGTTCCGTGTGGGCGGAGTGGACTACGTGACGAAGCCGTTCCAGTTTGAAGAGGTCTATGCCCGCGTCCAAACCCATCTGCAATTGCGCCGGCTGGAAAAGCTTCGCGACGACCTCACCCACATGGTCGTCCACGATCTGCGCAACCCGCTGACCGTCATCTGCGGTTTTCTGGATATCCTGGAGTTCCACGAGGCCCAGAAACTCTCCGCCAGCACCCAGACACTCGTCACGGTCGCGCGCCGCAGCGCCGAGGATCTGCTCAACATGATCGGTTCCATCCTCGATGTCAGCAAAATGGGAGCGGGCGAGATGAAGCTCCAACGCGAGCCGTGTGACCTCGGCGCTCTCCTCCGCGCCGTGTTGGCCACAACCCAACCCTTGCCTGGCAACCGCACGGTGACGCTCGACGCGCCGGAATCGTCCCTCACCATCACGGCCGACGTCGGTTTGATTCGCCGGGTGTTCCAGAACCTGCTCAGCAACGCCCTCAAGTACACGCCGGCCGGCGGCGACGTCCGCATTGTCGTCACACCATCCCCCAGCGAGGTCCGCGTCGCAGTCACCGATACCGGCCCCGGCATTGCGCCCGAATATCACCAGCGTATCTTCGAAAAGTTCGGCCAGGTCGAAGACCGCAAAAATCGCCTGGGCACTGGTTTGGGATTAACCTTCTGCAAACTGGCCGTCGAAGCCCACGGCGGCCGCATCGGTGTCGAAAGCGCAGTTGGCCAAGGCAGCACCTTCTGGTTGGCGCTGCCCCGGCTGAACGGCTAAGAAAGGAACGCAACAATGACAGAACAAAAACGAAAGATTCTCGTCGTGGACGATGAAGCGGCGATTGGCCAGGTCTTGAAAGCCGGTCTTGAAATGCACGGGTTCACCGTGAGGTTTGAAGCACGCTCAACAGACACGATCAAGGCGTGCCTCGAATTTCATCCGGACCTTGTACTTCTGGACGTGGACATGCCCGTCAAAGATGGCGGGGAGGTGGCGTCGGAGTTGCAGAGCCATCCGACGCTGCGGCGCACCCCGGTGGTTTTCCTCACGTCACTTGTGACGAAGGAAGAAACGGGGGAGCGGAACGCGTCCCGCGAGATATTCCTGTCCAAAGCAATTCCCATGGCGGAGTTGGTCGTTAGAATTCGTGCCGTACTGCGACCACAGACTCCACCCTGAACGACTGGTGCTTCGTCGCCGCCGCAACCGGAGCGCGATAATGCGGGCAGAACATGCTCCCGCTCCAGAAGGGTGATATTATGACGAATACGGACAACAGACAACACCGCTCCATCCTGCAAGGAATTGCCCATCGGGTGATGCTGGAAAGAGGACTTGTTCCGGATTTTCCGCCCCAGGCGCTCGTCGAGCTCGGCGAGATCCACGGGCCCGCGATGCGAGCCGAGGGATCGACGCGTGATCTCAGGAACCTTCTCTGGTGCTCCATCGACAACGGTGATTCGCGCGATCTGGACCAGCTTACCGTCGCCGAAGCCATGCCCGACGGGGCCACAAAGGTCCTGGTCGCCATCGCCGATGTGGACGCGATTGTCAAGAAGCGATCGGCACTTGACGATCACGCGGGGCAAAACACCACCTCGGTCTACACGGTTGCCGAGACGTTTCCGATGCTACCCGAGAAACTCTCCACGGATCTTACCTCGCTCAACTATGAATCAGACCGCCTTGCCATCGTCGTTGAGATGGTTCTCGCCGGGGATGGATCGCTTCAGAGTTCGGACCTTTATGAAGCGACGGTGCATAATCGTGCCAAGCTGGCCTACCATAGTGTTGGCGGCTGGCTGGAGGGTAATGGCCCGATGCCGCCAGGGATCGGCACGGTCAAAGGTCTCGACGAGAACCTTCGACTCCAGGACCGCGTGGCCCAGAAACTGAAGACGCTGCGGCACCTGCACGGTGCGCTCGATCTCGAAACGATCGAAGCACGCCCGGTGTTTGATGGAGAGGAGCTCAAGGGCTTTGAAGCCGAAAAAGGGAACAGGGCCAAGGACATCATTGAGGACTTCATGATCGCCGCGAACGGCGTGACCGCACGATACCTTGCATCCAGAAACGTCCCATCGCTGCGGCGCATTGTCCGCACACCCAAACGCTGGGGCCGGATCATCGAGCTTGCCGCAGAGCGGGGCTTCACGCTGCCCCAGGAGCCTGACTCAAAGGCCCTGGAGCAATTCCTGGTATCGGCGAAAGCCGCGGATTCTCTCCGTTTTCCCGATCTCTCTCTCAGCGTCATCAAGCTGTTGGGCGCCGGTGAGTACGTCGTCGAACTTCCGGGAGGAAGCGTCGCCGGGCACTTTGGTCTTGCGGTCAGGGATTATACGCACTCCACCGCCCCGAACCGCCGATACCCCGATCTGATCACGCAACGGTTGCTGAAAGCCGCGATGGCGGGACGATCCCTGCCCTACGAGACCGCAGAATTGGAGACGCTCGCCAAGCACTGCACCGAAGAAGAGGACGCCGCGAAGAAGGTCGAACGACAGGTGGAGAAATCCGCCGCGGCCATCCTGCTCGAATCAAGAACGGGAGAGCGGTTCGATGCCGTTGTCACCGGCGCATCCGACAAAGGCACGTGGGTCCGCCTTCTGCATCCGCCTGTGGAAGGAAGACTGGTGAAGGGTTTTGAAGGCATGGACGTCGGTCACAGGCTCAGCGTGCAACTGATCCGCACGGATGTGGAGCGTGGATATATCGACTTCAACGGGCAAGGGGTACCATAGGAGATGGACATGCCCTCAAGCCGCAGAGGGAACGCCGCTTCACGGGCACGGAAGCTGTCGAGACACGGACCCTATGTCAGATTCTATCCTGCAGAAAGGTGGGGTTACACCCCATAGATGAAGGCCGGCTCACGGCGTAGTATGCCTGAAAGGACAGGCCGAAGAACGCAGCAACAGAAAGAAGAGAGTGTTATGAGCGTTACCAAGAAACACGACTCCATTGTCGCGGCTCGGATACCCTAGAGCTGAAGGGGCAATGATTCTTTGGAGAGGGATCACAATGAACGACACGGGACTGTTGCAGCGGTATGCCGCGGGCGAAGAAGGAGCTTTCCAGGAACTCGTTGGTGAGTACAAGGACAGCGTATATGCGTTCCTCAGCACTTTCCTGAACCGGCCGGACCTGGTGGACGACGCGTTCCAGGAGACCTTCATACAACTATACGTCAGTCGCAACACCTTCGATCTGTCGAGGCCGTTGCGTCCCTGGCTGTTCACGATCGCCGCGAACAAGGCCAAGGATGCTCTGCGCCGCAGGCAGCGAATCGACTCCACCAACCTGGGGAGTATGTTCGACAGCGAGGAACACTCCATCGACGACGTGCTGAATATGCTGGGCTCTGACACGCACATGCCGCACGACGACCTGATCAAGGCTGAGACGGCTGGGGCGGTGAAGCAGGTGATTTCACGAATGCCGGCAAAGCTCCGCAAGATCCTGATCCTGGCCTATTTCCACAAGTTCTCCTATGCGGAAATTGCCGGGATCCTGGGGATTCCCGTCGGCACGGTCAAGAGCCGGCTTCACACGGCAGTCGGACGGTTTGCGGAAGACTGGCATGCATCGATGATGCACGAAATGGCCGATTGAACGGCGTACTCACCATCAGGCTGCCCAAGACCGAAAAGGCCAAGACGGCCCCCATCAAGGTCAAGGGATAACCATCGGCACTGCTCACGAGAGTTGCGAGAATAACGCCGCTCCACGGGCACTGAAACTGTCGGGACATTGACCCTATGTCAGATTCTATCCTGCAGAAAGGTAGGGTTACACCCCATAGGAAGGGACCGACGCGGGGCGTAACATAGTTGTACGTAGACCCCAAAACACAATAGCGAACAACAGGGAAGGCTGGAGAACCAGATGACCATGGAGGAGATCACGACGAGGATGCTCGCTGATCGCTGCCGGCTGGGAGACGCTAACCGGTGGCGAATCTGTGGGCCATCGAAAGGAGAATCCTATGTTCTGGATGATTGCCGCCATCCTGGTATTCCCGTGACTGCTGGGGCTGGTGAGCAGTGGCGCGACGGGCGGGCCTTCACCTCCTGCTAGTGGTCACCCTTCCCAACATGTTAATGGGGATCGTTGAAAGGTGACGACCCGCTGAAGACGCAGTTGGACGGCAGTACACAGATCCTTCCAACGCAGCACAGAAGAAGAGAGCATGTGAGACCAACACAGAACACTGTCATTCACGGTTTGCTTGCCGTTGCGGTCCTGCTCGCCCTATTGCTGCTCTACCTGGTTCTGGCGCACCACGGCCAGCCGGCGCTCCCACCTTCAGGGTGGATTCTATTCGTTGGTATCGCTCTGGTCCTGGCGTTGGCAGCGTTTCTTCCGAGCTTGCTGCGCCGGTGGAGGGGCTTGCCACCGCCGCCACCTCTGTCGCCTGCTGACATCCGCCTGACCATCATGGTTACACTGGCCGGATGCGCCCTTGCCTTCTTCGGTGTCTTCTTCGAGATGTGGTGGCTGATGGCGTTTGCCATCATGCTCCCCCCGCTATCCTTCCTTCGGCGCAGCACCCAGAAGTAGCTGACCGACCGGGGAAATGCCGGAACGAATCCTTAGGGGGAAAGACGGCTGTGAATGAAATCGAGGAAGACGCAGATCAGATCGACCGAAAAAAACCCGTGCAGCAAAAGTGACTGCTGAGAAGAGAGATCGCGGATGAACGTCCTCTTGGTCTACCCCGAGTTCCCTGATACATTTTGGAGCTTCAGGCATGCGTTGGAGTTCGTGGGCAAGCGAGCGTTCCTGCCGCCGCTGGGACTGTTGACCATCGCGGCCCTGCTGCCGCGAGCGTGGTCGCAACGGCTCGTGGACACGAACGTGCGGAGTCTGACGAAAAAGGACCTGGCTTGGGCTGACTGCGCGTTCATCAGCGCCATGGTTGTCCAGCGGGAATCAACGCATCGGGTTATTGCCCGGTGCAAGGAGGCCGGCCTGCGAATCGTGGCCGGCGGGCCGCTGTTCCAGATCGAACACGAGAAGTTCGAGGCTGTGGACCATTTTGTATTGAACGAGGCCGAACTGACGCTTCCGGCCTTTCTCAAGGACCTGGCGCAAGGCAACCCAGAGCGGGTCTATTCCTCCGCCGAGCACGCGGATTTGCGGCAAACGCCCACGCCTCTGTGGGAGTTGCTTGACCTCAAGCGCTATGCCAGCATGAGCATCCAGTTCTCGCGCGGCTGCCCTTTCAACTGCGATTTCTGCAATGTTACGGCTCTGCTCGGCCATCAGGTGCGAATCAAGACCTCCCAGCAGATTATTGCCGAACTCGACAGCCTGTACACCCGCGGTTGGCGGGATGAGGTCTTCTTCGTGGACGACAATTTCATTGGAAACAAGCCGTTCTTGAAGAGCGATCTCCTGCCGGCCCTCAGGGAATGGCGCCAGGGCAAAACCGGAATTCTCTTCTTCACCGAGGCGTCCATCAATCTGGCAGATGACCAACCGTTGATGGAGATGATGGTGGAGGCCGGATTCAACCGGGTCTTCATCGGCATTGAGACCCCGGACGAGGAGTGTCTGGCCGAGTGCAGCAAAGTCCAAAACAAGAACCGGAACCTCGTGGAAGACGTGAAACGCATCCAGCGCGCCGGGCTTCAGGTGCTCGGGGGCTTCATCGTCGGCTTCGATCACGATCGGCCCTCCATTTTCCAGAGGCAGATTGACTTCATCCAGAACAGCGGCATCGCGACGGCCATGGTCGGCTTGCTGCAAGCCCCGCCCGGAACGCGGCTGTATGAGCGGATGAAAAAGGAAGGCCGTCTGCGCGGGGACTCGTCGGGAGACAACGTCGACGGCACCACGAACATCATCCCGGCGATGAGCCTGGACGCTCTACAGGAAGGCTACAAACGAATTCTGCAGCACATCTATGCCCCGGAGCACTATTACCGACGCATCCGGACCTTTCTCCGGGAATACCAGCCCCCCCGAATCCGAGGACGGATCCAGTTCTCGCACTTGCTCGCATTCCTGCGGTCGTTCTATCGGCTCGGCCTTGTGGGCCCAGGCCGGTTACACTACTGGAAGCTCCTGCTTTGGACCCAGTTCCGGCGTCCCCGGCTCGTCCCCGACGCCGTCATCCTCGCGATCTGTGGCCACCATTTTCGGAAGGTCTGCGAACAACGCGTGCTATAACACCCGCGGCAAAAAGGAACGACCAAGGAGACACCCGATGAAGACGAACGTGGGTTTGTGGATTGACCGGAAGAGGGCGATCATCGTGGCTGTCACCGAGCAAGGGGAAAATACACGGTTGATCCTGTCGAAGGCGGAAAGACCACTCCGCCGGTTCGGTGATTCACCTCTGGAGGGAGCCTATGACAAAACGCAAGCGCCGGCACGCGATAGCCGGCAGAGAATGCTTAAAGCCCATCTCAACATTTACTACGGTGCGGTCATTGCCTCGATTCGTCATGCCGAATCCGTTCTGATATTCGGCGCTGGTGAGGCCAAGCGCGAACTGAGCAATCGGCTCAAAAGAGCCAACCTCAGTGGACGCATCGTGGGTACGGAGACGGTTGATAAGATGACGAATCACGAGATCGCGGCGAAAGTCCGACAGCACTGTCAAGATAAGGCGGATCCACGATTAGAACCGAGCGGGCGAACGAGCATGACTTCGTAGTGGCCCGGCCGATCACCCTGCAAATCCTGACAACGGTGGCCGGGTCGGAGTTCGGGGACTACGCTCAATAATCTCTGGTAGGGTTATACCCCATAGATCACGGGCGACCCATCGTGTAGTATCCCAATGAAGATCAGGACGGATATCCTGCGGACTATTGAACCACGCGCCCGGTGGCTGCCCCGTGACGTTCACGGCAGTAGTCTCCGTCGTTCCAGAGAACGCCGAAAGGAGTTTCTTAGGGGATACATACTACTGGTCGTGTTGTGTGTGCTGCTCCTTCGCGGCTTGCCCAGGTGGAGGTATCGCGGCACGTGGGGTTACGTCCCCAGCGGCATCATGGGGCTGTTGTTGGTAATCGTGCTGGGGCTCCTTGCTCGAGGGGTACGTCCCCAGCGGCATCATGGGGCTGTTGTTGGTAATCGTGCTGGGGCTCCTTGCTCGAGGGGTACATCCCCAGCAGCCTCTGAGCCGCAGGTGAAGAGGAAAGGCAAAGGAGAACATCGATGAAGACAAACGTGGGTTTATGGATCGACCATCGCAAGGCCATTATCGTGGCCGTTACCGAAAAAGGGGAGGTGATAAGGCTGATTATATCGCAGGTGGAACGGCAGCTCCGCCGCTCTGGGGATTCGCCTCTGGAGGGAGCCTATGACAAAGCGCAAGCACCGGCCCGCGATAGCCGCCAGAGAACGCTGACGGCCCATCTCAACATTTACTACGATGCGGTCATTGCGTCGATTCGTGATGCCGAGGCCATTCTGATCTTCGGGCCCGGTGAGGCCAAGGGGGAACTGAAGAAACGGCTCAAGAAAGCCAACCTCAGTGGACGCATCGTGGGTATGGAAACCGTGGACAAGATGACGGATCACCAGATTGCGGCGAAAGTCCGACAGCACTTTCAAGACAATGGCGACCAGTCATCAGGGTCGAGAAGTCGAACGCGCAGGACTTCGTAGTGGTCCTACGGATCGGACTGCAAGCCCCGACCACGGCGGCCGGGTCCGGATTGAGGGGTTGCGTCCAATAATTCCGGGTAGGTAGGGTTATACCCCATACAAAAGGACTGGCATATGGCGTAGCATGCATCCAATGGCAGGCTCAAGAACACAGGTACGCAGGGGGAGAAGGGGGGAGAAGCAGATGACCATGGAGGAAGGCAACGGCGTGGAGGCTGGTGGATCGACGCCGACTGGTGCATGCGCGCACCCGTCGGCCGTGAAGGCCAAGCCCATCGAAGGGCCAGTCCCATATTGTGGACCGTCAAGGAGAGAACATGATCGCGAAGGACAGGCTATGTCGAACCAGCAGGGATTGATCTGGCGCCGGTTGCCACTCGGCAGTAGCTCGGTCGGGGCTCCTCATATCGTGCCTTGGTTCGTGTTGAGCATCAAATCCGAAAAGGAAAGGACAGGAACTATGCTCTATGTTTTACACTCTCACTGCTGCTTTGACTTTGGGCCCGCGCGGGCATTGGGATGGCTTGCAGGATATTGTGGGATCAGGCCGCGAACCAGACATTGGGACGACAAGCTAAGAGGCTGTCATGGCACAGATACAAGCACTTCTGCAACTTCCATCTGTAGATCGCCGTAGATCGCAGGACACGAGGAATGACCAAGGACGTGATGCTTCGTCGAACGGCGGTGTATTGGTCCTTGGCAACCGGAACGCCACATCTCAGGAGGAAGCGTTGAAGAGGATTGCCTCCCTACCCCCCAACCGGCAAGGCAAGGTGCTGGACATCCGTCGCCAGATTGCGAAGGGTACCTACGAGGTGGCGGATCGGCTCGACAAGGTGATCGATCGAGTACTGGAAACGCTCACTGCGTAATCGCGGCTGCCTTCCTGCGGTAGGTGCGATAATTGTCGGAGGGGTACCACCAGCGGCTGTGCATCCATCTGGAAGGGTCGTTTCCTTTGATGGGCAGCATTTCGTGGGAAACGACGAGAGCACGTGGCGTCTTGTTGTATGACTGCGGTGAAAGGAGTATCTGAATGAATTCGATCCTGTTCGTTCTGTTGTTCGTCGTTGCCGCCGTTGTGATCATTCTTTTCGCGGGCATACGGGTGGTTCGTCCCACCCACCGCGGCCTCATCGAGAGGCTCGGCAGGTATCGGCATCTTGCCGCACCGGGTTTCAACTGGATCATTCCTCTGGTGGACCGAATGATTCAGGTCAATATTACGGAGCAGATGATCAACGCCGAGCGGCAAGAAATCATTACGAATGACAAGCTCAATGCGAGCGTGGATGCACAGGTTTACTTCAAGGTCAAGGCTGACGAGGACAGCGTCAAGAGCTCGCAGTACAATGTGAACAACTATCAATATCAGATTGTCAACCTCGCCCGTACGACATTGCGGAACATCATCGGCACCCTCACCCTGAAGTCGGCCAACAGTGAGAGAGATAAGATCAACACCTCGCTTCTGGAGACCTTGGCCAGGGAAACCAAGCACTGGGGCATGGAGATCGTCCGGACGGAGCTGAAAGAGATCGACCCTCCCAAGGATGTCCAAGAGACCATGAACAAGGTGGTGAAGGCGGAAAATGAGAAGGTCGCCGCCTTGGATTTTGCCGATGCGGTGGAGCGGCAGGCGGATGGAGTCAAGCGGTCGGAAATCAAGAAGGCCGAAGGGATCAAGCAGGCCAAGATTCTGGCGGCGGAAGGCGAGGCCGAGGCGATCCGGCTCGTCAACGAGGCCGCGAACACGTACTTCGTGGGAAACGCTCAGCTTCTCCGCAAGCTCGAGGCCCTGGAGAAGTCCCTGAGTCAAAATGCCAAGATCGTCATTCCTTCCGGCTCTGAGCTCGTCAATGTCATCGGGGAAATGGCCGGTTTCTTGCCGCTGACGAAGTGATGAGCCGGATGGGTAGAAAGCAGAGTCTCGGAAACAGGCCACAGGCAAGAGAGGACCGGTTATGCGGATCGCGATGCTATCTTGGGAGTCATTACACTCCATCGCCGTGGGAGGAGTCGCCGCCCATGTGACCGAATTGGCGGCCGCGCTGGCAAGGAAAGGGCACCAAGTCCACGTCTTTACCCGCCGCGCCTTTGGTCAGGCAGGTCATGACTGGACGGATGATGTTCATTATCACCGATGCACGTACCCACCCCATGCTGATTTCGTCGATGACGTCAACAATATGTGCCGGTCTTTTGTGGATCATGTCTTCGAAGTAGAGGATTTGATCGGCCGTTTCGACGTCATCCACGCCCACGATTGGCTGGCGGCCAACGCGATGATCTGGATCAAGCAGGGCCGCGGACACAGATGCCTGTTTACGATCCACTCCACCGAATATGCCCGCTGCGGCAACGCCTTCCCCATGGGTCGAGCCGAGCGCATCCGGTACCAGGAGCGGGCGGGGACCTGCTGGGCGGATCGCGTGATCGCGGTCTCCCAGGCCACCAAAGACGAGATCACCTGGATGTACGAGGTGCCACCCTGGAAGACCTCGGTGGTTTATAATGGGGTCAGCCCACAACGCTTTGATCAACCTACGGATGTCGGCGCAGACAAGCGGCGGTATCATATCGGCCCCTTGGATCCCACGATCTTGTTCTGTGGTCGGCTATCGTGGCAGAAGGGCCCCGATATCCTGGTCGAAGCCATTCCTGCGATCCTCCGACGACATCCATCCGCGCGCTTCGTGTTTGCCGGTGAGGGCGATATGAGGGATGCCCTGGAGTTGCGCATTCGTCAATTGGGCGTGGCGCACGCCGTGCGGTTCGTGGGCTATCGCAGTGGCGATGAGCTGGTCCGCTTGTACAAGCTGGCAGACGTGGTTTGCCTGCCGAGCCGCAATGAGCCCTTCGGGATCGTCGTGCTCGAGGCCTGGAGCGCCGGCAAGCCGGTCATCGCCAGTCAGAACGGCGGCCCGGCGGAGTATGTCCGGCATGAAGTGAACGGGCTGAAGATCTACCCCAATCCCGAGTCTGTGGTTTGGGGAGTGAGCCACATATTCTCCGATCTCGATCGGGCTCGGTGGATGGGCCGGAACGGCCGGAAGGCGGTGCAGGAACGGTTTACCTGGGACACCATCACGGAACAAATGCTGGCCGTCTACCAGGGGCTCTGTCCAAGCCCTGTAGTGGTGCCGGATCGGGCCGCTGACAGTGTCCAGGGCGTACTGGCGGAGTCTTCCCTGGAGACGCCCTGGGCCGGTGCCCTGGACGAGAACTCTCTGACGGCTATTGAGGAGGGAGCATCTGGTCCACACCTTAGTGTGCAGGTCAAGCTCCATCTCGCGGCCGCAGACCTTGAGGGAGAGGTTGATGACGCCTTGACCACGTGCACCTCGTCTCTGGCCCACTCTGGTCTCAATCCTCAACGTCAAGACCACACGCTGACCATAAGGGGCGACTGGGAGACAGTACTGGCCGCGCTGAAGCGTTGTGATCAACGTATGCGACGAACCCGAGTCTATCACAAACAGTCGCCAAGCATCGGGATAGCGGCAATTACCGGGGAAGCTCCGACAAACGACCTCGTATTTGCGACTCCGTAAGGATATACCGATGGCTCGTGTCGGCGCATCTGCCGTGCCCCGGTCTTCCGTTGATCTCGGCCGCCGGTTTGGGTCGATGGAATTGACGTGAAGGAGACGCGCATGATTCTCGGGTTCTTCCTCAACCGGTTCAATTTCTTCGATCTATTGGAGGAACAAGTAGGTCATGCGGTGGAGGCGGCCTGTTTTTTCCAGGAGGTGACGGCCCAGGACCGCGTGACCGAGGAGATGCTGAACCGGATGGCCCAAATCGAGCACCAGGGGGACAACGCCGCGCACACGATCATCCAGCGGTTGAACAAGACATTCCTCACGCCGTTTGACCGGCAGGATATCCATGCCCTGGCGATGGAGTTGGATGACATCACCGATATGATCCACAACATCGTTAGACGGCTCCGGGTCTATGACATCCCCGGTGTGGACCGGAACCTGGTGGAATTCGCGGCGGTTATTGAGCAGTCGGTGCGGGCCGTGTCCAGGGCCATTGGCGGACTGCGGCACAGCAAAAACGCGCGTGTGGTCTTCGACGCCTGTGTCGAGGTCAATCGCCTGGAAAACGTGGGTGACGTGATGCGCGACCGGGTGCTGGCGGAGCTGTTCGCGACCGCGAAGGACCCGATCCTGGTGATCAAATGGAAAGACATCTATCAGGATGCCGAGACCGTGCTGGACGTATGTGAGGATGTCGTCCACGTCGTGGATTCCATCATGGTCAAGCAGGCATGAACACGACTCTGAGCCTCATAAACAAGAACGCCGGCTCCCGAGGGGAGCCCTTGAAGTAGCCGTTAGAGAGTGCTGAAAGCATCCGGTGCTTGCCCGTGCTGTGCTCTCAACCCCCCGCCCCCGCCTTCCCGCCCGTCCCCGGACATCCCCGGCGACCGCCGCCGCACCATCCTGGATACGCGAGAGCTGATCTATGCGGCGTGAGCAGGATGACCTGTCCTTGCTCTGGTCCGCCCAGAGAAGCTCTGGCGCGCCGCTACGGTGCGCATTCCCGAATTGATCGGGATGCTTGACCGCTTCCTGCCCCCACCCGGCGGAACCGATTGATGCCGAAAGGCCCATTCCGTGTCCGCCATTCTTGTGCCTACTACTGGTCGCCGGCATGTGCACTCTGTAGCTTAGCCGCTGCCGACTTGCGTTTTGCGCTTTACAACTTATCAAGAATAGGGCATAATCAACTGCGGATTGGATGGCCCGCAACCGCCCCGCGAGGAACGAGAGGCGATTCAGGAAAGCCATTGGAGATCTTGGAGACACCTGACACTCTACTGCTCCCAAAAGTGCGTCAGTCCAAAGACGAGGACAATGTATGGGATTGCACGTTCGTTCACTGGCCGTGTCTGCTGGCTTCTTGGGGGACGCCCCTGTACAGTTTGATGAGAGGCTGACCTGCATCATCGGTGCCCGAGGTACCTGTAAATCGACCATCGTTGAGATGGTACGGTTCGTGTTCGGCTGCGACGCGAAACGTGTCGCACTGATGCTGGAGGACCCAGCAACCATGGATGCTCATCAAGACGGCCCGTCGTGCAGGGGTTTGATCCGCGCAGCTATAGAGGGCGGCACCGCACGGGTCGAGATCGACGAGGATCGTTCGGGCGAGCGTTCGAAGTTGAGCATTGAACGCTCCATCGATGGCTCGCCGAGAGTATTCCGCGACGGGGTAAAGGAGATCGCAGATCCAAAGGCTGTGTTGAACTGCGTGGAGATATACTCGCAAGGGGATCTGCAAAGGATAGCAGAAGATGGCTCCAAGCGACTTGACCTGATCGACCAGCCAAATAAACAACGGGTTGAGCAGCTCAAAAATGAGAGAACGAACGCCTCTGCTCGGCTTCGTGACCTCGGACCGCAGATACGACAGCTACGCGGCGATATTGAAGTCCTTCGAGATGAACTCAAGCAACTCGATGCATACCGCTCAGCACTGGAAAAGCTTCAGAAAGATCGCCCCAAGTTATCCGAGGAAATGAACGCAGAGCGGCAGGCATTTCAACATCGCCAGAACATTCTGGAGGCAGCACGCCGGGCAATCAAGCGACGCGACGAACTCCTCGCGTACTTTCGACCATATTGGGATGAGGCAAGGGGATTTGCCGAGTGCGCTGATGAGATTGCCGTGCTAAAGGTGCCGGAGACAGACCGACTGGCAGATCTCCTCCGTCGTTTCGGCTCAACGCTGGTGTCAGTCCGCGAGGCTGCCGCTTCACAGGGCAAGATCGACGCCGACGTTGTGCTGGCGGCTCTTGCGGAGCGATTCGAGAAACAATCTCAGAAGTATTACCAGCTTATGCGCGAACAGCAGCAGGTCACCGAATCACTCAAGCAGGAAGACGGTTTGAAGCGTCAGATCCAGCACCTCACCGCCCGTGAGAAGCAACTTGAGGAGAAGAGGAAGCAGTATGAATCGCTAGTGGCCGAACGTCAGCGACTGCGCCAATGTGTGAGCGGCATCAATGACATGCTCTACGAATTACGCCTCGATCAAGTGGAGCAGATCAATGCAACCTATGGAAAGGTCGTCCTTCTGACGCTGCACCAGGGCACGCGGTCAGAAGCATATCGCGGACTCGTAGCGCAGATGCTTCAGGGGTCGAGGTTGCGGTACCAAGATGAAGTTGCGTTAGACCTGGCTGACAAGGTGCGGCCGAGTGACCTAGTTGACATTGTGGAATCAGGCGACTCGAAACGTCTTGCAGACACACTGAGACGCGATATGGGTCAGATGGCCCGCCTCGTCGCGTTCCTTATCGACAACCCCTCGTTGTATGCTGTTGAGGCTGCCGTGTTCGATGACTGGCTTGAGATCACAATGTTCATCGAGGGTGTCGCCAAACCGTTGGGCCAGCTCTCAAGAGGCCAGATGGCTACTGCCCTGCTTCCGCTGATCCTGCGTCCGGCCGACTATCCGCTGATCTTCGATCAACCAGAGGACGATCTCGATAACGCCTTCATCTACGAGACACTTGTGACTAAAATCCGCGAACTCAAGCACAAGCGCCAGTTGGTGTTCGTCACACACAATGCGAATATACCCGTTCTTGGCGAAGCAGAGCGCGTTGTTGTCATGTCAATGCAGTCGCCCAAGCGTGCTGCATCCCCGCTGCAGGGAGACGTAGACACCGCGACGAAGCCCATCCTCAGAATACTGGAGGGCGGCGCAGAAGCGTTCAAACTACGTCAGAGAAAGTACGGGCCGCTGCTTACAGGCAGAGCGCGAGGTGACAATGGCCCAACGAGCGCCTAATCCAGACGCGTTTGCCGGTTCTGATGTTGGAGGATTTGAACATGCCATCCGGGACCTCGGACTGGCCTGCCAGAAGGACGGATCGAAAGTGGCCCAGTTGGTTCTGGGCGCAATCTCTGCCATCGATAAAGCCATCGCGCTGACTGAGCGAGAAAGAGGGCGCCGGATTGAGACGCTGCTGCGCAGTGTCCCACTCAGTCGTGCAGACTGTGAGACAGTCGCTGCCCGGCTTGTTAACTTCAGACCTGCCTCAAAGAACGCGGTTATGAGCGTCATGCCTCCAGACCTTCGTCCGACGATCTACCGCGCGAAGGCGGCAGATGCGCCTCCACCCGCACCGGCATCGGGCATATCGCCACTGGCGTCAGAACCGTCGCTCGCGACCCCAACTCGGGAGACCCCTCCCATCAGGAACTCTCCCTATCGCGCGGTACTCCTTCTTGGTTCTGAAGAGGAACACGCCCCAAACACCTCTCTACTCAAACAACACGGTATTATTGTGCTACGCCAAGAGCGCCTCGATGGGCTAGAGGAGATCGTGCAGTCCGATCTCGCTGGGGTGGTCGTGGCAGGCTCGGTTTTGAGGACGCTGGAAGCGCCAGACCAGGAAAAGTCTCTCGTGCGTCTGTTTCGCCTGTCCTCTCTGCTGTTCCTCCGCATTGACGCGGAAGTGCTTGACGTGACTGTGTCCCGGCGCCTCCATGACCTTCGCCGTGACGCCTGCTGCGGTGACAGTGACGCGTCGGACTTCTGTCAGGGTAGTGGCTGTCGGCTCTCCCAGGCCGATATTGCCGCCATTGAACGAGTTGCCAATCTACTCGAGGTAGCGGCAAGCACGCGATTCCACCCACGTCAGATAGGTTCTACCGAGAGCTTTCTCGTACGGGTCGCGGCAACCAAACACGTGAGGGGGCATCGTCTCGACCACGGGATCAAGCTCGACCAGATACAGACCTCATTTTTCGCCCAGGGCCGGTCCCGCGCGAAGGTTGTCATGGTTCGTCCGGACGACGGTGGGGCTGGCTTCGTCATGAAGGTCGATGAAGCTGAACAACTGCGGAGAGAGATGCAGCACTACTACAAGTATATCAGTTGGTGGGACGGAGGAGCCAGCCCGGAGCTTTATTTCCACGGGAGCGCTGCGGCTATCATCTTCTCTCTCGTGGATTCGCCCGATGTGCCCGGTTCCCCCGCTCCGACGCTTGACGAACAGATTGAGAAGGCCATGAACGGAGAGCTGGGCAACTGGGGTAAGACGGTTCCCCGCGAGGAGGATTTGGCGGTAGCAATTGAGCGCAGCATCGTGAAACTCGCATCCTTGAACCAGCGTCAATGTACCGACGAAGGCCACGGATATAAGTGGATAGCCGACACTATAGAACAACTGGAGAACAAGGGCATCACCTGGAGGATCCACGACCTGCAAGGAAACCCTCTCGACCTACCGAGCTTAGCATCGCGTGCTGCAGCCATTGTCGAGCAATTGCAGAGTGCGGCCTTGGCGCATGGCGACGTCCATCTCAAGAATATCCTCTTGCGCGACAACCGTGAGCCGTTCCTCATTGATTACGAATACAGTGGCCCGGGGCACCCTTGCTTTGATTTAGTGAGACTCGATGCGGCCGTGATGTTTAGATGTTTCCGCGCTGTTGCGCCTGAACCCCGAGTCGCGGCACTTGTAGCGGCCATGTCAACTACCGACGCCTCCTACGCCAAGTTGGAGCGGGAGTATCGCGACCTCCTCACGAGTGTCGGCAACCGCCTTGCCGCGAAGACCTCCATACTCGTAAGACAACAATGCCTCGACCTGCTGACAAAGCGTGGTGCCGGGGCTGACGCCTACTATGCGATGAAGGTGCTCATTACTGTCTCGGCTCTGACGCTGCTGGACCAGCAATCCGCCACCTGCCGAGCGACTCTATCGGCTCTCGCCCCTATGCTGCTGTCCTGATCAGCCATAGGGGAGACTGGCACGGTTCCGCGGCGCCCCGGGCTTCCCAGCCGCGAGCGGCTGGGCTACATGTTTCTTTCGTCTCTCTGCCCTCGATCAGGTCGAGGGCAGGCTCTGCGCGGGGATGGCGCTTCTTTCGGCTGATGCGGTCCTGGCCACCCCCGCTTGTCGCCCCGGTGGAAAACAGTGCACGTGCAGGGTGGTGTCCTACGGCGATTGCACAGCGGGGAAGGTCATCCACTCGGTCAGAGACCACACATGATCGGCCAGCCCGACCGCCATCGCCGGCGTACGCGGGTGACCTCCATGGTTCCGAGCACAACCGAAGCCATCAGGACACAAGGGATCTTGTCTCGCGCGGAGACGCAGGGTTCAAAGCCAGCCCTATCTTGCGGTTCTCTGCGCCTCCGCGTCTCTGCGCGAATCGATCCCGATTTCGGCTGGATTTCACTTGACAATGAACATGTAGACTTGTATTATTGTTGCACAACTGAATAGCGGGTCACCAAAGACAAGATTCGGAGGGTCGGAACCAAGAATAGGCTCACACAAAGGCACGGAGACACAAAGAAGGACGATCCCAAATGCCTCCCGACCTCGTGGCTCTGTGGCTCTCTTCTCGATTGTGGATTTCGGATTGCGGCCCCCGGTCGGAGCCGGGGGTGACAACATTGCGGATCGGGTACGGAGTTGCAGCCGGGCGCCCCCGCGTTGTGGCCTGCCCCGCCTCCGGCCTGCAGTAGGCGAAATGCGCAAAACGAACCCAATTTGCCCCCCCTGGGTGGGGCCCAGACGGGCGAAAGATGCGACGCCAAGCCAATTCGCGCCCCTGCCAAGTGGGGCGCGGGTCGTGGAATGCAATCGTGCAAAACGAAGCCAATTGCCCCCGGATGTCCGGAAATGGGCGCGGACCGGCAGGGCTGGGACGCGGACCAACAGTCGATTGTGCAAAACGAACCCAATTTTCGCAGGGCGAACGGTCGCGACAAGTGCTGTATGAGGAAAGGGTTATGACGAATTGGGCTTCGCGGCGGGTCCGGCAAAACGAAGCCAATTTCAAGGGGAGTTTCAAGTGTGGGGTTTCAAGTGTCAAGTGGACGAGTCCGGACATCGGGCTTCCTGGATACCCCCACTATTCCAGTATTCCACGATTCCATGGTTCCAGTTGTGTGGCAAACGTGCAAAACGAAGCCAATCCGAAGAGGAGTTTCAAGTGTGAAGTCTCAAGTACGGATAGGCATGGCGAGCGCGCAAAACAAAGCCAATTCCTGCGCACGCGGGCCGAACGCGCAAAACGAAGCCAATTCCAGGCTGTGCCCGGTGGGAGGATGCCCGGGAGACGAGGGCCGTGGAGAGCAATCGCGCAAAACGAACCCAGTTTGGCGCCCGGTGTCCGGGAATGGGCGCGGAGCGGCAAGCTGGGGGCCCCTGCCGGCGTCGATTGTACGGAACGAAGCCAATTTCCAGGGCCGACCCTACCCCTTGGCTTTTCCGTTTCCGGCGGGGGCGACGGTCGGGTATACTTCGCGGCGACGTGTAGGGTGCGGTCTTACCGCACGCGTTCGGTGCGCGATTGTCGGGTTGACGCGTGGGTTAAGAAGGGATCCCAAACGCGGCATTTCGCGTTTGGGGACCCGAACCCACCCTACCATATCGAACTGAGGGCTATGAGATGTCACGACGGAAGTGTCTGGGGCTTGCCGCTGTCGTCAGTCTGCTGACGGTGTCGATCACCGCCGGGGGCGGCGGTGCCGCCGAGCAGCCGCCGGGTGTTGTCATCAGCTACATCCCCTCGCGGACACAGGTCTATGTCGGCTCGCCCGGCATCGCCGTGCTGCCTAACGGGCATTATCTGGCCAAGCACGATGAGTTCGGGCCCAAGTCCACGGAGAACACCGACGCCGTCACGCCGGTCTTTCGCTCGATCGATCGCGGGCTCTCGTGGCAGCGGGTCGCCACGGTCAAGGGCATGTACTGGGCCAGTATCTTCACCCATAATGGCGATGCGTACCTGATCGGGACGAGCAAGAACCATGGTTTTGTGGTGATCAGGCGCTCCAGCAACGAGGGAGTCACCTGGACCGTGCCCAAGGACAGAAGCTCGGGGCTGCTGCTGGATGATGCGAAGTACCATTGTGCCCCGGTGCCCGTCGTCGTGCACAACGGCCGCATCTGGCGGGCGATGGAGGATGTCATGGGGCCGGGCGGCTGGGGCTCCCATTTCCGGGCGTTCATGATGTCGGCCCCTGTAGATAGCGACTTGCTCGAAGCCAGCAATTGGGTTTCAAGCAATCATCTTGGCCAAGACCCACAGTGGCTGAGCGGCCAGTTTCGCGGCTGGCTGGAGGGCAACGCCGTAGTCACGCCGGAGGGGCGAGTCGTGGATGTTCTGCGCGTGGACTACCGGCCGGAGGGAGAAAAGGCCGCCATTGTCGAGATCAGTGAGAATGGTAGAGAGGCCACGTTCGATCCTGGCACGGCATTCATCGACTTTCCGGGCGGGGCCAAGAAGTTCACGATCCGGTTCGATCCCCTTTCGAAGATGTACTGGACGCTGTCCAATCCGGTCCTGCCGAAGCACAAGGACCCGGACCCGGGCCGCGTCCGCAACGCCGTCGCATTGATGCGGTCCGCCGATCTGCGGAAATGGGAGATGCGGTGCATCGTCCTGTACCATCCGGACGTGAACAAGCACGGATTTCAGTATCTCGACTGGCTCTTCGAAGGCAACGACCTGATTGTCGCCTCGCGGACGGCCTGGGGCGAGGGCGATCTCGCCGCCCCGCGTCAGCATGATGCCAATTACTTGACGTTCCACCGGCTCAAGAACTTCCGAACTATGACAATGGAGGATTCCGCGCCAGGGGCCCGGCCGGGTCAGGAGGCATGGGATGCCTCAAATTCGAAATCCGAAGCACGAAATCCGAAAGAAATCCAAGATCCAAAGCCCAAATGACCGAAACGCAGGCGCCGGACTCAGGCCCGTTTTGGATTTGGGATTTTGAGCATTCGTGCTTGTTTCGGATTTCGTGCTTCGTGCTTCGAATTTCGATCAACAGGACATGGTAAGGACATGGGAGGTACTATGAAGACCCGAGTAGTCATGATCGCACTCATCGCGGCTCTTTGTCTCTCGGCTCCTTTGGTTGCAGCCGAGGGTAAGACCGCACAACTAACCATCAAGGCCGATCAGGGCAAGGAGACCATCAACCGGAACATCTACGGCCATTTCTCGGAGCACTTGGGCCACTGCATCTATGGCGGGTACTGGGTCGGGCCGGACAGCTCGATCCCCAACACGCGGGGCATCCGCAATGATGTCGTGCAGGCCCTGCGCCAGATCAAGATCCCGGTGCTCCGCTGGCCGGGCGGGTGCTTCGCGGATGAGTACCATTGGAAAGACGGCATCGGCCCGCGCGAGAACCGCCCCACCATGATCAACACCCACTGGGGCGGCGTGACCGAGAACAACCACTTCGGCACGCACGAGTTTCTCGACCTGTGCGAGCAATTGGGCTGCGAGCCGTACATCACGGGCAACCTCGGCAGCGGCACCGTCGAGGAGATGCAGGATTGGGTCGAGTACATCACCTTCGACGGCAAGAGCCCGATGGCCGACCTGCGGGCCAAGAACGGCCACCCGCAGCCGTGGAAGCTCAAGTATTTCGGCATCGGCAATGAGAACTGGGGCTGCGGCGGCAACATGCGGCCCGAGTACTACGCCGATCAGTACCGGCGCTATCAGACCTACGTGCGCAACTTCGGCGACAACCGCATTTACAAGATCGCCTGCGGCCCCAACGGCGCCAACTACGAATGGACCGAGGTCCTGATGCGGGATCTCGGCTCCGGCAGACGGATGATGATGCAGGGTCTGGCCCCCCACTACTACTGCGGCACCGGCCGGGAAAGCCGCTCCGCCACCAAGTTTGCCGAGGTCGATTGGTTCTGGAATCTGCGCGGCGCCCTGCGGATCGAGGAACTCCTCAACGGACACGAGAAGATCATGGACAAGTACGACCCGCAGAAGCGCGTCGCCATCATCTTCGACGAGTGGGGCGCCTGGCACGCCGTCGAGCCGGGGACCAATCCGGGGTTCCTCTATCAGCAGAATTCGCTCCGGGACGCCATGGTGGCGGGTCTGACGCTCAACGTCTTCAATAATCATGCGGATCGCGTGAAGATGTCCTGCATCGCCCAGACCGTCAATGTCCTGCAAGCCATGATCCTGACGGACGGTCCCAAGATGCTGCTGACGCCGACCTACTACGTGTACCTTCTGTACCAGGTGCACCACGACGCCACGCTCCTACCGACAGAGTTGACCGGCCCGGAGTACGTGTTCGGGGACAGCAAGCTTCCGGCGCTGAATGTCTCGGCCTCGCGGGATAGCTCCGGCAAGGTCCATGTATCGCTCGTCAATATCGACCCGCACAACGCGGTCGAGGTCAAGGCACAACTGCCGGGTGTGAAGGCGAAACGAATCGGCGGCCAAATCCTCACCGCCGGTGAGATCACGGCCTACAACACGTTCGACAAGCCCGGCGTCGTGGAGCCCGCCGCTTTCAGCGGCGCCAAGGTGACCGAGGCCGGTTTCACCGCGACACTGCCAGCCAAGTCGATTGTGGTTCTAGAGATCGAAGGCTAAGCCGCAATGGACTCGGGTGGCACGCCCAGCGTGTAAGAGAATTTGGCCCAAACGGGTAGTGGCAACAGTAACGGCTGGCAGGACGCGAAGGGCGCGCCCTGCCAGCCGTGCGCTGTTTCCGGCCTGTCCCTGCGAAAGAGACAGACTCGTTTCGATCTTATTGTGCCTGGGGCAGGAAGCCGAGGCGGATGTAATCAACATAGATCAGATCGATATCCTGGCCGGTCTGGGCCGAGGCCTTGCCATCGCCCGCGCCGATCGTCAGCTTCTTGACGATCTTGAGGTCCACGCCGGCGGCGGCGACATCAGCCAGCGGGATATCCCAGGAATGCCAGGATCCGGATTGGACGACGTACGGCGGCAAAGTGACGGTCGCCTCCTTGCCGGCATCATCCGCCACCTTCACGTACAGGGGCTGCTCCACATTGCAGTGGTACTTGTCATCTGCCTGATCGGCATCACGGTAGTACCCGTGGAACATGATGGAGAGCACATCGGTTCCGCCCACCGTCCAATCCTGCGGTACGACGAAGGTGCGGGTGGCCTCTGTCGTGTAAGGCTCGAATTGATTCTGAACCTCAAGCCGCAGAGCCTTGAAGCCCTGGTACACCGTAGTGATATCGAGGAACGCGTAATCCAAGCCCGCATCGGGGATATTGTCGACCCAGGCGGCCCCGATCTGGGCGTTGTCCGCGTAGGACTCAAAGTCGTCGATGACCAGGCTCGGGCTGCTCGTGAAATCGGAGACGGCGGACACGTCGTCCCAGGTGCATTTGAAGCCGGCCGGCTCCCCATCACCTTGCTCATTCTGGGCGAAGATGCCGCAGAGGCCTTCTTTGTAGACCTTCTCCTGTTTCTTCTCATCTTCCCAGGGATCCTTGGCGTCGGTGTCGACCATCGTGGGGGTCTGAACCACCAGCGGACCGCCCTTGAACTCATAGAGGCGTCCCGTCACATACACCGGGCCCGCTCCGACCACCTCCAACTCCGCATAGTAGCTGCGGGCGTTCAGTACACTGGGGACGGTGACTTCAATGTTCTTGTCCATCACGTTCTGATTCATTTTGACCTTCTCAAGGTCGAGCTTGAGATTCGCGGGTCCGTCACTGTAGTCGATGTGCAGGATGTAGCCGTCGGCTACGAAGCCGGGGGCCACGCCGGTCAGCTTGCCATCCGGGTCGATAAAGTAACTGCCGCGGGCCATCAAGCCATAGTAGTTGTAGCGGGTGTCGCCGGCCAAGTTCAGCGTGGCGCCCACGCGAACATCCTTGAACTTCTCCGTGCTGCCGAAGCCAGCCGCGAAGGCCGACCCACCCTTGGCCACCGGGGTGGTTTCCGTGAAAGTAAGGTAGTAGTTCCCAGCTTCTCCGGGCGTGATGGTCTGTTTGAAGGTGCCCGTCACCTGGGGAAACGACACGAACGTCCAGCTCAGGTTGAGTTTGCCGCCGTCGAAGGAATCCGACCAGTTGGCCGAAGCCGCCCCGGCCCAGACCGCCGCGATCATTGCCGCCCAGACTGTTCTTTTCAAGATGCTCATGTTTTCTCCTCGCTCAATAGTGGTGTCAGGAAAAAGACTGCGAGAAGGCACCCGCGTGCCCCCGACAAATTTTCAAATGACGCCAAGACCTGATCCTTCCTCCGGCAATCAGCCACCAAGCCATCATGTTTATTATACCGTCACCTGTCCGCCAAATCAAGAGAAACCAGGTTTTTTTCGGACGGGCATGTCCCGCCCGGCAGAGCGGGCGCTGGGATTGACGCATGGCGTGACCGGGGGCATGTCCATTGACTATTTCCGATTTCCGATTTACGATTTCGCTTTCGTGATGAACCTTGGATCTGCCAAGAGCAATCGTAGATCGTCAGTGGTGAGTCATCAACAAGAAAGGAGCAGTTATGAGAAAGGTGTTGGTGGTGGCCCTCGGTGTCGCCCTGCTGGGATTTATGACCGGCTGCGCTACGGAAGAAGGGAGTACGACCCAGAAAGCCAAAGTCAAGCCGGCCAAGACCGCGCCGGCCAAGGATCAAGCCGCGAAGACCCCGCCGGCTAAGACGGAGGCAGCCACGACGGATGCGGCCGCCCAGAAGCCGGTTGTGCCCCCTCAGTACGTGAACACGCCCAGCGGCCGGTGGATGGTGCACGATGAGAGCCGGCCCGCTCCACCGGTGATCACGCCGGGGGCGTGCAGCACGCCCGAGCAGCCGGGCCAGGCCCCGTCCGACGCGATCGTCCTCTTCAACGGGACCGACGACTCGATGAAGAATTGGACGGACAGCAAAGGCCAGCCTTCAAAATGGATTGCGCGGGATGGATACATGGAGTCCGTGAAGGGCGCCGGATACATCCAGACCAAAGAGGGATACGGCTCGTGCCAACTGCATGTGGAGTTCGCGACGCCCTCCAAGGTGCAAGGCACCAGCCAGGGCCGGGGCAACAGCGGCGTGTTCCTCCAGGGCGAGTACGAAGTCCAGGTTCTCGACTCCTATGAGAACAAGACCTATCCAGACGGCCAGTGCGCCGCCCTGTACGGCCGGTCCGTGCCGCTGGTCAACGCCTGTCGCAAGCCTGGCGAGTGGCAGACCTACGACATCATCTACCACGGCTCACTCTTCGACAAGAGCGGTAAGATCACCCGCAAGCCGACGTTCACGATCTTCCACAACGGCGTGCTCGTCCAGGACCACGTCACGCTGGAAGGCGGCACCGGCTGGATCAACGCCCACGCCGTCACCGATTTCAAGCCGATTCCGGCCAAGGCCCCGATCCAGTTGCAGGATCACGGCAACCCCGTTCGCTATCGCAACATCTGGGTCCGACCGCTGCCAGACTGAGCCAGGCTCCTGCACGACGCCAATGCACTCGGGGCGACTCCTTGGAGCCGCCCCGTTCTTTTCAAAGTCCGTCTCGGCAGGCTGTTGAGTGCCCGCAGATCCCCGAAGTATCTCGAACGACAGTCCGGATGGTCCGGCGCCGGCTGACTCCCAATCCACGATCCCCACCCCCACACGCGTACAAGGCCGATCAGGCCGGCCACCGCTCCCGGCATATCTCGTTTCCCCACACCTCCGTTTGCGGCAGCCGGCCCTCTCAGGCATTCTGCTGGGCCCCCAGACACGATTCGCCGCGCTGGGGAACCTCCTCCAATGGAGAGGGTCACTCCTCTTCCTCTGCGGACCACTCTTCCTCCTCTTCCTCTCCGAGATACCCTCCACCTTTCTGGAGGTCGCGAACGAGTCCCTCATCGAAGCCAGGCAGTTCGTCGATTTCTTCCCAACTGTCGAAGGGGCGTTCTTCCACGAGCGTCTGAGCCCGTTCATCGTTGATTTTCGGCAGAGAAGAAAGCTCTTCCTTGCTGGCCGTGTTGATGTTGATCTTCTTCTGAGCCATGGCGATATCTCCTTGTGCCGCGGCATCTGCTCCAAGCAGATGCGACATTGAAGTTCTTATTATTTGATTCCGCTGAAAAACCCTGGTTTATAGAAGTGGGCTGGGGACCTTGTGGGGAGTGTACGGGGAGGCTTGGAATCAGAAGGGAGGCGGCCGGGGAAGAGGAGGCCAAGGCCTGATCCTCCGG
>Ga0315280_10002425_pt1 | contig 30206 bp, 26 predicted proteins | sample YL17G06_40_MG_FD_203697 | JGI IMG/M metagenome (GOLD analysis project Ga0315280, IMG submission 203697) | Sediment microbial communities from Yellowstone Lake, YNP, Wyoming, USA - YL17G06_40 | ecosystem: Environmental > Aquatic > Freshwater > Lake > Sediment | place: USA: Wyoming | collected... | reverse complement strand
CCGCTTCGTGGCTTTCTTCGTCGGAGAGCCGGCGATGAACTTCCTGCCCGCGCGGGTGGAGGGCGAGCGGAGCCTCTCCGTATCTTGCGCCCAGGGCCGGCGGAGCCTCGCGCTGCCGGCGGCCGTGCCGGCGAAATATGCCGGAAGACAGCTCACCCTGGGGCTTCGTCCCCAGCAGCTCAAGGTGCATCGCCGGGAGCCGGCCGGCGGTTCGCTGCCGGGAAAGGTCCGCCTGATCGAGTTCCAGGGCGAAACGACGGTCCTCACCCTGAACATTGGAGGCGAAGACAACAGCGAAATGAAGGCTGTAGTCGCGGCTACCGAACGCTACGCTCCAGGCGAGACGGTGTGGCTGGCCAGCGAGGCGAAAAATATCCACCTGTTCGACGGAGAGGAAGCGATACTTGAGAAGTGAGGTGATCCGGTGGGGGGATCCTCGAGCGCCGGGGGCGCCTCGACATCGCGGTCAACAACGCAGTCTGGCCGCCGAATAGGCGCAGTTCGGCGCGCGGGTGAACTCCATCAGCCCCGGGTACGTGAACACCGATCTGTTGAAGCCGGCCGGCCGGCTGCAACCCCGGTGGATCGAACTCACCCCCCAGAAGCGGTTCGGCGAGCCCTGGGAGATCGCGGGGGCCGCCGTGTATCTAGCCTCGGAGGCCGCCCGCTTCTGCACCGGCACGGACCTGGTTGTGGACGGGGGTTACACCCTCTGGTGAGGGGAGGGCTCGGATGGATCTGGAGCTGAAGGGCAAGCGCGCCGTGATCACGGGGGGCAGCGTGGGCATCGGCCTGGCGGTGGCCCACGCCCTGGCCGCCGAAGGCGCGGACATCGCTATTCTGGCGCGCGACGCCGCGCGGGTCGAGCGGGAGGCGAAGGCCATCGCCAAGGCCCACGGGGTGCGGGCCCTGGGGATTCCCGCCGATGTCTCCAAACCCGGAGACATCGAGGAGGCCTGCCGCCGCATCGAGACGGAGTTCGACGGGGTGGACATCCTGATCAACAACGCCGGCACGGGGACCGCCGAGACCATCATGGAGGCCCCGGACGGAAAGTGGCAGTACTTCTGGGACCTGCACGTCATGGCTGCCGTGCGCATGTCCCGGGCCCTGGTCCCGCTGATGCGCCGGCGCGGCGGAGGGGTGATCTTGAACACCGCCTCCATCTGCGCCAAGCAGCCCCTGGGCTACGAGCCCATCTACAATACGACCAAGGCCGCCCTGGTGATGCTCTCCAAGTGCCTGGCCGGCGAGCTGATCAAGGAGAACATCCGGGTCAACGCGGTCAACCCCGGGCTGATCCTGACCCCGGACTGGCGGAAAACCGCCGGAATCATGACCCAGGGCACCTCGACCAGCGTGGAGGAGTACCTGGACAAGATCGCCAGGGATAACGCCCCCATCGGGCGCTTCGCCACTCCCGAGGAGCTGGCCCACTTCTACGTGTTCCTCTGCTCCCCCCGCGCCTCCTACTGCGTGGGCTCCTCGTACTACGTGGACGGCGGCTGGCTGAAGACCATCGATTGACGGGAGGCGGCCCATGCTTTCGGTAGCGGTCCTCCAGCCGGGCAGGCTGGAAATCGTCGACATCCCCAAACCCAGCGCCGGCCCCTACGAGGCGGTGATCCGCAGCCAGATCGCCTTCATCTGCAATGCCACCGACCGCAAGCTCCTCGGAGGGGTTTTTCCCGGCATGGGTCCCGACAAGTACCCGCTCCTGCTGGGCCACGAGAACGTCGGGGTGGTGGAAGCGGTCGGCTCCAAAGTCCGCAGCTTCCGGCCCGGCGACCGGGTGGTGGGCGGGCTGCTGCTCCAGCCCACGGACGCCCGCTTCCAGGCGGGCTGGGGCGGTAACAGCGAGTACGTCGTCGCCGTGGACCACGCGGCCATGGCGGCGGACGGGGTGGCCGACGCGGCGCACGGCTGGAACGAGTCCTTCAAGATCATGCTCGCCGCCCCGGCCGACATCCCCCTGGAGGCGGCGGGCCTGCTGTGCACCTGGCGGGAGGTGTACGCGGGCTTCAGCGATTTCCACCTGAAGCCCGGCGACGATCTGCTGATCTTCGGAGGCGGGCCGGTGGGCCTGAGCTTCTGCCGCTTCGCCCGCCTGCTGGGCCTGGGCTGGATCGGGCTGGTGGATCCGGTACCGGCCAAGCGGAAAAAGGCGCGGGAGCTGGGGGCCGACGCGGTATTTCCGCCGGACTCCCCGGCCATTTCCCGGCTGGCGGCCGACCGGGGCAGGGCCCTGGATGCGGTCATCGACGCAGTGGGCAGCGAAAAGGCGGTCAACGCCGGCCTGCCCCTGATCCGCATGGCCGGGTCCATTTGCGTCTACGGGGTGGTGAGCAACCCGCGCATCACCCTGGAGAAGGACAGCGGCCCCTACAACTTCAACCTCTACTGGCACCAGTGGCCCACGCGGGACGCGGAGGCCGCCGCCCAGGAACCTCTGATCGAGTGGGTCCGCTCCGGCAAGCTGTCCCATCGGGATTTCCTGACCGGCGAGTTCCCCGTTCGGGAGGTGGCCCGGGCCATGGCCGCCTCCCAGGAGCCCGGGGCGATCAAGACCCTGTTAAGCTTCTGAAGGAGGGCCCGATGAAACAGGCCGTCATGACTTCCCCTGGGGTGATCGAGTTCCGCGAGGTTCCCGTGCCCGAGCCGGCCTCCGGGGAGCTGCTGCTGCGCATGAAGCGCATAGGGGTTTGCGGCTCGGACATCCACGTATACCACGGCAAGCACGCCCTCACCCCCTACCCCGTGGTGCAGGGGCACGAGGTTTCGGGGGTCGTGGAGAAGATCGGCCGCGGCGTGCGCGGCTTCAAACCGGGGGATCGGGTGACGCTGCAGCCCCAGGTATACTGCGGCGAGTGCTACTCTTGCAGCCATGGGGCCTACCACATCTGCGACCACCTGCTAGTAATGGGCTTTCAGACCACCGGCGCGGCTTCGGAGTTCTTCGCCGTTCCGGCCTCCAAGGTGCTGAAGCTCCCGCCCGGCATGGACCTGGACCAGGGGGCCATGGTCGAGCCGGCGGCCGTGGCCGTCCACGCCTTGGGGCGCAGCGCCGGAGTGGACGGAAAGAAGGTCCTGGTGCTGGGAGCCGGCCCCATCGGAAACCTGGTCGCCCAGGCGGCGCTGGGCTTCGGGGCGGCGCAGGTCCTGATCACGGACCTGAGCGATTTCCGCCTGGGCATCGCCCGCGAATGCGGGATCGCGCTCACGGTCAACCCCGCGAAGAACGACCTGGCTTCGGAGGTGCGGCGTCACTTCGGCGAGGACAAGGCCGACCTGATCCTGGAGTGCGTGGGCGCTCAAGCGACCATCGCCCAGGCGGTGAGCGTGGCCCGCAAGGGGACCGACATCATCGTGGTGGGCGTGTTCGGGGAAAAGCCCACCGTGGACCTGGGGACCGTGCAGGACCGGGAGCTGCGCCTGGTAGGGACCCTCATGTACCGGGAGCCGGATTGGCGCCGGGCCATCGAGCTGATCGGCAGGGGCAAGGTGAAGCTCGGCCCCCTGATCACCGATCACTTTCCCTTCACCGAGTACAAGAAAGCCTACGAGCACATCGAGGCCCATCGCGACCGGGCGGTGAAGGTCATCATCGTGGTGGAGGAATAGGGGCCTTATCGGCCTTGCGCCGCCGGCTTCCTCGCGTGAGCGTGGCGCTGCTGCGCCAGGGACTGCAGGGCGGCCAGGATCTCCGCGTCTGCGAGGAGCACCGCCTCTTCCAGCACGCGTGAGACCGGCGGGGGCACGTCCCGTGAGCTCAGACAGGCCGGCGGAGCGTCCAGGTCAGCGAAGAAGCGCCTGGTGATCTCTGCGGCCAGGCGGGCGCCGATCCCCTGGCTGGCGGCCGCCTGTTCCACGACGGCCACGACTCCGGTCTTGGCCAGCGACTCCCCGATGGTTTGAAAGTCGATTCCGGGGGCGTCCAGCGTGCGCAGGTCGATGAGCTCCGCCGAGACGCCGCGTTCCGCGAGGCGCGGCTGCAGGGCCGCCAGGCGGGCGGTCATCCCGCCGTACGCGAGCACGGTGAGGTCGGTCCCCTCGACCAGGCGCCTGGCCTTGCCGAAGGCCACGCAGTAGTCCAGATCGCCCTCCGGAACCGGAAACTTCCGGCCATACAAACTGTGGTGCTCCAGGATCACCACCGGGTCGAGGCAGCGCATGGCCGTGTTGAACAGGCCGATGTAGTCGAAGGCGTTGCTGGGCGCAACCATCCGCCATCCGGGAAACAGGCTGAAGAGCCCCACGGGGTCCATGGAGTGCTGCCCGCCGTAGCCGCAGCCGGTGGCGATGCGGGTGCGCACCACCAGCGGCAGGTCGGTCGAGCCGCCATACATGTGCCGGGCCTTGGCGATCTGGTTGAACAGCTGGTCGGCGGCAACCAGGGAGAAGTCGGGGAACATGATCTCCACGATGACCGGCAGCCCCTGCATGGCCGCCCCGCAGGCCAGGCCCACGAAGCCCGCCTCGGAAATGGGGGTGTTGAGCACCCGGCCGGGGAAGCGCTGGGCCAGCCCGCGGGTGGCCCCGTAGGCCCCGCCCCCGAAGTTGGCGATCTCTTCGCCCAGCTCCACCGCCTGCGGCTGGGTCTCCAGCCAGCGCCCGCTCACCGCGGCGATGGCGTCGGAGTATCTCATTTCCTGCAAGCGCTGGAAATCTTCGATTTCGCGGTACTCCAGCCCGGCCAGCTCCCGGCCGTCGCTGCGCGCCCCTTCCGCGGCGGTGCCGGCGGCCGGCCAGAGGCTGGCCCGCGGACGCGGATGGGCCTCATCGCCCTCCACGCAGTAGTCCAACGCCTGGCGGACCGCCGCCTCGCCGTCCGCGCGCATCCGCTCCCATTCCTCGTTCCGCAGCAGGCCGGCCTGAAGCATGGCGGCCGGGAAGCCCCGGAGGGCGTCGCGGCCGAGTTCCCTTTGCTCCTCCTCCCGGCTGCGGTATCCGTAGGCGCTGCCCGGCCGGTCTCCGGCGTGGTGGAAGTGGCGGTAGCACAGGCACTCGATCAGGAATGGCCCTTCAGCCAGGCGGCAGGCTGCGGCGGCCTCCGCCATCACCGCGTGCACCGCCGCCGGGTCGCTGCCCTCGACGATCCGGCCTTTCAGGGCATAGGCCGCCGCCCGCCGCGAGAGCTCCCGCACCGCGGCCGCATCCTCGGCGCGCGTGCCCACGGCGTAACGGTTGTTCTCCACGAAATAGACAATGGGCAGCTTCCAAAGCCCGGCCAGGTTGAGGGCCTCGTGGAAGGAGCCCTGGTTGACCGCCCCGTCCCCGAAGAAGCAAGCCACGACCCCGCCGCCCTGGCGCCGCTTCTCCGCGAAGGCGGCCCCTGTGGCGATGGGGATGCCCCCGCCGACGATGGCATTGGTGCCCAGGATGCCGGCTTCCGCATAACGCAGGTGCATGGAGCCGCCGCGCCCGCCGCACCAGCCGGGAGCCAAGCCCATGATCTCGGCCAGCGTTCTTCGCACCACCTCCAGCCCTTCCGGCGGAAGAGCCTCCCCGCGAGGATCCCAGGAGGCGGGCAGAACGTAATTGAGGGCCTTGGCCAGGAAGAGGTGGTGGGCCCGGTGGCTGCCGGAGATCTGGTCGCTGCCGCGCAAGGCGGTGATCGCGGCTGCCGCGGCGGCTTCCTGGCCCACGCTGCTGTGCACCGGCCCCCAGACGCAGTCCAGGTTCTTCAAGCGCAGCAGCTCGCTCTCGAAGCGCCGGATGAGATGCATCAGGTACAGGATCCGCGCGGCCAGGGCCGGGCCCAGCGCGCCCAGGTCCTCCGGCGTGGAGCTCCAGCGCTGCCAGTCGAACGCGCACGAGAGTTCCTGGATCTTCACTGCGGCCCGCTCCCGCTCCGGGGTTTCAGATTCCTCCAGCGCTCCTGCTGCAGGACCTCCGGGTTGGCGACGTTGTCCGGCAGGAAACCGTCCAGCACGTCGAGCACCCTCCGGACCGCCAGCACGGCCATGCGCACGACGCACTCCCGGGTGAGGGCGGCGGCGTGGGGGGTGAGGATCGCGGAGGGCGCGGCCAGAAGCGGGTTTCCCGCCTCCGGAGGCTCGCGGCCGAACACGTCGATACCGGCCCCTCCGATCTGTCCGGACTCGAGGGCCTGGGCCAGGGCCTGCTCGTCGATGAGCCCGCCGCGGGAGGTATTGACGATCAGGGCGCCCTTCTTCATCCGGGCCAGGCGCTCGCGGTCCAGCAGTCCGCGGGTCTGCTCCGTCAGGGGCACGTGGATGCTGACCACGTCCGCGCGGGCCAGAAGGTCCTCCAGAGCGCAGAAGGAAACCCAGGAGCGATCCTGCTTCCGGGGCTCGAGGTAGGGATCGAAGGCGAGCACTCCCATACCGAGGCCGGCGGCGCAGGCTCGGGCGAGTTCCCGCCCGATTCGGCCGAAGCCGATGACTCCCAGGACGGCGCCCCGCAGGTCCCGCGGCCGATAGTCGTAGCGGGCCTGGAAGTTGCCGGCGCGGGTTTCCCGGTCCAAAAGCGGAAGCTGCTTGGCCAGCGCCAGGATCAGGGCCAGGGCGTGCTCGGCGACCGTCTGCGTGTTGGCCCCGATGCTCGAGGTGACGATCGCCCCGCGGCGGGTGGCCGCCGGCAGGTCCACGTTGTCGAACCCCGCCCCCGTGCGTGAAATGGTGAGCAGGCGCTCGCCGCGCTCGATGAGCTCGGCGCTCATGCGCAGGCCGGTGCGCAGCACCACCGCGTCGGCCCGCGGCATCAGCGCAGCCACGGTTTCCGGCTTCTTGTCCGGGCTGGCGAGGACGTTCAGGCCGCGCTCGCCGAGCAGGGCGAGGGCTTCCTCCTCGATGGGCTCCGGGAGCAGGACGGTGGCGCGGAGCCCGCTATCTGCGGCGCTCACGGCAGCAGGCCGCTCCGGTGCAGCGCGGCGCGGACCAGGTCCAGCTCGGCCGACTTCAGGCCCAGGAGCGGATGGCGGGGCTCTCCCCCCCTGTAGCCGGTCAGGTCCATGGCCGCTTTCACGCCGGCTATCCCGAAGCTGCCGGAGACTTGGCTGTTCAACTGCACCAGGAGCGCGTTCAGGCGGTCCGCCTCCTCGGCCCGCCCTGCGGCATGGGCCCGATACAGCCGGACGCACTCCTCCGGAAGGACGTTGGCCAGGGAGAGCACCCCGCCCGTGCCTCCCGCCCGCAGCAGCTCCAGGAAGAAAGCGGCCGAGCCGGCCAGCACCGAAAAGCCGGGGGCTGCGGCGGCGAGGTTTTCCCGGAAAGTCTCCTTGGAGCTGTCCTTGAGTCCCACGACCCGGGGATGGTCGGCCAGGCGCCTCAGCAGATCGGCGCGGATGGTGACCCCGGCGGCCACCCCCGGGTTGTTGTAAAGCACTACGGGCAGCGTAGAGGAGTCCGCGACGCGGCGCACGTAGCGCTCCATGACCTCAACGGTCATTTTTTTGGCGAAGAAGCTGGGCATCAGCAGGCTGGCCAGGTCCGCCCCTAGTTCGGCGGCTTTGGCAACCAGCTCCATGGATTCGTGGCTGCTCTCCGCCGAACAGCCGGCCATGACGACCTTGTCCTTGCCGCGGTGGCGCAAAACCGTTTCCAGCACCCGCCAGCGCTCCTCGAGGTCGAGGGACTTGAACTCGCCGTTGGTGCCCAGCGCGAAATAGCCGGTGAGACCGGTCCGGTTCATCTTCTCGATGTTGTATATCAGCGCCTCTTCGTCTACCCGGTCGTCGCGGAAGGGAGTGGTGATCGGGGCGAAAACCCCCGAAAGCTGTTCGCTGACCGCAGGCATCCTCGCCTCCTCTCGGATTTCCCTGTGTACCATTGTCCGGCCGGCCGTGGCAAGGCCGGCGAGCGGTGCTCAGCGGGGCTCCAGCTCCGAAAGCGTAGCCGGCATTTCGTGCCTGGTGTTCACCATCTGGGGACCGGTCACCAGATCGAAAGCGGTCACCACGAGCTTGCCTTTCCAGATGATCGGCTCGCCCGGCTGGTCCAGCTCCCCGTGCAGGCCGTCGGTGTCGGGGCTCTGGGCGATGCGGGTCACCCTGCCGTTGGGTTGCACCTTGGCGACCGCGTTGGCGCAGAAATCCGCGATGAACAGGTTGCCCTCCGCGTCGATGATCATCCCGTCGGTGGACTTGAGCTGCTGCGGGTCCTGCGCCCAGACCTTGTTCTCCTTCACCGAACCGTCGTCGTTGAAGCGGATCCTGTACACCGCCCCGTCCCCGAAGTTGCCCACATAGAGGTTGCCCGCCTTGTCGAACTCGATGCCGTCCGTCCCGTATTGGATGTCCTTGTTGTGGGTCAGGAAGGTGGCCAGGATGTGCCTGTCGGCCAAGGTGTTGGTGATCTGGATTCCTTCCTCTTCCAGGCCGAAGCGGTATACGCAGCTCACCAGCAGCCCCGAGGGGTCCTTCACTTTGGAAAGCATGCTGTGGGTCAAGTACACGTGATTGCGGTGAACGCGGATGCCGTTGGGATGCTCCAGGCCGCTGGCGACCACCGTGGTCTTCACCACCTTGTCGTCCCGGATCCGCAGGCGCAGAATCCTGCCCTTGAACGCCAGCTCGGGGGCTCCGGACCATCCTTGGTTGTCGCAGATGTACAGGTCCCAGTCGGGCCCGAAGGCGATGCCCATGGGAAAAGCGTGCCCCGTCTCCTCGGAAACCGGCACGTCCACCCACTTGCGGATGCGCCTGTTCTCGTCGATCTTCAACAGGCACCCGGGCATCGAGGGATCGGCATAGTTGGGGCAGGCCAGGATGAGGTTGCCCTCCGAGTCGATGGCCATGCCGTCCGGGGTGCAGACGTAATCCGGAAGCTTGGCGAAGAGCCTCGGTTTCTGCATTTTTTCCACGGCTTCACTCCTTTTCCTTGAAGGACAGGCGATTGGCGAAGAAATCGGAAACTACGAACGCCGCCCCTCCGATGACTCCGCGCTCCTCGCCCATGGTCGAGAACTCGATGCGCACGGTCTTCTCCACGTCCGGCAGGCCGGCGCTGCGGATGCCCTCTCGCACCCGCCGCAGGAAACGCTCCCCCGCCTTGACGTATTGACCTTGAATGATGATCAGCTCCGGGTCGTTCGTTAAAATAATGTTTCCCAGGCCCACTGCGAACCAGCGGGCCGCCTCGTCGATGAGCGTGCCGCACAGGGAGTCGCCGCGGCCCGCCAGCTCGCAGATCCTGTCCAGATCGAAATCCTCGCCCGAACCCTCGCGGAATAGGAGGGAATCCACTCCGCGCTTTCGGGCTTCGCCAGCCAGCTCCTTGAGGCGTTTGGCGGAGACCATGGCTTCGAAGCAGCCGCGGCTGCCGCAGTTGCACAGCGGACCGTCGAGGGGGTTCACGGTCATGTGCCCGACCTCGCCGGACAGGCTCTGATGGCCGCGCATCAGCTCGCCGTGCAGGAAAATCCCCGCGCCGAGTCCGACCTTGATGGCGTCGATGATCATGAAGTTCTTCACTCCCGCGGCCATCCCCTTTACCCTTTCCGCGTAAGCCTGGTAGCGGTTCACGCAGTCCACGAAAAGGGGCACCGCCTGGAGTTCGCCCAGCCTTTCGCGCAACAGGTCCAGGAGGGGCACGTTCCGCCCCCAGGAATGGTAGTGCGGCGAATAGATGGAGATGCCGCGGGAGGAGTCCGCCAGTCCCGGCAGAGCAACGACCACGCCGAGCAGCTTCTCCCCGGTGCCGGCCTTCAGCCCCATGAGCCTGCGGATTTCCTCGACCAACCGGAGCAGGATCGGGTCCAGGTCCCGCTGCGGCCCCACATCGCGCTTGCTGAAGTGGCTCAGCTCTGCTGCGAGATCGCTCACCGCCGTCATGATCTGCTCGGGGGTGATGTGGATGCTGATGACGTACCCGTAATGCGGATTGAAGCTGAAAAGCTCCGGTTTCTTGCCGCCTTCATCCGTGGAGAGGCCCTTCCCCGCGGAGCTCACCAGCTTCATGGAAACCAGCAGGTCGATCATTTTCTTTACGGTCGTCTTGCTGAGCCTTGATTTCGGCGCGAGCTGCGCGACCGAAACCGTGTCGGACTCCCGGATCAGGTTCAGCACCTGGCGGATGTTGTTTTGTTTGTTTGCTTTGATGGCAGCCTCCCCGCGCGCCGTTGATTACGTGCAGGATACCACGGAATCAGGATAGGTCAAAATGTTTTAAATCGGTATTTTAAAACGTTCTTGGCTAATACTCGATGTCGCGGCCGGCCGGCGGCTCCGCCGGCTGGCGTTTATCCTTAGTTCCCGGCGATTACCTCGGCGCCAGGTCGTCGGCCACGAACAGCAGGGCGGGGGCGAACCCGCCCTCGTAGCTCGGCATGGTGGTCCACACCTGGGTCTTTCCGGAGGCCTGCCAGACCCTGCCGCTCTTGCTATTGGCCGTGAGCAGGTAGGAGAGCATCGAACCTTCGGGCAGAACGAGGGAGCGGCCGAAGGCGAAGCGCCCGGCGCGCCCCGTCCCGGGCTTGGTCCATACCGTGTCGCTGCCGAGCAGCTTGGCCGTCTTGGCCTCGCTGAGCTGCACGGCGACCGGGTATTCCCCCTTCTCGTTGGTCGCGAAAACCTCGCGGTCCGCCGCCCGCGCCGTTCCCGGAGGGACCAGCGAGAGGTACCCGGCGACCTTCACCGGAGTGCCGATGGCCGGCCAGGTGATCCTCGGGTTGTCGGCCAAGAGCAGGAAGGGGACCTCGACGCTGAGCGCGGCGTCGAAGGGCTGGGCCTCGGTGTAGCACAGGTAGCGGCCCCTGCTGGTCGGGATGGCCACCTCCACCTCGGCCAGCCGGCCGGGGCTGAGCGGGACGTTGGTTAGCCGGTATTCCAGGTTGACGGCGATTTTGAGACCCTGCACCCGGATCGCGACCGGAGCGGCGATCTGGGTCACGATGTCGTTGGTCCGGTAGACGCGCACCGTGATCAGGGCCTGGTTGCCGGGCACCTCCAGGCGCGAGGCCAGGGCCGTGGCTTCGCGCTTGCCGAGCTGCAGGTTGCGGGCCCTCACCAGGACCGCGCCGCCCGCCGCGGGCGGCTTCACCGCCGGGGCCCCCTCGCGCGTGAGCCGCAAGGTGTAGCGGGTGACCGTGCCGTTTTCGGCGGTCACGTCGAGCAGCACCGTCTGCGTGGAGCCGGCGGCCACGGGCACGCTCCGCCCGCCGCGGGCGAGCGGCTGCCCATCCAGGGTCAGGGCCGCCGCGGGGCTTTCGGCCTGGGCGTTGACCAGCACCGACTCGACGTTCGCGGGCAGCCTCGCCTCGTAGGCGGTGACCGCGGGATTGAACGGCGGGGTGAGCGGGGCTCCGCTCGCCTGCAGGATGGCCAGGCGGGAATTGGCGTCCAGGGCGCCGGCCGGTACGCCCTCGCGGCTCACGTTGACCCGGTACAGCCTCTGCGTGCCATCCTCGGCTGTGACCATGATGTTGACCGTCACGATCCTGCCGGGGCTGGCGGGGACGGTGATGACCTGCACCGCCCCGGATTGGGCGATCGGCAGCTCGCTTGCGAGCGTAGCCGCCCTGCTGGCGGCGGCTACAGTGAGGCTGACCGTTTCAGCCGCGGCCGGGAGGCTCACCGTGTAGGAGACGATCCTCGGGTTGAACACCGGGCTCAAGACCCCGGCTGAAACCGTGAGCATGCTCAAGTCGGCGTTGCTGTCGGGCGGGGAGCGCCGGATGTCGAGGAAATAGCGCAGCACGTTCCCGTCCTGGGCGCTCACCGCCACGGACAGGGAGAGCTGGTCGCCGACCTGGAAGTCGATGACGGCCCCACCCTTGGACGCCGGGTTCCCCTTGACCTGGATCGGGGCTCCGCCTGCGGCCGCGGGACCGGGTTCCAGGGCCATTCCGGCGAACCGGCTCTGAGGCTGGGCCAGGAGCACGATCTGCTTGGAGGCGAAGGGCACCATGGCCAGGTAGGACAGGGCATTGGGCGCGAAGCTTGGCGACAGGGTGCCGCCGGCCACGGACAGGGAGGCCAGGGCATTGTTGTGGTCCGGCTCCGCGCGCACGACCTCCAGCCGGTATTCCCTGATGCTCCCGTCCTGGGCGGTGATGGTCACGATGAGCGGCAGCCTGTCCGGGGAGGCGAACTCGACGATGGCCCCGGCTTTGTCGGCGGGGTTGCCCTTGTACGGCAAGGCGGCTCGGGCGCCGCCGGCTCCCGCGGCCGACAGGGAAGCCGTGGAGTACTTGCTCTGCGGGCGGACACGGACGATGATCTGGGCCGCCGCGTACGGCACCAGCGCCGTGTAGTTCTGGCGCTGGGGCGTAAAGGCGGGCGAGAGCGGGGTGTCGGCGACCTCCAGGGCCTCGAGGGCCGTGCTGCGATCCGGCTCTCCGCGCTGGAGCCTGAAGGCGTACTGCTCGCGGGTCACTCCGTCTTCGGCGGTCGTTTCGATGAGGAACGAGCGCTCCTGGCCCGAAGAGAAGTCCACGTGCCCCGTGGCGTTCGGGCCCTGTGAGGTGGAGCCATCGATGGAGATGCTTTTCAAATAGGGGCTTTCGGCGCGCACGCCGATGCGCACCTGGCTGGTGCCGAACTGCACCTTCAGCGTGTATTCTTTCACCCTCGGGTTGAAGGCCGGGCTCAGGAGGGAATCCTCCGGAAGGCTCACCTGGGCCAGGCGCGGATTGGTATCCGCCTCGCGGACCGTGACCTTGTAGAGCCAGGGCTTCTTCTGTTTGGCCACCTCGATGGAGTACAACACCGGGGCGGAAAAGTCGTTGCGGGTGACGCCGTTGTCCTGCACGACGCGGTTGCCGCTGGAGATGACCGTGATGGTGGCTTGGACGTTCAGCGAGAGGGTGGCCACCAGGTTGCGCACGTCGGTCCCCGGCGGGACCACGGCCATGATCTCCAGGGGGGTGGGCTTCATGTTGATGACCCCCACCGCGTTCTGCGTCAGCCCCGGATTGGCGCCCGAGCTGAAGACGAAGGCATCGACGGGCCCGCGCGGGCCGCCGCCCATGGTAAGACAGCCGCTCAGCAAGCCGAGCATGAGCGCCACGGCCAGGGTGACGAGAAGGAGCTTTTTCACGTTGACCTCCCGATTTCTACTATAGATTGTAGGAACATCAGGCCATTTTTAACACAACTTTTTTCAATCTCATCGTCTCGCGGCGCCGGATCATCGACCTCGGTAACCTCGGCGCGCCTCCCTGATGATCCACACCACGGGGCAGAGCGGCCTTCCGACGCACCGCCACTACGACGACTTCATCGAGCCCCGGCGGGATATCCAGTACCATCCCACGCTCTGGGAGCGCGCCCAGGTTCAAGCCGCCATGGGCGGGAGGCTGCCGCTCGTTCCGGCGAAGAAACCTTGAAACCGATCTTCCTTTCCTTTACACTCCCTCCCGATTTTGGTATACAAAACCTCGAATGCATCTCGACGCTGGCGGTGAACCGGAGTATCTGCTCGAGATCGACGGCCTGGCCAAGACCTTCAAGGGGCTGCACGCGGTGGAAGACTACCGCCTCAGGCTGCGGGCCAGGGAGATCCTGGGCATCATCGGCCCGAACGGCGCCGGCAAGTCCACGGTGTTCAACCTGCTCACCGGCCATATCCGGCCCTCCGGCGGGACGATCCGCTTCCGGGGCCGGAACCTCAAGGGTCTCTCGGCCGACCGGATCGCCAGGCTCGGCATCGGGCGCACCTTCCAGAACATCCGCCTTTTTTCCAGCATGACCGTTCTGGAGAACGTGATCACGGCCCGGCAGCTGCGCCAGCGGGGGCGCTTCCTGGCCACGGTGTTCTCGTGGCCCACCTTCCGCCGCGGCGAGGAGCGGCTGGCCCGGGAGGCGCGCGAGGTCCTGCGGCTTTTCAGCCTGGAGCAGCGCGCCGCCGAAATGGCCGGCTCGCTCGCCTACGGCGACCAGCGGAGGCTGGAGATCGTGCGCGCCCTGGCCCTCGAGCCGGCGCTGCTCCTGCTCGACGAGCCGACCGCCGGCATGAGCAGCCAGGAGAGCCTGTTCGTGCTCGACCTCATCCGCCGGATCCGCGACCAGTACCGGCTCACGATCATCATCGTGGAGCACAACATGCCGCTGGTCATGCGGCTTTGCGAGCGCATCCAGGTGCTCAACTACGGGCAGATCATCGCCGAAGGCACCCCGGCTCAGGTGCGCGCCGACCCGAGGGTGGTGGAATCCTATCTCGGACAGGTCGAAGAAGATGCTGAAGCTCCAGTCGGTTGACGTGCGCTACGGGCACATCCACGCCCTCAAAGGAATCAGCATCGAGGTCCGTGACGGGGAGCTGGTGGCCCTGCTGGGGGCCAACGGCGCCGGCAAGTCCACGACCCTCATGTGCATCTCGGGGATCGTGAGGCCGCAAAGCGGCTCACTGGTCTGCGACGGCATCGATCTGGCCAAGGCCTCCTCCTTCGACATCGTGGGCCTGGGCGTGATCCAATGCCCGGAGGGGCGCAGGATCTTCGGCGGCCTCACCGTTCTGGAAAATCTGAGGATGGGCGCGGTCCGCCGCCCGGACCGAAGCGGCGTGCGCAAGGACATGGAACGGGTGTTCAGCCTGTTCCCCGTGCTCGGCCAGCGCAGGCGCCAGTCCGGGGCCACGCTGAGCGGAGGGGAGCAGCAGATGCTGGCCATCGGCCGGGCCCTGATGGCCGCCCCGCGCCTGCTCCTGCTCGACGAGCCCTCCCTCGGCCTGGCCCCCCTGGTCGTGCGGGCCATCTTCCGGGTGATCCGCGAGCTGCACCGCCAGGGGGTCACCATCCTGCTGGTGGAGCAGAACGTGCGCCAGGCTTTGGCCGTGGCGGACCGCGGCTACGTGCTTTCCACCGGCACGGTGACCCTGGAGGGCAGCGGCGCGGAGCTGCGGGCCAACCCCGAGATCGAGCAGGCCTACCTCAGCAGCGCGCCGGAGGCCGGGCGGTGAGCCCCCTCGAGCTGCTCCTGCAGCAGCTGATCAACGCGGTGAGCATCGGCAGCCTCTACGCCCTCATGGCCATCGGCCTGGCCATGGTGTTCGGCATCCTGCGCCTGATCAACTTCGCCCACGGGGACCTGATCATGGTCGGCAGCTACGTGGCGCTGCTCGCCCAGCTCCTGGGCCTGCCCTTCGTGGCGGCCGCGGCGGCGGGCGTGGCGGCGAGCACCGTTGCGGGGCTGGCCATGGAGCGGGTCGCCTACCGGCCCCTGCGCGGAGCTCACGAGATCGCCATGCTGCTCACCTCCTTTTCGGTCACGATATTTCTAGAGAATCTGGCCATCATCCTCTTCCGCCCCACCTCGCGGCCCTTCCCGGCCCCGGCGGTCCTGCGCTCGGTGATCGAGATGGGGCGGCTGCGGGTGGCGGGCCTGGACCTGATCGCCATCGCCGTGGCGGCCGTGCTTCTTTTGGCGCTCACCCTGTTCGTGCGGCGCACGAACATCGGCATCGCCATGCGGGCCGCCTCACAGGACCTGCTGGCCGCGCGGCTTGTGGGCATCAACGTCAACAGGGTGATCGCCACCGCCTTCGCCATCGGCTCCCTCATGGCTGGGGTCGTGGGCCTGCTGTGGAGCGCCCGCGTGGGCAAGGTCGACCCGCTGATGGGCTTCAACCCGGTGCTCAAGGCCTTCGTGGCCTCGGTCATCGGCGGCCTGGGCAGCCTGCCCGGCGCGGTGATCGGGGCCTACGTGCTGGGAGGCCTGGAGATCCTGCTCCAGGGGCTCCTGCCCGCGGGGCTCACCGCCTACCGCGATGCGTTCGTCTTCGCCGTGCTGATCGCCCTGCTCCTGTTCCGGCCCAACGGGATCCTGGGCGCCTCGGAGAGGGAGAAGATCTGATGGCGATGAAGCCTGCGGAGGAAGGCCAGCCCCGCCTCCTGGCCCGCCTGGCCGGCCCCGTCGTGCTGCTCGCCCTCCTGGCTGTCCTCCTGGCGGGGGCGGCGCTTTTTGCCGGGGACTATATCCAGCGCATCGTCATCGTCATCGGGATCAACGTCATCCTGGTGGTGAGCCTCAACCTGTCCAACGGCTTCACCGGCGTGTTCTCCCTGGGGCACGTGGGGTTCATGGCCATCGGGGCCTACACGGCCGCCCTGCTCACCCTGCCGGTGAGCCTCAAGGCGGTCAATCTGCCCAACCTCCCGGGCTGGCTCGGGCGGCTCGTCCTGTCCTTCCTCCCGGCCACCCTGATCGGCGGCCTCCTGGCCATGGCGGTCGCCTTCCTGGTCGGACTCTCGCTGATGCGCCTGAAGGGCGCCTACATCTCGGTGGCCACCCTGGGCTTCCTGGTGATCGTCCAGGTGATCCTGATCAACTGGGACCAGGTGACCCGGGGCGCGCGCACCTTCGCCGGGGTCCCGCCGCACTCCACGATCTGGAACGTCTGGATCTGGGCCGCCCTCAGCGTCTACCTCGTGTGGCGCCTCGGCTCGTCGGCCTTCGGGCGGGCCATGCGGGCGGGCCGGGACAATGAGATCGCGGCCCTCTCCCTGGGCATCAGCGTGATCCGCTCCCGGCTCTTGGCCTTCTGCCTGAGCGCCTTCCTGACCGGGGTGGCCGGCTCCCTCTGGGCCCATTTCATCACTTCCTTTTCTCCGAAGTCCTTCTATTTCGTGCAGACCTTCAACGTCATCACCATGCTGGTCATCGGCGGGCTGGGCTCGGTGAGCGGCTCCGTGATCGGAGTATTCCTGATCACGGTCTTCTCGGAGCTCCTGCGCAACGCCGAGCGGGGCTTCGACCTGGGGGCCCTGCACGTACCCCCCATCTATGGGGCCAGCCAGATCCTGATGGCCATTATGTTCGTGCTGGTCATCGTCTTCCGGCCGGCCGGCATCATGGGCGGCAGGGAGCTCGATCTACGGGCGCTCCTCCGGCGGCTCGCCCGGCAAGGACGGAAGAAGGAAGCGGAATGAGAAAATACAGGTGCCCGCTCGCGTCGAGATTCACTATATTAACATCATATGTAAGGAGGGCTTTATGAAGACTAGACTGGCCATCGTGCTGGTGGCCGCCTTGGCATTGCTGGCCGTGGGCTGCGCCGGCAAGGGGGGCAATGTGATCAAGCTCGGCATGCTCTACAACATGACCGGCTCACAGGCCTCGCTCGACACGCCGTCCGCCAATGGGGCGAAACTGGCGGCCAAGGAGATCAATGCCGCCGCCGGCGTGCTCGGCAAGAAGATCCAGCTCGTCGCCTACGACGGGAAATCGGACGCCGCGACCATCGGCAACTCCGCGACCCAGCTCGTCCAGACCGACAAGGTCGTGGTCATGTTCGGATTCAGCGACACCGACATGGTGATGGCCGCCGCGCCGATCGCGGCCAAGGCCGGCATCGTGTTCGTCACCTCGGGGGCCACTTCCCCGAAGCTGCCGGACCAGGTGCCGGACTACCTGTACCTGGCCTGCTTCGGAGACAACGTGCAGGCCGCCGCGGGGGCGGAGTACGCCTTCGACACCCTGAAGGCCGGGAACGTGTACCTGCTCATCGACAAGGGCATGGAGTACACCCTGCTGCTCGGCAGGTACTTCAAGGAGCGCTTCACCCAGCTCGGGGGCAAGGTGCTCCTGGAGGACAACTACCAGACCGGGGACAAGGACTTCTCCGCGCAGATCACCAAGCTGAAGGGCCTGAGGGCCAAACCCGACCTGCTTTACATCGCCTCCGGGCCGGACGACGTGGGCACCATCGTGAAGCAGTTCCGCGACGCGGGCCTCAAGGAGCCGATCATGGGAGGTGACGGCTACGACACGCCGCTCCTGGTCCAGGTGGCGGGGGCGGGGGCCGAGAACGTGTACTTCACCACCCACTCGCTGATGGACTCGAACCTCGGCACCGAGGCGGTGAAGAAGTTCATCGCCGCCTATCAGGCCGAGTACAAGACCCCGCCGGAGAACGCCTTCGCCGGCCTGGGCTACGACACGGTGAAGCTGCTGGCCGACGCGATCAAGCGCGCCGGCTCGACGGACGCCAAGGCCATCCGGGAGGCCCTGCAGGCTACCAAGGACCTGGCCGGGGTCACCGGAACCATCAGCTACCAGCAAGGCAGCCGCATCCCCCAGAAGGGCGTGACGGTGATCCTGGTGAAGGACGGCAAGTTCACCCTGGCCCAGGAAGTGGTGCCCCGGGTGGTACCCGCGCCCTGAAGGCGCGAGATTCGGAGCGGGCCGCGGCGCGGCCCGCCCCCTTGCTCAACTGGAGATGAACCCATGAAGAAGAATCCCCTCGAGGTCCAGCATCTGAGCCCGGCCGATTTCCGCCGCTCGCCGTTCGAGAAGGTGATCCTGCCCCTGGGAGCGCTGGAGAGCCATGGAGCGCACCTGCCCTTCGGCACCGACGCCCTCACCGCGCACCTGTTGGCCCTCGACATCGCCGCCCGGCTGCCCAAGACGGCCGTGCTGCCGCCTATGGCCTACGGGGTGAGCGAGCACTACAAGGACTTCCCCTTCACCGTATCGCTGCAGTTCGAGACCGCGATCGCCTTCATCCGGGACATCCTGGAATCCGTATACCGCGAGGGCATCCGCAAGGTGTTCATCATGAACGGCCACGACGGCAACATCGCCCCGATCGAGGTGGCCAGCCGTTCGGCCAAGGTGGCCCACCCGGACTTCCGGATCGTGTCCCTGAACGACTGGTGGATCATGGTGGGCGACCTGCTGCCCCCGGATTTCTTCGAGGTGTGGAAGGGCCTGGGGCACGGCGGGGAGGGGGAAACCTCCATATGCCTGGAGCTGTTCCCCGAGCTGTGCGACGCCTCCAAGGCGGCCGGGGTGGTGCCGCAGCTTCCCAAGTACGTGGACGTCAAATGGAAGTTCAACGAGCTCACCGACACCGGCTCCAGCGGGGACCCGACCAAGGCCAGCCGCGAGAAGGGCAGGAAGATGCGCGAAGCCCTGGTGGAAGCGGTGGTCAAGATCCTCACCGAGCTGGATCGCAGCGGCTGGGACTACCGCTCACCGGAAGTAGCCAAGAAGGGGTAGGCGGACGGAAACAAATAGGGCCGGTCGTCCCGGCCCTCAGCTCCATATGCTATTCAAGATAGCAGAGCTGGCATCTACTTATAGTATACCGCCCGTTCGGCGAAAAAACAATCGAATCAGAGGCCCATCCTTTCGATTTCAGCGCCCAGGGCGTCTCTGCTCGCCTGTATTTCTCCTATATCTCTTTGCCAGGATATCGACGAGGGCACCAGCTTTCGGCTGAAGGTCTGCATCCGAATGTTGTCGCCGTATCGGAGCAGCAGGTACTCGAAATCCTCGAAGCCTTCCCTGAGCAGCATCATCCGCAGTGATGGGATCGGGATATGCTCGCCCAGGCCCGTTATTTCCGGCGTACCCGGATAGAGCAGGTTGCCATCGCCGTTGGGGAAGGGTGTGCGGCTGTTCAGCCAGGGATTCCAGTCCCCCCGGTACGAATACGTGGTTTCCCAATACAGAAAGCCTTGAAAACCGTACCGTGCCGCCAGCCAGGGAATGATCCTGTGGCTGGAGGCCTGGCGATCGATGAACAGATTGGGATAGGGCCCGAAGCTGGAGGACATACTGGTGTAGAACCAGGCCTCTTCACCGAGGGCGCGGCGTTTCCGATAGATCGCCGGCTCGAAGTTCAGATGGCAGTCCCAGTACAATCGCGTTCCCTGACCGGCAACCGGCAGGAAGGTGATGCTGTCGCCGATAAGAGGAATATCGGGACACCAGATGTCCACGCTCCCCTTCAATGCAGGCGTGAACTGCTTGGTCACCAGGGTCTTCAGCTCCGGAACGAGCGATTTGATATCCCTGGCCGCCTGCCGAACGGCGGGATACTGCCTGCGCAAGGGCTCATCGGGAAGATAGTAGAAGGCCTTGGCGAGCCAGCCCTTCTCCTGAAAATGTTCCGCCACCGCCCGGCAATAGTCCGGTAGATCCTGTGCGGACAATCCCGCCTGCGCCGGGGGGAAGCGGATCGAGGTGGCAGGCAGCAGCTCCTTCTCCAGCGTGCCGTCCAGGAAGCTGCCGACGTCTCGATCGAATTCCTTCCAGTCGATAAAGATCCCCTCCTGGGTTCTCTGCGCCTCAAGCGGTTCGTACTGCGGCTCATACGGGGACAGGCGAAATTGACCCAGCAGCCTTAGATATTTCGAGTGCAGATCCCTGGCCTCGAAAGCCGCGCTCGATAGTTGGCTGTGTTTCTGAACGACTCTGTCGAAATGGAACCCCACGGCGGTCCTCAGGGAAGAGGATGCGGGCAGATCGAAGCGGTAAGGCCGAACCGAGATTTTTACCGGAGGCAACCGCCGCCCGGCGACTTGAAACAGAACCTGGCCGGACGCGATGGACCTTTCGCCGCCGGCCGGAAGGTACAGCTCCAGAACGAAGGCCCGGTTCTGTCCGGCAGGAATGACCTCCGGTTGGGGCAAAGAGCAAGTCCAGGTTCCCTCCAGGGTTTTTTGTTCCAGGCTCAAAGGCACCAGCGGATCGGGCCAGAGCCCCCTGCCGGTTCCGAGAGAAAAAAACATCGAAGGCTTGGTTATTTCGACGTATTCCTGGCGATACAGGCGCGCCTTGAGGTCCGGATTGCCGGAGAACGAGACCTCGATGCCCGTCACCTCGAGCCGTTCGCCGGCAGGGTTGACCACCCCCAACACCAGGGTCTCGTACTCGCGGCCGGCAAGGCGCAAGCTGGCCTCGAACCTTGCCTCCGGCGACTCGTTCGGGCGTATCTTACAAAGGGGGGATCGAACGAAAGGGTGAGGTTCGATCTGAGCCCGCACGGGCGGTGTGCGGCATTCCGCCACGGCGAGCAGGGCGAGGAGGAGCGAGGCTATTTTGCCCGGCATGGCAGGTTCCCGCGGCCTGCCGGCGGTCGGACTCGAACCGACACGGGGATCGCTCCCCACCAGATTTTGAGTCTGGCACGTCTACCAGTTTCATCACGCCGGCCTGATGCCCAGGGTAGCGGTGCCGGGCCGGCCTTGTCAAGAAACGCCTCCTCCTGCTATCCTCCCGCCCGTGGTTGATTGGCAGGGGCGCTGCCGCCTGTGCCCAAGGGACTGCGGCGCCGACCGCCGGGCCCGCCCCGGCGGCTTCTGCCGCCAGGGGGTGAGCGCCCGGGCGGCCTGGGCCGGGCTGCACTTCGGCGAGGAACCGCCGCTCACCGGCAGAGGCGGCTCGGGCGCGATCTTTTTCTCCGGCTGCACCTTGAAGTGCCGCTACTGCCAGAACGACCAGCTCAGCGGGCAGGGGCTGGGGCGCGAGCTGAGCGCCGACGAGCTGGCCCGCCTGATGCTCGTCCTGCAGCGGGAAGGGGCGGAGAACGTCAACCTGGTCACCGGCAGCCACTTCGCTCCCGTGCTCGCCGAGGCGGCCGCCCAGGCCCGCCGGCAAGGGCTGTCCATACCCCTGCTGTGGAACTCCTCCGGCTACGAGAGCCCTTCCACCCTGGAGCTGCTCGCCCCGTGGATCGATGTGTACCTTCCGGACTGCAAGACCCTCGACCCCGAGCTGAGCCGGCTGCTCATGGGCGCGCCGGACTATCCCTGCGTCGCGCGGGAAGCGCTTCCCGCCATGGCCGAGGCGCGGCCCCTGCGCTTCGCCGGCGAGCGGCTCCGGCAAGGGGTGATCGTGCGCCACCTGGTGCTGCCAGGCTACCTGGATTCCACCCGCGGGGTGCTGGCCTGGTTCCGGGAGCGCCTCGCCGGCAGGGCCCTGCTTTCGGTGATGCTCCAGTACACCCCGAACCGCCGCTCAGCGGGGAGCGAGCAGGAGGGTCGGGCGCCATCCCGGCGCGTGAACGATGCGGAGCACCGGCAGGTTCAGGGCTGGCTGGAGGAGCAGGGGATCGAGCAGGGTTTCATCCAGGAGCCGGAACCCGACTCCGATTGGCTTCCCGATTTCAGCCGGCGCAATCCCTTCCCCCCGGGTCAGGCCCGGCCGGTCTGGCACTACGCGGACGCCCGGCTACCCTAAAGCTTGCTTCTTCACTCCGGGCCGATGGTCGAGCCCTCGAACGGCTCGCCATTCAAAATCTTTTTCAGGTTTTCGATGTTGCGCCCGGCGGCCACCACCAACCGCAGCCCGATGCGCGCGGCGTGCTCCGTGGCCACCGGATCGAACGGCACGTTGGCTCCCGGTACCCAGGTCCGGCCCACCAGGGCCTGCAGCTCGGCCCAGCTCAGGTGCTCCAGGGGCCGGGCCTCGGGATGGGTCTTCGGGTCGGCGCTGTAGACCCTGGCGATGTTGGTGAGGTTGATCAGCGTGTCCGCCCGGAAGCGTTCGGCCAGCAGCACGGCGTCGTAGTCCGTGGAGCAGCCGGGCTTCCAGCCGGAGGCCACCAGGACCCGGCCGGGAAACACCGCCAGCGAGGTGGGGTCGCTCACTACCCGTTCGGGGCACAGGGGCAGGAACAGGAAGCGCAGCAGCTCGGCGTTCAACCGCGTGGCGGCGATGCCCAGCCAGTCCTGGGCTTGCCGCTCCGCCTCGCTTCGCCCGCCCTCGCTCAGCACGGCGCGGTAGGCGCTCTGGTACTCACGGGCCGGCGCGCCTCCGCCGCAGACCAGGATCACCCGGCGTTCGCCGTCCGCCTCCAGAAACTCCAGGAGGATCTTGCGGAAGGAGCGCAGGAAGGCTACGTCGACCCGGTCCGGAGCGATGATCGAGCCGCCCAGGGAAATGACCTGCACGCTGCCCATGGTTCATTATACCAACAGCGCCCTCGGTTGCAAAAGAACCCTTAGTCCTGTATAAGAACGGTATGGCTGCGATGAAGGTCCTGATCTCCGACAAAATCGAAGAAGTCTGCCCCCGCAGGCTGCGCGAGTTCCCCGGCATCGAGGTGGTGGAGAAGGGGGGCCTTCCCCCCGCGGCGCTGATCCAGGAAATCAGAGGGTGCATCGGGCTGATCGTGCGCTCCGCGACCAAGGTGACCCGCGAGCTGATCGAGGCCGGAGCCTCCTTGAAGGTGATCGGCCGCGCCGGAGCCGGGGTGGACAACATCGACGTAAAAGCGGCCACGGCCAAGGGGATCGTGGTGATGAACACCCCCGGAGGCAACGCCAATGCCGTGGCCGAGCTGACCATCGCCCTGATGTTCGCCCTGGCCAGGGAGATCCCGCGGGGCGACGCCACGATCAAGGCGGGCAAGTGGGAAAAGAAGAGCTTCATGGGAACGGAGCTGGCCGGAAAGACCCTGGGCCTGGTCGGGATCGGGTTCGTCGGCAGCCGGGTGGCGGCCAAGGCCCGGGGCCTGGACATGAAGGTGCAGGTCTACGACCCGTTCGTCTCCGCGGATGAGTCGCGCCGGCTCGGCGCGGAAATGGTGGACCTGGAGCCGCTGCTGGCCTCCAGCGATTACGTGAGCCTGCACCTGCCCAAGACGCCGGAGACCACCGGATTGATCAACAAGGCGCTGATCGCCAAGATGAAACGGGGAGCCTACCTGATCAACTGCGCCCGCGGCGGCATCGTAAACGAGGCGGACCTGATCGCCGGCCTGGACTCCGGGCAGGTGGCCGGGGCGGCCGTGGACGTGTATGATCCGGAGCCGCCGGCCGACTGGACCCTGGCCAAGCACCCCCGGGTGGTGGCTATGCCTCACATCGGCGCCACCACCGTGGAGGCCCAGGAGACCGTAGCCCGCATGATCGCCGAGCAGGTGGGTGCCTACCTCACCACCGGAAAAGTAAAGTTCGCCGTCAACGCCTGACCGCCTCCGGTGGTCCATCCGCCTTCCAGTGGTGTATAATTACATTGAGGTTCGCTTATGGAAGCTTCAGGAGATCTCACGGAGTTCTTCCGCTCCTGGAAGTTCGATCCGGACAATCAGGTGCGGATCATCAAGGCCGACGACGGCCGGGAGGTGCTGCAGATCCGCCAGCCCCTGGGCGCGGAGCAGTACGAGCTGGACGGGCGCCCGGACGGGCTCACCCCGGAGGGTTATTCCTCCTACCTGGAGCTGTACCAAAGCCGTCTCGAGCGCTACATCGAAGAGACCGGCTCGGAGGCCGGATTCTCCTTGAGCCATGAGGATTTCCTGCTGCTGCAGAACGAGGGCCTGCTCAACTACTACCGCTACCTGGTGCTGTTTCAGATCGGCGACTTCGAGCGCACCGCCCGGGACACGGGGCACAACCTCGAGCTGTGCGCGCTGGTAGCCAAGTACGTGGAAAGCGACGAGGACAAGAACGAGATCCTGCAATACCGGCCGTACATCCTGCGCATGCACGCCGTCGCCCGGGCCATGGTCTCCCTGCACGGCGAGCTGAAGGCCGCGGCCAAGGAGATCCTCGAGTCGGCGATCGAAGAGATCGAGAAGATGCCGGCCATCGACACGCCGGCTTTCCAGTTCGAGCGCATCCGCTCACTGAATTACCTGCGTTCCACGCTGAAGCAGGTGTTGGAGAAGAAGGTCTCGCCGCTGGACCGGCTCAAGCAGGAGCTGGATGCGGCCCTCGAGGAGGAGAACTACGAGCGGGCCGCCGAGCTGCGGGATCGGATCCGCGCCCTGAACAAGGAACTGGAGCTGTAGCCCCCGAGAAGGCTATCGGCTATACTCCCCCCCGTGATGTGGTTCCGCAAGAGGGTCCAGCCCGATTCCGGCAACCCCGTGCAGGAGCGCTGGAGCACCTCCTTCGCCTGGTTCGGCAAGCGGCGGCTGCCGGATGAGCGCGCCCCCACCTACAGCGCCCGGATGCAGCGGGGCGGCTACACCCTTCAGATCGACAAGCCGGATCACTTCGCCTGGGTCACGGCCCCCTGCAAGTACCGGGACTTCGTCCTGGAGGCCGCCCTCGACTTCGACCCCGCCAACGGGCACTGCGCGGCGGGCTTCGTGCTGCGCTACATCAACGAGGAGAACTTCTATTATTTTCTCGTCTCCGACCGGGGCTCCTTCCGCTTCGACCTGCTGTTCAACAAGAATCCGCTGCACCTGATCGAGTGGACGCCCTGCGCCGGGCTCAAGGCGCGTCCCCTGGAGCTGCGGGTGATCGCTCACGGGGAGGGCTTCCACTTCTTCGCCGGCGACGAGTGGATCGGGGAAATGAGCGACCCCACCATCCCCGAGGGGGCCATCGGCTTCGCCGCCCAGAACTATTCCGAAGCCCAGCTGGGCCGCTTCCGGCTGCGGGCCCTGACCGTGGAATCGCGGCCCGTGGAGGTGGAGAAGGCCTACTATCGCTGGGTGCGCTACCTGCCGGCCGACCCGCAGCGCCGCTTCGAGCTGGCCCGCACCTTCCACGGCATGGAACGCTTCCTGGAGGCGGCCGTGGAGCTGAAGAAGGCCTTCCGAGCGGGAGCCGGCGGGGCCGAAGAGCACCGCCTGCAGGCCGACGCCTTCCGCCGCCTGAAGCTCTATGAGGAGTCCCTGCAGGCCCTGGAGAGAAGCCTGGCCTTGGAGCCGGAGCACGAGGGGGGCCTGCTGGCCAAGGCCGAGATCCTGGTCCTGAGCAAACGCTACCTGGAGGCCCGGGACTACATGGCCTCGATTCTGCCCCGTTTCTCCTCCAACCCCGTGCTGCACAACATGCTGGGCGGCTGCCAGTACGCCCTGGGCAACTGGGAAGCGGCCAGGGATGCCTACCGCCAGGCCCTGGCCCTTTCGCCGGGGGAACCCTTGTTCCTCGCCAACCTGGGCCGCGCCCTCGAGCGGCTGGGCCAGACCTCCGAGGCGCTGGCTTCATACCTGGAGGCGGCCCGCGGCCTATTCCAGGCCGAGGCCTACGACGAGCTGTCCTTCGTGCTGGCCCGGGGGCGGGCGGCGGCCGAGGCGCTCAAGGCGCCGGAGGGCCGGGAGCTGCGTGCCCTGGAAGCCAAGATGCTCTTCCACCAGGAGAAGGCGAACGAGGCGGAGGTCCTGCTCCGCGAGCTGCTCGAGGAGGGCAGCTCCGATGCCAGCCTGCACTACCTGTACGCCCTGCTGCTCATCGGCCGGGGCGAGCGCCGGGAAGCGGAGGAGCACCTGATCCGGGCCACGGAGCTGGAGCCCTCCTTCGCCCTGTACTGGTTCCGCCTGGCCGAAAACCGATACCTGCTGGGCGGCGACCCCACGGAGGCGCTGGATCGGGCCCAGGCTCTGGACCCGGAGGAGCCGTGGAGCCACAACCTGAGGGGCCAGCTGCTGCTGAAGCAGGGCCAGCCGGAGCAGGCGCTGGAGCGCTTCCGCCGGGCCCTGGCCCGCCTGCCGGATGAGGCCGATTTGTACCGCAACGCGGCCGCGGCGCTGCTCGCCCTCGGCAGGCCGGCCGAGGCGGTCGAGCTGGCCGGCCAGGGCCTGGAGCGGGCGGGGGAGCGCGCCGAGCTGTACACCATGCGGGCCAACTGCCGGGCCGCGCTGCGGGAGCTCGCCGCCGCGCTGCAAGATTACGAGCGGGCCCTGGAGCTGGAGCCGGGCAACCCCGATTACCTGGCCAACTGCGCCTCCTGCTGCCTGGAGCTGGACATGGTGCAGCGGGCCGAGGAGCTCCTCAGCCGGCTCATGGACCGGGCCCCGACGGCCGGCGCCTACAACCTCATGGGCAACCTGGCGGTCATCCAGGACGACCACCTGCGCGCGGAGCTGGCCTACCAGGAGGGGCTCAAGCTCGAACCGGAGAACGCGGAGCTGGCCCTGAACCTGGCCTCCCTGTACCTCTCCCAGGGGGGTTACGCCAAGGCCCGGCAGACCTTGGAGCCGCTACTGGCCCGCGCCCCGCAGCCGCCGCGGGCGCTGGAGCTCCAGCGCCGCCTGCGCGAGCATTTCGAGCAGGAGCTGGCCTGCGCCGGCTGCGACCGCCGCTGGTGGGCGCCCAGGGAGCTGCCGCCCCAGCCGGCCTTCAAGGTGCGCGGGGAGCCCGCCGGGGAAGCGCCGGCCGGCCGCTGCCCGCGCTGCGGCCGGATCTACTGCATCGCCTGCGCCGCCCCCTACGCGCGAGAGGGCCAACTCACCTGCCCGAGCTGCGGCGAGCGGTTGCGCCTGACCGAGGACTCGCTCAAGTACCTGTTTTTGCGCTATCTGCCTCCAACTTGACAAAGGACAGCGATTGGGTAAGTATGGGACGACTACCTTGAAGACATCGCGTTGCATTCTGCCGGCTTTGCTTCTTCTGTTATCCGGCCCGTGCGCGCTGTTAGCCCAGGAGCTCCTCACCGCCGAAAGCTTCTTTGACGAGGTCTCCGCCCGCTACGGCAAGATCCAGGACTACACGGCCCGGGTCGCCATCACCCGCGGCCAGGAGACGATGAAGGGCAAGCTGTACTACAAGACCCCCAACAAGCTGCGCATCGATTTCAGCGAGCCCGCCGAGCAGGTCCTGGTCAGCGACGGGGAGGAGCTCACCGTCTACGTGCCCAAGTACGAGGTAATACTGCTGCAGAAGCTCAAGAAGCGCAGCCAGGCCGCCCTGGCCAGCCTGGCCTCCTCGCAGGGCCTGACGCTGCTGAAGCACAACTACGCCGTGGCCTACCTGATCGGGCCGGACTACGTCAACCTGGATGAAGGCGCCAAGGAGCAGGTAAGGAAGCTGCGGCTCTCGAGCCGCTCCACCTCCGAGGGCTTCCGGCAGATCACCATCGCCGTGGGCAGGAACGGGTTGATCCGGCGTATCACGGGGGTGACCCTCAACTACGAGGAGTTCGTGATGGACCTCACGGATATCGCGGTGAACCAGAACATCCCGGACACCCGGTTCAAGTACGACGCCCCTGCGTACGCCAACGTGTACCAGAACTTTCTATTCGACGCGGAAGAGTGAGAGTCATGGAGTCATTGGGACAGAAGCTGAGGGAAGCCCGGGAAGCGCACAGCTATTCCGTGGAGCAGATCGCCCGGGATACGCACATCTCCAAGCAGTACCTGGAGGCCCTGGAGCTGGAGAACTTCTCCGTGCTTCCCGGTAACACCTACGTGGTCGGCTTCCTGCGCAACTACGCCGAGTACCTCGGCCTGGATCCCGAGGAGCTGGTGACCCTGTACAAGAACATCCGCATCCAGGAGCAGCCCATGCCGATGAGCGAGCTGCTCGAGCGGCCCAGGAGGCGCTCGCCTTCCCGCGCCGTGCTGCTGGCCTTGGCCGCCGTCGTGCTGGTGGCCGCGGGGGTGTTCCTGATCGTGAAGTTCCTGCTGCCGCGCGCTCCGGCCTCCGCCGCCCGGGAGAAGCCGCGGGCCGTCGCCACCGAGGCGGGCTACGTGCTCAAGGAGGAGGCCATCACCCGCTGGTTCAACCAGGAGGAGACGGTCGACGTGCCCCTGGGCCCGGAGCAGTACCGGATCAGGCTGGCCACGGTGGGCGACCGGCTGACCCTGAGGGTGCCCGGGGGCACGGTGGAGCTGGCAGTGGGCCAGGACCGGCAGGTGGACCTGGACGGGGATGGGCGCAATGACATCCGGGTGCAGCTGAACGACCTGGACGTCACCGCCACCTCGCATCGGGCCAACCTGAGCCTGTACAAGCTCACCAAGGGGGCGGGGGAGGAGGCGGGGCTGGCCGCGGGGCAGCCCGCTCAAGCGCCTGAAGGCGCCGCAAGGCAGCCCGCTCAAGCGCCTGAAGGCGCCGCGGCGCCAGCCGCCGCCCCGGCAGGGCAGCCCCCTGCAGCCGCGCCAGCGGCGGCGCCGGTCCCGGCGGAAACCCCAACCGCCGCCCAGGCCGGCATCGCCGCATCAGGGCGAGCCCTGGAACTGCAGAGCGCCCCCACGCCCTCTCCCTTCCGGCTGTCCATCAGCTTCCGGGGCTACTGCCTGCTGCGCTACCTCGCGGACAATGACACCCGCGACGAACGCTTCTTCCACAAGGGGGAAACCTTCGCGCTGGACGCCAAGCAGGAGGTCCGGTTGTGGGTATCCAACGCGGGCGCGCTGCGGCTGTCGGTGGCCGGCAAGGACGTGGAGCTGGGCCGGGCCGGCGAGGTGGTGACCCGCACTTTGAAGTGGACCGAGTCGCAGGAGACCGGAGGCTACCGGCTGCAGCTTTTGGCCAGCGACTGATCCTCCCTGGCATGACCTTTACGATCGAAAGCCTCGGGTGCGCCAAGAACCAGGTCGATTCCGAGCTGCTCATCGCCGAGCTGGAGCGCTTCGGCCTGAGCTGGGTGGCGGAAGCGGAGGCAGCCGAAGCGGTGATCGTAAACACCTGCGGCTTCATCACCGGCGCCAAGGAGCAGTCCATCCAGGCCGCCCTGCAGCTCAAGGTGCGCTATCCGGCCAAGAAGGTGATCCTGGCCGGCTGCCTGGTCCAGCGCTACGGCGGCGAGCTGGCCGAGGCCCTGGGGGAGCTGGACGGTTTCGTGGGCCTGCACGACGCGCAGGGCATCCGCCGCCTGCTGGAGCCCGCGGCGGCGGAGCCGGAGCGCGCACCAGGGCCGGGCGCAGAGCACGGCCTTTCGGCTCGGCGTACTCGTCTTCTCTCCTACCCGGGAAGCGCCTATTTGAAAATAGCCGAAGGCTGCGACAACCGCTGCAGCTACTGCGCCATTCCCCTGATCCGCGGCCCGCTGGCCTCAAGGAGCCGCTCGGAGATCCTGGCCGAAGCCGAAGAGCTGCTGGCCCGCGGGGTGCGCGAGCTCATCCTGGTCGCCCAGGACCTGTCCTCTTTCGGGCTGGACCGCGGCGCCGGGGAGCTCACCGCCCTGCTGCGGGACCTCGGCCGCATCGGCGGGGAGTTCTGGCTGCGCCTGCTGTATATCCACCCCGACCACTTCCCGGACGAGGTCCTCGAGCTCGCCGCCTCCGATCCGCGCCTGCTCCCCTATTTCGACCTGCCCTTCCAGCACGCCTCGGAGGCGGTGCTGGCCCGCATGGGCCGGCGCGGCTCAGCCGAAAGCTATCTGGCCCTGATCCGCCGCATCCGGCAGAGGCTGCCCGATGCGGCGCTGCGCTCCACCTTCCTGGTGGGTTTTCCGGGCGAGACCGAGGAGGACTTCCGCCGGCTCCTGGAGTTCCAGCGGGCCGCCGAGCTGGACTGGGCCGGCGTGTTCGCCTACTCGCGCGAGGAAGGCACGCCCGCCTACGCCCTGCGCGGCCGGGTGAGCCGCAGGCTGGCCGGGGAGCGCAAGGCCCTGCTCGAGCAGGCCCAGGTGCCGATCACCCGGGCGCGCCTCGAGCGGCACCTGGGCCGCGTGCTTCCCGTGCTGATCGAGGAGCCGGTCATCGGCCAGGGCCTCAGCCTGGGGCGGGCCTACCTGCAGGCCCCCGAGGTGGACGGGCTGGTGGTAGTCCGGGCCTCCGGCCTTGAGGCGGGCAGCCTGCATCGCGTGCGCATCGAGCGGCTGGCCGGAGTCGACCTGGAGGCGAGCCTTGTCCGCTCCTGATTCGGGCGAGCCCGCCTACCTGGCGGCCTTG
>Ga0315280_10002424_pt1 | contig 30215 bp, 25 predicted proteins | sample YL17G06_40_MG_FD_203697 | JGI IMG/M metagenome (GOLD analysis project Ga0315280, IMG submission 203697) | Sediment microbial communities from Yellowstone Lake, YNP, Wyoming, USA - YL17G06_40 | ecosystem: Environmental > Aquatic > Freshwater > Lake > Sediment | place: USA: Wyoming | collected... | reverse complement strand
TACCTCTTCGCGTTTCTCACCTACGCGTACGGCTTTGCCGACGTCGAGCATCTCGCGCTACAGACAGCGAACGGGTCCGCGGCGCTGATCGGCAGCCTGCTGATGCTCCTCGGCGGGCTGGCCGCGTACCGGCACCGCGTGCTGTCACGCCGGGCCGGCTTCGTGTTCGACGAGCTGCCCGACCCGGCGCTGGTCACGCTGGGACTGTAAGAAGGCTCAGGGCTCAAGGCTCGGGACTTACGGCCCGACTCGGCTTAAGGCACCGGAAATCTTCAAGGCCGTAAGCCCAAGAGGCCCAAAGCCCTAAGCCTTGAGCCTGAAGCCTTCATTTGTTTCGCCACCCCCGAACCGGCCCCGGGTGGAAGAACTGCTCGGGCATCATCACGCCGTCCTTCTTGTACACGCCGCCGTTCTTCATGACGAACACGATGTTGCGGACGGCGTCGATGTCGTCAAGCGGATTGCGCGCGACGGCGATGACATCCGCGTAAAGCCCCGCCTTGATCGGTCCCCGTTCGCCGATGACGTCGGCCGCCCTGTACCCGTTGATCGTCATCGCGCGCAGCACGTCGGCGGCCGGAATCTGCGCGGCCTTCCACGTGAGCAGGAAGTTGACGGTGAGATCGCCGCGCGTCATCCACTCGCCGGTCTTCTCGTCCTTCATCCGGTCGTTCCAGTAATCCATGTCGGTCGAGAAGGTGAGCGGGACCTTGTTCGCGTAGGCGCTCTTCAGCTTGGCGACCAGCCGGTCGAAGGCTCCCTGGCTGCCGCGATACGGCGTGAACGGCGTGTCGGTGCCCGCGAGGAAGATGCCCTTCTGCGCCATCGCCCGGTGGTGCTCCTCGCTGAGCGCGTTCGCGTGGGCGATGATGTAGACGCCGGCGTCGATGGCGCGCTGCGCGCCGGCGGGTGTCTGCACGTGGCCTTCCACCCTGCAACCCCCGGTCGCGGCTTCCCGGATCGCCAGCTTGATGTCGTCGACCGAGTAGCCCCACGGCTTGCAGTCGATGCACAGCTTGATCGTCTTCGCCCCGAACAGCATGTTCTCGCGCACCGCGCGGACGATCTCGTCCGGGCTGTTGGCGTCGATGTACTCGGGGAACATGATGTTGTGGTACTTGTACATCTCCGGGGTCGGCCAGAACTGGCCGCCCGTGCTGCCGATCATCGGCCCCGACGGGATCACCGTTGGCCCCGGCAGCCAGCCCTGCTCGATTGCCTGCCGCAGCGCCACGTCCGCGTAGAGCGCGTTGTTGCCCACGTCGCGCACCACGGTAAAGCCCGACGACAACAGTTGCATCCCGTTGGACGCCGCCTGGATCGCGCGCAACGGCGTGGAATCCTGCACGTAGGTCAGGTAGTAGATGTTGTTCTCTGGCACCTCCTTGTAGGTCATCGCCATGTGCGTGTGCGCGTCCACCAGGCCGGGAAGCACGTACAGCTTCGACAGGTCGATCACCTCGGCGCCCGCGGGAATCGCGACGTTGCCGACCTCCTTGATGCGCTCGCCTTCCACCAGGATCACCTGGTTCGGTTTGACCGTCGCGGTCTCCGGATCGACGAGGAACCCTGCCTTGATGGCCACGAGCTTCGGCGCAGCGGTCCGCGCGGGCGCCTGGGCCAGGAGCGGAAGACTGAAGACAACGCCGAGCGCGAGAACGACGAGAAGACGTTTGGGCATGGCCAGCTCCGCATTGAGAAGGAAGACAGAGGGGCGGAAAGCAGAGGGGGCAGCGTCGCGACGATAGCACAGCTCAGCCGTGACGTTCTTCGACATTTGCTTGATCCCGTTTTCACAAGGTGGATCCGTTCTTGCTCGAGGTGGCTGGTATGCCGGGTGCACGCCCACACGTCGTGATCATCGGCGGCGGATTCGCGGGCCTCAACGCGGCGCGCGGGCTCGGCGGCGTCCCGATTGACGTCACGCTGGTCGATCGTCACAACTATCATCTGTTCCAGCCGTTGCTCTACCAGGTGGCGATGGCCGTGCTGTCGCCCGGCGACATCGCGACGCCGATCAGGGCGATCCTCAGCCGGCAACGCAACGCCAGTGTGCTGTTTGCCGAAGCGCAGGCGATCGACGTAGCCAACCGGGTGGTCCTGCTCGACGAGGGCGAGGTCCACTACGACTATCTCGTGCTGGCCAGCGGCGCCAGCCACGCCTACTTCGGTCACGACGAATGGGAGGCACTCGCTCCCGGCCTCAAGACCCTCGACGATGCGCTGGAGATCAGGCGGCGCGTGCTGCTCGCGTTCGAGCGCGCCGAGCGCGAAGGGGACGCCGCCGAGCGACGCCGGTTGCTGACCTTCGTCGTCGTCGGTGGCGGTCCCACGGGTGTGGAGCTTGCGGGTGCCCTTTCCGACATCGCACGGCAGGCCCTCGTGCGCGATTTCCGCTCGATCGATCCCGCTTCGGCGCGCGTCGTGTTGCTCGAGGGCGGCCCTCGCATTCTGCCGACGTTTCCTCCGCACCTGAGCGAAGCGGCCGAGCGGTCGCTGCGACGCCTGGGCGTCGAGGTGCGAACAAGTGCGCTGGTGACCGCCATCGACGACCAAGCCGCGTTCGTGGGCAGCGATCGAATCGACGCCGGAACGATCCTGTGGGCCGCCGGCGTTCAGGCCTCGCCGCTGGCGCAGAGCCTCGGCGTTCCTCTCGATCGCGCGGGGCGCGTGAGGGTGGAGCCGACGCTTACGGTTCCCGGTCACCCACAGCTGTTCGTCCTGGGTGATCTCGCAATCGTGGACGGACCGGACGGCAAGCCGCTGCCCGGTCTGGCCGCCGTCGCGATGCAGGAGGGAACACACACGGCGCGCAACATCCGGCGCGCCGTCTCCGGTCAGGCCCCGCTGCCATTCCGTTACCGGAACCTGGGGAACATGGCGACCATCGGGCGCTCGGCGGCGGTCGCCGACCTCGGCCGCGTGCAACTGACGGGAACCGTTGCGTGGATGGCCTGGCTGGTGGTGCACCTCTGGAAACTGATCGGCTTCCGCAACCGGCTGATCGTCTTCCTCGAGTGGGCCTGGGCGTACATCGCGTCCCGTTCGGGCGTTCGGCTCATCACCAACGATGCCGGCATCTGGCATCACGACGCGCGTCTGGTCGTGACGCCCCGACCGCCGAGGCCCGGCGTCCGGCCGGGCGACGACAGCTACATGAGCGCGCGCCGGCAACAACGCGCCCCCGAACCCGACCGTGAGAAGGCCGCGACCGGCCGAAAGGGATAGCTGCCCCGCCTCCCTCCCTGCCCGTCTCGAGACAGGCCAACTACCAACTGCCGACTGCCAGCGGACCGGTTGACATTGTACGTTTGTTTGTGTACAGTCAAACCTTGTGCGGAACGAGTCTGCGGGAATCTGCGCGAATCTGTGGACGGGTTCGTCGAAGGAATCTGCGGAAAACCGCGCGGGCAGCATCGCATGATCAGAACATTGGGTTGTCTGGCGGTCGTGACCGCGTGTCTGTTGACGGGCCCCGAGCTGAAGCTCAGCGCTTATGACGGCATGATGTCGCCGCCGCCGGCCACGCAGTCGGCCGTCGCGCAGGGCCCCTGGGAGGGCGCGATCCACGTGATGGGCCAGGAGTTGCCGATCGCCGTGACGTTCACGGCGGCGGACAAGGGGACGATCGACATCCAGGGCGCCACCGGCCTGGAGCTGAGCAACGTGAGAATCGCCGGCGACACGGTCCACTTCGAACTGCCGGCCGGCCTTGGCCTCTGCGTCTTCGACGGCGCGATCAAGGGCGACGTGATATCGGGATCGTTCACGCAAGGGCCGGCGAAGGGAACGTTCGACCTGAAGCCGCGCAAGGCAACGCCGCCGCCGCCACCCGAACCTCCTCCACCCTACAACCAGGAGGAGGTGAAGATCACCAACGGCGCCATCACGCTGGCCGGCACCCTCACGTTGACGCCCACAGCCGGCCGCCACCCGGCCGTCGTCCTGATCACCGGCAGCGGCGCCGAGAACAGGGACGAGGAGGTATTCGGCTTCAAGGTGTTCCGCCTGCTGGCCGATCAACTGACGCGGCAGGGGATTGCGGTGCTGCGCTGTGACGACCGCGGCGTGGGCGGATCGTCGGGAAGCACGCCTCAATCAACCAGCGAGGACTTCGCGACCGATGTCCTGGCCGACATCGCCTATCTGAAGACGCGGCCGGACATCGACGCCGGCCACATCGGTCTCGTCGGCCACAGCGAAGGCGGCCTCATCGCGCCGATCGTCGCCGCGCGCTCGCGCGACGTCGCCTTCATCGTGCTGATGTCCGGTCCTGCGCTGACCGGCGAGAAGGTGATGCTCGCCCAGGGCGAGCGCCTCGTGAAGATCCGGGGACTGGGTCCGGACGCCGTGGCGAAGCAGGCGGAGACGCAGCACCGAATGTTCGATGGCGCTCGCAACAACGTCCCCTGGGAAGAAGTCGCGAAGGCGTTCAAGGCCGATGCGGACGCGCAGATTGCGACGTTGCCCGAGGCGCAGCGCAAGACTGCCGAGGAGGTGGCCCGGCAGCAGATTGTCGGCATCGGCGCTCAGTACAAGCAGTTGCTGACGCCCTGGTTCCGGTTCTTCCTCTCGTTCGATCCTGCCACCGTGCTCGAGAAGGTGCGGTGCCCGGTGCTGGCGTTCTTCGGCGATCTCGACTTCCAGGTGCCGGTGGACGTGAACAAGCCGGCACTGGAACAGGCGCTGGCGAAGGCGGGCAACCGTGACGTGACGATCAAGGTGTTGCCGAAAGCGAACCACCTGTACCAGGAGGCGACCACCGGCGACGTCAGCGAGTACGCGAAGCTGAGGAAGGAGTTCGTGCCGGAGCTGCTGCCGACGATGACCGCGTGGATTCTTGGGCGAGTCAAGGGGAGTTAGCAGTTGGCAGTTAGCGGTTAGCAGTTGGCAGTTGGTGGTTCGCAATGCGCGACGGCCGACTGCCGACTGCTGACCGCGAACTAGTGTTGGCACGCGGGGCACCGACTGCTCGGCCACGTTGGCGCGCAGCAATTCGCGAGCGCTGCGAACCAGGCCAGGAGGTCGGGACCGAGCCGGCCAAGCCGCCGGTGACGCCCGAGATCGCGCGCCCGCAGGAACTGCGCGACCGGCACATCGAAGCCCACAGGCACGTACTCGTCGGTCGCGATGACGATGCGCATCGACGGGCGGGGAAGGCGCCAGCGTTCGCCCGGCCGGTAGATGTGCCACTGCCGTTCACGTCCTGCCTCGTTGCGGCGCCGTGCTAACATTCACGACTCGCCCGTCATCGGGAATCACGTCGGATGGCGACGTGGCAGGGACCCGTGGGCTGAAATGCGATGTGGGACAGGCTGCGATTCTACGTCCCGTATGCATGGCGCTTCCTGGTGCTGCGGCATCCGGAACCGCTGATCTATGGCATCGCCGTCACGGACCGCTGCAACCTCTGCTGTGGCGGTTGCCACGTGGCCAACACTGGTCGTCCCGACATGACGTGGGACCAGCTGGTCGCCACGATGCGCAGCGCCTGGAGGCGCGGATTCCGCGATCTGTACTTCAGCGGTGGCGAACCGATGCTGTGGCGCGACGGCGGCCGCACGCTGGAGAACGCGATCGACGAGGCGAGGCGCATCGGCTTCTTCCACGTCCACGTCTACACGAACGGCACGGTCGGACTCGACACGTCCGCCGACATGGTGTGGGTCAGCATGGACGGGTTGCCCGGCACGTTCGAGGCGCGGCGAGGCAATCATTTCGACGAGGTCGAACGCGCGGTCCGCGAAGGGCGCCATCCGAAGACCGCCATCATCTACGTGATCGACGCCAACACCGCGGCGGGTATCGAGCCGTTCCTGCAGTGGATTGTCGCGACCGGGTTCCCGGTCGCCGGCGTCATGTTCTACTTTCACACGCCCTATTACGGGCGTGACGAACTGCTGCTGAGTGCCGGGCAGCGCGCGCCGATCATCGATCGGCTGCTCGGCTGCATCAAAGCCGGACTGCCGGTGATCAACTCGCGGGCCGGTCTTCTGGCGCTCCGGTCGGGCGACTGGCCGAGACGTATGCCCGTGTCCTCGGTCGCCGACGTGGACGGCGAGTGGGTCTGCTGTCGCGCCTCGCCGGAGGTGTGCGTGGATTGCGGCTACGCGGCCTGTACCGAGATCACGGAGTCTCAACGCCTTCGCCCGAGCGCGCTGCTCGGCATGCTGAGATACTGGTGATTACCCCTGGCGATTGGCTGTCACGCCTCGTGACGCGCGCCGTCCGCCGCTACCTCGCGGGCGCCGATCAGCGATGGGTCTTCGAGTCTCCGCCACGCGCCTGGGCGCCGCCGCGCCTCGATCGCACGTCGCTGTACCTGCACGTGCCGTTTTGCCGCAACTGTTGCCCATACTGCCCATACACGAAAGTGCCTCATGACGAGGCACTGGTGGAACCTTACACGCGCGCGGCGATCGCGGAAGTCGACCGGTGGGCCGACGCCATTGGACCGGCCGAGATCAGCAGCGTCTACATCGGCGGCGGGACGCCAACGCTGGCGCTGGACGGCGTGGCGAAGGTGCTGGCGCGTGTCCGCGAGCGGTTTCGCCTGACCGGCGACATCTGCATCGAGACCGGTCCCGCCGACGTCGACGCACAGATCGTGCGTCAGCTGCACGACGCGGGAGTCGGGCTCGTGTCGCTTGGCGTCCAGTCGTTTCAAGCCGGCAAGCTCGCTCTGCTCGGGCGCCGCTACGAACCGTCAGCGGCCGAACGTGCGCTCGCGCTGCTCGCGGAAAGCGGCTTCGCCTCGATCAACGTGGATCTCATGTTCGTGTTGCCCGGCCAGACGTCCGCCGACGTCACCGCGGATCTGGCCCGCGCCAGCAGCCTCGGCGCAACCCAGCTGACGACCTACCCGCTCTTTACGTTCCCGTACACCTCGGTTGGTGAGTACCTGCGACTGAGCGCGGTGCGCATGCCCGCCTTGCGGGTGCGCCGCGCGCAGTACCGGGCAATCAGCCGGTGGTGCGCGGAACATGGCTTTGAACGAGTGTCGGTATGGGGTTTCAGGCAGGGCGGCGTCCCACGCTATTCGTCGGTAACCAGGGACGGCTACATCGGGATCGGTCCCGGCGCGGGATCGCACCTGCCCGGCGGCTTTGCGCTCAACACGTTCGACTTCAACAGCTGGGTCGATGCAGCATGCGCGAGGCGCTCCGCGGTCGCCCTCTGCCTGCCGTTCACCGCCAGGATGTCTGGCGCGTGGTGGCTGTACTGGCGTCTGTACGACACCCGCATCCCGCTGGACGATCTCGACAGGATGCTGGGAGACGACGCCCCGAAGACGCGCCGGTGGCTGAGTGCCGTGCGACGGGCGGGGCTCGTGATGCGGAACGGGCGGTACCTGGAACTGACCGAGCCGGGAGCCTTCTGGCTTCACCTCGTGCAGAACCACTTCGCGCTGAGCTACGTCAACACGCTCTGGAGTGAAGCACGGAGAGCACCGTGGCCGCAGGAGGTGGCGATCTGAGCCACCCGGTTGCGTGCGCCGCCCCGTCACGGTCTCTTCGGCGCCGCCTGGAAGCCGGTGGGACGGCGGTTGAATCCCGCTCGGTGCAGGAACTCCGCGAGTGGATGTGCCGTCGCCGCGATGCCGTTGACCTCGGAGATTAACATTCCCGGTCGATCGCTGGCGCCGGTGGCAAGGGCAAGCAGCTTGCGGGCGACCTCCGTTGCCGCCAGGCTGCGCGCCGGCTCGTCCTCGGGCAGGAAGACGAGCAGCGAGCGGTCGTTTCTCGTCAGGTACGCCGCCAGCGCGCCGTTGACCAGAATGACGCCCGTGCCTGCGGATCGGGTCGGTCCCCGCATCTCGGATCCGTGTCGTCCGGTGTCCGGTGTCCGAAGTCCGGTGTCGTGGGTCGGACCATCGACTCCGGACTCCGGACCCGGGACTCCGGACGACGTGATCCCACCTGGCCACCTCAGCACCGCGCCGTACGGGTTTGCCGGATCCGTGGCCGCCAGGTAGACCGTCTGCGGCGTCTCCGGCTCATCGCGCAGTGATCGCAGCAGATCGACGGCGGCCGGCAGCGCGAACTGCGCCGCGCCGAGGTTGGCCACGAAGTAGCCGCGGCGGATTCGGCCGTTCTGTTCCAGCGCTTTCAGCACGTCGTACACGGCGCTGAAGCCGCCCGGGATCTGTTCGACGGCCATCGCCTCCCGCGTCAACACGCCGTGACGTCCCAGCAGCTGCCAGGCAAGCGCCGCCGCCCGCTCCGTTGACGACACGCCCGCGCGCAGGTGCGCCTCCACGAGCGACCAGCGTCCCTCCGCCGTTGGCGGCGTCAGGCGGCGCGAGCGGAACTGCTGCCGTCCGTGGTCCTTCCGTGATCGCCTCTCCGGCGGTCGGATGAACGCGCGCAGCGCGTGGAACGTGTCGTTGGTGACGATGCCCAGCCACGCGAGATCCCACAGCGTATCGACGGTCTCGCCGGGATAGCCGCCCCCGGCGGCTTCGTGGATTGCGGCGAAGAACGAGGCGCCGTCCCGGCGGAGGTGATCGATGATCGCGCAGGCGCGGTCGGACAACTCCGCGGGAACGGCCGGCGGCACCAGCAGCTTCGGCAGGTGATCGGTCAGGTACAGGGCGACGCGGCCGTCGCGCTCGCCGAGCGATTCGACGCCGACCCAGACAACCTCGCCGGATCCGGCAAGAAGATCGAGGTCCGCGGGGCTGTACTCGTCGATTCGCGCGGGCAGGATCTCGCGCTCGAGAATCGAGGCGACCAGCGGCGCGCCCTGCAGCTGTTCGATTGAATCGAGGAGCGCATCGAGGCCCTTGCGCCTCGTCATGACTCCCTGCCACGTCGCGGCGAGCCGGCCGAGCGCCGCGGCATCGACGGGCTCCACCTCGTGGCGGAGCCGCGCGAGCGACCGCTGCCGGACCTGGCGCAACACGTCGGCCTCGCACCATTCGCGTCCCGAGCGTCCGGGCCGGAACTCGCCCTGCACCACCCGGCCGGCTTCTGCCAGGCGTGCCAGCACGGTGTCTGCCGCCCGGGAGGCGAGCCCGTGGCGCGCCGACAGCATGCCGGTCGTGAAGGGGCCGTGCGTGCGCGCGTAGCGCAGCGCCAGATCGCGGAGCGCGTCGCGCGCGGGCTCGAGCAGCGCCTCCGGCAGCCCCTGCGGCAACGGGACGCCGAGGGCGTCGCGATACCGGGCGGCGTCCTCGACCGCGATGAAGCGCGGCGTGTCGGCCACGGGCACCGTGATCGCGCGGCGCGCGGCGACCAGCCCGTGAACCGACTGCGCCACCTGTTCGGACGCGGAGCGCGCGGCAATCTCCTCGGGGCTCAAGTCGCCGATCCGCAGCAGGAGATCGTGGACGCCGTCGGCGGTGCGCGCGCGATAGCGCGGATCCGTGTGCTGCAGCTGCGCCTCGACCTCGTCGATCACGGCCGGGTCGAGCAGCTCGCGCAGCTCGATGTCGCCCAGCAGGTCGCGCAGCTGCGCCTGGTCCACGAGCAGCGCCTGCGCGCGGCGCTCGGCGAGCGGCGCGTCGCCGTCGTAGATGAAGTTGCCGACGTAGCTGAAGAGCAGGGAAGCCGCAAACGGCGACGGCGCGTCGGCGTCGACGGTGACCAGGCGGACGCTGCGATCCGCGATACGCGACAGCACGTCGCCGAGCGCGGGCACATCGAACACGTCGCGCAGGCACTCCCGGTACGTTTCGAGGATGGCGGGGAAGGAACCGTAGCGCGCGGCCACGGCGAGCAGATCCGCCGCCCGCTTGCGCTGCTGCCACAGCGCGGTCCTCGCGCCGGGCCGCCGCCGGGGCAGCAGCAGCGCGCGTGCCGCGACCTCGCGGAATCGCGCGGCAAAGAGCGCGGTGGCGCCGAGTTGCCGCAGCAGCAGGCGCTCCACGTCGTGGGGGCGCGGCACCAGCAGCGTCGGATCCGGCGCTTCGTCGGTGTCAGGAAACCGCACCACGAAGCCATCGTCGGACCACAACGTTTCGACGTCGAGATCCTTCTCCTCGCGAATGCGGGCTTCGGCAGCCATCGCCCACGGCGCAAGCACCTTGGCGCCGAAGGGCGCGAGGAGGCAGACGCGCCAATCGCCCAGTTCGTCGCGGCCCCGCTCGATGACGATGGTCCGGTCGTCGGGCACGGCGTGCGCCAGCCGTTGCTGGTCGGCGAGGTACTGCACCAGGTTCTCGGCAGCGAGCTTGTCCAGATCGTGTTCGCGCATCAGCCGCGCGATCGCCGCGACGGCCGGCATCTCGCGCAGCTCGCGCACGAGCCGGCCGATCGCGAGCCCGAGTTCGAGCGGACGGCCGGGTCGATCGCCGTGCCAGAACGGCATCTTGCCCGGCTCGCCGGGTGCGGGCGACACCAGCACGCGATCGTGCGTGATCTCCTCGATGCGCCAGCTCGAGGCGCCGAGGAGGAAGGTCTCGCCGACGCGCGACTCGAAGACCATCTCCTCGTCGAGCTCGCCGACACGCGAGGTGCCCGTCGACGCGCCCGCCAGGAACACGCCGTACTGGCCGCGATCGGGAATCGTGCCCCCGTTCGCGATCGCGACCCGCTGCGCGCCCTGGCGCGCGGTCAGCGTGCCGGCGATCCGATCCCAGGTGACGCGCGGGCGCAGCTCGGCGAAATCGTCAGAGGGGTAGCGGCCCGACAGCATGTCGAGCACCCCCTCGAACATCTGGCGGCTGAGCGCCGCGAAGGGCGCGGCCGCCCGCACGGCGGCAAACAGATCGTCCACGCGCCAGCGATCCACGGAGACCATCGCCACGATCTGCTGCGCGAGCACGTCGAGCGGGTTGCGCGGGTAGGCGGTCGCTTCGATCTGGCCCTCGTGCATCGCCCTGGTCACGGCGGCCGCCGCCACCAGGTCGCCGCGGAATTTCGGAAAGATGATTCCTTCGCTGACCGCGTTCACCTGGTGACTGGCGCGGCCGATGCGCTGCATGCCGCTCGCGACCGACGGCGGCGCCTCGATCTGGATGACGAGATCCACCGCGCCCATGTCGATCCCGAGCTCGAGCGACGAGGTGGCCACCAGCGCCGGGATGCGCCCCGCCTTCAGCGCATCCTCGATCTCGACGCGCTGCGCTCGCGCCAGCGAGCCGTGGTGCGCCCGCACGATCGCCTCGCCTGCCAGCTCGTTGATTGCCGCGGCCAGGCGCTCGGCCAGCCGCCGGCTGTTCGCGAAGATGAGCGTCGTCCGATGCTGGCGAACGAGGTCCAGCAGTCGTGGATGGATGGACGACCAGATCGACCGCTGGGCCGGCGGCTGCGACGCGGGGCCGCTCGGGATCTCCACCGGCCGGGTCAGCTTCGCCATTTCCTCGACCGGCACTTCCACTTTCAGCGCCAGGCGCTTCGGCTGGCGCGCGTCGAGGATGGTGACCGGCCGGTAGTCGATCGCGCGGTCGTCCGACTCGAACTCGTCATGCAACTCCTCGCGGATGGCGTCGACAGACGCGGTCGTACTCGCGGTCTCGGGCTGGCGTGGGGCGGTCCTTGAGGTCCGTCCTGCATTTGCTTTCGCTCCACCCAGGAACCTCGCCACTTCGTCCAGCGGTCGCTGCGTCGCCGACAACCCGATTCGCTGAAGCGGCCGCTCACAGATTGCCTGCAGGCGCTCGAGCGACAGCGCGAGGTGCGCGCCCCTCTTGGTCGGCACCAGCGCGTGAATCTCGTCGACGATCACCGTTTCGACGGCGCGGAGCGCCTCACGCGAGCGCGACGTGAGCAGCAGGTACAGCGATTCGGGCGTCGTGATCAGGATGTCGGCCGGTTCGCGCTGGAACCGCGCGCGCTCACGGGCGGGTGTGTCGCCGGTGCGGATGGCGACAACAGGCCGGACAAAGGAATCGCCGCGCGACTGGGCGAGGTTGGCGATGCCGGCCAGCGGCGCGCGCAGGTTGCGTTCGACATCGACGGCGAGCGCCTTGAGCGGCGAGACGTAGAGAATCCGGCAGCGGCGCCGCGGGCACCCCAGCGCGCCTGCCGCGCCGGGGACCCCGCCAGTTTCGGGCACCGGCTCGAACATCAGGCGGTTGATGCACCACAGGAACGCGGCCAGCGTCTTGCCGCTGCCGGTAGGTGACAGGATGAGCGTGGAGTCGCCGCGCGCAATGGCGGGCCAGCCGAGCGATTGCGGCGAGGTGGGCGCGCCGAACGAGGCGGTGAACCACTCACGAACGGCGGGATGGAAGAGGTCGAGCGGGTCGAAGCTCACACCTAATCTTACCGTGGCAGTCGACAGTTCACGGTCAACGGTCGACCGTCGCGTAACAGTCAACCGTCTCGGCTTGTGGACGCTGCGGTCAACTGTCACCTGTCGACTGTTAGTTGTGAACTGTCGACTGGTCCGCGGGCGAGATGACCTCCAGCGTTTCACGGCCGGCGCCTTTGACCGCCTTGGCGGGGATGGTACGGTCGAACGTTGCGAGCCGTCCGCCCATCTTCTTCGCCAGGCCGAGGAGGTAGACATCCGTGAGATGGCGATGGCCCGTCAGCGCCAGGTCGAACAGTGTCGCGTCCCGCAGGGAGACTTCGTCGTGCCAGAAGTGATGCTGGCCGGTCTTGCAGAAGGCGCCCAGCGAAAGCGCGAGCGACGCCACCCTGGTCAAGGGCAGGCCGTACGCCGGGTTCGACAGGATGCGCAGGAACGCGTTCTCGGTCAGCGGACACGTTGCCCACCCGGCCGCCCGGTTGTGTTCGAACCAATCGTGGGCCAACTCGTGGTGAACATGATCCGGGTCGAACAGCGCGATGAGCAGATTGACGTCGAGCAGGGCGACGCGGCTCACGGCTCGTCCCTCAACTCGTTGACGAGCTTCATCGTGGGCCGTCGCGCCGCGGCTGGGCGCCGCGGAAGCAGCGGAACGCCGTTGCGGACGTGAACCGTGCGGGTGATGGGCATGCTCGTCGCGTGCAACGCCTTTCTTGCGAGGTCCGAGACCACCTTGCCGGCCGTGGTGTCGAGCGTTGCGGCCAGTTCCTTGGCCGCCTGAAGCACGTCGTCATCGATATCGAGCGTGGTGCGCATGCACGGATCATCACACATCACGCATCAGATGTCAAGGGCCTGGTGGGCGGGGTTGGTTGGGGCGCGTGTGCCGGGCAGGGTGGTTGGGTGGGCGCGCACAGCGGGTCGGCTCGTGGGGCGGTAGAGGTCGGCGCTTTCCGGCAGGCGCCTATAGTCGCCAGGGTGCCCGGAGGCCGAAGGCGTCCAGCTTCTCCTCCAGCTCGGTGCGCTCGCGGTTCGCGCGCAGGCGGCCGTCCTCGCCGGTCTTCAGCAGGCCGTGTTCGGTCGCGAGCGCGGCTGCGCGGGCGGCGTCGCCGGACGCCAACGCGCGGACGATGGCGATCTCGAATCGCGAGAGGTGCGTGGCGTGCCGGCGATAGTCGAGGAACGCTTCCCAGGTGGCGGGCACCCATCGGGCCACGATCTGCTCGCCGATCACGTTCGCGTAGGCGCGAATCTCCTGCTGCGCGTGCACGTCCATCCGCAGGTCGAGAAAGTGCAGCAGGTTGTGGAGGTCTATCTTCCAGTACGCCTCGGTGTAGGTGGACAGCGGAAGATCCTTGCGCGCCTGCTCGCGCGCGACGCCCGCCGCGATGCGCCCCTCGTAGACCTCGCGCGCCCGCCGCTGCAGCGCCGCCTCCTCCTCTGACAGCTGCGCACCGACATCCGCGGCAAGCATGCCGCTGCTTCCCTGGCGGTTGCCGGCCGACTGCAAGCGCCAGGCGTCGGGCGCGGTCGCCTGCGCGGCGTCGATCGCCTCGGAGTACCGCGTCGAGTACTCGTTGACGTTCGCCGTGCGATGGCGGATCCACTGCCGCCACACGTCCATCGGCACGCGAACGTGCAGCTTGATCTCGCACATCTCGAACGGCGTCGTGTGCGAGTGGCGCATCAGGTAGCGGATGAGGGCGCGATCCTCGTGCACGCGCTTCGTGCCCTTGCCGTACGAGACGCGGGCCGCCTGCACGATCGCCGCATCGTCGCCCATGTAATCGATCAGGCGGACGAAACCATCATCGAGCACGCGGAAGGGCTCGCCGAGAATCGCGTCGAGCGCGGTGACCGATGCCCGCGTGATCCCCTCGCCGCTTCGTGCGTTATGCGCCATGCGTGCGTCCCATGATATCAATGGGCCGCCACGGGGGGCGGCCCCTACTCACTACTCGCCACTCGCTACTCACTACTTCTTCGGATACCCCACCGTCTGCGCGAGCATGATCTTCTGTTCCGGCCGAAGCTTCAGCGCCTTCGCCAGCGCCTCGCGCGGGACCATGCCGCGCACGACCACGTTCAGCCCCTCGGAGGCGCAGAACAGGTAGACGTTCTGCGCGATGAATCCCGCGTCGGCGGGCACCCAGATCGCCTGGTTCTCGGGCGACCCTTTTGCCTTCGCCATGTCGGCGACATAGACGAGATTCAGCGCCGCCGTCCCCACGAACGGCTGGCTGCCGGTGGCCGCCCGGAGATCCTCCCCGGCGACGAGATTCAGCCGGTTCGCCTTCGCATCGTACACGTACGCGCCCTCGGGCAGCGTCACGTAGATGTCCATCTCCTGCCAGTTGACCGCCGAAGGCGCCGTCCGTTTGCCGTCCGTCCGGTTGACGCCGAATGCCGCCCACAGCAGGTTGGACAGCACCTGCGGCGACAGCTTCTCGGTCCCGAACTCGCGCGTCGAGTGGCGCTCGTTGAGCACCTGCATCAGCGGCTTGCCGCCGTCGGTTTTCGGGGCCGGCAGGATGATTTGCTGCGCGGCCGCGGATGAGGTGAACACCACGAGCAGGCACAGCGCGAGCGACGTCGTCGAAGAATGACGTTTCATATGAGTCCTCCCGCCTTTCGGGGACACGCTGTCGGGCGCCCGCGGCCCTTCGACTGCACTCAGGGCAGGCCCTTCGATGTGCTCAGGGCCGGCGATCGGGTCGACAGGCGCCCTGATTCTAGCAGCCCGTGGACGGCTGTGACCATGGGCTGCTAACATCGCCGGAGCTACCAGAACAGAAAGGCGGTCTCTGGTCCCGGGACCAGGACCAGCGACTGCGTCGAGGCAACCGATGCTGACGATCTTCGTCTGGATTGCCGTTGTCGCTTTTCCTGTTTCCGAAATCCTGCTGGCCGTGTTCAAGCGCGCGAGGGCAGACGTTGCGATGGCCGCGGACCGCGGCTCGATGCGAGTGATCTGGATTGTCATCTGCGTCGGCGTCGTCGCCGCCAGCCTGGTTCAGGGGGTGCGCATCGGCCGCCTCGGCGTCTCGACGACGGTGCTTTACCCGATTGCTTTGGCACTGCTGCTCACCGGCCTGCTCATCCGATGGATGGCGATCATCACGCTTGGCCGTCTGTTCACGGTCGACGTCGCCATTCACACTGGGCACGCGGTCGTCGACACGGGCCTCTATCGCTATGTGCGGCATCCATCGTACGCGGGACTGCTGCTCGCTTTTCTCGGCGTGGGCGTCGTCTTCGGCAACTGGCTCAGCATTCTGGTGCTCGTCGTGCCGATCACCTTCGCGGTCCTCAATCGAATTCGTCAAGAGGAGGCCGCGCTCCGGGCCGCGCTTGGCGACGCGTATACCGGTTACTGCCGGCGAACCAAGCGCCTGGTGCCGGGTATCCTGTAACCCGCCTCGCCCGTTCGCGGCCGAACGGTGTCAAAAGACGCATGGCCCAACCGCTGCGCGGATTCATCCACGATCTGAAGATCGGCGCTCGCAGCCTGTTCGCCGCCCGCGGGACGACCGCTGCGGCCGTCCTGATTCTCGCCCTCGGGACGGGCGTCAACACGTCGGTGCTGGCGGTCGCCTACGGCATCCTGCTTCGTCCGCTGCCGTACCGTGATTCGTCGAGGATCGTGGCGCTCTGGGTGGAGGTCGGGGGCAGGGAGTTCGGAGCGCCGCTGGCGGAGTTCGACCAGTGGCGTGAGCGGTTGCGGACGATCGAGCACCTGGCCGCATGCTCGAACGGCGAGTTCACGCTGCGCGGCACGGGCGACGCGCGCAACGTGCGGGCCGCGCTCGTCAAGGGCAACTTCTTCGAGCTGTTCGGCGTTCCAGCCATCCAGGGACGCGCGCCATCCGGCGCCCGCACGGATCCGTGGATCGTCGTCAGCAGGCGCCTGGCGGTGCTCATTGCCGGCAATCGGGACGGCAACGTGATCGGCCGCAGCGTGACGGTCGGCCAGGCGAGTTACGTGATCGCCGCCGTCATGCCCGACAACTTCGCCTTTCCCGCCGACGACACGGACGTCTGGCTGCCCGCCTCGCCGGTCACGGCGATCCCGGTGCCAGGCGAGCGACTGGACGCCCGCACGTACCGCATCGTCGGTCGGTTGGCGCCGGGCGCAACCCTGCAGCAGGCGAGCGACGACGCGGTGCGTGTGCTGGCCGAGATTCGAGGCACGAAGGCGGCGCCCGAAGTGCACCTGACGGTGATGCCGATCGGGGAAGTCCTGACCGGGCAGGTGCGTCCGGTTCTTGCGGTGCTTCTGGGAGCGGCCGTCCTCGTCCTGCTGGTCGCCTGTGGCAACGTTGCGTCGCTGCTGGTTGGCCGCGCGCTTGCCCGCACGCACGACCTCGCCGTGCGGCTGGCGCTCGGCGCCAGCCGGTGGCACCTTGTCCGCGGCGTCATGGCCGAAAGCCTGATCGTCGCCACGCTCGCCTCGGCGCTCGGCATCTGGATCGGCCTCGTGCTGGTCCGCGCCTTCGTGCGAGTGGCCACCGGCGTCTTTCCGCGCCTCGACGCCGTTGCGATCGACCTGCCGGTGCTGGCGGCAACGGCGGCGACGGCGTTTGCGATCGCGCTGGTGTGCGGCGCGGCCCCGGCCCTGAACGTCGCACGCCGCGACTTCGCGCCCGCCTTTCGCGGCACGTCGGCCTCGGCGTCGCGCAGCGCGCGCCGCCTGCGCGGCACGCTCGTCGCCGGCCAGATCGCCTTGTCGATCGTGCTGCTGACGGGCGCCGCCCTCATGATGCAGACGGTGACGCGACTGTTGCAGCAGGCAGGCGGCATCGAGTCGAGGCAGGTGGTGTCTGCCCGGCTCGTGATGACCGACACGACGACGTTTGCCGCGAGCGAGCGCGCGCCGTTCGTCAGCCAGGTGCTCGAACGGGTGCGCGCGTGGCCCGGCGTGGAGGCGGCCGGAATCGGAAGCACCCTGCCGCCGAGGGTCTCCCCGGTTCAACTGGGCATCGCCGTGGAGTACAAGGGTCGCCGCACGTTTCAGGCGCTGACGCTGGCCTCGGTGACACCCGGCTACTTCGCGGCGCTTGGTGCACGCGTGGTCCGCGGCCGCGTGTTCCGGGACGCCGATGCCGGAGCCACGCAGCCGGTCGCGGTGCTCAGCGAGTCGGCCGCCCGCCATCTCTTTCCGCAACACGATCTCGTGGACCGGGTTCTTCCGTTTTCGCTCCCCCGGATTGCCGGTCGCGCGCGGCGTCCGCGCATCATCGGGATCGTCGGCGACATCAGGTACGCGGGACTCGATTCGGCATCGGCCGGGACGGTCTACCTGCTGTGGACCGACCTGCCAGCCGGCACGTCGTATCTCGTCGTGCGCAGCGCCCGCGATCCGACCGCGCTCGCCCCTGCGCTGAGGCGCGTCGTTCGCGACACGGATCCGTCGATGCCGGTTCCGGACGTGCGGCTGCTCGAGGACGAGATCCTGCGGTCGATCGCCGACCGGAGGATGCGGGTGCTGCCATCGGCAAGCTTCGCGGTGCTCGCGCTGGCCGTCGCGCTGGTCGGCCTGTCGGCGGCCGTCGTCCGCGGCGTGGCCGAACGGCGGCGTGAGCTGGCGGTTCGCGGCGCGCTTGGCGCCACGCCCGGCTCCAACCTGAACCTCGTCGTTGGCGAGAACGCGAGGTGGACCGTGGTGGGGGTCATCGCGGGGCTGGCCGGGGCCGCGGCCGTGGGGCGCGCCCTTGCTCGATTGCTCTACGGTGTCAGCCCGTACGATCCCGCGACGTTCGCGGCGGTCGCGGCCCTGGTCGCCGTCGCCGCCATCGGCGTGTGCTACGTGGCAGCCCGTCGAGCTTTGCGCGTCGACCTGCTGGATCTCCTGCGCGCCGAGTGAATCTGCCTTCCACTCAGGGCCACACTCCAGTCGGTGCGCCACTGTTGCGTCTTTTCGGCTACACTGGAGCTGCCTGCCTTCACGCCCGCTCCGTCCACAAAGCGGGGCCAAAGCGGCCAGCCAGCGCCACGTTCGGTACGCTACCGTACCGTAGAACAGAGAGGATCGTATGGCTCGCAGTCGCGCCGCGGCTTCATCCCGCTGCCTTCCGATGCTGCTCCTCCTTGCCTCGTTCGCCCTCGTCTCGGTCATCGCCTATGCGGCCACGACCGAACGGGCGAGCGCGTGGCGCAATCGCGACATCAGGATTGACGGGTCGGACGAGGAGTGGAAAGGCCAGGAACTGCCCGTCAAGAAACAGCACTTCTCGCTCGGCATCGTGAACGACGGTGAGTGGCTCTACTTCTGCGTGCCGACGATGGACATCGGTACCAAGGCGCAGATCAGCAACGCCGGCCTGGTCGTGTGGCTCGATCCGGAAGGCGGCAAGAAGAGACGATTCGGAATCCACTTCCCGGTGCCGAATCCTCCGCAGCCGCCCGGCATGCGGCGACCGCCGATGCGCGGCGGGGAAGGGCAGCCCGCGCCGGCGGAGGGCGAACCGCAACCGGTTCCCGGGCAGGACGTCGTCGGCATACTCGGGCCAGGAAAGAGCGACGCGAAGCTGGTGTCCCTGGACGAGGCCGGAGGCATCGAGGCACACGTCGGCGTGCACGGCGACCTGATCGTCTACGAGTTGAAGGTGCCGTTGAGGCGTACCGCGGAGCACCCGTATGCGCCCAACGTCGAGCCTGGCCAGACGGTGCGACTCGAGATCGAGACGGCGCCGCTTCGCGGCCCGATCATGCCGACCGGCCCCTATCCGAGAGGAGCCGGGATCGTCGTCCCGATCGGAGGCGGTCGCGTCAGTCGATATCCCGTGATCTCGGAGCCATTCGACGTGACCATGAACGTGCACCTGGCGCGCGGGCCGCAGTGAAGGATGCGAGGGTCAATGTCCACGGCCTTTTCTCCTCGTACGGTGGTGGCGCTCTCCCTTCTTGTGTGCGGTGCGCTCGTCAGCGGCCAGGCGCCGGCCACGAAAGCGGCGCGGGACTATCCGATTCGCGCGGTCCCGTTCCATGACGTCTCTGTTGACGACACCTTCTGGGCGCCGCGGCTCGAACGCAACCGGTCGGTGTCGATCCCGCACATCATGCGTGAGAACGAGCGGACCGGCCGCATCGCGAACTTCGAGAAGGCGGCCGGGCTGAAGAAGGGGGACTACGAGGGACGCCGCTTCAACGACAGCGACGTGTACAAGACGATCGAGGCCGCGAGCTACGCGCTGAAGGCGCATCCGGATCCGGCGCTGGAGTCGCAGATCGCGCGCCAGGTCGATCTCATCGCCCGATCGCAGCTACCCGACGGCTACCTGTATCCCGCGCGGACGCTCGGCGCGAAGCCGCCGGTGCCTGGCATCGGCCCGCAGCGCTGGGTGAACCTGAACGGCAGCCACGAACTGTACAACGTCGGCCACCTGTACGAGGCGGCGCTCGCCTGGCAGCTCGCAACCGGGCGGGACGACCTGATGCAGGTCGCGCTGAAGAGCGCGGGGCTCGTCGATCGCGAGTTCGGGCCGAGCGCGCGCAAGGCCGTCCCGGGGCACGAGGAGGTCGAGCTTGCATTGATCAAGATGTACCGGGTGACGGGTGACGAGCGCTACTTCGCGCTCGCCCGGTTCTTCCTCGATCAGCGCGGCCGCCCGCACGACACGCAGCCGTACCCGGCCGATTCGCCGTTTGCGATCTACAACGACCGGCCCTACATGCAGGATCATCTCCCTGTCACCGAGCAGACGCGGGCGATCGGTCACGCGGTTCGCGCCATGTATCTCTACTCGGCGATGACCGACGTCGCGGCGCTGGCCGGCGACACGGCTTATCGCGACGCGGTCGACCGCATCTGGACCGACATGGTGTCGAAACGGATGTACGTCACCGGCGGCATCGGTTCCCGCGGTGTCGTCGAAGCGTTCGGCGACGACTACGAGCTGCCGAACAAGGAGGCCTATACCGAGACATGTGCGTCGGTCGGCAACGACTTGTGGAACGAGCGGATGTTCCTGCTCCACGGCGATGCCCGGTACGTGGACGTGCTGGAACGCGTCCTCTACAACGGCGCGCTGTCGGGCGTCTCGGCGACCGGCGATCGTTTCTTCTACCAGAACCCGCTCGAATCGGCCGGCGACGTCCAGCGCAGCGAGTACTTCGAGGTGGCGTGTTGCCCGTCGAACCTCGCCAGGCTCCTGGGACAGCTGCCCGGCTTCATCTACGCCGTTGGTCCCGACCGGACGGCCGGCACGGGCGATATCCTCTTCGTCAACCTCTTCATCGGCGGCAGCGCGCGCACGACGGTTGCGTCGGCGCCCGTGACGATCACGCAACAGACGCAGTACCCGTGGGACGGCAGGATCCGGATCACGGTGAAGCCGGCAAAGGCAGCCGAGTTCGCGCTGCACGTCCGGGTGCCGGGCTGGGCGCGCGAGCAGCCGGTGCCGGGCGACCTCTATCGCTTCGTGGACCGGGGGAGCGGCGAGCCGAGGCTCAGCGTGAACGGCCAGGCGACGGCCGTCCACCTCGAAGCCGGGTTTGCCCGCATCCGCCGGCGCTGGTCGCCCGGCGACGTCGTCGAACTGGATTTGCCGATGCCCGTCCGGCGGCTCATCGCGCACGAGAGTGTGGCGGCCGATCGCGGGCGCGCGGCGATTCAACGGGGTCCGATCGTGTACGCGGTGGAGGCGATCGACAACGGCGGAAGGATCAGCAACCTGTCGCTGCCGCTGTCGGTCGTGTTGAGGCACGAGTTCCGGCCGTCGCTCGTCGGCGGCATCGGCGTCGTCACCGGGCCCGGCACGGCGATCGACGCGAAGGGCGCGCACAAGGTGCAGGTGACGGCCATTCCGTACTTCGCCTGGGCGAATCGCGGGAAGGGTGAAATGGCGGTCTGGGTGCCCTACGAGGCACGCGCCGGACGTGGCGCCACGGTTGAACGATGATCACCCCATTGCCTTCGACCGGCGCCAGTCTTCTCTCGCCCCTGTCGTTTGCGGGGTTGACGCTTCGCAACCGCATCGTCATGCCGCCGATGTTTTCCGGGTTCGCCACCGCACGCGGCGAAGTGACCGACCGCATCGTCGAGTATCATCGGCTGCGCGCGGCGGCCGGCACGGCGCTCGTCATCGTCGAGCACACCTACGTGCACCCGTGGGGACGCATCAGCGACACGCAGATGGGCGTGCACGACGATGCGATGATCCCGGGGCTGGCGCGCCTGGCGACGGCCATCAGGCGGGAAGGTGCGGTGTCGTGCCTGCAGCTTGCGCACGCGGGCGCCAGCACGTCGGCGGCGGTGATCGGCCGCGCCCCGGTCGGGCCGTCCAGCCTGCGGCATCCGTTCGAGCCGGACGTCGATCCCGCGTCGGCGGCAACCATCGTCGAGATCGAACAGATCGTCAGCGCCTTTGGTGAGGCGGCGGCGCGCGCCCGCGAGGCGGGGTTCGACGCGGTGGAAATCCACTCGGCCCACGGCTACCTGCTGTCGCAGTTCCTGTCGCCGCTCACGAACCGGCGCGAGGATCAGTACGGCGGCAGCGACGGGAACCGCAGTCGCCTGCACCTCGACGTGCTCGCCGAGGTTCGCGCTCGTGTCGGTCGCGACTTTCCGGTGTTCCTGCGCCTCGGCGTGCACGACGAGGCCCTCGGCGGGCTGCAGCTGAACGAGGCCGTGCGGGCGGCCGCGCGACTGGTCGATCGCGGCGTCGACTTGGTGGACGTGTCGGGCGGGCTGCAGGGATCGCGGCCGCCGGTCGTGGTGGCTCGCGGTCCCGGGTGGTTCGTGCCGTACGCCGAGGCTGTCAAGGCGGCCGTTCGCGTCCCGGTGCTCGTGACCGGCGGGTTCACGGATCCGTTGCATGCCGATCGCATCGTGCGCGAAGGTCGAGCCGACCTCATCGGGGTCGGGCGCGCGATGTTGAACGATCCGGGCTGGGCGCGCGCGGCGATCGAGCGGCTGCGCGCCAGCGTCTGATCTCGCCGCAAATCGGCCATTCCTCGCGGGCCCAATGACGCGCGCTCGGGCGCCTCTTCACCTCACCGCAGATTTCGCAGATTCACGCAGATTACGCGCGTCGGTGCGCTTCGAGGGCGGACCGCAAAGCGGTTCGCCTGCGACGGGGATGGGGCAGCGGTTCGCAAGAGCCCCACGTTCAAGAGGCTCTCGCGAACCGCTGCCCCATCCCCGTCGCAAGCCGCCTTCGGCGGCTCTCGAAGCGCACCTCCGGCGTCTCTTGCGGCCCTCGCGCGTGGCCCTTCCAGGTCGAATAGAAGCGTCGGCGTAATCGCCGGATGAATGAATTTGAATCTGCGTGAATTCGTGTGAACCCGCCTCCGCTGCGCGGTTGACCCTGGGCGCAGCTATGGCGAGGCCACGCCATAGCTCGCCTGGAATTTAGGGCGAGCGACGGCGGGTCTGTGGACCGGTAACCTCTGCGTGAACCTGTGGATCGGTCTCGGCCTGGCGTGAATCTGCGGTGTCAGCCGCCGTTGCTGCCCAGCATCGCGCGAACCGTCGACAGGATCGTCGCGGGCGCCTGGGACGGTGCGCGCGCGTTGGCGAGGGACGGGGGCCTGTCGAGCCACATCCGCAACTGGACGCCGACGCCGATCGTGCGACCACCGCGGGCCAATTCGGGCGCCCATGTGAGCCGCCGGCCAATCACGACCGACGGACTGATCGCCATGAAGCCGTGGGGCGTGAGCAGCGACGAATAGCGCTGCCACCCCAGCATGGGGATCGGCAGGAAGGTGCGATTCACCTTTGGGCCGGTGCCGGGCAGTCCGGGGTTGGCGCGGACCGCGAAACGGGCGGAGGCGGGGCGGAACGATGCGGGGTCGAGCCAGCGGCGAACGACCCGCTTGCCTGTCAGCTGTTTCAGCAGGTCGCCGATATCGGAAAGATCGACGTGTGCGCGAGCGGAGGACGCCGCGGAATCGACGACGAGGGCGTCTGCAACGACAGGCTCGTTTGGAATTCGCGGCAAGCGCGTCGTGAACCGGCTGAGCGCCGGCCACGCGGGCAAGCCCGAGCAACAACGCTGCGAGGATGAGACTTTTGATCACGCGAATGGATGAGATTCCGCGCCGATACCGCCGAGATTTTAGATCACGCGCCAGTCGAAGTCACCCTTCCCGTTCGCGCCTGCCGGCTCATCCGCTGCAACTTTGACGCTCGTCGGGGCGTCTCCTATTATGAAGAGAAGGGCGCAACGGACAGCCGCATGCTTGGTGAAACGATCGGCCATTACCGCCTCCTGGCCGAGCTGGGAAGCGGAGGCATGGGAATCAGGCCCTGACGATCGACCTGGAGGAATCGCCGTACCTGACGGTGGTGCCGGCGCAGAAGGTGCGCGAACTCCTCACGTTGATGGCGCGCAAGCCGGACGACGCGGTGACGCTGGCGCTCGGACGGGACATGTGCCAGCGGCTGGGAAGCGGCGCGCTCATGACGGGACAGATCGTCCAGCTCGGAACGACCTACGTGCTCACGGTGGCCGCCGAGTCGTGCGCGACGGGCGACGAAATCGGCCGCGAACAGGCCCAGGCCGCGGGCAAGGACGACGTGCTGCACGCCCTCGGCACCGCGCTGTCGTCGATGCGCGGCCGGCTGGGTGAATCGCTGCCCTCGATCCACGCGCACGACAAGCCGCTCGCCGAGGCAACCACCTCGTCGCTGGGTGCGCTGAAAAGTTTCTCTCTGGGCGACCGGGAACGCGGGCGCGGCAACGATCCGGGCTCCGTTCCCTTCTACGAAGCGGCAATCCGGCAGGACCCCGATTTCGCGCTCGCCTACGCCCGCCTGGGCACCGTCTACTCGAACACGGGCGAGGATGCGAAGGCGTTGGACGCCTACAAGGAGGCGTACCGCCGGCGAGAACGCGCCAGCGAGCGCGAGCAGTTCTACATCGACGCGCACTACTTCACCAGCGTCGAGGCCAACCTGGCGAGGGCCAGCCAGATGTACGAGCTGTGGCGCCAGGCGTATCCGCACGACTATGTGCCTGTCCACAACCTGGGCACAATCTATCTGGAAGCCGGGGAGCCGGAGCGCGCGCTGCAGGCCTTTCGGGATGCGATTGCGCTCAATCCGCGCAACCCGCTTTCCCGCGGCGCGGCCGCGGCCCTGCTGATGGCGCTCGGGCGCTTTGCCGAGGCCCGGCGGACGGCCGAGACACAGCTCGCGGATCTTGGCGAGTCCGCGCCGCCGCGCCTGACGCTCTACACACTCGACTACCTTGAAGGGAACCGGGCGGACATGGCCGAACAGGCGCGCCACCTGCACGGCACGCCCTCCGATCTCGAGCGCGCCGCAACCGACCTCGGGATCGCGGCCTACGAGGGACGGTTCGCGGCGCTCGACGCGGCGATGCCGTCGTTCCTGCAGCAGGCTGAGACCCAGGGGCGCGTCGGGTACGGCCGCAGCAGGCTCGCTGACCTGCTGCTGGTCCGCGCGCTCGCCGGGTTCACCCGTGACACGCGCGCACGGGCAAAGGAGGTTCTCTCCTCGAAGCCGAGCGACGACAGCACGCTGGGGTCGCCTTTGCGCTGGCGATCGCCGGCGACGAGACGCGCGCCCGCGCGCTGATCGCGCCCGTCTGGCCCCGGCTGCAAACCGCGCCGGCATACGCGCAGGTCGTGAAGCCATGTTTCGACGCGCTGTTCGCGCTGCGCGACGGGCATCCGGGCCGCGCGATCGAGGCGCTGAAGGTCAGCGAGCCGTGGGAGGACAAACTGAAGACCGGCCCGATTTCCGCCGACCTCCGCGGCCGGGCGCTCCTGGCGGCAGGTGACGGCACGGGAGCTGAAGCCGCGTTCCGCAAGCGCCTCGACCACCCGGGTCTCGACCCGCTCGGCGTTCAGCAGGTCCTGGCGCATCTGAACATCGGTCGCGCCAGGGTCCTGCAGGGTGACCGCGCCGGCGCCCGCAAGGCGTACGAGGAGTTCTTCGCCCTCTGGAAGAACGCCGACCCTGACATTCCCGTCCTTCGGCAGGCGAAAGCCGAGTACGCGAAGCTGCCCGCCGGCCACTGATCGAACCTCCGTTCCCGCCTCAACGCGCCGGCGCCTGCGTCCTTGTTATAACCTCCAAAAAGTATTATGATAGTTATAGTCGAGCCGGACGTTTCCTGCCGGGAGAAAGCCGATGAAGCACGCGATCCTCGAGTGGGCCGAGTCACGCGGGTACGAGGTCGGATGGACCGAGCCGGCGGCGATCGGCGAAGTCGTGGCGGAAGTCGAGAAACGCCGGCATGTTGCCGGTTTCGACGAAGCGTTGGGCCATGAGCCCCCGTCGCTCGACGCTGGCCAGTCGGCCCGGACGGATCCCTGGAAGATCCTCGTCGTCGTCATGCCCCGTCCGGCGCACCTGGTGCGGTTCCTGGCCGGCGGCCGCACGGTCGAGACGGTACTCCCGCCCACGTACGAACGTTACCGGCCGACGTTCGAGGATGTGCGCGGCGAGCTGGCGGGGTCGGTGTTGCGCGGCGCGACGGTGGAAACGTTGAATGCGCCCCTCAAACTGTTGTCGGCGCGCCTTGGACTGGTCCGTTACGGCCGGAACAACGTCACCTATTCGCCATCGGCCGGCAGCTATCTGCAACTGCTCGGCTACTTGACCGACGCGGATATGCCAGAGAAAGCGCATCGGCACCCGCAGGCGCCGGCGCTGCTGGACAAGTGCGACGGGTGTGGCGTGTGCGAGGCGCTCTGCCCGACATCCGCCATTGGCGACGACCGGGTCCTCCTTCACGTGGACCGATGCCTGACGCTCATCAACGAAACGGCGGGACCGTGGCCGTCCTGGCTGCCCGCGGGGGCACACAACTGCCTGATTGGGTGCCTGGCCTGCCAGCGCCGGTGTCCCGCGAACCCGGAACTGACGACGATCGACAGCGGCGTGCTGTTCAGCGAGGAGGAGACGAGCGCGCTGCTGGCCGGAGACGAACGGAACGGGCCGGTGTGGGCCGGCATTCGCCACAAGCTGGAAACGCTCGGGCAGCCGTATCAGGAGGCAATCGTGGGTCGCAACCTCAAGGCGCTCATGCAAGCCAGGAACATTGGCGTTCAGCATGCGAGCAGGTGATCTCGATGGCCGCACCACCCCGACGAGTGCGTTTTGGCGGCGTTCAAATGCCTGACCGCTACCTGTTCGAGCTGACCGGCGGGGATCTTTGTCTCGATCTGGCGAACACGCAGGACGAGCGCAAGACAGATCACCCGCGCGAACTGTTGCGAAACTATCAAGATCTGCTCGACTGGGGGATGCAGGCAGGCGCCATTCCTTCCGCTCAGGCGGCCGTCTTGCGCAAGTACGCGGATCGCCACCCGCACGCCGCGCAGTCCGCGCTCGGCCGCGTACGGGCGATGCGCGAGGCACTCTTCCAGGTATTCGCCGCGGCCATCGCCAACCGGCCGGCGCCGGCATCGGCCCTGGCGCTGCTGGATGACGCGATCTGCCGGGCCGCAGCGATGCGACGGCTGGAGGCACGGCGCGGCGGCTTTGCCTGGGGATGGCGTACCGACGCGAAAGACCTCGAGCGCGTGGCCTGGCCGGTCGCCTGGTCGGCGGGCGGGTTGCTGACGTCGGGGAACCTGGACCGCGTGCGAATGTGCGCGGGCGCCGGCTGCGGGTGGCTGTTCCTCGACACCAGCAAGAACCGCACGCGCCGCTGGTGCGACATGTCGGTGTGCGGCAACCGCGCCAAAGCGCGGCGGCACTACGAGAAGGTCGGTAGACAGTAGACAGCAGTCAGTAGTCAGGAGCCGGCAGGGATCATGCGCCGCTCGCGCCCGTTTTTCCACTGATCCCGGAATATACCTAACGATCGCGCTCACCCGCGGCCGCTCGCCCCGTCGGCGGGCGGCCGCCGGGTGCAGCGCGGTGTCAGGCCGCGCCCCTCTTCGTGTCAACCCAGCGCATCGTGGGGCGTCGCCGGGACGCCGCACAGTCGCGAAGATAGGAGTTGATGAGCGTCTGATATGGGATTCCTGTCTCCGCAGCGAGCGCCTTGAAGTACGCGATGGTGTCCGCGTCGAGCCGAATCGTGACCGACTGCTTCAAGCGTCTCGCATAGGGGTTTGGCCGGCCGCGGCTGAAATCGTATTCCTTCCTCATGAGCGTGGCCTGTTCAGATAGGTGGCGCGCTCCGCCTTGGTGGCCTTGCGAGCCGAGATGATGCGGATGGTGTCCGCAGCCGAACGGTATGCGTGCACAACAACCAGAATGCGAGCAGCCGCGCTGACGCCCAGCACAACGAATCGGGCTTCATCTTCGGAGTGATCCGGATCGTCGATGATCAAGGCCAGGTCGTCGAAGAAGGCGGTCTGCGCCTCCTCGAAGGTGATGCCGTGATTGCGGAGGTTCGCACTCGCCTTGGCCGGATCCCACTCGAACTGGATGCCGTGCATCGTCGTCGCTAAGTATGCACGATGTATTTACGCAAGGCAAGCTGCGGCGGTTCGACGGCCCAACGGCTCGCGCCCACCCGCGGCCGCCGGGTGCAGCGCGGTGTCGGGCACCGAGCCACTGAGTTGACCTGTTCGTGCTACGCACATCGGGAATGCGACGGCTGGTTGCGAAGTCCCATAGAGACCCATCGGCCACTGCCTCGGCGACCTTCGACCATTCGACCCGCTTCGTGTACCTCTCTACCAACTGAAGACTCAGCGTCGCGCCCAGCCAGATACCTGACACCCCCGAGCCTGGAGACTACGGACGCGCACCCGCGACGTCGCTCGTCATGAGGAGGCCGGCACGAGGGCACGACTGCGTTTCGAGGCCGCGAGCGGTCCGCTGCCGTTCGCCTTTCGCCACGCGAAGGTTGAGCCTCAATCGGTGTTGGGTGCGGCCGTCGACACACCGCGCCAGCCCGCGAAACGAAGACGGCACTGAAGACGCGTGCGGCCCACCCGTGTTCCACGCGCCGGTCTCGGTCAGACCGAACGGCGAAGATCTCTCTCTTGACGGGCGGAGGGCTGATAGGGGTTAGGCCAGCAGGCGACTACGTTTCCACGATACCGGACCCGGACGTCTTCGGGACGAGCGCTCCGTCCTGGATTTCGAAATCCTTGAAGACGGATACCGTGTCATCCACGATGGCATGGAGCAGCCGGACCGCCTCAAGAGCGTCCGCTTTGGCGTCAACGCCGCGTGCATGAGCGTACCGATTGCGAAGCTGCCCAAGCTTGTCGGCCGCCTTCGCAGCCTCAGGCTGCAGGACGCCCGCCTCTTTCAGAAAGCGCACGATAGCGCTCGCTTCTACATGGTAGTAGCCTGTCCACGGGCCTGTCGGCAGGGTCGGCGTATGAGCGCGTAAACGGCGAGGGACAGACGATCTGCCAGGGGACAAGAGCCGTGTTGGCCGGATGTTAGCACGCCTGCCGGAACGAGGGCGGCGGCGATACGCGCGGCGTTTGCAGGTATTCGCCGCCGGCGTTTTGGCGAGGGAGACGGGGTTGGACGCGTCGGAGTGCAGGTATAGCGAGCGAGCGGTCAGGCTCGGAAAGGGGACAAAGCGCCAGCAGAACCCGAGTCGCGGGCAGTAACAACCAACGACCAACGACCAACGACTACTTCTTGGGATACCCCACCGACTGCGCCAGCACGATTTGTTGATCGGGGCGCAGCTTCAGCTGCTTGGCCAACTCCGCCTTCGGCACCGACGCGCGCACGACTGTCGCCAGCCCCTCTGATGCGCAGAACAGGTACGCGTTTTCGGCGATGAAGCCGACGTCGGCGCCGACGTTCAGCTGCTGCTGCGGGTCGGTCGCGGGCCGGCCGGCCTTCGCCATGTCGGCCACGTAGATCAGGTTCAGCGCCGCCGTGGCGGGAAACGGCTGGGTCCCGGTGGCGCCACGCAGATCGCCCGCCGCTACCGGGTTCAGCGCGTGCGCCTTCGCGTCATACAGATACGCGCCTTCGGGCAGCGTCACGTAGATCTCGACTTCCTGCCTGTTGCTCGCGGACGGGGCGGTGCGCCGGCCATCGGGGCGGTTGATCCCCCAGGTCGCCCACAGCAGGTTCGACAGTGTCTGTGGCGACAGCTTCTGGTCCGAGAACTCTCGCGCCGACTGCCGCGCCTTCAGCACCTGCATCAGCGGTTTGCCGCCGTCCATCTGCGGGGCGGGCAGTTTGACGGGCGCCAGTTCCTGGCCGAGCGTCACGCTTGCAGGGAGGAAGAAGAGGATGGCGACGAACACGAACGAGAAGAGAAGCCGTCGAGACATGATGGTGCGCCTTTCAAGGGGGCAGGTGGGGCAGGAGGGGCAGGAGGGGCAGGAGGGGCAACCAGCCCTATTCGCCCCCAATCTGCATCACCGCGATCCTGAAGGTCGGCGTGGCGATGCCGCGATTCAGATCGAGGTCGTTGCCGACCAGATCGATGCCGTTCAGCATCTCGGCCGCCGTCCCGGCAATCGTGAGCCCTTTCACCGGGAACGCCACCGCGCCGTTCTCGACCCACAGGCCTTCCGCGCCGCCGCTGTAGTTGCCGTTCACGGCGTTGATGCCGTACCCGGTGACGCCCTTCAGCAGCAGGCCGACCTTGGTCGCCTTGACGATCTCCTCGGGCGGCGTGGAGCCGGCCATCATGTAGAAGTTGTGCGGCCCGATGCCGGGCAGACCGGTGAAGCCGTCGCGAGAGGCGTTGCCGGTGCTCTTGACGCCCGCCCGCTTCGCGATGCCCGTGTTGTACATGAATCCCTTCAGGACGCCCGCTTCGACGATGACGCGTTTCTGCGTGGGCACGCCTTCACCGTCGAACGGCCGGCTTGCCGGCCCCTTCGGCCTGGTGCCGTCGTCGACGAGCGTCACCAGGTCCGAGGCCACCTTCTGATTCAGCTTGTTGCCGAGGAAGCTCGCGCCCTGCACGACCGCCTCGCCGTTGATCGCCGCCAGGATGCCGCCGAGGATCGACCGGCCGACCTCGGGGCCGAAGATCACCGCGGCCCGCTGCGTCTTGACCATCCTCGGGTCGAGCATCTCGACCGCGCGCGCGATCGCGCGCCCGGCAATCTCCTCGGGCGGCTTGAGGTCGGCGAAGAACCGCCTCCCGCACGAC
>Ga0315280_10002423_pt1 | contig 30219 bp, 22 predicted proteins | sample YL17G06_40_MG_FD_203697 | JGI IMG/M metagenome (GOLD analysis project Ga0315280, IMG submission 203697) | Sediment microbial communities from Yellowstone Lake, YNP, Wyoming, USA - YL17G06_40 | ecosystem: Environmental > Aquatic > Freshwater > Lake > Sediment | place: USA: Wyoming | collected... | reverse complement strand
TGCCAAAGGCGTGGCACCTTTTTCCGAGATCTCCGATTTTGCTGACAGGCAATCCCTTTTGAACTTCCCGCTACCCCACGGTGCCGAGCGAAACGCCCTGGCCCTCCGGGCCCGGGAAGACCATATCCGGTTTTTACCCCTTTTTCTCCAAGTTGGTACCAGCGGCAAAACAAAAGAGGGCCATTGATTGAAAGGGATCGACGGTAAGCCGATTTTGTTCTTGACAATCCGGAAATATATTGTATATTTCTCTCTTATTTCTTTTTTGGGGCGCAAATTCGTCCGATCATTCAATGCGGGAGGAAGGATTTCATGGCCACCCAGAATTCTAAGAAAAAGGGGGGGAAACCTCCGGCTAAGAAGCTAAGCTCAACCCTTAAGGCCGTGAAAAAAGTTTTCAAACGGCCCCAGAAAAAATTGAGTAAAAAACCCATGAAACCGTCAGTCAAGCCTAAAGAGCCTGAAAAGGTGCCAGCCCCAATAGATGAGAATGAGGCCACCAGGAATTTGCTTTTGGGCATGCGCGAGAAGTTGATCGCGGGTATCTCCGACAACCTTAAGGCCGAATCTTTGGCCATCCCCGCCGATACTGGGGACTTGCTCGATCAGGCGGGTGACGAGCGGGACCGGGAACTTTCTCTGATCCTCACGGACCGGGATAAAGAAAAGCTTCTGGCCATCAATGAGGCCCTGGAAAAACTGGAGGAGGGAAGCTACGGGATCTGTGAGGAGTGCGGGGAAAAAATCGGCCGGGGGCGGCTGAAGGTGATGCCCTTGGCCAAATTCTGCGTCAACTGCCAATCCAAATTTGAAAAAGAAATTAGCCTGCGAAAAAAGATGGAAGAGGGCCTTAAATACCAGGGATTGGCTTTCTCCACCGGGATGGAGGAAGAAGAGACCTGAAGGGGGAAGGATCTGAGTGGTCTCCGGGTCTTTCCCTTTTCTTAATCCCGGTCAATGCCGGGATTAATTTTTTGAGGATCCCTCCATTGGCCAAGGCGAGAAATTGATGGAAATTTCCTTTTTAAATGTTTTTCCTTTCATTGTCATCGGCGCCGCCGTTGGATTCATGGCTGGTTTTCTCGGCGTGGGAGGGGGGATCATCATGATTCCCCTTCTCTATTTTTGGGCTTTCCCGGCGATGCACATCTCGCCAGAGGTCATTGTTCACTTATCCTTCGGGACCAGTCTGGCCATCATCATTCCCACTTCCCTGTCCAGTGCCTGGGCTCATGCAAAGGCTGGCAGGGTCACCTGGCGCGTAGTCTTTCTCTTAGCCATCCCCGGCATCCTGGGATCATTCCTGGGCTCTACCCTGGCGGCCCATTTAAAAGGGCCTCTGCTCAGGACACTTTTTGGGTCGCTCCTGATCATCCTCTCGGCGCAAATGTTCTTGCAAAAAAAGGTCCCGGAAGAATCTGGGAGTCATCCCTTTCCCGGGTCATATAACACCCTAATCATCGGTTTTGCGGTAGGAGTATTTTCCGGCTTCTTCGGCCTGGGTGGAGGGGTGATTGCGATTCCCTTGATGATCCGATTCCTGGACATCCCCATTCATCGGGCAGTGGCCATTTCCATCTCCTTCGTCTTCTTCGCTTCCCTTGTGGGCACAGCGGGGTATGTGATCAACGGGTGGAGCAAACCCCACCTTCCTCCCTTTGCCCTGGGATACGTGCACTCTCTCGGCTGGGTTCTCGCCGGCATCCCCAGCATCCTCTTCGCCCAATGGGGGGCGAAATTGGCTCGCCAGACCCAGCCTCTGCGCCTCCGCCGGGCACTTTCCCTGCTGTTAATGGTCGTGGGCATCCGCATGCTCTTCTGATGTCGCTCAACATGCAGAGGAAATCGCAAAAGGGTAATGCTGATTTTTAAATGATCTGGGCTCTGCATCTTTGAGGGAAAGTAAAAAAGGCACCCGCGAGAAGCAGAGTGCCTTTTAAAGTGAGCCAGATTCCGAAATAATTTAGATGATCTGGACGTTCTTGGCTTTCGGGCCTTTGGATGTCTCCTCGATCTCGAAGCGCACCCTCTGCCCTTCCGTCAGGGTCTTAAAGCCTTCCCCCTGAATGGCCGTGTAATGGACGAAGAGGTCCTGTCCATCATCCTGCTGGATGAAGCCATAACCTTTTTTCTCATTGAACCACTTCACCTGGCCTTCTGCCACAGCGATATCCCTCCTTTCTGCTGGGTGATTCTTAGAATAAGTCCGGATATCGCTCTGGCCAATAAAAAAAGCCATTGGGAATGATGAGACAGACCCAACGGCTATCTTTTATTTTTCCCAAAACTACCATCCGACTTATCTGAAAACATATTACACCACCCCCCCAAAAACCGTCAACTAAAATTTAATCCCCTCCTGCCTGGAATTCAGTTGTTCGCTGCAGCCCCTCTTTCTGTTTTTATTCTGAAAAACCCTCTTCCCGGAGAGCTAATGCTTGGTTGCAAAAATTGGCGTCATATTCATGGCTGGAAATTTGGACCAACTTTTATTCATTTCCCTCTCAGTTTTCCCGTGGTCCGGGAAGCCGGGGACGGGGAGCGCCGGCAGCATCGGCGGGAAAAGCCTGGGCAAAAGATTCAGCTTTGTCTCCGTCAGAGGAGGCGGGGAGTTCTTGCCCGCCCCCTCCATGAAAGGAGCAAGGCCTCATGATGCCCAGCAAAGCGACCCGGGTTCCCGGACCCACGAGCCCATCGAAGGTTACGCCAAATTTTGCAAGTTGGTACTAAACGATTCTTCAGGATCTTAAGCTTCTGGAATGCCGCCAGGGAATTTTAACCCTTGACCGCAAAAGAGGGCCTGGCCTAAGATAAATAAGAAAGTGAGATAAGCGGGGATTTATCGTGAGCCAAGTCATTTTACGCTTTGCCCCCAGTCCCACCGGGCACCTGCACATCGGAGGAGCGCGGACGGCCCTCTTTAACTGGCTATACGCCCGGAACAAGGGCGGAAAATTCATCCTGCGCATCGAGGACACGGACCAGGTGCGCTCCACCAGAGAATCCATCGATGCCATCCTGGAGAGCATGATCTGGCTTGGCCTGGACTGGGACGGCAGCCCGATTTACCAAACCGACCGGTTGCCCATCTACCGCCAGCATGTGGAACGGCTGATCCAGGAAGGGAAAGCCTATTACTGCTATTGCCCGCCGGAAGAGCTCGAGGAGAAACGCCGCCGAGCACTCAATGAAAGACGCAAGCCAAAGTACGACGGCCACTGCCGCAACCTGAAGGCCCCCATCTCGGGCCGGACGCCGGCCGTGCGCTTTAAGGTCCCAGAGCATGGGGTGACGGTATTGCCCGACCTCATCAAGGGGACGATCGAGTTCCAGAATGCTGAGCTTGATGACCTGATTATCCAGCGTAGCGACGGGTGGCCGACCTACAATTTCAGCGCCGTCGTGGACGACGCCACCATGTCCATCAGCCATGTCATCCGCGGCGACGACCACGTCAACAATACCCCCCGCCAGATTCTCCTCTATGAAGCTTTTGGCTATCCTCTCCCCCAGTTTGCTCATGTCCCCATGATCCTGGGAGCGGATAAGGCCAGGCTCTCCAAGCGCCACGGGGCCACCTCAGTCATGGCTTATAAAGAGATGGGGTACTTGCCCCAGGCCCTGGTGAATTATCTGGTGCGATTGGGCTGGTCCCACGGCGACCAGGAAGTCTTCAGCCAGAAGGAGCTGGTGGAGAAATTCTCTATAGAGAACGTTGGCAAATCAGCGGCGGTCTTCAATACCGACAAGCTTTTATGGCTGAATGGGCTTTATATTCGCCAGGAAAAGTCCGAGGCTCTGGCGGGGTTGCTTTTACCCTTCCTGGAGCGCAAAGGTTTAAAGCCCCGTTCCATGGTCAGGCTCACGGAAGTGGTCAAGACCATGCGAGAGCGCTGCAAAACCCTGGTGGAGATGGCTGACCAGGCAGAGTTCTATTTCCGCGGCGATTTCACTTACGATGAAAAAGCGGCAAAGAAGCACCTCACGGCAGACATCAAAGAACCGCTGCAGATCCTCATCACCAGGCTGGAAGGGTCCCCTGACCTGGATGAGAAGGGTCTGGAGGAGATTTTCCAGGAGATCATCTCTCTGAAAGGGATCAAGCTGGGGGCCCTGGCCCAGGCGGTTCGGGTTTCTTTGACCGGGAGGGCTGTCAGCCCAGGGATCTACGAAGTAATGAAGATCTTAGGGAAAGAAGAGGTTTTGCAGCGTCTTTCCAGAGCCCTGTCTAAATTTTAACCGCCTTTCTCGCTGCTTCCTCTTTTCGCAGGTTTAATTCTTTCCCATCCCGTCTTGAGTATGAAAGCTGGGCCCTGGAAAAAATCTTCCCCCGATCGGGCGGTCGCTACCATCTATTCCACCCGAGCCACGACAAGAAAATAATGGAAACTGAAAAGCGAAGCGGCCAAATCCAGTAGGGTGGTTGACAACGCTCGGCCTCACCGGCCGGCCACTGGAGTTGATTGAGCGAAGCGAACCACCAACGCTTACTCCGGTCCGGTGGAGGCCGTTGTTAAGCCATGCTCCGGTGACTACCCCAGCTTCGCCCGACACTGAAGCAGAAGTTCCTCCGCCTTTTCCTTCCCAAACCTTCGCACCATCTCGTCCCACATTGGGGAATTCCTAATGCCTTCTTGAAACGTTCTCGTCATTTCTTCGAGTTGGGCGGAAGACAGCGGGCTGCCTGGCGCGACAAGATGGATTCCCTCGTCACCCATCCAAGTCAACGCCGGCCGGGGCGAAACGGCGGCCGCTTTAGATTTATTGGCCTTTTTCTTCTTGGTTTTCTTCATCTCATCGTTCCTGGTGTAATAATGTATTATATGGTTTCGGGATAAGACCCCAGACCCATGCTCCACTCATAGAGAATCCATGGGACTTCGAACACCTTTCCCGCCCCGATTCAAAACATGGGTATAAATCATGGTCGTGCTGACGTCTTTGTGGCCCAGTAATTCCTGGATGGTCCGAATGTCGTAGCCGCCCTCGAGCAAATGCGTTGCAAAGGAATGGCGGGAGCGCAGGGCTTCACGGAGACGGTCCAGAAGTTTCGGTTTTTGGGCAGGCTTAGGCACAACCCGTGGGTATTGCCTGACTGCTTTCGAAAGAATTGGTGCGGAGTTGGCCTCTGGCATAGGCTTCCCCCCTCTTTTGTGGACAAGCGGAAACTATCATTTGTTCTGAAAAATGTCAAGTCCCTAAGAGGACATCATTGCTTTCGGGAAGCATTCATTACCTGATTAACTGCGATTCAATAAAACTGGCTTTTATCCCGGACTGACCCTCCAAATGACCCCTCAAATGACGTAAAAGATTGTTCAGAAAAAGGAGGGGGCAAGAGAAATCGTCTTCCCTTTTTCTCCCTGGAAAACCTGGCTTTCTCTGCCCAACTCTTCCTGCAAGAACTCCATTCCATCCTTTTCTCCATGCACCAAGATGATATTGCGGGGATGCAGCCTTTTGGCCACCTCCAGAAGCTCGTAGCGGTCGGCATGGGAGGAGAGGTAGAACCGCTTGATGTTGGGGTTGATCACTTTCACGGGTTCCCCTGCGGGTGAAAAGGCTATGGCCTCCCCGCGGTGAGAATGGAAGACCCGATAGCCCAGGGTATCAGGGTCAATGTAGCCGCAAAAGAAGATTCCGTGCCGCTCCTCCTGGACCATCCAGCGGGCGATGCGCGCCGAGGGGGTATTCTCCACCATCATGCCATTGGTGGCCACGATCAGGCAGGGCTCTTTGAGGAGGCTTTCAATAGAAAGGTCGTCCAGCAGCCCCAAAACGGAAAAAAGCTCAAAACTCAAGGGGGACGCCTGCGACCGGAGGTAGCGGCGGTGGTCCTGGTAGATCTCGGTGATGCTTTTGCCCAGACCGGACAGGTGAAGGGGAACGGAAGGGATCTGACCGCGGCGCATCAGGCGATGGATGATGAAGAGAAGCTCTTGAGTCTTCCCCAGGGCAAAGGCGGGAATTAAGACGCAGCCTCCCGCGGAGAGGATGCGGGTCGCCTCTCCGGCAAAGGCTTCAATCTCTTTCTGCCGGTTGCGGGAATAGTAGTTTGGGTCGTTGGCGTACGTGCACTCTAAGATCAGGGTGTCAATCTTTCCCTCCGGGATTACCGCCCCAGAGATAAGGGCCTGGTCTCTTAAAGAGAAATCTCCCGTATAGTAAAGAGTGCGCTTGCGCTGCCGGATCAACAATCCTGCGGCTCCCAGAATGTGCCCGCTGGGAATGAAATGGGCCTGGATGGCCCCCCGAAGGCGCAACCGCTCGCTGGGCCCCCGTCTTCCCGCGGCGGGTGAACCGGCGAGGGGAGTGAATTCCAGCCCGACGATCTCTCCCTTCAAAGGCCAGAGGTCCTCATGCCCGAAGAAAGGATACTCCAGGTACCCTTTCTCCTCCCGGAAGATATTCATCACCGTAACCGTGTTGTGGAGCATGCGCAGGGCAATGTCCTTGGTGGGGATGGTGGCGAAGATGGGGGCCTGCGGCTGCTGGCGATTGATCAACGGCAGGGAGCCGACGTGGTCCAGATGGGCATGAGAGATGAAGATGGCTTCCACCTCTCCGGTGATCAATGGGTATTCGGGAAGGCTCTCCAGGCCGTATTTCTTCGGATGCAGGCCCGCATCCAGGAGAAGGCTGACTCCATCAATCTGGAGAAGATAAGAGTTTGCCCCGATCTCCTGACCCCCGCCGAGGACCGTGAAAGACCAGGCCATCGCTCCCTCAGAAAGGCCTTCTGGCCTTCATGGGAGAAGGAGGCCGATGAGGCCGCCGATCATCCACTCGAAAAGAGCGATCAGCGGGTTCAGGATGCCCAGGTAGAGCAGGCCGATGATGATAAAAAATCCATAGGGCTCCAGGCGGGCCAGGGAATACTGGATTCCAGCGGAGGAAAAGCCCATAAGAATCTTCGAACCATCCAGAGGGGGAATGGGGATGAGGTTGAAGGCTGCCAGCATGATGTTAATCTGGGCCATATAGATCAGGAGGGTGGAGAGGACCCCCCAAGGGGCCGGGTTTAAAAGGCGAAGGAGAAAAAGAGAGATGAAGGCCAAAAAAATATTGGCCACAATTCCCGCAGCCGATACGAAGATCAACCCTTTGCGTAAATCAGAGAGGTTGTTGAAGTTCACGGGAACGGGCTTGGCCCAGCCAAACCCAAAGATGAAGAGCATCAAAGTCCCGATGGGGTCGAGGTGTTTGCGGGGGTTGAGGCTCAATCGGCCCAGCCACCTGGCCGTCGAGTCTCCCATCTTATCAGCCACCCAACCATGGGCCAGCTCATGGATGATGATTGAGTATAAAAGGGGGATGACTAAGAGAATGAACGCCCCGGGATTCCTAAAAAGCAGACTGATGAGACTCATACGTCGGCCCTCACTGATTTTTTTGAATTAAGGCAAACGCATTAAATGAAATGTCATTGCGGGTGAAAGGAAACAATCTCACATCGAACGGGATTGCCACGCCCTTCGGGCACGCAATGACAATGAAAAAAAATTAATGCGTTTTTATTATTATCACACGGATGTGAATCAAATGCAACCCAAACCTTAAAGTGCAGAGTGCGGAATGAGGAATTTCTCCTGCTTAAGGAGCGGCCATCGGCCTCAAAGAGAAAAGAGAGAGGAGGGGGGAACCTTGTTCTCCTTCGGGCGAAAAATTGTTTTACCGGGTCAAATGTTTCCCCTTCGATAATATTACGTCGGCACTTGAAAAATAATATAACATGTGCTATATTTACTGAAAATATTCACGCGATACACTTTTTGATTTTGGCGGACTACAAATGATAAAACGATTCTCACTCGGCCATCGGCCTGACGATGGCTACTCAGAGCAGATCAAGAAACTCCGGGCTGACCTTGGCCTTACGCAGCAGGCCCTGGCGGAAAAGTTGGGTGTTTCCTTCGCCACGGTGAACCGGTGGGAGAACGGCCAGACAAGGCCTTCCCAGCTATCATGGAGCCAGCTTCGCCAGCTTGAAATCGTTTTGGCCGAAGATGTCTCGCCTGAAAGCAAGAAGAGTGAAGAGCCACTCCCAGCAATACTCGACTTCACTGCTCCTCCGGAAATCGTGAAAGTCTTAGCCGAGGGTGAACGCCTTTCCTTCGGCCACTTGACAAATCCCACCTTTGCCACGGAAATTTCCAGAATCGACCCTTTGCCCCACCAACGCATCGCTGTTTATGACCACATGCTTAACCAGCCCCGGCTCCGTTTCCTCCTGGCCGACGACGCAGGCGCGGGCAAGACGATCATGGCGGGGCTTTATATTCGTGAAATGCTCTCGCGCAGACTCCTCCGGCGGATTCTCATTGTGACCCCAGCGGGTCTCGTCGGAAACTGGCGCAGGGAACTGGCCACGCTATTCAATTTACCCTTCCGAATTGCAAGCAGTTCTGATGCTCGGGTGGAGAATCCGTTTGTCGGAGATAATAGCAACTGGATCATTATCAGCGTGGATACGCTGGCCAGTCCGAGGCTTTTCGCCCGGCTCAGGGAAACTGCGGTCGTTCCCTATGACCTTGTTGTCTTTGATGAGGCCCACAAACTGGCGGCAGACCGTGGTACGGACCTCCGGGTGCGCAAGACCGACCGTTACTGCCTGGCGGAAGCCCTTGGCGGGGTTCGAGGCCTCCATGAACACTGGACCCTTGGTTGGAACGCCCACCATCTGCTTTTGCTGACTGCCACACCTCACATGGGCAAGGACTACCCCTACTACGCGCTGTGGCGGCTCCTTGAACCGGAGGCGCTCTCCACGCCCGAGGCCTTCAATGAATTCCCACCCGAACAGCGCCAGGTACGGTTCATCCGTCGCACCAAGGAGGAAATGGTCTACCTGGACGGCAGGCCGCTTTATCCCAAACGGATTTCCGATACTCTCGGTTACGATCTGAGCCAGGGTGAAATCAGTGAGCAAACCCTTTACGACGAAACCACCGATTATCTCCGGTTCGTCTACAACAAGGCCAGACTCCTGAACCGCGAGGCGGCCCGTCTTGCCATGAGCGTATTCCAGCGACGTCTGGCAAGTTCCACCTACGCCCTCTTCCGTTCCTTCGAACGCCGGATCGAGAAACTGGACAAGCTCATCGAGGAAGTGCAGGACGGAAAGATAACTCCTGAACAGCTCATCACCCTCCAGCAACGCATTCACGAAGAAGACGATGTTCTGGAGGCCAAAACAGCCGATGATGAGACCTTCGAGGAAGGGCGGGAAGAGAACGAGCTGGCCGAGGATAAGCTTTTGCAGGGGGTTGTCGCCGCCTCTCTGGCCGATCTCCTGGCAGAGAAGGATCAGGTTAAGAAACTCCGCGATCTGGCAAAGAAGGTTTGCGATGCGGGGGTCGAGTCCAAGTTTGAGAAGCTCCGAGAAATCCTGACCGACCTGCCTGCCGAAGCCTCAGCGCAGGCAGGTCCGAATTTCGGGGGAGAGAAATTTATCGTCTTCACCGAACATCGGGACACGCTGGATTTCCTGGTGAGGCGCCTGGAGGGCATGGGCTATACCGGGCAAGTCGCCCAGATTCACGGGGGCATGCATTATACTCAGCGCGAAGAGGAGGTCGACCGTTTCCGCAAGCCGGTTGGGGAAGGCGGGGCACAATTTCTGGTCTGCACGGATGCCGCGGGCGAGGGCATCAACCTCCAGTTCTGCTGGATCATGATCAATTATGACGTTCCCTGGAACCCGGCCCGCCTTGAACAGCGCATGGGCCGCATCCATCGTTACCTTCAGAAGCACGACCCGGTTATCATCCTGAACCTCGTCGCCCCATCCACGCGCGAGGGCAAGGTACTGAAAACGCTCCTCGATAAGCTGGAGAAGATTCGTAAGGAGCTCAAATCTGACAAGGTTTTCGACTGCATCGGCCGCATCTTTCAGGATGTCTCCATCAAGCAATACATGGAACTTGCGGTCACCGAGGATCCAGACCGGGTGGCCCAAGAACTCGAAGGCCGTCTGACGAAGGAGCAAATCCAGGCCCTTGCCGCTCGCGAGCAGTCCCTCTACGGATCGGGCGGCGACGTGGCCAAAGAATTGCCGCGCCTGCGCGTCAATCTCGAACAGGAGATCCACTTCCGCCTGCTGCCTGGATACGTGCGGCAGTACCTCGAACAATCGGCACCGCTTGTAAATATCGAGATAGAAGGGGATGCCGGGGGAATTTTCTCTTTTCGTCCCAAACGTCTGAGTGCAATGGACCCGATCCTGCCCGCGATGGAGCTCTACCCGGAAAAAATGCGGGACCGTCTGTCCGTTTCCCGGCCGCCGGACCAGAAGGATGCCATCTGGCTACGTCCCGGCGAACCGGTTTTCGAGCGGTTCCGCACGATGGTTTCCGAACGCCTCGCTGACGTGGGCCTTCGAGGTGCGGTCTTCGTGGACCCGACAACCGAGAGACCTTACCTTTTCCATATGGCGCTTCTCTCAATCATTCGGAAGGCCGACCTGGAGCTGCCCGACCTCGCCAAGGAAGAAACGCTCGAATGCTGCCTCGTCGGCGTAAAGCAGTACGAAGGCGCTGAATTGATGTTCTGCCCTGTGGAGCATCTGCTGCTTCTTAAGGGCGGCCACGGGCTGCCGCCCTCGGGACAGCGCCTGGCAGTCGTCGCAGAAGAAATAAAGGAACAGGCCCTTGCTTTTCTCATCGAGCGCGTCGGGCGGAAGAAGGCATTGGAGCGCAAAAAGCAGCTTCTGGAGAACATGCCAGAGCGGGAGAGTTTCCTTCAGCGCGCTTTCGATTTCCAGGAGGCAGAGCTCGCCGTTGCGCGCGCGAAATACGCTGAAAAGGCACGGGCCGGAAATCGAAAGGCCATCGAGGCGCTCGAGGAGGTCAAGCGCCAGCAGAAGCAGCTCGCCAGCCGGAAGGCGAATGCTCTAACAGTCATGAAACGCGAGCCGGAACTTATCACCCCCGGGCCTATCACCTTTGTAGCCCATGCCCTTGTCGTGCCGTCTTCCGATCCAAAGGACATTGCCGAGCACGACGTGAACGTGGAAATAATTGCCATGAAAGTGGCCTGGGCGTTCGAAGATGCGGCAGGGGCAAAGGTGATAGACGTGCACACATCTGAACTGGCCCGGAAGGCTAGCTTGCCGGATAACCCCGGCTTTGACTTGCTTTCCATAAGACAGGAGAACGAGAAGCGCGCCATCGAAGTTAAAGGCCGCGCCGCGATGGGCGACATCGAAGTCTCAGCCAACGAATGGGCCAAAGCCTGCAACATGCGGGACGGCTATTGGCTCTACGCCGTTTACGATTGTGCCACCCCCAGCCCAAGACTTATCCGGGTGCAAGATCCGTTCGGCAAACTCTTGGCGAAGTCCAAAGGATCCATTTTGATACCCTTACGTTCAATAGAAAGCGCACAGGAGGGCAATCAATGAATAGCAGGCCACCTTTTGACAGCCCTATCCCTTGGGATCTTGAACAGGACTTGCGCAGCCTGAATCCCCAGTGGGAAAACAAACCCGGGATTCCTTTGCCTCCTTTTCGGCGCGCCCTCTTCCCCAGGATTAAACGTCTGCTGATAGCCGGTCTGACCCCAGCTGTGGTATTAAGGGGGGCGAGAAGGGTCGGCAAGACCGTTCTCATGAGGCAAATTATCGAGGACCTTTTAACGGCGGGCGTCAATCCCTGCCATATTCTTTACGTGCCTTTTGACGAAATAACAAACCTTCAAAAAATATCCGACCCGGTCCTGGCCATTGCTCGGTGGTTCGAGCACTTCATCATCAAACGGACTTTCAATGAAATTACGCATAGCGGCTCAATGGTCTATATATTTTTTGATGAAGTTCAAAACCTCGAAGCCTGGGCGCCGCAAGTCAAACACCTGGTTGACAACCATAGCATTCGAATTATGGTCACAGGGAGCTCGTCGCTGCGAATCGAAGCCGGTCGCGATAGCCTGGCCGGACGGATCACCACCATGGACCTTGGCCCATTGCTATTGCGCGAAATTGCCGAACTTCGGTTCTGGCCACCTCAAAGTCCGCTCTGGGGGGAAAACGCTTTAGACAAACTTCTCTCATTGGAATTCTGGAAAGATGCGGTAAGCCTTGCCAAAAAGGAACACGATCTTAAACTCAAAGCTTTTGCCGCTTTCTCCGAACGGGGCGCTTACCCGATTGCCCAACAACATCATGAGACACCGTGGCCCGAAATGGCTGATCATCTGAATGAAACGGTAATCAAAAGGGCCATTCAGCACGACCTGCGGATGGGTCCAAGGGGCCAAAAGAGAGACGAGAAGCTCCTGGAAGAAGTTTTTCGCTTGTGTTGTCGGTACGCGGGCCAGACGCCTGGACAGGCTGTGTTCGTTCCGGAAATCCAGCAGGCGCTTGCTGGAAATATCGGCTGGAACCGCATCCTGAATTACATGCGGTTCCTTGACGGCTCGCTGCTCATACGTCTGGTACAACCCATCGAACTCCGTCTCAAAAAAAAGAAATCACCAGCCAAGGTCTGCCTTTGCGATCATTCTTTACGAGCCAGTTGGCTGCAAGAAATCGTACCGCTCGATCCAGAACCCCTCAGCAGGAATCCGCATCTTTCTGATCTCGCCGGACACCTTGCCGAAAGCGCATTGGGTTACTTCCTTGCATCCATACCGAATCTCGACATTGCCCATTTTCCTTCAAGAGCCGCTGAACCTGAAGTGGATTTTATACTTACCATTGGGACCCACCGTATCCCGATTGAAGTGAAATACCGACGCAGGATCGACCCTCACGAGGACACGCGAGGCGTCAGGGCGTTCCTTGAGAAGACTGTTTACAACGCACCCTTTGGGATTCTGGTGACCATGGATGATGACGTTATCATTCCAGATCCACGGATCGTTGCGATTTCCCTGTCATCCTTCTTGTGGCTGAGGTAAAGCAAATATGTCCGATGTTCCCCGCCTAATTGAACATGCCTTTCCGCTGAAGCAGGCTTCTTTGGATTCGGTACATGAGAAAAATGTGCGGCATGGGCATATTTCGACGCTTCACATCTGGCCGGCACGGCGGCCGCTGGCGGCCTGCAGGGCGGCGCTCATAGCTACGCTTCTGCCCGATCCTGGCACACCGGAAAAGCGCAAAGAACTCTGTGAAAAGATCGGCGGCAAAGTGGTCAAAAAAATCGAACGCAAGAAGATGCCCAACGGAGAAGTTGTTGAGCGCGAAAAAGAAGTTACCGAGGGTGGTATCCTGCACTGGGGGCGGGAGACAGAGAACAAAGAAATTCTGGAATGGTTTCGCCAGGAAATCAAAAAAGCCTATGGCGGACGCGCGCCGAAGGTGCTTGACCCATTCGCGGGCGGTGGGGCAATACCGCTTGAGGCCATGCGCCTGGGTTGCGAGGCGACTGCCATTGACATTAACCCGGTCGCCTGGTTCATCCTCAAATGCACTCTCGAATACCCGCAGAAGCTCGCCGGGAAGACTTGGCCTCTGCCGGCCTTCATCCTCAAGAACGAAGCATTCATGGAGGCCTTTTATAAGGCCCATCCACACCTCGTGGGCCGCACGAAATGGACCAAGAAGCAGAAAGAAGCTTTTTCCTCCGACCTATTCTTGAAGGATAAAACCGAATCGGAACGCGTGCCCAAAGCTGACCTTGCCTGGCACGTCCGGGCTTGGGGCAAGTGGGTCCTGGACCATGCGCGGAAGGAGCTGGCCAAATATTACCCGGTTTACGCTGAATTCGAGCCTGTAGACGCGACGTCCCGTCGCGTGATATTAAGCGGCGGGACGCCGCTTCTACCCTACGAAAAGCAGCCCATACGGCTCGTGCCGCTAAAAGATGATGGCACGGCGGACGTGGATGCTTTGAACAAAGATTTCAGCAAGGAGTACCTCGCGATCAAAGGCAATCCGCGATGGGTTGCCAAGCCCACCGTGGCTTACTTATGGGCAAGGACGGTGAAGTGCAAAAATTGCCGAGCGACGATTCCCCTCCTAAAAACGCGCTGGCTCTGCAAGAAGGAGAAGAAGCGCGTACTTCTTACCGTAGACGCGACGTCCCGTCGCGTGATTTTAAACAACGAAACGTCCCCGTCGCGTATCAAATCAAGCGGCGAGACGCCGCTTCTACAATACTTCGATCCCAACGAACCGATTGCGAACCTGTCGGGCAATCTTCCGCACTGGCGGCAGGAAGGGGTAACATACTTTGTAACTTTCCGCCTTGCCGATTCCATGCCTCAGGAGAAACTTCGCGAGTGGGAGGAGGAACGAGGGGCATGGCTGAAAGAACACCCCGAACCTCACGATGAGGAAACTCGCAAAGAATATTACCGACTCTTCCCGGAGCGGTTTCAAAATTGGCTGGATGCCGGATATGGCGAGTGCCTTCTCGCTAGGCCGGAGATTAAGGAGATGGTAGAGAACGCACTCAGTCATTTTGAAGGTAAGCGTTACCACCTGGATGAATACGTGATTATGCCCAACCACGTCCACGTGATTGTTACACCCTCGGAGGAAAACAATCTTTCAGAGATCCTTCATTCATGGAAATCCTACACGGCCCATGAGATTAACAAGCGGTTGGAGCACAGGGGAGCGGTCTGGCAGAAGGAATCGTTCGATCACATCATCCGGAGCCCCCAGCAGGTTGAGCGGGTGAGGCAGTACATTCGTGAAAATCCCAAAAGTAGAAGGGGCGTCCCGCCGCTTGACAGAGTAGAAGCGGCCTCCGGCCGCTTTGGTGAAAAGCGTCGAGACGATGCTTCTACGTTAACGCGACGAGACGTCGCGTCTACTATCATCTTCAATATAGAGAAGAACGTCCCTACAAAGGGTGGAAATACTGCCCAGCGGCGCGAGCAGGATAAGCGTGTGGGTGGCGGAACCATGTCCCGGTCCGGGGCCAAATGTCCCTGCTGCGACGCGATCATGACAATGGAAGACATACGATTCGAGGGACGGTTAGGACGACTGGGTGAAATGATGACTGCCGTGGTTGTAGATGGGCAAAACGGCAAGGAATATCGCTTGCCTGTCGACTACGAAATCGAAATAGCCATAGAAGCCGAAAAGGCTCTACCCGACCTTTTTACCACGATACCTTTTGGCCTGCCAGAAGAACCGACTCCCAAAGGTGGCAGCGGAGCAAGCCGGGCATTCTCCGTGGATGGCTACGGATTCGACCAGTGGAAAAAGCTGTTCACGCCGAGGCAACTTCTGGCGCTGGGGACGTTCGTGAAATGGACGAGGGAGGCTAATGCCTACGAGGCTTCTTCCTATGATCCGATTTGGATAAAAGCCATTACCTCCTATCTTGCAAGCGCAGTCAGCCGGACTTCTGATTACATGGGGGTACTTTGCGTATGGGAAAATGGAGCTGAGGAAGTAAAACATGTTTTCATGCGCTGGGCATTACCGATCACTTGGGATATGGCCGAAGCTAATCCGCTTGCGCCGATAGAAAGATTCTATACGGGGGGGTTGAATTCAATTTTTGGCGCAATCCTAAGGTTACATAAGTGTTCATGGTCTGAAACGATAACCCCAGCACTGCTTAACGTGTCCGCCCTTGCCCAGCCCATTTCAGGGATAGATGTAATAGTTACCGATCCACCCTATTACGACGCGATCCCGTATTCGGACCTCATGGACTTCTTTTATGTATGGTTGCGGCGTACCTTAAATGGTTTTTCACCAGAGTTTGATAAATTATTCAAAGAGCCACTTTCTCCTAAGTGGAATCACGACAGCAATGATGGTGAGTTGATTGATGATGCCAGTCGGCACGGTGGAGATAAGGCAAAATCGAAAGCCGCCTATGAGAATGGCATGTTCCGTGCCTTTGAAGTTTGTTGTCGTGCGCTGAACGATAATGGCCGATTGGTGATCGTGTTTGCCAATAAACAACCCGATGCGTGGGAAACGCTGGTATCAGCTATGATTCGCGCTGGATTCATTGTTGATGGCAGCTGGCCAATAATGACGGAAATGCGCGGTGGTATTAGGAACCTTGGTCGTGCTTCCCTTTCCTCCTCCGTCTGGCTTGTCTGCAAGAAGCGTCAAGCGGAAGCACGTCCTGGTTGGGATAACCGAGTTCTGGAGGAAATGCGCCGAAATATCCACGAGAAGCTCCGCGAGTTCTGGGATGCCGGGATTCGGGGGCCGGATTTCGTGTGGGCAGCGACAGGGCCAGCTCTTGAAGCTTACAGCAAGCACCCGGTCGTCAAGAAGGCCAACGACCCCGGTCAGGTCATGACCGTCTCTGAGTTCCTCACCCATGTCAGGCGCATAGTCGTGGACTTTGTGGTTGGGCGGGTGCTGAGTGGAAGCGACGTCTCGTCGCTTCAGGAAAGCGGCGGGGACGCCGCTTCTACTATGCTTGATGAGCCGACCGCCTACTACCTCCTTCATCGCCATGATTTCGGCCTTGATGAGGCACCGGCAGGGGCGTGCATCCTTTACGCCATCTCATGCGGCATCTCGGATAAAGAACTCGCCGCCACCTGGGACCTCATAACCTTCACGAAAGGTAGAAGCGACGTCCCGTCGCTTGAAGAATCAGATGCGCATGAGAATTATGAAAGCGACGAGGACGCCGCTTCTACGCTGGAAGAGGAATCTGGCAGTCAGGTGAAACTCAAAACCTGGGTCCAGCGCAAGAACCGCTCGCTCGGCTATGAAGCTCCCGGCGGCAAGCCCATCCCGCTCATTGACCGCATTCATTGCCTTATGCACCTTTGGAAGGGTGGCGACGCCCACAAAGTGGACGAATACCTCGACGAAAACGGGTTGCGCCGGCAGGAGCTTTTCAAGCGGCTCCTGCAGTCGCTGATCGAGCTTTCCCCGCATGGGAGTGAGGAGCGGTCGCTCCTGGAATCACTCAGCAACTACGTCCAGGCAAGGGGCGCGGTGCAAGAAAGCCCCTTGGCAAAACTCCCTCTTGAGGGTAAGGAGCCATGACGAAAAACCAAGCTAAAGGGAACGCTAAGACCTCGGCTTTCCACGCCATACCCCCCCTTTCATCCTCCGACTATGGCCGTTTGGTGGCGGACATCTCCAATCTCCTGGAGCGGGCGAGACATTCCGCCGCACGGTCCGCGAATGCATTCCTCACGGCCACATACTGGGAAATTGGACGACGAATCGTGGAGTATGAACAGGGCGGCAAGTCCCGCGCGGGCTACGGGGAGGAACTGCTGGAGCGCTTGTCGAAGGATTTGACGGCCAATCACGGACGCGGATTCTCCCGGCAGGGATTGCAGAAAATGCGGGCTTTTTACCTGGAATGGGAGATTTGCCCGACACCGTCGGGCAAATTTGAGGCTCGAGCGAAATGCCCGACGCTGTCGGGCGAAAGCGGAGCCAGGAAGCGGCAGACTCCGTCTGCCAGATCCGAAATAAACCAGCGCGCCATTCAGGCGCGGTGGAAGGAGGAAAAGTCCAATGAGTAAGCTGCCGTGGAAGCGCTGGAGCGACGTTGTTCAATTGCGAGAGGATTTGCGCTCCGGGGATCTACCGCTTCATATGTTCGCTGCCGATCTTTACGAGGTCATGATGCAGCGCGGTAAGCGGCCCATCTATGAGAACCCTCGGGAATTCTTCACGCTCACTTTTCCCACCTACAACCTGCGCCAACTGGTGAGAGATGTGGTGCTGCGTCTGGCCGGGAAGAACGACAAGGCTGTCCGGCAGCTCGAGCTTACTTATGGCGGTGGTAAGACTCACACGCTAATTGCGCTCCGGCACCTCGTCCACGACCCCGCTAAGCTGCTGAACCTTCCGGCCGTCGCCGAGTTCATCCAGGAAATCGGCCAAAAGCCCCCCAAATGCCGGATTGCAGGCCTTTGCTTCGACAAGTTGGACGTCGAAAAGGGTATGGAGGTTTCCGCTCCCGCCGGCAAGGCCCGGACGCTTAAACAGCCGTGGAGCGTTCTGGCTTACCAGATAGCCGGGGACGAGGGACTGAAACTCCTCCACGCGAATGGCAAGGCGGAGGAGCGCAATTCGGCGCCCGCCGAAAACCTGCTTTCGGAACTTTTGGAGATTCCGGTCAAGGAAGGGTTAGGAACCCTCGTACTTATTGACGAAGTCCTGATGTATGCACGGGAGAAGATTGCGCACGACCCGCGTTGGCGGGCGCATCTCGTGAACTTCTTCCAGTACCTCACCCAGGCAGCGGTGAAAGTGGATCGGTGCTGCCTGGTTGCGTCGCTCCTGGCGACTGATCCGCGCAAGAGCGATACCTTGGGCCGCGAAATTCAGGCCGAGCTTTACGACATATTTCAACGCCAGCGCGAGGAAGCCGTGGAGCCGGTGGTGAAGGAGGACATTGCCGAGGTCTTGCGCCGGCGGTTCTTCAAGCTGGAAGCGCTCAAGGACCGGGAATCCTTCCGCCAGCATGTAATGGCAGCGCTTAAGGGCATTCAGGCTATTGACGAGCAGACCGCCAGGCAAGGCGCGGAGGCGGAGGAACGGTTTTTAAGAAGCTACCCGTTCCATCCCGACCTCACGGAGGTGCTCTATTCCAAGTGGACACAGCTTGCCCGTTTCCAGCGTACACGTGGCGTGCTTCGGACGTTTGCCCTGGCTCTGCGCGAGGCCGAGAAATGGGACCTGAGTCCGCTTGTCGGCCCTGCTGTTTTCCTGACCTCTCCGGGCAAGGAAGGACTTTCGGAAGCCCTGCGGGAAATGGTTGCCGTTGCCGACACCGAGGAGTGGGAAGGCAAGAAACAGGCCTGGACCGGCATTCTTGATGGCGAGTTTTTCCGCGCGCAGCAGATTCAGAAAGAATCTGTGGGTCTAAAATACCGCGAGATCGAACAGGCGATCGTGGCAACCTTCCTGCACTCTCAACCCATCGGACAGAGTGCAAAGACGCGGGACCTTGTGGTGTTACTCGGCGCCACTCGACCGGACAAGATCGAACTTGAGAAGGGCCTTTCCCGCTGGGCGCAGACGAGTTACTGGCTTGATGACCTTTACACCGCTGTGGCCGAGGACCAAATGCCGGGAACTTGGCGGCTCGGCAACCGGCCCAACCTCATCCAGATGCATGCCGTTGCAGCTAAGAATATCCCGGACGACACGGTCCGCGCCCGGTTACTGGACGATATCAGCAAGGCAAAGACGCTTTCAACCAATGCTTCGGCGATCGGAGTACGTGTCCACACCCTGCCGACGAAGCCAAAGGACATTGAGGACGACGGCGCATTTCATTACGCCATTTTAGGACCGAGCGCGGCCTCGGAATCCGGCAAACCAAGCGCCGAAGCCAAACGATTTCTCGATGATACCACAGGGCCGGACAAACCACGGGTTTACCGGAACTCCGTCCTTCTGCTCGTTCCCTCGAAGGATGGCCTGGAACTTGCGACAGCCCGGGTGAGAGATTATCTTGCCTGGGAGACTGTACGAGAAGAGATCAAGAAGCAGCAGAAGGATGGCAATGTGGATCCGGCCCGCGCGCAAACGCTTCAAATCAACATCGATAAAGCCAGGGGACGCATCCCTGAATTTATCAAACAAACCTACTGCATCGTGGTGACGGTCTCGGAGAAAAACGAGATTCAGGCTTTTAAGATCACCGTCACCGACGAACCGCACTTCAATATCATTAAGGCCGACAAACGCTCTCGCGTACAGGATACGGCCATCGCCGCCGAGGCTCTTCTGCCGGACGGGCCTTACAACCTCTGGCGTCCGGGTGAGACTTCTCGGCGCGTCAAAGACCTGTCCGGCGCATTCGCCCAGCTTCCCCATCTGCCGAAAATGCTCAAGGCGAGCGCCATCCTTGACACGCTGGCGGATGGCTGTGAGAAGGGCACGTTTGTCCTGCGGCTAATGCGGCCGGACGGCACGCTCCGTACTTGGTGGATGTCGCGCCCGGATGAAAACGCACTCAACGATTCGGCATTAGAGCTGGTCCTGCCCGAAGCTGCCGAACTGGGGGAGCTTTCTCCCGCACTCCTTGCTCCTAAGAAGCTGCCAGGACTGTGGCCGGGTGATGAAATCACGGTAAAAGCAGTTTCGGAATACTTCAATGGTTCGACCGTGGTTCAGGTTGACCGAGGCGGATACCAGGAGCCGATGCGAATTCCCAAGGCGAGCCAGGCTGTCCTGGAAAAAGCCATTGCCGCGGCTGTGGAAAATGGCGTTTTGTGGTTACTTTCGGGTCCCGCAAGTATCTTGGGAGAACCCATACCGGCGGGCGTGTTGAACGCCAATGCGAAGCTATGCGGGCCACCTTCGGTTATAGCCGCAGCAGAGATTCTCCCCGAAAACCTGCCGGAGGCCTGGAAGGCCAACGTATGCACGGGTTTGTCCGTCGCCTCGGCCTTATCGATAAAGGCTGGGAGGAATTTGCCATGGAAGACGGTTAGGGATGTCATTAGCGGTGCGCTTCATGCTCGGTTCTTGGAAATTGCCGAAGAAAGAAGCCCTTGGCCCTGCGACTTCCCATTTGCCCAGCTTGCAAAGTTCCAGGTCACATCGGGAACCCCTGAAGGGGGTGCCAGTGCGGGTGCGGGCAGTGCGGGCGGCGGCGTTACCAATGTGCTCGTCGCAAGTGCAGAGCTCGAGCCGTCTGAGATTCAGGACCTGGGCGACATTATGCCCGATCTGCTGAAAATTAAGGCCAAGGCGAACGCGCCTATTCGATTCCACGTCCGCATCGAACTCGGCGATGGAAAGAATTTACCTTCTTCCGAGGTGGCAAATGAGGCCAATGAACTACTTAAAAAGGTAAAGGGGGAATTTAAACTTCGATAGGAGGGTGTTCTTTAATTGGTCAGGGGAGCCAAGAAGTAAGAAAATGGAGCTTTTTGTCAACACAGTCAACGCCCCATTCTTCAAACTTCGGAGGTTTTTTTATTATTTTTTTCTTTTTTGGATGGCCCAGCGGATCAGAGGATAGAGCAGAGACACGACGGCCGCGCAGAGGAAGACTGCGGAAATTGGGTGGGAGAAGAAAGTGGCGTAGGACCCTTGGGAAATGATCAGGGCCCTGCGGAAATGGGTTTCCAGCAAGGGGCCGAGGATGATACCCATGATCACCGGGGCCGCCGGAAGATTGACCTGCTTCATGAAATAGCCGATGACCCCAAAGATTACGGAAATATACACTTCGGTCACGCTGTTGTTGGTGGCATACGTTCCCGTGATGGCAATGACCAGAATGAAAGCCAGAAGCTTGGAAAACGGGATTTTCAGCATCTGCACCCAGATCCCGATCAAAGGAAGGTTGATGATTAGGAGTAAAATATTCCCGATATAAAGGCTGGCAATGAGTCCCCAGACAAGCTCCGGGCTTTTTTCGAAGAGAAGCGGCCCCGGACGGAGGCCGTAAAGCATCAACGCCCCCAACAGGATAGCAGAAACTCCCGTGCTCGGAATTCCCAGGGTCAGCAGAGGAACCATGGCCCCTCCACTGGCCGCGTTGTTGGCGCTCTCCGGGCCGGCCACCCCTTCGATCGCTCCCTTGCCGAATTGCTCGGGATGCTTGGAAAATTTTTTCTCCACCAGGTAGGAAACCACCGAGGCCAAAGTGGCCCCCCCTCCCGGCATACAGCCGATCAAAAACCCAATCACCGTACCCCGGGCAATGGCGAATTTACTGGCCATCCAGTCTTTAACCGAAGGGAGCAACCCTTTGATCTTTTCCACCACCGGCCTCATCATCTCCTGTTCGGCAGTGAGCAAAACCTCCGTAATGGCGAAGAGGCCGATGGCCACTGGCAGGAAACCAATCCCATCCATGAGCTCCGGAACCCCGAAGGTAAATCGCTCCACCCCGCTAACGGGATCGATTCCCATGGTGCCCAGGAAGATCCCGAAGGCAGCCATCAATAAACCCTTGATAACAGATTCGCCCATCAGACCGCCCAGCGTGCAGAGGGCCAAGACGAGCATGGAAAAGTACTCTGTCGGGCCAAAGCTCAGGGCCACTTTGACTAAAGGCTTGGCCAGGACCATGAGCATGACCGTGGCAAAAGTGCCAGCGATGAAAGAGCCAAAGGCCGCGATCCCGAGGGCTGGACCTGCCCTCCCCTGAAGGGCCATCTGATACCCATCCAGGGTGGTCATGATCGCTGGCGCTTCCCCAGGAGTGTTGATCAGAATGGAGGTGGTCGATCCTCCATACATGGCCCCGTAATAGATCCCCGCCAGCATGATCATGGCTGCCGTGGGATTCATCCCAAAGGTCATGGGGATGAGAATGGCCACGGCATTCATGACTCCCAGACCGGGGAGGACTCCCACGAAGGTGCCGATGAAAACGCCGATCAAACAGTAAAGGAAATTTGCCGGGGAGAGGGCGACGCTGAACCCGTATAAAAGCTTGTCCAGAACCTCCAAGAAAATTCCCTTCCTCTAAAACCCAAAAAATCCTTTGGGCATGGAGACCTTCAGCAGGGTATTAAAAAGAATGTAGATCAGAATGGGGGTGGCAATGGAGAGGACAATGTTGAAAACCCACTTTCCCCTGGAAAAGTAAGCCAACAGAGCAAAGGTAACCATCCCGGTGGATAAAAGATAACCCAATTTCTCGATGGTGGCCCCGTATATCGCACACCAGGCGATAATCCAGAGAGTGCGGCCCCATATCCGCTTTCCCTGAATCGGTGAGCTGACAGCTTCCGTTTGCTTGACGCTCTTCACTAAGAGCGTCAGCGATAAACCCCCAATGAGCACGGCAGCCACAGTAGGAAAAAAGAAGGGGCCAGGTCCTGAAAAGTCCTGGGTTGAGGGGCTCCTCAGAATCAGAACGATGATCGCGCCAGTGAGAAGGAGAAATAGCAGGCCTACGTAAAAATCTTTCTTGTTCATCGCTTTCTCAGGGTGAAAGAAAAAATCTCCTGGCCCCTTGGAATCGTCCTATTTCTTCGACATTCCCATTTCGTCCATGATGGCCTTGATGGTCTTGTAATCGTTCTCCGCGTCTTTGAAAAAATCTTCCCTTACCAGCCAGCCATCTTCCAGCAGGTTTACATCCAGGTATTTCTTCCATTCCGGTGTTTTTCTCACTTTGTCCAAGACTTGCACCCAGAAATCGACCGCTTCCTTGGGAATTCCAGCCCGGCCAATGATGGAACGAGTCTGGGAACTCAAAACATTGTAGCCCTGTTCTCGCATGGTTGGATGATTGGGGAGGAGGGGAGACCGTTTCTCGGTGCACACCCCCACGATCTTGACCTGTTTCGCTTCCAACTGGCCGATGCACTCGTTAGGGTTGGCCCAGGCCGCGTCGATGTGCCCGCCTATTAGGTTAGTCAGAACTTCCCCTCCACTGTTGAAGGGAACGTAATTGAACTGCTGCTTCGTAGCTTTGTTCAGTTCAATATTGGCAAAATGATCTGGCCCCCCTGTGCCCGTGCCCCCCAGGGAGATTGACTTTGGGCCCTTTTTCTTAACCGCTTCCACCAGGTCTTTGGCGTTGTTGATGGGGGAATCAACCCTGACGATGATCAAGTTGATGTCGCTGACCAAACGGGCGACATAAGTAAAATCCTTCCGAAAGTCCCACTTGGCCTTTCCATCGATTTGCTGGGAAACCGTCCCCAGGTCAAAGCAGGTAAAGGTGTAGCCGTCCGCCGGTTTGGAGAGGCAGAAGGCTTTACCGATGGCCCCTCCCCCGCCCGGCTTATTCACAATATTGACCGGCTGGGGCACCAGCTTGTACTGGGTGAGGATTTTCTCGATGTTCCGATACATGATGTCCGTTCCACCCCCGGGGGCATACGGGACGATAATGTCAACAGCCCGGGTTGGATACTTTCCCTGAGCTTGCAGGGGCCCAGCCGAAACCCCGAAAGCGAGGAGGCCCAAGCAAACCATCCAAGCGAACTTTTTCATCTTTTTCCCCTCCTTTTCCCTCTCCATTTTCATCTTCCATTTCTCCCCGGCTATGCCGGGACCATTTTCTTGAGCAGCTTCGCGGCCCGGTAAGGGTTAAAAATCCCGCAGGCACAATGCCGGGCCAGCTCATCCGCGGCCGACGCCAGAGTTTTCTTCCCCTTCTTCACTTCTTCGGCCATCACCCCCACCAGGTTGGGGGAAACCATGGCATGGCCGCACATGGTCGTGACCTCCAGGATGTTCTCCGGAGGAAGTTTTTTGGTATTGCCATGAACTCCCAGGGAGTGCTCAATGGTGTGCAGGTTGACGCCCAGGCTGGCGCAGCATCCCTTCACTTCATCGGATAACCCTGAAACCACAGTGGACAAACCCAGGTTGGCTTCCTTTAATTCTCTGATGAACTTCCTCAGGGTTTCCTTATCTTTGAAGACGGCGTGGCCGATCATGGATTTGCGCTTTTTGAACTCTTCCAGGCTTAAGCTGTATTTATTGCCGTTCGTGGCATCGCCGAAATTCACCACGTCGTAATGGGAGAAGATCTCCCAAAGCTTCTGCAATTTTTCCTCGGAGCCCTGCACATTGATCCCCTGGGAGGGCATGACCAAGACAACGTAATCTTCCTTCAGGCTGTTGACATCCCCTCTTCGATGTAATGTATGGGTCATTTTATTCATTCCTCCTTAGCCAAGGGTCGGCCAAATCCTAAATTGTTCTTCGTATTGGGCCGGGGGGTAAACCCCGCCTTCTCGGCGATGGGCAATGTTTCCACCTCCCCTTTTTTGCCTACTTTGCAGATGAGGTCCAAAGAGAAGACCGTCTCCAGCTTGGGGGCTGTGGCTTTGATCACCGAAAGCAAGTTCTCTAACTTGTCCATTTCCACGTCGCACTCGATGATCGCCGAGAGAGCCTTTTCGTTGAGGATGTCCTCCCGGATCTTTCCCCTGGACTTGTCCACCATTAAAAAAGTCACTGGATTTTTGGGTTCGAAAGTGGCTCCCGCCTTGGCGACGGCCTGGGCCATGATGTCCACATCCCGAAAACGGGTGCCCACTCCCGGCCGCCCCAATTCGATGGCCACCCCCGCATGCCCCCTGCGGATGCGTCCGGTGACGTCGTTCGTCTTCATCTCCTCCGTCCCCCTTCCCGCGATGCCCGTGTCCTTGTGCACGGTCAGAGGGTCGCTAAAGACACCCCGTACCGATCGAGGCCATTTGAGCTCGACGGGGTAAATTGCCTCGGTCGGGCAAATCTTGGCCCGATGACACACTCCGCATTCCACACACTCATCCTGGTCGATGATGCTGATGGATTCATCCTCAGCGTTGCGGATGGCCCCCACGGTGCAGTATGGATGACACGCCTCGCATCCTGTGCACTTCTCCCGATCAATCTGCATTCCCCTTCCCCTCCTTTTTAATCAATCCCTCTCCGAATCATTTAAAGTTAACCGTCTAACGCCATCTGCTCCCGGCGGATCTGGGTTACTTTCCGAAGTTGCAGAGGTTTTAATCATAATTTTATCGGTTTACCCTGTCAATTAAAAAGATTGGACATTGCCGCCCCAGATCGGGTAGAATCTAAAACACATTTGCTTACCGCGGGAGAAACGTGAAGATACCCCGCATTATTTGGCTGTCAACGATCACCTTAGGGGCGCGTGACCATACATCCCTGCATTTAATTGATCGCTGACCAGTCTGGGCACAATAAATTTTGCCCCTACTTTTTCTCTGCGTGCTCTGCGGTGAGAGACTCTTAGGAGGTTCGGGAAATATGAAGCAACCGGGCGGCTACATGGGCAAGTTTCTCAGGGTAGATCTGACGCAGATGCGGGTAAACGTGGAAACTCTAAAAGGAGAAGTGATCGAAAAATATGTCGGTGGAACCGGCGTGGCAGCGAAATATCTTTACGAGGAAGTTCCCCCTGGTGTGAAGTGGAACGACCCGGGCAATCGGCTCATCTTCTTCTCCGGCCCCTTAGGAGCGACAAGGATCTCCGGAAGCGGAACCTTTTCCGTCCTCACCAGGGGTCCGATGACCAATCTGGCCGGGAGTTCTCAGGCCAACGGTCTGTTTGGGGCCTACCTCAAACTTGCCGGATTCGACGGGTTCGTGGTCCAGGGGGCCGCTCCCGATCTGGTCTACTTGTTCATCCACGACGGAAAAGCCGAGATCCGAGACGCCCGCCATCTAAGAGGCAAGGGCACCTTTGAGACCGAGGAGATTCTGTTGCCAGAGTTAGGCCTGGGGCGTCGGGGAAGTGTGCAGTGCATTGGCCCGGCGGGAGAAAAACAGGTCCGCTTCGCCATGATCTCCGGCGATGGGGGCCATGTAGTGGCCCACAATGGCATGGGGGCGGTGATGGGAGCGAAGCGGCTCAAGGCCGTCGTGGTAGCCCGGGGCAAAGCCGAGATTCCTGTGGAAGATAAAGCAGCCGTGGAGAGATTGACCCGGGAATTACACGAAGACGCCAAAACAAAAGGGTCGAAACGCATTTACGAATTTGGAACGGGAGGGGGATTTTCCGCAGCTGCTCTGGGCGGGTGGTTGCCCGTGAAGAACTATACCACCAACCTCTTTCCAGAACATGAAAAATTTGACGGTCAGTATCTCCGCAGCCATTTTCAGATGAAGCATAATCCCTGCTGGGCCTGTCAGCTGCGCCATTGCAAAATCTGTACAGTCACCGAAGGACCTTACACTGGACTCCTGGGCGAAGAGCCGGAATATGAGGGGCTGGCTACCTTCGGACCGGTAATCGGAAACACCGACCCGGGCGCCGCTGTCATGCTCAACCAATTCAATGACCAGATGGGTATGGACCTGAACGAAGCTGGTTGGACAATCGGCTGGGTCATGGAATGTTACCAAAAAGGGGTCTTGACCAAGAAAGACTTAGACGGCCTGGACATGACCTGGGGAAACGTGGAAGCGGTCAAGGAGATTCTCCGGCGGATTGCCCATCGGCAAGGCATCGGGGATCTTCTGGCCGAAGGCGTCAAAAGGGCCTCGGAGAAAATCGGGGGGGAAGCGGCCAACTGGGCTATCTATACCCTGAAAGGCGCAGCGCCCAGGAGCCACGATCACCGTAGCCGCTGGTGCGAGATGCTGGATACGGCCACCAGCAATACGGGCACCATTGAGGCCACCCGGGGGGGCGTCTTCCCCGAACGCCTGGGGTACCCTCCCGTTTTCGATAAGTTCTCACCCTGGGAAGTCGCCATCATCAATGCCAAAGAGAATGGCTGGCTGCAATTTGTGGATTGCCTGGGAATCTGTGCTTTCTGTTGTCCTAATCGGCAGTTGACGGTGCAATGCACCAACGCCGTGACCGGCTGGGATCTGGACCTGAAGCAGGCTGCAACCATCGGGCAGAGGATCGTGAACCTGCTGCGAGTATTCAATTTCCGCCATGGCCTCAAGGCCGAACTGGAGAGGCCGTCCATTCGCTACGGGTCCACGCCGGTGGATGGCCCGGTCAAAGGTCGGGGCATCGGGCCATACTTCGAGTTCATGGCCCGGAGTTATTACGAAGCGATGGGCTGGGACGCCGAGACAGGCAGGCCCCATCCCCAAACCCTGAAAGCCCTCGGCCTGGAAGAACTCATCGAACAATTCTAAGGCCGGGTAGCCGTTCACTGCAGAGCGCCCGGCCTTTTCTCCGCTCTCCGGGGTAAACAGATGCAGCTCCGGAGGACATTGAAGCTCATGAACATCTTGCAGGTCAAGTTACAATTCTGGATGGGAGAGCGTCTCGGCTGGAGCAAGCCCGGGCCTCTGAATATGGAAGTGCCCATCGAAGAAGGAGAGTCCCTCCGCAGTCTGCTCAACAGGCTGGCGGGACAGGTCGAGCATTTTGCCGAGGCCATCTTCGATCCCCAGACCCAGAGCCTTTCCAGCGAGGCCACCATCGTGCTCAACGATCATGTGAGGAACCTTCCCCAGGGCCTGGAGACCAAGCTAAAGGACGGCGATCGCATTTTATTTCTGCCCATCTTGGCCGGAGGATGAGAGAGGGGAATATATTCCCGAAAGTAAATAAATAAAAGAAAAAGAGGTGGCTCAATGAAAAAAGTATTTGTTACGGAAGCTATTCATCCTGAGGCAATGGCCATCCTGGGAAAATCGGTCCAGGTGATCCGTGCCCGAGATGCCTCCCCGGAGGCATTCCTGGAAGCGCTGTCCGAGGCAGAGGGAGTGATCCTGCGAAAAAGCCGGATCACCGCCCAGCAAATGAAGCACGCGCCCCGCTTGCGGATCATCGGCAGACACGGCGTGGGCTTTGATACGGTGGACATCAAAGAGGCCACGCGGAGAGGGATCATCGTGACCAACACCCCGGGGGCTAATACGGAGTCGGTCGCCGAGGTTGCTATAGGCTTCATGATCTCTTGCTTGCGTCGCTTTAACCGGGCCCAGGGGATTCTTCGGTCTCACTCCCAAGGAAGCCTCAGTCTTGCGGAAATCGTGGCCGACCAAAACCTTACGGGGATGGACCTCGAAGGGAAGGTGCTGGGGATTATCGGGACGGGACGGATCGGCTCTGCGGTAGCCCGCAAGTGCCGGGCTGCTTTTGACATGAAGGTTTTGGGTTATGACCCTTACGTGGAGGCGGATAAAATGGCCGCCTGGGGTGTGCAAAAAGTGGAATCCTTCAAGGAACTGTTCCCGGCCATTGACATTCTTACCATTCACTGTCCTCTGACTGAAGAGACCCGCGGGATGGTAGGCCGGGAGGAACTAAGAATGATGAAGCCAGGAGCGTACGTCATCAATACTGCCCGGGGGGGAATCCTCGATGAAGCTGCCCTTTACGAGGCCCTGCGTTCCGGTCATATCGCCGGTGCGGCCTTAGATGTCTGGGAAAAGGAGCCTCCAGATTTTTCCCACCCTCTACTGAGGCTGGAGAACGTCATGGCCACGCCTCATATCGCTGGAACGGCCGAGGAAAGCTTACGGCGGATGGGAATCACCGCGGTGGAGGAGGTGCTGACAGCTCTAAGAGGAGAGCGCCCCCGCTTTGTGGTGAACCCGGAGATTTGGCGGCAAGAGAAGGCGGGCAGGGATTAATGAGAGAAGTCCTCTGAGGGAGCATTTCGCTGGAAGGTGAGGCCGGTCCAAAGTTCCTTCCAAAAAAGGTCCACTTGAGCGAATGGGAAGTAGAGGATTTGCGGTTCCTGGAGTTCCACCCGGCATCCTTGGAGCCAGCCCCGCGCTCGACGGTTATTTGGCGGGATCATGGCGCCCAGGATCACAGGCCCCAGCTCACGGGCATCTATCTCGGGTAGGCTTCCCCCGGCGGTTAAGGGATGGGAACCATCCGGGAAGGATCCAGGCGCGACTTCAGGCTGAAGGAAGGTAAGGCGACTGGCCAGATTATAGGATACCTGAGGATTGCGGAACTTTAAGGCAGGGATGTAGAAATAAATGGGCCTCCGGGTCTCCTGCTCCCAGTTCACCACCCGCGGCGGCGGAGCCAGCCGGTAAAGGTCCGCCATGGTCTCCAGTCGCTCCCCGGCCGATTCCAGAACTGTCCGACAACGCCAGAATGGAACCCAGAGCAGCCCGTCCAAGGAGCGACCCCGGGGAGGGAGAATTGCCCAATAAGCTGCTTCTTTTAAGCTCCCGCCATTCTCGCGCCAGAGGCGGCGGCAAGTAGGACAGAAGTGCAGCACGCTGAGGGGCCGGAAAGGAAAGTCCCAGCCGCAGTTTGGACAGCGGAAGGGAAGGAAGCGGATCTCGCTGAATTTGAATGGAGTGAGAGTTTCTCCTCCCGTTAACTTTTTCTGAATAGGAGATCCATCGGAGGTGGCCTGGATAACCTTTCCCGCCAGGGCATCGATAAGAAGGGCCTCCCGTCCTCCTTCATGCTGGCAATCCACCTTCCAGATTGGAAAATAGATCACCGAGAAACACCTCCCCACCAGGCGATGGAGGATCACCTCCGGGACCAGATCTTCCGACTCGAAGAATACCTCTGAGAAACACTCTGCCTGGGTCTGGACCTCTTTTAGGGAAACCTCCAGAGGAAGAAAAAAAGAAGTCCCTTTTCCCTGGTGCTCCCGGCTGAAGGGCTGGAGGCGAAGCGCCTGGGCCCGGACCCCCAGGGTGGAGAGGCCCAGTTCCAGGTCCGCATATCCCCCAATGGTATGGTCCAACACCCGGGTCAGGAGAACCTTTACCCGTTCCCTAAGAGGGGGAGTCCCGGCTACTGGCTCGACCTTCATGGGCTTCAGACCAAAGATCCATCGGTACACGGTTCCCTGCATGCGCCAGAAGGGAGCATGGAAGAGGAAGGCCTCCACAGACCGGGGGGGGCGCTTCCCCAGGCCGCGCAGGTGTTCCATCGCTTGGGCCTTGGCCGCCTGAGGTTCACGGATCCTGGCCGGGAGCACGTA
>Ga0315280_10002422_pt1 | contig 30222 bp, 24 predicted proteins | sample YL17G06_40_MG_FD_203697 | JGI IMG/M metagenome (GOLD analysis project Ga0315280, IMG submission 203697) | Sediment microbial communities from Yellowstone Lake, YNP, Wyoming, USA - YL17G06_40 | ecosystem: Environmental > Aquatic > Freshwater > Lake > Sediment | place: USA: Wyoming | collected... | reverse complement strand
TGGCGCAATGGAATGAGCATGCGCATCCGTTCCGCTGGTCGACAAAGTCCGCCGCCAAGGTCATGGCCAAGTGCCAGCTTTCCCAGGCGGCCTGATTATCCGCCCCCAACTTCTGGGGCGGTGTACTAAGCGAGACGACCGCACCCCGCAAGAGGTAACCACCGTCTATCGTCAACCGTTCACACGTGGCACGGGCATCCTGCCCCTGTGCATCATGGGCGTCTCGCCCATGAATGGGCACTCCGTGCACGGCCAGGATGGCCCTGCACTGGGACCCCAAACGCGATACATCGCGTTTGGGAACCCACTCATGGGCAAGATGCCCATGCCACGGCAAACAGGCTTCTCACACACTCTCCAAGGCATGACTGTACCCTCCTGTCATTCCCGCGAAAGCGGGTACGGGCTCCCAAACGCGACGTGTCGCGTTTGGGCTCCCCAATCCATCTTCGCCGCGGATTCTCTGGACCCCCGCCCCCGATCAGGTCGAGGGCAGACTCTCCGCGGGGGTGACAGGGGAGGAGCCCGTGTCGCGCGTTTTACGCGAGGCCCCACGTCTCGCAGCCAATGGTGCAAGCTTGATCGCGCTGACATGTGTGGGTATCATGACTGGCTCAAGGCTCAAATGTGCAACCAGAACCTACAGCCGAAAGGAGAAGACAGCATGAAACGACGCGACTTCCTCAAAACCGCCGCCGCTGGGACCGGCCTGCTCATTCTGCCCAAGACCATGCTTCTCGGTGCCAACGCCCCGAGCAACAAGCTCAACATCGCCCTGATCGGGACCTGGGGCCGGGGCAGCGCGCACATGGGCGCCATCTCGAGCGAGAACGTGGTGGCCCTGTGCGACATCAACGAAGATCACATGGTGGCCGCCGCCAAGAGATTCCCGAACGCCAAGACCTACGTCGATTGGCGCAAGTGCCTCGACCAGAAAGGCATCGACGCCGTGGTCTGCGCCACGACCGACTTTACGCACGCCTTCGTCGCGAACTGGGCGCTCAATCGCGACATGCACGTGTACTGCGAGAAGCCGCTGGGCAACACCGTGGAAGAGGCCCGCGTGGTCCGCGCGAACTGGCTCAAGCGAAAGAGCCGGCTCGCCACGCAGCTCGGGACCCAACGTCACGCCAACCCGAACTTCAACCGCGTGCAGGAATTGATCCGGGATGGCGCGATCGGCAAGGTCTCGGACACGTATGCCTGGGGCAATCGCCAGATCCGCCGGCCGGGTTATCTGCCCGCCCAGGGCGAGCCGCCGAAGAACCTCCATTACGATCTGTGGAACGGGCCGGTGCCCTTCCACCCCTACAACCCGGGCTACTTCACCGGCGGCGAGGGCGCCAATTGCCTCCAGTGGAATATGTACTGGGACTTCGGCAGCGGCCAGATCGGCGACATGGGCAGCCACACGATGGACCTCATCTGGGACGCCATGGGTGGCAGTCTGCCCACGACAATCGAAGCGAAGGGCGACCCCTTCAACCCGGAAGTGACACCGGTCGAGTTCGAGAGCCACTTCACCATGCCGGCCAACGATTGGCGCGGCCCCATCACCGTGAGTTGGTACCAGGGCGGTGCCATGCCGCGGTCGCCGCGGAACTGGGTGGACCTGAATAAGATCGACCACGGCGCGATGTTCAAGGGGTCCAAGGGCTACCTGATCACCGGTTTCGACTCCCGCCTGATCATCCCCTTCGGCGACGACGCGGACATGAGTTACTACAACCGCCGCGAGAAGATGCTTCCGCCGGTAGGCTCGTTCCAGAAGGAATGGATCAACGCCTGCAAGGGCGACTTGAAGACCTCCGTCGACTTCGATTACGGCGGCACAATGACCGAGACCATGCTCCTGGGTCTCGTGGCCTACCGTGCCGGCAAGAAGCTCGAATACGACGGCGCCGCCGGCCGAGTCACCAACGACGACGCGGCCAACGCGCTGCTGAGCAAGAAATACCGCGAAGGCTGGACCCTGAACGGGTAATCCAACCGCCCGTGCCAGTTCATTAGTGTGCAAACGGCGGTGGGATAGAGGCTGTCCCACCGCCGTTCCCATCCGCGAAATCTGCTGTCCCCGTGTCAATCGCTTGCATATTGTCGACCGGACATTGCTCCGGAAGGCGTGGCTCTGTAAACTATCTTGCGCGTCCAAGTGTCTTGTTACTTAGAGATGGAGGTAGAACCCAGATGATCCGGCTGATTGAAGTGCTGAACTACCGGTGTCTACGTTATATTCGGCAGCCGTTGGAGCGGTTCCACGTGCTTGTGGGACCCAACGCGAGTGGCAAGACCACTTTTCTGGACGTCATTGCGTTTCTTGGAAAGATGGTGTCCGATGGGTTGGATGCAGCCATCGATGAGCGTACCAAGAATTTTGTGGATTTGCTTTGGGCACGTGAGGGAACAGGTTTTGAATTGGCGGTGGAAGCCGATATCCAAGAAGCACACCCGGCGAGTCTGAACGGCAAGTTCGACAGAATTCGGTATGAGGTATCGATAGGCCTACATCCCGAGACCAAGGAAATCGGGATCCTTCAAGAACGTGCGATATTGCAGAAGCATCGCCCGCCTCGACCAGAGCAGCGTTTGCTGTTCCCTGCGGAGCCACAGCCACCACGTACAATCATATCCCAGGCCAGCAGGCATGGGGATCAGACCGTGCTGAGCAAGGCGCTGCAGGGGAATGACAACTACTATGCGGAGGTGAGGGAAGAATCTGGCGGAAAGGGATGGATACCGTCTTTCCGACTTGGGCCAAAGAGATCCGCGCTCGCCAATCTGCCGGAAGACGAGAGAAGATTCCCGGCATCCACGTGGTTCAAACGATACCTGATGTATGGTGTGCAGACTTTTGTTTTGAACAGCTTGATGATTCGAAGGGCTAGTCCACCAGGCCAAGCGGTAGGTTTCAAGCCAGATGGTTCGAATCTGCCGTGGGTGATCGAACATCTGAAGAAGACCGAGAAGGACAAGTTCCGTGCCTGGATACATCATTTGCAGACCGCCCTTCCTGATGTCGTTGACATCAGCACGGTAGAACGAGAAGACGACAAGCACCGTTACCTAAAGGTCCACTATAGAAATGGTTTGGAAGTGCCGTCCTGGATGGTTTCAGACGGGACCCTTCGGTTGTTGGCCCTCACTCTTCCGGCGTATGTACCGGGTTTCATCGGGGTTTACCTTGTTGAGGAGCCCGAGAACGGCATACATCCAGGGGCAATTGAGACGTTGTTTCAATCGCTCTCCTCTGTCTACAGCGCGCAGATGCTTCTGGCCACACACTCGACCGTAATCCTCAGTCAAGCTGGTTTAGATCAAGTGCTGTGCTTCAAGAAGACAGACTCGGGAGCAACAGACATCGTCGCCGGCCCCCAACACCCCGCCCTGAAGGATTGGAAAGGCCAGCCAAATCTGGATGTCATCTTTGCCAGTGGAGTCCTGGGATGAGATCATTCAATCGCAGGGACATGATAGTCCTCGTGGCCGACAACAACATGGAAGCCGCCGTTCGTGGATTGCTGTCTCGCCACGAGGCTCTGGGAATCAGAACGATAGATGCCCAGATACTGAGGCATCCGCAGAGAGATAGTGGCTGCTGTAAGGGCGGTGTTGATTTCTTGTCAGCCTTTACCAACCAGTTCCAGTACGCATGGCTGATGTTTGATCGTGAGGGTTGTGGCCAAGATGAACAGACGCCCGCAGACATTGAGGAACGCATTGAAGAGCGATTGTCACATTCGGGATGGGACGGCCGAGCCAGAACCCTTGTGTTGGATCCCGAATTGGAGACCTGGGTGTGGAGTGAGTCTCCTCACGTAGCACAGTGCCTCGGCTGGGACAATGAATCTGTGCCCTTGAGGCAATGGCTGGCTGACCGAGGATACCTGCGTACGGGTCAAGTCAAGCCGGAGCGTCCCAAAGAAGCGTTGGAGGCAGCTCTCTACTGCAGTCGTACACCGCGATCTTCGGCTATCTACCGCCACCTTGCAGAGACGGTATCATTGAGAGGTTGTACAGACCGTGCATTCCTCAAATTCACAAGCGTGATGCAACTGTGGTTCACCATCACGCCACATCCATGTGAGTAAGTCACGACCTCCTGTCATAATACGGCAGGGCTATACCCGCCGAGTCTCTGAGAGCGGATGCGGTCGAATTCGCCCATTTCTTGACAGCAATTGGTGATCGCCTTTGAAACAAGCCTCGATGAGAAGGTCGCGGACCGCTCACGGATGCGGCAGGCTCTTTTGCTCGCTGGGGGTTGGGGGCCAGTGGACGAAGATGGACCACATGCCGGCCCGGCCGGCGCCGAAGTCGTCCTCGTTCCAGACCTTGTCCTTCTTCATATACTCGACGTGGCCGTCATAGAAGGCGATGTTGACGCCCTCGCTGTGGCGGTACAGGGTCGGGCCGTCACAGCCGACGTCCTTGTAAGGCATGATCGTATCGTTGCGGAGAACGTCCCAGCCTTTGACATAGTTGGCCCCCTTCCACCACATCCACCAGTCGTTGCTCTCACTGAAAAAGAGCTTGGAACCGGGCGTGCGGACCGTCGTGTTCTTGTGGCCGGCATAGCCGTAGGCGTACCAGTCCGAATAGTACCAGTCCGTGAGGTTAGCGCCGTAGCTGATGAAGTTGGTGTAGAGCCGATCCGGGCGTTCCTGCGTCCCGACCAGATCGCTCGGGCAGCGGAATTCCTTGGGCGAATGCCAGTCGCTATCGGTCGGGCCTTCCTTGTCCTTGTAGCCCAGCAGTTTGCGGAAGAGTTGGTTCGAGGGCCAGGTGATCTGGCTGGTGCTGCCGGCGCCCGCGGGGCGGTAGATGATGGGCACATACCAGCCGTCCGCGCTGTCGGCGTACAGAACGTTGGCCATCGCCATGCTCCGGACGTGGCTGATGCAGGTCATCCGCTTGCCCAGTTCCTTCGCTCTCAGCAAGGCGGGCATCAGGACGGCCATCAACAGGGCAATGATGGAGATGACGACGAGAAGCTCGATCAGTGTGAAGGCTCTTTTCGTTCGCATGGTTACCCACTCCTGGAAATTGGCACCCTCGATGTTTTCCCTATGGGTCTATTCACCGGCGTTCGCCGGGTCCATGCTGGTATTCTACCCGATCCAGTCCATCAGGCAAACGAAAATCCAGGCTGGGCCAAACCACCGGTGCGGCGGCCCGGGCGCAAAACGGCCCCATTGCGATGGAGCAGAGGGGAGCCGTTCGTGAAGTGGCTCCCCTTCTATCGGCTATCGAGCGGCTTTGGCATCACCAGGACTGCCGCGGATTTCACTTTCTCTCGTCCTCGACGCGGCGGCAGCAAGCTTGGCCGAGAGCAGCATCAGCAGTCCGAAGACCAGCAACACGAGGCCCCAGCCCAAGTCGATGTTCATGCCCAGGGACCGCTTGAGCATCTCGTCGTTCGAGCCGGTGAACAGGCCGTAGATCAGCAGAATCGCCCCAATGATCGAGAACATCAGGCCGATGGGCCAACGAATATCCAAACCCATAGTTACGCTCCTTTGGTCTTGGTTACCAGAAGATGAAATTCAGGACCACACAGGCCACCAGCAGAATCACGCCCAGCACGGCGGGACGCAAGAGCCACATCTCCCCTTCCTCCTTGATCTTGGGCGTCAGGGAGTAGACCAGGCCCTTCAGCTCTTCATCAGTCTTGGTCCGTTGTGTCGCCAGCGAGATGCCGGTCGTCAATACGAAGCAGGAGATGAAGGCGAAGGAAGCCAGCCAGAAGTTCTGGGCCATTTCGCTGGGGAAGGTATGGGCGACGGCGAGGTATCCACCCTTGGCGCCCGGCGCGTTGCCGGCGGCGATGGTCAAGGCATGAAAGATGGCGGACGTGGCCGTGCCGCCGAGCAGGCCCAGGAAGGCCCCCGTGCCCGTGGTCCTGGCCCAGAACATGCCCAGCAGGAAGGTCGCGAACAGCGGCGCGTTCACGAAGCCGAACACAAGCTGGATCACGTCCATTGCGTTGTTGTACAGACTGGCAAAGTACGCACATCCAATGCTTAGCAAGATGCCGACGACGGTCACCACCCGGCCCATCCAGAAGTAGTGGTCATCGCTCCGGCCGGGGGCGAAGTAGGCCTGATATAGGTCGTAGGTCCAGACGGTGTTGAAGGCCGTGACGTTGCCGGCCATGCCGGACATGAACGAGGCCAACAGCGCCGTCAGCGCCAGCCCCAGTAGACCGGTCGGGCAGTACTTCTTCACCAGCGACAAGATCACGCCGTCGTAGTCATTCTTGGTCACGGCATCCTGGAGACGTTCCTTGAGGACTGTCTCCGAGAGCGGCTGGGCGGCGTGGCTCGTGACGATAGCCGTGATCTTGGCCTGGCTGAGTTGGAAATCGCCGGCCTTCTTCTCGCCGATGGCGGCATTGATCGCCTGCAGTGCCGCTTCGCCTTTGAGCCCCTGCGTGCAAGCCTGCTGTACCGCCGAAATCATCTTGGCCTGGGTCGCATTGTCGAGCGGTTTGGGGGGCAGACGATAGCCATCCTTGCCCCCGGCGGCCAAGGCCACGGCGAGCATGCCCGGCAAAATGACCAACGCGGGGAACAGCATCTTGGGCAGCGCCGCAATCAGCGGCGTGCGCCGCGCGGCGGACATGTTCTTGGCCGCCATGGCCCGCTGCACCACCAGGAAATTCGTGCACCAGTAGCCGAAGGAAAGCACGAAGCCCAAGCCGAACACCATCGCGAACACATCGACGCCCATTGGGTTGTTCGCGGGACCGCCCAGCAACGGCTTCCACGCGCTCGTCCAAGCGTCCGGAGCGAAGGACTTGCTGTTGAGAGCCAGGGCCGCCGGGTTGCTGGCGACTTGGCTGAGCTTGCCGGTCAGAGCGTTCCAACCACCCACGTCTTTGAGGCCCAGCCAAACCACCGGGGCAAAACCCAGCACGATCATGAAGAACTGCAACACCTCGGTGTAGATGGCCGACGTTAGGCCGCCCTTGAGCACGTAGGCCAGCACAACCGCCGAGCAAATCCAGAGGCTCAGGTTGTAGTCCCAGCCCAGGAGTTGATGAAGCAGCTTGGCCAAGGCGTTCATGGAAATGCCCGAGGCGAAGACCGTCATCACAGCGAAGGTGATGGAGTTGAGGCAGCGAACACGCTCATCGAACCGCATCTTCAGGTATTCCGGCACCGACCGGGCCTTGGAGCCGTAGTAGAAGGGCATCATGAAGACCGCCAGGAAGATCATCGCGGGAATCGCACCCACCCAATAGAAGTGGCTGGTGGCGATGCCGTACTTGGCGCCGCTGGCGGCCATGCCCACCAGCTCGAGGGCGCCAAGGTTGGCGGAAAGGAACGCCAGGCCCGTCACCCAGGCGGGAATGCTGCGGCCGGACGTGAGGAAGTCAGACGATGTCTTCATGTACCGCCGCAGCGTCCACCCGATGCCCACGACGAAGGCCACGTAGATGAGCATGATGGCATAGTCGACGATGCCCAACTGAATCGCTGTCATACTCTCAGTCTCCTAAACCAAGTAGATAGAGCAGACGTTTTCCGGGCGCGTCACTGTGACCTCGCAGGACGCGCAAGTCGCGGCATTATAGTCACATGGTTAGATGTCCCGCAACAAAATCCCACGGGTTCTGTGTGATGCGTGTACGTGGCTCGCTTCGCCCGTTTGGAGTACCGCGTTTACGCGGGTCGGACTAGTCCCTTCCGCCTGAAGGCGGTACTCCGAACTACGAAGACTGGCCGGATTTTTTGAATGCTCCCGGCAGAAAATTGATGATGTCCGTAGCGATGAGGCTGACCTGTCCCAGGTGGGCGGCGGCGAGGTCGCCGGCCAAACCGTGGACGTAGACGCCCAACACCGTCGCGTCGAAGTTGCTCAGGCCCTGGCCCATGAGAGCCGACGTGACGCCGGTCAGGACATCCCCCGCACCGGCGGTGCCCATGCCCGGATTGCCCGTCGTGTTGACGTAGACCCGCTCGCCGTCCGTGACTACGGTGCCGGCGCCCTTGAGGGCGACGACAGTTTGGGTAGTCTGGGCGACCCGCGTAGCCGTGTCTTGGCGATCATTAGGCATGTCCTCGCGAAAGAGGCCGGACCACAATCGCTTCATCTCGCCGGGGTGCGGCGTGAGGACCAAGTCCGCCTTGCGTTTCTTGGGCCAACCGGTGAGCTTGCTGAGATTGTTCAAGCCGTCCCCGTCGATGAGCAGACGCAGGCCCTCTTGCTGAACCAGGGTTTCGACGACCGAGCGCAGGCCGGTGCTCTGGCCCATGCCCGGGCCGATGGCTACGATATCGTTTTCCTCCGCCGCGTTCAGGATGACATTGATAGCTTTCGAGGACACCCGCCCGGCGGCGTCTTCAGGCAGAGGGAGTGTCGTGTAGGATGGCTCGATGGCTGCGACAATGGGCAGAGCACTCTTGGCCGTCGCGACCCGCACCAGTCCCGCCCCGGCCCGCAGCGCCGCCCGGCCGACTAGGGCCGCTGCTCCCGTCATGCCGATGCTGCCGGCGACTACGAGGACCCGCCCGAACGTCCCTTTATGTCCCTCCACGGGCCTCGGCGGAAGCTTGGGCACCTCGCGCACGATCTCCATATCTCACCCCATTCCATCGATCTTCCTGTTGATCATCGTGGCGGTGACTGCCGCAGAGAAGCCGTTGTCGATGTTGACCACCGTGATGCCGGACGCGCAGCTATTGAGCATGGTCAGCAACGCGGACAGACCGTGGAAGCTGGTGCCATACCCGATACTGGTCGGCACGGCGATGACAGGGCAGCTCACCAGCCCGCCCAGAACGCTCGCCAGGGCGCCCTCCATGCCGGCCACCACGATAATGATATTGGCCTGCTGGAGCTTGGGCAGACAGCCAAAGAGCCGGTGCAGCCCGGAGACACCGACATCACAGGTCAATTCGGTCCGCTGGCCCATGATCTCAGCCGTGACCTTGGCCTCCATCGCCACGGGTATATCCGCCGTCCCCGCCGTCACGATGGGTAGAACGCTCTTCGAGGGCGGCAACTCCTGCTGTTCCAGCACGATCGCGCGCGCCAATTCTTCATAGCGGGCCTTCGGGAACTTGCCGGTCTTGGCGAGGGCCTCGAAGACCTCCGGCTGCGCCCGCGTCGCCAGGACGTTGTTGCCCTTCGACGCGAGCGACTCGAAGATGCGGATGATCTGGTCGGTCGCCTTGCCGGGGCAGAAGATGACCTCCGGAAACCCCCGGCGAAGCTGCCGATGATGGTCCACCCGAGCGAACCCCAGGTCCTCAAACGGCAGATCGCGCAGCCGCTCCATTGCCTGATCGACTTCGACCCGCCCGCTCCTGACCTGCTCCAACAACTGTCTCAATTGTTCTGGCTGAATAAGCTCTAACCTCCCAAGGGCAACCAAATTCGAAATTCGAATTTCGACAACTCCGCCGAAAGCGGACGCCTGTTGCCCCGTGTCGTTCGGGCAATCCGAAACAAATCCAAAGCACGAATTTCAAATGACCGAAACGCTGCCGCTGACTGACCCGTGGTCATGTCATTGCGAGGAGCGCAGCGACGAAGCAATCTCCGTCCCAAGGTTGGGAGATTGCTTCGCTTCGCTCGCAATGACATGTTTTGGATTTGGAGCATTCGTGCTTGTTTCGGATTTCGAGTTTCGTGCTTCTCTTCTAACCATTCGCGCTGGGCTCCAAGGTCAGCGGCGCGAACAGCCCGGCCTTGTACTTATGATACGCTAACGAGGCTACCATCACGGCATTGTCCGTGCAATAGGGTTTCGGGGCGACCAGCAGCCGCCGCGGCGGCCGGCTCTTGTCGCACATCTTCTGCATCGCCTCGCGCAGGGTGCCGTTGGCCGCCACGCCCCCACCCAAGAGGATGGTCTGCGCGCCAATCTTGTCCGCCGCCCGCTTGGTCTTCTTCACCAGGACATCGATGACCGCCGCCTGGAACGAGGCCGCAATGTCGGCGATCTCCTGCCCGCTCATCGAATCGACCCGGTCCTGGCCCTGCATATCCTGACCCCGGCAGTAGTAAAGCACGGCTGTCTTGAGGCCGCTGAAGGAGAAATCCAGCGAGTCCCGGCCCAGCATCGAGCGCGGAAAGCTGATCGCCTTGGGATTGCCCTTCTTGCCAAGCTTCTCGATGTTCGGCCCGCCGGGATAGGGGAGCTTGAGGATCGTGGCCACTTTGTCGAACGCCTCCCCCGCCGCATCGTCAATCGTCGCGCCGAGCAGCCGCAACTCCAATGGTGAATCCGCCTCATAAAGACAGGTATGCCCGCCGGAGACGATCAGCGCCACCGCCGGCAGTTCCAGTTTCTCCTCGCTGAGCAGCGCCGACTGCAAGTGGGCGTGCAGGTGATTGACGGCAATCAGCGGCTTACCCCACATGAAGCTCAGCGTCTTGGCAGCGGTCACTCCCACGACCAGGGCAATCGTCAACCCCGGCTGATTTGCCACAGCAACCGCGTCGACTTGGTCCCTGCCGACGCCGGCCCGTTCCATCGCCTCGGTGATGACGGGGTAGATCTTCTCGATATGGGCCCGCGAAGCAATCTCCGGCACGACGCCGCCGTACTTCTCGTGCAGCTTGGTCTGGGACGCCACGACGGACGACCGGACCTCGCGTCCATCGGCGACAATCGCCGCTGCCGTCTCATCGCAGCTTGTCTCAATGCCGAGGATATTGATTTGTTTCTGCTCCATTATTGCGATTTTAGTCCGGCGTGCGGATTCTGTCAATCCGGGCGTTCGGTCGGTGACGCCGTAGGGGCAACCCCCTGTGGTTGCCCCCCGAGGAAGGGCAGGCACGGGGGCCTGCCCCTACGGGCATACGACAACAGCGCTTGAAGACAAGCCCGTCGGCAGGTAGGATGCCGCCCATGCTGACCCTCATCAATACGAATCGCATGGTGCCGGCCATCGGGCCGATTGGACTGGAGTACGTGGCGGAAGCGGCTGCCCGCACGGGAATCGAGGTTAGTATCCTTGACCTCGCCCTCTGCGACGATCCCGACAGAGCGCTGCGCGAGCATTTCGCCAGCCGCAGTCCCACGTTGATCGGGCTGACGTTCCGCAACGTGGACGATTGCTTCTGGCCCAGCGCCCAATGGTTCGTGCCAGGACTGTCAGAACTGGTGCACAAGATTCGCGGGCTCAGCGCGGCACCGATTGTCCTCGGCGGCGTCGGGTTCTCGGTCTTTGCCGAACAGATTGTGAAATACACGGGCGCCGATTTCGGCATTCGGGGCGATGGCGAACAGGCCACTATCTCTCTGTATCGGCAGTTGCAGGCCGGCCGGCAATTCGACAAGGTCGAGGGCTTGGTCTGGCGATCCGAGGGAAGGATCCGCAGCAACAAGCCGGCATGGCCCGCGGAGTTCTCCTTGCTGGCACGTCGCGAGATGATGGACAATCGGGCCTATTTCGCGCGAGGTGGCCAGTGCGGCTTCGAGACCAAGCGCGGCTGCAACCGCCAATGCCTGTACTGTGCCGACCCGCTCTCGAAAGGGCCGGTGCCCCGGTCGCGAAAGCCTGCCGAAGTGGCGGATGAGATCGAGTCGCTGCTGGCCCAGGGGATCGACGTGCTCCACACCTGCGATGCGGAGTTCAATGTGCCCCGGAGCCACGCGCTGGCGGTCTGCGAGGAGATGAACCGTCGCACGCTGGGCGAGAGAGTGCGGTGGTATGCGTATCTGGCGGTTACGCCATTCGATGCCGAGTTAGCGACAGCCATGCGAAAGGCCGGCTGCGTCGGCATCAACTTCACCGGCGATTCGGCCAGCGCGACGATGCTCAGCACCTATCGCCAGCCCCATCGTAGCAAAGACTTGGCTATGGCGGTCCGCCTGTGCCGTGAGAACGGCATGAAGGTGATGATCGACCTGCTGCTGGGCGGTCCCGGCGAGACCCCGCAAACCGCCGCCGAGACGATCAACTTCATCAAGAGCATCTCACCCGATTGTGCCGGGGCTTCGCTGGGCATCCGCGTCTATCCTAGCACCGGCATGGTGGATGCACTCCAGCATGAAGGCCCGCTCGACCGCAATCCTGGTCTCCGCCGCAAATATACCGGTCCAATCGACCTCTTCCAGCCGACGTTCTACATCTCACCTGCCCTCGGCCCTGAGCCAGCTAAGGTCATCAAAGACCTCATCGCCGGCGACAAACGATTCTTCGAGCCGATGGCCGAGCAGCCCGACGCCGAAGCGACCGACCACAACTACAACGACAACACCGAACTCGTCGAAGCCATCCGCCAAGGCGCCCGCGGCGCCTACTGGGACATCCTCCGCCAACTGCGGTGTGGATAAGATGAGCCCACGCCGCATCGTCCTCTACGCGTGCCTTCGTAACAGCCTATCCAGCAGTCCGCGTCTACTCCGATACTGAAGGAACCTGTATCGAGACCCGTCGATCTCTCGGCTCTCGCGCCAGTGAGCGAAAGGATATTCTGCTGTTGGTCCGCCAAGCTCCAGGAATGCGCCCAGTGAAATCATCCGATCGCTCTCAACCGCATAGGGACAGGCGTTCATGTCTTCCTCGGTCACCATGCCATCCGCATCAAGCCTGCCTTGGTCGTGTGCTTGCCACCAACCCGCGTTGAGAATCGCGAGCAGATCAGCCACGACCTTCCCGGGAGGAAGGACCGGCTCAAATCTCTCGGGGGTGTGGTGCTGTGAGGCCGCGACGGACTCGGAGATTCGCTCCTTTTCGAAGTACTGTGGATTACTGCTGTAGCCGTCAATCGACATGCCTTTTTCGTCAAGGTTGTAGTACATCACACTGTCGTCATGGACCATGATGGCAAGCACGAGAGAGGAGCACGCTCTACTCAATTCTGTGCACAACTCTCCCGGCCACGGCTGAGCATGAAGGTCGATGACAGGTGTCCATCGACCCAAACTGGGCCCAACAATGTACGCAGGTGGGGAGGAGCTATTCGCCTGTCGATCTCGGGTCGAAGCGTCCACCGGCTCTGAGGCAGACAAGGAACATCCATGCCGGGACAGGACCTGATGAAGAGCAGATTCAACGGAAGCGGAATCGACCTCGAACACGTGCAGAACCTGGCAGGAGAGCCCCATGACCTTTCCTTTCAAGAACGCCAATGAAACTCATACCCGGTGCCGCGTCTACACTCGCGCAGGCACGTGGTCGCCCAACATTTCCATCAATCACGCCCCGCGCGCGCTCACCTCGGCTCGACCACAAAGTCGCGGGTGAGGCCGCCGACTTGAATTTGGCATTTGCCGGGGTCGGGGGCGAGCAGGCCGTCGAACAGGATATCCGTCTTCTCGTTCGGACGCAGCCAGACCCAGGCGGTTCGCGTCTTCCCGGCGACCGTCATGGCCAGTTGGGCCAGCCCCTCCTGGCTGCCATTTTCTACCGTCACGGTCACGCCGTACGGCTCGCCGGCGGTGAGATGGGCTTTGCCATCCCTTGGCAGCAGCTTCAAATCCCGGTAGCGCGGCTGCGCCGTGGGCAGGGTGCCGTCGTCGAGGCGAACGCTGGTGACGTCTTTCAGGACCAGCGGCTCGCGAACATCCTTGCAGCGGGTGAAGCGGAATTCGTTGAGCGTAAGCTGGTTCACATCATCGCAGATCATGACCGGCCGCCGATCCGGCTTGGTGCACGTCATGCGAAAGTCCTCGAAGGTGAGGTTCTCGACGTTGCGGGCATAGAAGCCCCAGGCCGGCAGAGGCCGGGCATCGACACCGGGCGCCTTGACCTGGGCCGGGACCTTTCCTGGCGTTCCGCCGCCCTCGAATTCGATATCCACGTCACGGAAGGTCACGTTTTTGAATGGGGCCTCGGCCCAGCTTTCCACGGAGCAGGCGGCGCGGTACACGCCGGTGGCGGTCACCCGAGTCACCGTGATGCGGTTGGCCGTGTTGCCTGGTTTGAGCATGAAGTGAAACGGGGTCGTCACGTTTTGCATCGTGATATCGGAGATCAGCACGTCGTCGAGGTCCCCTCTCGTCGCATCCCACGCGCCGGGCTGGAGGTTGATGCCTGCGAGCATGTTGGAGCGGTTCGAGCTGCGGTGCGGCTGGACGCCGGGGCCGTAGAACAAGCAGTTGCGAACGATCAGGTGCGTCGCCGGACCGATCAGGCGAATCCCGTTGCACGAGGAGTTGACGATGCAGTCGGAAATAACGACGTTCTCCCAGTAGCGGCCGGCGATCGAGTCATCGCCCGTGTAGAAGCGGCAGCCGACGATGCTGACGTCCCTGCACGAATGCTGCGGCGCCCCGCGGAAGTGCACGCCATCCCAGCCACCGGTGAACTTGACGTTGCGAATGTCCACGTGCTCGCTCAGTTGAAAGAAGATGGCGTAGTTGGCCGAGTCCACGAACGACACATCGCGGACGGTCACGTTGCAGCAGTTGATGAAGACAAAGGTGTGCGGCCCGCGCATCCTCTCCTCCCCGGTGGGATCGAAGACCTTGTTGCCGTCGATCACGCCGGGGCCGGCGATCTCGATATCCTCCCCTCCATCGGCCAGGATCAGGGCCCGGTGCCATTTGCCCCACTTGGCCTCGGGCAGGAAAGCGGGCGGCGTCGGATGTTGATACTGATTCGGGTCCTTGACGCCGATCAAGCGGGCCCCGGCCTCCAGGTAGAGCGTAACGTGGCTCTTGAGAAGCACGGTGGCCGACAGATACCGTCCTGGCGGGAATCGCACCTGCCCGCCCCCCGCCTGGGCACACGTCTCCACCGCCTTGTTGATCGCGGCGGTATCGAGCGTCTTGCCGTCCCCCGCCGCCCCGTGCGCGCGGACATCGAACACCCCTTCCCCGGCGGCGACGGCGATACGCGACGCGAGGAGCACTGTCGCCATGAGGCCCAGCCAACCGCCCATCGGCGAATGCCGCGCGGTCATTCCGTTCGCTCGGATCATGAGATGATCTCCCAAGACAACAGCCCCACAAGCGGCTCAACCACGGTCGGTTTCAGCTCAGGATTTGGTTTCATGACGTCGGTGTTGGTGTGCGCTTGATCCGCTCACGGCGAACGCCGAGCGTGACCCTCGTTTCACCCGGTGTCCGCGCCGAGTGAAACGTAGGTGTCCACGCTCTTGTTGGCGTCTATTCATTTGGCCGGCTCAGCCTCAACTGCGCGACGCTCCTCGTCCGTCACTTCCACCACCTTCACAAGAACACCTTGCGTCTCGAGTACCTGCGTCTGCTTCATGAAGAGTTCGCGCATACTGAGAGGAGCGCCACCCGGAGGCGCGTCCGTCACAACGATGCATCTGTCGACCTCCGCCAACAGTTTCGGGGACCCACCGAACTTGAACCCATCGAGGAGGCCAATCTTCGTATGGTCAGCAACGATGATGCGGTCCCTTGCTCGTTTTCCAAAGATCGCCTCCTTGACCGCGAACTCCTCGGTGTTGCCATGACAGAAAAGCCCGATTTCTGCGACGAATCCGCTGATGCCGATCAGCACTACCCGCGGGAAGAAATCGTTGTAGGCATTCACAGCCTGATTACCGAAGAGCGCGTGCAGGTCCTGATCATACCGGCCACCCGCCAGGACTATATTCAGATTTGCTCCTCTTGGCACCTTCACGAGTTCCTCGAACGCCTTGTAATTGTGCGTCATTACTGTGTAGTGCGTCCGTCCTGGTTGAGTCTGTGCTTTCTTTGCCATTACCTGCGCTATCGGGTATAGCGAAGAACCCGCGTCAAGCAGTATGGAGTCACCTTCGTTGAGGTAATTTTCGACAATGCACCGTGCCACTGCTCTCTTCTCGGCACGATGCTCGTTATCTCGTGCCCGGAAGTAACTTTCGTCCTTCCCTTGGGAATCGCCCGCCGTTGGTTGTGCAGGTGGAGTTTGCTCCTCCGTCCCCGCAGGTGAAGGTCCCGCCACAATCTGTGTAGTCCGCTTGGTCTGTTCCTGCGTCGCCCGTCGTCTCTTCGTCATTGCCGTTTCTCCTTATTGGCCAACATGGCCTTGCACTCTGCAAGTACTCCTGAATCGCGGTCGTCTCTGTCACCAAACGTCACCTGAAGAGAGTTCATGTCCTTTCCGTCAGGCAAGCAATAGGGCAGCGGCGTTCTGCTGGACGAACCCTTGAGGTTGCCATAGACGTCGCAGTGCGTATACAAGGGGTCTACAATGAGCAATTTAAGACGCCCCCGCCTCTCCTCCAGTGCCTTAAGAAGAACATGCATGACATCGTCATCGCGAAAACTGAACCCTATGAACACTGCCAACTCACATCTCTGAAGATGCGCGTAGAGCGATCTGAACGCTAAGCCATATGGGTCGTTGCCAACGTACTCGGTTTCGTTCCCGGGATACATGGTGCACAAACGGACCTGTTCGAGGTTCGCTGCGTTGCGCCGTCGGAAACATATCTCGGACCGCGCTGCATCATAGAACCAACAGACGCAACCGTGGAGACGCCAGAGGTAGAAACCTACCGGCGGTCGATGATTGGTTCGGTAAAGGCGGGGGTTCCAAGCCGCCTCTTCCGTGGTAAGGCCGTCGATTCCTGTAATCAACTGCAGTTTCGTAGAGTCAGTTGAACCGAACTCCGTGACTAGATCCTCAAACAGCATGTCGTAATTGGTTGTGAAGATTGGGAGCCAAGGAGGATCTCCGTTGAGGGCGGCGAGTGCGCTATAGAGTTCGTAGACGCGGCGCATGTTGTCGTACCGTGCGCCACGAGCGGCGCGTGCCCTCTCTACCTGATTGAGTGCGTAGTGCGTGATGGTTGTCGCGGAAATCTGGTTGACGGCCTGCTGGGTGCAAATGTGAAGATCATACAAGCGCGTGTTGTTACGCAAGAAATCCTGCAGGGCCTCATCACACTGGTTCAAGCGGAGGAATTGGGTGTAACCGTCCAAGCGCCAAAGGAAGTTGTCGTGTGTGGTTGCCTTGTTGTTCCGCCGCAGTGACTCCCGGATTGCACTCAGAATGCGTTCAGCGTTGGCGGGAAGTGGGGCCATCCCGTGCTCAGCACGTCGGTCTGCATTGAAGAGGAGTTCCGGGAATGTGACGAAAGTGTGGTAGCCAGCAAAGCACGACGCTCCGGCTCCCAAATACAATACTACACGTGGGTCTGAACGGCGATGTGGCATCCTAATCTGGTTCCTCTCAATGTGTTCGCTGAATGCTCCCTGATACCGTCTTGCCGCCAACAATAATTAGACGGACCCGCCTAACGCCCCAAATGCGTCTTGAATCGCGGTATAGCATTCCCGCGAACGCAGGGGTAGCATTTGCCTACGTTGTGCAACGCCAACGTGTTGCATCAAGCAAGCGTTCTTATCATGGTGTGTTAGACGGATCAGCATAGGAACCTCCTTCTCAAAGCCCGTCCACCGGGCTGCGGACCGCCCCCGATCCACGGTTGAGGACACTTCTCCTTGACGGCCCGATGGGTCCGGAAGGCATTGATCTGGGCTTCGGCCATCTCGGCCCGGTGGCGTATGTTATGGAAGCTGACTGCCCCCTGCATCGAATTCCCCTTCACACGTGACCAGGATTCTAACCCATTCCTGCGGGAGGGTCAATAGGAACGCCGAAGAATCTCGTGTGTGACTGGCGGTGCCCGCAAAGCGATAAACGCACGCCAGAGCGATACCGGCCAAGACGCTCGCGCAGGAACGGCCCTGCATCTCGATTTGAGTCTTGATAGCTGGCCCCGCTTGCACTATAGTCGGCAGCGTCGTCATAGTGCATGCGAATGAGAAACCCTTTTGTGCAGAGGTCGGGATGGAGTTGGCAAGGGAAGACCAAGGGGCGTTGGAGAAGCTGGGACAACTGGCGAAAGAGAACAAGATCAAGATCGCCGGCGGCAAAGTGCGGCGAACCTCGTCGCGGTTCTGCCTGGGCGTCGAGCACGGCGACTATAACGGCACGGAGCTGTTCGGCGTCGGGACCGACCGATTCATCTGGCTCGCCTACCAGCCCAACGGCACGAACAAAGTCCGGCTTTTCAGTGGCAATTTCCCGAACGATGGGCGGATCGAATACACTATCGGCAGCGTCCCGGCGCCCAGGTCGGCGGCCATTGCCGAGACCTGGGGCCGCTTCCCGTACGGAATCGACTATATTCTCAAGCGCGAGGGATTCAAGCTCAAGCAAGGCATCGACGGCGTCCTGTTCGGCAACATCCCGGGTGGCGGCATGAGCCGCTCGGCATCCCTGTGCGTCAACCTGATCCTGTCACTTTTCGACGTGAACGATATCGAGGTCGAGAAGAAGGTGCAGATCGTCGATCTGGCCCAGGCGGTCGAGAACGACTACATCGGCTCGCCCTGCGGCAAGCTCGACCAGACGATGGTCCTGTTCGCCAAAGAGGGCATGGGGACCTACTACAACCCGAAGGACCGCTCCATCGAGTACGTGCCCATCGGCCAGGGGGCGACGGACTTTCGGATCGTCGTCCTCGATACGGGCACGGACCGGCCCGGCCTGGAGAAATCGACCTACGCAGTGCGCCGGAGGGAGTGCGAAGAGCTGGTCGGCATCCTGCAGAAAGCCGGATACAAGATTACCTGCCTGGCCGACATCAAGGATGAAACGCTGTACCACAAGATCATGGACCAGTTCAGTAAGAGCCAGCCCAACCACTGCGCCCGACTCAACTACATCTTCCACGCCCAGAAGCGCTTCTACCAGATGATGGCCGCCTGGCGGGCCGGCAAGATCGAGACGGTCGGCGAGATCTTCCGCCAGGATGGGCTCGGCCTGCGGGACGACTACAGAATCTCCGGGCCGGAATTGGAGACGATGTGCGACGCCGTTCGCACCGTGCCCGGCGTGTTCGGCGAGCGGATGCTCGGAGGCGGCGACAAGGGCGCTTCCGGTGCCTTGGTCCGGGCCGAAGCCGTCGAAGCCGTCAGGAAAGCGGTGGACGCCGCCTATCCGCGCAGCCGTCCCGCGTACAAGGACAAATCCGCCGTGCACGTCTGCAAAGTCGTGGACGGCGTGCGGGTCTATGAGGACCTGCTGTGAGAATTGATTATCGATTGTGGATGATTGACTATTGAAGAGGATGTCCGGACCTTCCATGGAATCATCAATCATCAATCATCAATCGTCAATGCACAAGGGGGTCTTCACCGCCACGGTCACGTCCAATGGGCGAATCCGTGAGTGCTTCTGGACGATGAATCTGGAGTTCACGGGCCCTGGCGCGAAAGCCTTTGCCGGATTCCGTCCGGGGCAGTTTGTGCAGGTGGATGTCTCGCACTTGGGCTTGCCTGCGGAGGATTCGATCGCACCGGAGCTGCGCGATGCGTCCAGACGATGTATCCTACTGCGCCGGCCCTTCAGCTTCGCCGATGTAACGACCCAGCGAGACAAGACCACCGCTGAGCTTCTCTATTGCGTCCTCGGACCGGCATCGGCGCGGTTGACGACGTTGAACCCCGGGGATTCGCTCAGCATCATTGGGCCTTTGGGCAACGGGTTCTCCGTGTCCCAAGGCAAGCGCTTGGCGCTGCTGGTCGTGGGCGGCATGGGCGCCCCGCCCCTTCGCTGCCTCGCGAAGCTCCTCAGGGCGGAATACCCCGATACCAACGTCGTCGCCTTCGTCGGCGCCAAGACGGCCAAGTCGCTGCCGTTCGAAGGCCGTTTCCGCGAAGTGCCAGAGCATGTTGATCTCCACGTGCCGGCGTTCGCGAGATTTGGGATTCCGTCTGCCGTGACGACCGACGACGGCTCCGCCGGCCGCCGAGGGCTCATCACGGAGCGACTGGCCCAATGGCTGGATGAGCAACGAGACTGGTCGCCCGGGGACACGATTATCTACGCGTGTGGCCCGGAGGCGATGTTGGCGGCAGTCGCCCGTCTGGCCACCCAGCGGAGCATTGATTGCCAGGTCAGCATGGAGCGGCGGATGGCCTGCGGCATCGGCGTCTGCCAAAGCTGCGCGGTCGAGTGTCGAGTCGAAAGCTCGAACGAAACGGTCTACAGGCTCTGTTGCCAAGACGGCCCCGTGTTCGACGCGCGGACCGTGGTCTTCGGCCACGGCAGGTAGCGTAGGATGGGTTCTCAACCCACGCGTTCGCCCGATCGAGATACACTTGACGCGTGGGTTAAGAACCCACCCTACGTCGGTTGCACAACCGTCTTCAACACGGTATCTGGTGAAACGTGACAATTGAGAACACTGACATTTCGGTGGATTTCGGGGGACTACGGCTGGCGAACCCGGTGTTCACGGCCTCGGGGACGTGCGGATATGGCGACGAACTGGCGGACTTCATGGATGTTGACCGCCTGGGCGGCTTCATCACGAAGAGCATCACCCTCAAGCCGCGCAAAGGCAATCCGTCGCCGCGGATCGTCGAGACCGACGCGGGCATGCTCAACGCGATCGGCTTGGCGAACGTGGGGCTGGAGCGCTTCATCGAGGAGAAGCTGCCTGTTATCGAGAAGATGTCCGTGCCGGTGTTTGTCAACGTGGCCGGTGAGTTGATCGACGACTACGTGGCCGTGGTCGAGCGGCTGGCCTCTGAGAAGGCAATCGCCGGCTTTGAGCTCAACATCAGTTGTCCCAACGTGGCCAAAGGCGGCATCAGCTTCGGCCGCGACCCGGAGCAGGTCAGTGAAATCACATCGGTGGTTCGCCAAGCCGCCGGTGAGAAGGTTCTCATGGTCAAGCTTTCGCCCTGCGTGACAGATATCAGCGTCATGGCCCGTGCGGCGGTCGAGGCGGGAGCCGATGCCTTGAGCCTCATCAACACCTTCACCGCGATGGTCATCGACATCGAGACGCGGAGGCCCGTGCTGGCCAATCGCACGGGCGGCTTGTCCGGACCGGCGATCAAGCCCATCGCCGTCTACCTCGTCAACAAGGTCTACAATGAGGTCGCCAGAAAGGCAGGTATTCCCATCCTCGGCCTCGGCGGAATTCGCACAGCCTCCGATGCCATCGAGCTTCTCATCGCGGGCGCTTCGGCGGTGGCGGTTGGCACCGCCAGCTTCGTTCAGCCCGACTGCGCCGTGCGGATCATCGACGGCATCGCGGCTTACTGTGCCCGACACAAGGTGGCCCAACTCTCCGACCTCGTCGGCTCGCTCGCAACGAAATCGTAAATCATAAATCATAGATCACAATTCCCAAGGGGGTCGCCCACATGAAACGCCGTGACTTTCTCAAGACGATCGGCTGCGGGACGGCAGCTCTACTCACCGGGTGTTCGGCAGGCTCCAAGCAGACTTCGCGCAATGCCGCTCGGGCGCGGATGCTGCACGCCCAAGGCGGGGTCAACATTCTTTGGCTGATCTCCGAGGACACCTCGCCGGACCTGGCCTGTTACGGCAATACCGTCGTCAAGACGCCGAACCTGGATAAACTGGCGAGCGAGGGGGCCCGGTACACCAACGCCTTCGTCACCGGCCCGGTCTGCTCCGCGTCTCGCTCGGCGATCATGACCGGGATGTACCAAACCAGTATCGGCGCCCACAACCATCGCAGCCATCGCGACGACGGGTATATCCTCCCGAACCACATGCTGCTGCTGACCGAATACTTTCGGCGGGCCGGCTACTTCCGGTGCAACTGCGCCGGACTCAACTACAAGCAGGAAGGCAAGACCGACTGGAACTTCATGTACATGACCCGGCCCTTCGACGGCACCGACTGGTCGCAGCGTCAGCCGAACCAGCCATTTTTCGCCCAGATCAACTTCAGCCTCACACACCGCGACTTCAAGCGCGACAAGAAGAACCCGATTGACCCCAGCAAGGTCGAGCTGCCCCCCTACTACCCGGATCATCCGATTGCCCGCCGGGATTGGGCCGACTATCTCGAATCGGTCCAACTCCTCGACACGCAGGTCGGCGTCGCCCTGCAGTGGCTCCAGAAGGAGGGCATCGCCGACAACACCCTCGTGATCTACTTCGGCGACCACGGCCGGCCCCACGTCCGCGGCAAGCAGTGGCTCTATGACGAGGGGATTCGCATCCCGGTGATTGTCCGCTGGCCAGGCCACATCAAACCCGGCACGGTCGTGGACGACTTCATCAGCGCCATCGATTTCGCCCCGACCAGCCTCCAGGCCGCCGGCATCGAGACGCCCGGGTACATGCAGGGTCGCAACTTCCTCGGCTCCGGCAAGAGAACGCACGACTACATCTTCGCCGCGCGGGACCGCTGCGACGGGACGGTGGACCGCATCCGCTGCGTGCGGTCGAAGCGGTACAAGTACATCCGCAATTACTATCCCAATCAGCCCTACACCCAATTCAACGCGTACAAGAAGCTCCAGTACCCGGTCTTGACACTGATGCAGGTCCTGAACAGTCAGGGCAAGCTCACGCCGGAACAGGCGCAATTCATGGCCCCGACCCGGCCCCAGGAAGAGCTATATGACCTACAGAACGATCCGCACGAGTTGCATAACCTGGCGGAGGAGCGCAAGCTCCGAGGCGTTCTCCGCGAGCACAGCCGGCAATTGGATCAGTGGATCAAGACCACCGCCGACCGGGGCCAGGTGGCGGAAGACCCGAAGGTGGTCGCCTACTGGCAAAACGACATGAACGAGTCGTACAAGAGGCAAATGGAACAGAGGGGCCTGTCGCCGAGAATCTCCGATGAGGAGTACCTCAAGTGGTGGGAGAAAAGGCTGCTGGGCTAACCTGTTCCGCAAGCGGGTGTCTTGGAGGTGAGAAATGGATAAGGCCACAGTCACACGGACAACTGCGTCTATCTGCATCCTGCTTTCATCAAGCTTGTTACTCGCCGGTGGGCCTTTGCCTCGTGTGGATCGCATGACGTATGCACAGGCGAAGGCAAGGATTCCGGACCGGCCGTTGCCCGACTTCTGGATCGGAGACGTGAAGGGATTGGCCTCGCGCTTCGAGCACCTGGAGCGAGGCAGACTGACGATCCTCGGGATCACGCCCGGCGGCAGACCGATCCACATGGTCGCCTTTGGCATCAGAGAGCCCACCAGTCACAAGGCCAACTTCAACTCGGCCATCGGCGGACAGGACCCCACGGCCTACATGGACAAAGCGGCCCGGAAGAAGCCTGTCATCCTATTCATCGGCCCCGTGCACGGCCAGGAGGTCGAGGGACTCACCGGGCTGGTCAACCTGGTCCAGATCATGGAGACCGGCAAAGACTTGCGCGGCAAGACTCAGGAGAAGCTGCGACAACTGGGAGACCAGTGCCGGCTCCTGGTCATCCCGGCGGGCAACCCGGACGGCACCGCTCGCTTCGAGCCGAGAGCCCTCCAGGGGATGGGCGACGACGACCTGCGGTTCTGGGGCCAGGGGACTTGGACGGATGACACATTCTGCGACTGGCCTCAGTGCAAGCGGCAGCATCCGATGGTGGGCGATAACGTCCGCTTCCTCGGCTGCTACTTCGACGATGCCGGCGTCAATCCGATGCACGATGAGTGGTTCGCCCCGATGGGGCCGGAGTCCGCGGCGTTCCTCAAGGTCGCCCGCGAGGAAGGGCCGGACTTGGCCGTCTCACTCCACAGCCACGAGTCGAAACCGGCGGTCTACCGGCCGGCGTACACCCCGGTCGAAATTCAGCAGGACATCCGGTCTCTGGCCAAAGAGTGCTACGCTCTTCTCGCTCAGCGGCAACTGCCTTTCGGCGGTCTCTTCGAGCCACGTCCCGAAGGCGGCAAGAACCCGGAATCCTTCAACCTGACCAGTGCTCTCTACCACGTCAGCGGCGCGAACAGCTTCACGTTCGAGTGCTCGCATGGCATGCGCGGCAATTGCGAGGTGACGCTCGACCAGATCCTGGATATTCAGTTGTCGCTGTACGAGGTCATGTTGCAGCACGAGATCAACAAGAAACGCTGACCATCGCCTACAACTGGAGAGTCTCTCTCACCTGGCGATATTCGTTCTTGACCATATCCTGGGCGGGAGGGATCAGCACGGCCCAGTTGCTCTCGACTCGCTGCCGCAGCCAATCCCTGCCCTCTACAAAGCCAAACTGACGGACCTGAAACACGTAGTAAAGCCAGTACACAGGCTTGGCAATCTGCGACATCGCGTCGGCGTTCGACACACACACTTCCTCCGGCAGCCCGTGCCCGGTCTGGACCGGGACAGAGTGCGAAGCGATGCACCTGGCCACCCGCTCAATCCGCTCAGACGGATAGCCCTTCTCTTCGAGTAGCTTCCGAGCGACTTCCGCGCTCAAGGCCGGATGCCTGGGGAGAGCCGCAATGTCCTGCACAGCGGAAATGTCGTGTAGCCAGCCCGCCAACTCAACAATCTCCAGGTCGGCGTCGAGAACCCCGCCGAGTCTCTTGGCATACTCGACCACGACCGACAAATGTTGCTCAAAGAACGCCGGCCCAAAAGCGTTCTTGCTGCTATCGCACTCGCCGAACACATACCCTCTGACTGCTTCAGTAATCATCCTGGAAACCGTCCCAAAGACGCATATTCTCCGGGTGGCAGCGTCAAGCGAAGCTTGGCGATGGTCTTTTTCGTGGCGAGGGCGTCCCGCCCTTGCGTGTCGCGGGCATCCTGCCCGCGATTCGAGGGCAAGATGCCCTCGACACGAAGAGACAAGGCCAAGATGGCCTCGCCACGGATGAGCCATCGCCAAGGCCTTCAGCCTTGACGTTGCCACCCATCACGGTGCTTGCTCATGCGTCCCTTTGCTCGATGGCTTCGCGAAGGGTAACGCGAAGGGTCTCCATCAATTCCTCCTTGGATCGTTCCTGGCAATTGACCCCGGGGATCTCCTCGACCCATCCGTACCACCATTCGCCTTCCTGTTTGACAACTGCCCTGTATTCCTACATCGGAGGTATCCTGAAGATGATGTTCGTGTCCTACTCACCGGCACCTGCATGATACCATCGTAAGCCAGAGTCAAGCAAGCCCGATGCTTCGTCAGGGCAATTGCATGTGAGCCTCGATAGCCCCTGAGGGAGCGGTGCGTGGTACGCACCCTACGAAGGACGCCTGGCCCCCAGCCCGTAGGGTGCGTCACGCACCATCTTCCGGGGAGGGCAAGGCTCCCTAGGGGCACATGCGATAGCCCTGGATGCTCCGTCTCGACAATCATCCCATCATGCTATCTTCTGAGGCCGGTCATCGAGAATATGGTGAAGCGCCGCAGTTTGCCCAGGCGGGTCGGCTTGGTCACTACGGCCGCCGTCGTGTCCTGGACATCCTCGAAGCCTGCGTCCGCGAACGCCTGGCGCAGGGCCGCCCGCTCGAACCCGGAGTGGAAGATGCCTTGGTTGTCATCGTGAAACAGGCCGTCGTCCGGGTCCAGATCCGCGAGGCACAGATAACCGCCGGAAGAGATCGCCTTGTAGAACCGATCCAGAAGAGGACCGATGCACTGAATGTGATGAAGCGTCATATTGCTCACGATCAGGTCGTACTCATCGGGGAGAACATCGCCTGCCTCCAAATCGAGGAGCAGAGTCTTCACATTGGTCAGGTTCTGCCTGGCGATCTTGGCGCCAAGAACGTTCAGCATCCCGCGCGAGCTGTCCACGCCGGTGATCGACTTGACCAGGGGTGCCAACCGCAGAGTCAGAAGTCCCGTGCCACACCCGAAGTCCAAGACCTCCATATCGGCCCTCAGCGTCACCTGCCGCGTGATTGCGGAGGCCACATCCTTCGCTAACTGGACCCGTGCCGGCTGCTCATCCCAAGCCGGTGCCTCGCTGTCAAAATCCCGTCTTTCTGTGCTCATGTATCGTCCGGAGTTCCTTCTCGCTCACACCCTTCCTCAATAGCCTCGCGCATCCGTTCCGCGTCTTCCGATGATATCGTGCCAGCAAGGTGCCGCAACTCTCGGCCGCGAACGCCTCGGGGAGTGGGGCGAGCCAAGCTACGCACGAACTTCAGCACACGCCGCTGCAAATCCTGGGGCAGAGGCTTCAGTTGTTCGACCACCTCACGTATGATCGGTGTGTCGGCACGCAACAAGAGCTTGGACGCAATCGAGACAACGTCATTTTCGAAGCTCTGGCCTGCCGCCGTGCGGAGTCGCTGGCGAATCCAGTCTGAATCGAAGAGCAGCCAACCCCGCGACGTGAAATGCTGCCGCAAACCATCCGAATCGCTCTTTCGCGCGATCCTCCCAGCAGCCAGACAGAGTCTCACGTGAGGTGAGTGAACGCAGGCACCAAGGCTCTGTAGTTGTTGCGCCAAGTGCTCGAAGACCACCGACCGCAGGACGTCATTCGTGAACAGTTTATAGCGGTTCTCTGGTTCAAATGTTCCTCCCCGAAAGATGACCCCCGTTGAGTCAAGAAAGGACTTGCATTCGACTACAAGAACCTCGTTTGTCGAGCCCTTGTGCGCTACCACGTCAAGCTCCCAACGAGGCGAACTCGCTTTTCCGATCCGGCGTTTCTCTTCCTTCGTCAAGTCAACCTGGAAGCTCGTCGTCGCCCAGTAGCCTTCCCGACGCAGCAACATGGATATGACGTTCTCAAACGCATCCATCGGCACACCCCTTCGTGCGAACAATGGTTTGCCCGGCGATTCTTCTCATCCAACGACCAGCACCACTCGCTCGGCTTACCGCCGTGCGCCGGCACGTCGTGCCGCGACCGCCTGTTCAGCTCTTTTCGATCTGGATTCCGCAATCGTCTCCAGGGTGTCTTTCGTGGTGGCGCGGGTCTTCACCCCGGGCACGTCGCACGAATTGCTCTGCAGCGGCGGTTAGCCGTCCGTAGCATCCTCTGGTTGTGTCAGTTCCTCGATGTCGCCCTTGTCCTTGGCGCGCGGCGTCGCTCTCTTGTTCCTGAGGAGATCGTCGAAGCCGATAAAGGTCACCTCAACGCCACCATAGGTACCCCGAACAACGTTGGGGCGTGCCTCCTCATAGGTGACACCGTCGATCTCGTTGATCAGGTCGACCCGGGTCGGGACGACGCCGAAAGTCAAAACGTTGCCGACGGTCGTAAACGCTTCGAGAGGCAAATCCTCTTCACGGAAGCCGAACGCGAGGAGCGCCTGCCGAAGGCGGCTGGCGTTGTCCTCGCTCCGTTGGAAGAACACGTCGATGTCTTTCGTGAACCGCGGATGCCCGTGATAGGCCACGGCGTAGCCGCCCACGATCATGTACTCAACGCCGTGTTCTTCGAGCAACCGTAACAGATCTTCGAAGTCGGGATGGATATTCATATAGGAACTTCCCTGCTTCCAGTCGCAGTCTCTCAACTTCGTCCAGACGCTCTTCGGGCGTGCGGGTACGCCAGTAGGCCCGATCCTGTTTGGCTTGTTCTGCGTGGGTCGTAATAGTCAGTTTCATGCTCATTCGCATAGCCCAAGTATACTCTATTGCCACCCGACGATCAAGATTGGCGTTGATGTCTGGCGCGGACTGGGGTATTTTGGGGGCGTTCGGTGGGCCGATGGCCCTGTTGATTTACGATTGAGGATCTATGATTCTTCCTGCCCGGCACGCCCGTTCAAATCGTGAATCGTAAAGGGAAAACAGTCAATCTCAAGGGGTTAGCGCGATGGCGAAGGACATGGAGCAGCTTTACCAGGAGCGTGTGAAGCGGTACGTCACGGCGATGCGGAATGAGAAGCCGGATATGATCCCGATGCGGCCGTTTGTCGCGGAGTTCACGGCCAAGTACGCCGGCTTCACGTGCCAGGATGTGGCCCACGACTACGGCAAGGCGTTCGAGGCGGCCGTCAAGACCGCTAAGGACTTCCAGTGGGACGCGGTCGTCGCGAACATGGTCTATGTCTGGACGGGCCTCGCTCAAGCCGCCGGGTTGCGCTACTACGGCATCCCGGGCATCGGCATCCCCCACACGAGCGGGTTCAACTACATCGAGCCGCCTGAGGACCAGGCCTTCATGAAGGCCGACGAGTACGATGCCTTGATCGACGATCCGACGGGGTTCCTTTACACCACTTGGCTGCCCCGCGTCTCGACTGAGATCAGCAAGATGGGTGAAGGTTCGACCTATCGTAACAACCTCGCCTTAGTCAAAAGCGCAATGGCCATGCTGCAATACTTCTATGCCTTCGGTCCCCAGGTCGGCCGACTGCGGTCCGAGTGCGGCACGGCATCCGCCATCGCCGGCATTTTCAAGGCGCCTTTCGATATCCTCGCCGATAAGCTGCGCGGCTACCTCGGGCTGACGATGGACATGCACACGCAGCCCAAGAAGGTGCTGCAAGCCTGCGAGGCCCTCATGCCACACCTAGTGAACGTGGGCTTGGGCGGCGCGGACCCGGCCAAACAGGTGCCCATCGGCTACTGGATGCACCGGGGCTGTGTACCGTTCGTCAATCCCCAGCAGTTCGAGTCCCACTACTGGCCCACGCTCAAGCCCTGCATCGAGGAGTTCTGGAAGAACGGCCACCAGACCCTCTTCTACGCCGAGGGCAAATGGAAGCACCACCTCGACAGGTTCCGCGAGCTGCCCGACCGCAGTATCGTGTTCCACTGCGACCAGGACGACATCTTCGAGGTCCATAAGAAGCTGCACGACAAGTTCGCCATCAGCGGCGGCATCCCGAACGTGATGCTGAGCTGGGGCACGCCGCAGGAAGTGCGGGAGTTCTGTCTGCGGGTCATCAAAGAGGTCGCGAAGGACGGCGGCTACATCATGGACGCCGGTGCGATCATGCAGGACGATACGGGCATCGAGAACATGAAGATGATGACCCAGGTCTGCCGCGAGCACGGCGTGTACTCCTCCGGCAGCTACCAGACGCCGACTGACACGCCGCCGGGCGATCTGCCATCGTCGGTGGCGTCCCGCAAGAAGGTCGCCGGCATGGCGGGCCGGGCCACGCCGCGAGTGAAACCGGGCGTCTGCTTCCCGTGGGAGGAGCGGGTGAAAGACCTCCCCCCCATCACAGGCGACCGAGACATGGTCCAAAGGGTCTGGGAGAACGTCGATGCCTTGGGCAATATGTACATCTGGCAGATGCTGCTGTCGTTCTGAGCGAGCATCTTGTGCGATAAGACCAACTCCGGGTGGCATCGTCAAGCGAAGCTTGGCGATGGTCTTCTTCGTGGCGAGGGCGTCCCGCCCTTGCGTGTCGCGGGCATCCTGCCCGCGATGCGAGGGCAAGATGCCCTCGACACCGAAGAGCAAGGCCAAGATGGCCTCGCCACGAATGCGCCATCCCCAAGGCCCTCCGGCCCTGAGGCTGCCACCCGGAAACACACGATGAGTGCTTTTCCAATGAACGGAGGCAAACATGACTCTTGATCGACGTGGTTTCCTGAGTTCGACAGTAAAGGGACTCGTAGCAACGACGGCGGGCGTGAGTCTCGTCCCCGCCTGCTGGAGCCAGGAGAAGGCCGATTCCGGGAACAAGAAGAAGATCATCGTCGGGGCTCATCCGTGGGTTTATGCCGCCACACAGCCCAAGAATGAGATCTATCCGATTCTCGACCGGATCTTTGCCGACATGAGCTATGCGGGTCTGGACGGGATCGAGCTGATGCACACGGCTCTGCGGCCGGCGGATTCGGTCGAGACCATCCGGGCGCTGTCGAAGAAATACTCTCTGCGCGTCATCGGCACGTCCTTCGGCGGCGAAATGTGGGACCGCGCGCAACACGAGGCCATCTTCCAGGATGCGCGTACCGTCGTGGGCCATTTGGCGGAGGTCGGCGGCTGGACGTTCGGCGTCTCCGTCGGCAAGGCCACGCAGCCCAAGACGCCGGCCCAGTTGGACGCCCAGGCGGAGTTGCTGCGGGGGATCATCGCACTATGCCAGAGCCGGGGCATCGTGCTGAACCTGCACAACCACACCTACGAGGTCGAGAACGGCATGCGCGACCTCAAGGGGACGCTCGCGCGGATTCCGGAGGTCAAGCTCGGCCCAGACCTCAACTGGCTCGTCCGGGGTGGCGTCGATCCGGTGAGCTTCATCAAGACCTACGGCAGTCAAATCGTGTTCCTGCACCTGAGGGATCAGAAGGCCGATGGCAAATGGTCCGAGGCCCTGGGCGAAGGGAACATGGACTATGTCGCGATCGGCAAAGCCTTACAGGAGGTCAAGTTCGCCGGGGACGCGGTCATTGAGCTGGCCCACGAAGGGAATTTCAAGCCAACCCGGCCGCTGCGCGACAGCCTCAAGATGAGCCGGGCCTATGTCAGACAGACACTCGGATTCTAATTTCTATCGAAGGCATGTGAAAAGTGGCACGGGCGAATGGCACTGCCGTCAGCAACTCCTTTATGGATATAGGGTTAGGTCTTGCCGAGATCCGCTTGTAGTTGCGCGCGAGGCCGTTTCATGAGAGGATAGCGATGGCGGCGACGCTTGAGGACACGCG
>Ga0315280_10002421_pt1 | contig 30222 bp, 31 predicted proteins | sample YL17G06_40_MG_FD_203697 | JGI IMG/M metagenome (GOLD analysis project Ga0315280, IMG submission 203697) | Sediment microbial communities from Yellowstone Lake, YNP, Wyoming, USA - YL17G06_40 | ecosystem: Environmental > Aquatic > Freshwater > Lake > Sediment | place: USA: Wyoming | collected... | reverse complement strand
GAACGGGCGAACCCCGTGTTCCTAACCAGCTCCGGAAGCGTCATGGACCCGCCATTCGCCCTCAGAACATCAACTATTCTCCGGTCAAAAGCATCCAAATACATACCAAGAAAAAGCCAACACCAATCAAAATCTATTTTTGTCTGAATTTAGCAACAAGCTGGCGCGCGCTAAGCTCGTTAACGATCTTCTCGTTTGTCCCACTTCTAGTGTAATACGCCAACAGCGTTTTCATATTCTCACTCACTTCATTGTCTCATTCTTCAGATGTGAAATCGCGCTATTTAACACCGGCACACATCTAGAACAAAGCCATCATGACGTTCTTTTATGATCTCTTTTCTCTTTGGCTGATGCCTCCGTACATTTGACGTTTACAGTTTTTGCCAGACATTTCAAATCGTCCTCGCTCATCCATTCAGTCTTCAGATACTCGCAGGTCCTCTCGTCGCTTAGGCTAAGTCTTCTTGCTTCCTCAACTGCACAGCGATAAGCCTCAACCTCAGTCGGCCTCTCAACGTATTCATAATTGTGGTCAAACAGCTCCTTTCCTTCCATAAACTGTCTAACATGAACTAACTCGTGAATCACGTCAAGGTAGATGTCGACTATGTCGCCTTTGTTCAAATAGTCAGCGCTTATTATAAGGTGGCCATCCACGTCGCTGACCCCCATGTAGCCTCTGCGTCCAGCGAACTCAACTCTAAGATTTGCTAGCACCGTTTCGGTTCTGTCTCCGAAGATCCGTGTGACAGCGTCAACCTTCTCGAAACCTTTGAAATAGTCAGTAAATGGCTGTGTTGCCACCTTGACATTGCGCGGTATCTTAACTTTCAATTGTGAGTCTATAGTTGTCAATTCTCCTCTTAGCTCATATCTTGAAAGAACATAGATTAGTAAAGTTTATGCTCTCGTATAAGCCTTGACTGTGTCTGTATGTTTCATGTAAAGAACATGTCGCCAAAAGACTTCGACTTCGCAATCCAAATTACTGGCCAAATGAACTGGCACTTGGCAAAAGAAGACTTCGAGTTTATGATGGAACTAGAGCCTAAAGGATGTTTTGTACTGCTCGACATCTCAGAAAAGATCGGCATAGCGACGACCATAAGCTTCGGTAAAGTAGGCTGGTTTGGAAACCTAATCGTCAGTGAAAGTCGCCGAAAAAGAGGAGCCGGCTCACTACTCGTCAACCATGCTCTCAAGTATCTGAAGAGTAGAAATGTAGAAACGGTCGGTCTGTACGCGTATGTTGACAAAATTCCTTTCTACAGAAGGCTCGGCTTTGAATACGACTCAGACTTCATAGTTCTAAATGGGAAGGGTTTTCCATCATCAGTGGGAGCTGACTTGAAAAAAGCCGAGAAAGAAGATATACAGAAAATCATTGATTACGACAACCTTTGCTTTGGCGCTTCTAGAAGAAAACTGCTGGAACCAATTCTCCTCGACCCAGACAACTCGTGCTACTTCTCTATTGAGAAAGACCAGATTTCAGGGTATGCAGTCGCGAAAGTGTACAAAGGGGGTGCCGAGCTAGGGCCGCTAGTATGTCCGAAAGGCCGCAATGACATCGCCATCAAACTTTTAAGGACTATTCTTAACAAGTTGCATAGGCTAGAAGTTTCAATGTGCGTTCCGCAAAAAGAAAACTTGATTCTCAAGATGCTGATGGAGTCAGGGTTTAGTGAAAACTTTCGCGTGGCAAGAATGTTTTTTGGTCCTCCCATTGTTAAAGACTGTATCTACGTGGCAGAATCTTTAGAGAGAGGTTGAAATTTCAATTGTCATCCGATCTATCCAGAATGATCGTCGAAGACTTCCTCAAAAACTCATGGACTTGCGTCGAAACCCTTGTGAAAGAACTGGCTACGTTCAACGGGAACAAAGGAACAGCCGTCCACCTGTATTACTTCAAGAGCGGCCAGAAAAACGGGGCTACATTTGACGGTGGACACTTCTTTCTAAGAGCTTCTGTTGAGTATTCAAACCCCCAACTCACTGTGGAGGAAGTTCAAGGAATCATCGCTACCCGCCTGCTTGAAGTCTGCGGAAACCACTTCTACTACTACGGCTTGCATCAAGCTGACAGCAAAGACATTGACCAGATATGCGAAATGTTGAACACTCCCTCTCAAGAGATAATGGTCTCCTTCCTCCTCAACACAGACGAAATTGAACCAGACAGGTATTCAATGAATCCGCTCAAAGAGTCTATAGTAAACAGTGGACAAAGCGCTTTTCCCTGTGCATCGGTCAAAACAGACAGCTTGTCAATAGATCAGAATTTTGCGCAGAAGTATGATGGGTCACTGATCTGTAAAGATGAGATTGACCTCATCGCTCGTCACCTTCAGACATGTAACAACAGTTACGTTGACATGGTTGACGCAGTGAAATATGAACAGCTTGAAAACCTCTCAAAACTCTTCGGAATAAACCTCTGCATCTACTCAATGCGTATGCCGCTAACAACGCTGAGAAACGAAACGACCGATGGCCTATTGCACCACATCATAAAAGAAACCCACGCAGATTATCAAGCAGTCGAATGCTTCTACAAGTGTATGGGCAGGAGCATGAAAAACCTGACAACCCTTCTAACCGTCCCCCATTCCGCAAAAGGCTATGCCTCGAAACGTGCAGCCAAAGGAAGAATCTATTTTGAGGGGACAAAACTGAAAAACCTCAAAGTAGACTACAAAACAACACTGCTCTATCCAAATGCAATCGACCCAAGCGACATTAGCGTTGCAAAAGCTGATGACAGTCTCACAGTTGCAGGAGAAAAACTCGTGAACTACAGTTTCAAAGAGACTCCTTCTTCACCACAATTCTTCCTGTATTCACTAGCCTCCCCGGAGAACGCAGTCTTGTGGCACGGAATCGGCGCGTTTGGCGCCTCGGAGCTGTTGAAAAGTTACACGACAACACGGCTCGCGTGCGCCAAAGACCTGTTAATAAAAGGTCTTAATGAAAAATATGGAATTACAACAAGAATTCCTTTACAGTTCAATCTGGTTCCGAAATACATGTGGTTTCACCCAATACATCGTAACATAGACGCAAGCATAGGCTGCGTTCAGAATCTAGAAGACCTAGCCAACTTGGGCATGAAGATGGAACACCTATCAACCGACCAATACATTCGCAAGCAAGATTGAAATAAAACGCACGCTGTGATTGGTGAGAAAGATCAGATTTCGTTGAGAGCAAGGCTTTTTAAGAGCAAAATGCAAATTCTGACGGTTGATTTCCATGTTCTTTAAACAAATCAAATACAGAGGCGACAACTTCTCTTACATAGTCGCAGATAATGTTACCAAAGAGGCTGTGGTCGTCGATCCCAGCTTTAACGCTGAAGCAATAGTCCGACTATTAAGAGACAAGAATTTGAATGTAAAATACATTATCAACACTCACGATCACATCGACCACATTGCAGACAACGAATATATTAAATCAAATTTTAACGCAAAAATCGTTGCCCACAAATTGTCTGAGGTCAAAAAGGATATCAGTGTGGCTGACGGGGATGTAGTGAACGTGGGTAGCATTCGTATCAAGGTAATCCACACGCCGGGACACACTCCTGACAGCATATGCTTGCTAGTCAATGGCAAACTACTCACCGGAGACACACTATTCGTCGGAGAGTGTGGTAGGACGGACTTGCCAAGCGGAAGCCCTGAGGACATGTATCACAGTCTTCATAAGATGATCAAGCTTGATGACGGCATCGAAGTCTATCCGGGCCATGATTACGGAGCAAGCCCTCATTCAACAATCGGCCTAGAAAAGAGGACGAACTATACCTTAGAGAACCGTACTCTTGACGAATTCATCGAGTTCATGAGTCAGCCTTGAATGACAAGCATGGCGTTCAGGAATTTTCTGCCGTCATATGACGGTCTAAACGATAAGAGTAGGCTTCCTATTAACAATTATCAGGAGGAAAATCAATGGATATGAGTTTACTGTCGCCATGTAACTATTACTGCGGCAACTGCGTTCTCTACAAGAGGAGTAAATGTTTAGGATGTGCAGAGGCAAGTGCGAAAGCTGAAGTCGAAGGAAGGGTTTTCTGTGACGTTTCTCTCTGCGCCAAAAACAAGGCGTTCAAAACGTGCTCAGATTGCCAGAGCTACCCGTGCGAAAAATACGACAAATCAATCTTCTCTGAAGGCTTCATAAAATGGATCAGAGACAAACTTAAAGAATCACAGTAGTCCACTTCACACAAATCTCATCCTAAAATTCCCCAACCATTTTTTATGTGCTGGCGGAGGATTTCACCCGCGATTATGAGAGCATCCGACTGATTTAATATTAAGCTCCAGCTAATTAAGCTAAGCCAACTGCAATGATGTTAACGAGATCGAGGCTGGAAGATGTCTGATAAGACCGTCTCTTACCTCCTAGAAACCGAAGTCCCCAGTAACTATTTAGGAAACCTGTTGGACTTCATTTACCAGAAATATCTACTGCCTCAAAAAGGACGATTTACGAATATCTCCAGAACTGTAGCGGATGGCGAATCCTCTCTTACTTACACTGTTCTAGATCCACTTGGAAGGCGAAATGTCAAAGTCGAAATTACTGGCATTAAACCAATAAAAGTTAGGATCACCCCACTTAATGACACAGTGCATGAGCAGGCAATAGCCGAAGCCAAACAGGATGTTGCCATTGCGGTGGAATTTTTTGAGGAAGAGATTAGGCAAAACACGTTGTATTTTGCTTGGAGAGAGGGCGAGGAGATAGTTCCTGAGAAGATTTCTGGAAAAGAGAGGAAATCTATCAATCGATTGTTTATGGAAACTCAAGTTTTGCTATTTGTGATTTTCATCAGCCTCGGCTTGTTCTTATTTCTAATCCTGAATTGGACAGCGCCAATTGTGCTAATGGCAATTCAGTTCGTACTCGTCTTCTATTCAAGCAAATTCATCGAGAGGACAGCGGATTGGTATATAACTGAAAATAACCCGTATATACATCTATTGGAGTATCGTTTACCCCTAGAAGAAGAGGAAGCTTTCAGAAAGAAGCATCCAAAAGACAAACTAGTGCAGATGAAAAAGGAGGTATACGAGCAGACAATCGCCGAGAAAGGTGAAATTGACTGCGAAACCACGCGGGGCATATTTGCAAAATACGGGATTGAATGTAGCCCCGAAAACTTGTCTGCAAGAAAGGTGAACGTGCATCAGCTGGTAGAGAAAACTGCGCAGAAGTTCGGCTTTCCCATGCCCAAAGTTATTGTCTCCAATACAATGATTCCTAACGCAGCAGCCTCTGGACCTAGCCCAAGTCGCGGAATAGTCCTAATCACAACAGGCCTCCTCGTTCAACTCAATGAAAGCGAAATCCTCAGCGTGCTGGGCCACGAGTTCGGCCATTTAAAGGGCCGTGACCCTCTACTTCTTTACGGCTTGATGGCAGGTGAGTTTCTCTTCAGATTCTATGTTCTCTTCGCCCTGTTTCCATTCATCTTTTTCTCACTCCTTTTCATCGTGTATTTCTGGGCAGTCATGACGGTCATATACTTCATCGCCAAATTCTTCGAAGCCAGAGCCGATCTCACATCTGCCATAGTAATTGGACAACCACAAGTTCTGGCCGAATCTCTTGAAAAAATTGGCTTCAAAAGACTGCTCTATGAACGAATACCAGCTTACCGCATCCAAGAGTGGATAAGCCTAGATCCCCATCCACCAATCTACTTCAGAATCAGTCGACTGATGAAGCTTGGAAACACAGATAAAATAAAACATCCTCTCGCCCAATCAGCAAGAGAAGTTACCAGAGGTTTCCTCGACAGCCTGTAAGCCTGATACTTCGGATAAGCCCCTTTCACTAATATTCCAGAGTTTGCTCTTAGACGTTCATAGAAATCTCGACTGCAGAGCGTCACGGACCGCTGGTCTTTTAGACGTTGACTAAGATCTGATCTCCTTCAATTTTCACCTGGAACGCGAGCTCAGGCTTCTTTGCAGGTCCTCTCACGACATTCCCAGTCTTGACATCAAAAACTGAGCTATGGCAGGAACACGTCACATTTTCTCCCCTAAGCGTGCCGTCTGAAAGCATGCAACCTGCATGCGTGCAACGGTTTCCCATGGCATAAAACTTGCCTCCAACGTTAGCAATGAAAACCGCTTTTCCACCTACTTCAACACCCATCATCTTTCCCGGTTCCAAATCCTTCGTCGAAGCCGCTTGCACAAAACCCACCCTCAAAACCACCTCCAGAACTGAACCCATAGCTATCCGCCAGGACATAAAACATTTACCATCCCTCACCACAAGTCAAAAGAATCATTTCCATATTTAACTCACAAAAGGCAAACTACACGAATCCCACAGTCCTCCAACCAAGACAGCTAAAAAACAGCGACTAGACCACACAAAACATCCGTATCATGAACAATCAAGACTAAAGTTTTAATAGTCCAGACTAGACTGTAGCCTCCCAACGAGCCCCATACAAGCTTCCTGAACTGCAACAGTCTTCACCCAATTTGACCTGTCAAATCAGCACCGAACTCGTTAAACCTATCATCAGCATCGTTCAACATTTCATAGTCGTGACTATTGCCGCGGAAATAGTACTGAATATACTACAAGTACTCAAAGCAGCATGCTAGATCGATTAAGGAACCATCAGCAGAAGCATGTTCTTTCTCAAGGCAGCTGAATCCCCCTTATACCAAGCAAGTCAGCTTCGAGAAGCGTTAACCTGGCCTTGAACATGAACCGACATGTTATTGTCTTGACAATTGCTGCCGCGGGAGTTTTGACTATACTACAGCTACTCGAATCGACGGTGCTGAAATGACAGGGCTATGTGCGAAAGCATGTTGCCTGTCCAGACAATCGAAACTTTATTCATACAGACAAATCAGCACCGTGGCCCTCACCTGATGCTAGATGCCCGCAAAAGAGCACCCGCTGGAAAAGAGAACTTTGAATGCTTGCAGAAGGTTGTCATCTACCGAAGCGTTTTTATCCAAGGAAACCACAATAAGGGCTCGTCACACTAATTCATGCTTGAATCAAAGCTTTTCAAGGCTTTCAGAAACTGCATGCGAAATTTTTGTGGCAGGAGAAATGAAGCATATGCAAATACAATACTTTAAAGATCTACTCTTAAGCCCAGAGGTTATGAAGGGCATTGAAGAGCTTGGATTTAACGATCTTTTTCCAATTCAAGCTCAAGCAATAATACCATTACTTGAAGGCAAGGACGTTATCGGACAAGCTCAAACAGGAACAGGCAAAACCGCAGCCTTCGGCGTTCCAATGATCGAACGCCTGAACATGAAAGACAACAAGGTCCAAGGCTTAATCCTTGAGCCAACACGTGAACTTGCTGTGCAAGTAGCAGAGCACATGAGCCGAATCGGCAAATATGCAGGGTTGAAAGTGCTGCCTGTTTACGGCGGCGCGCCTATCCAAAAACAGATATACGCATTGGAAAGAGGCGTTCACATCGTTGTCGGCACGCCAGGCCGTATAATCGATCTGCTTGAACGTAGAGTACTGAATCTGGCATCGGCCAAAATTGTTGTTCTCGATGAGGCTGACAGAATGCTTGACATGGGATTCATAGAGGACATAGAATACATACTCTCAAACGTGCCCAAAAACAGGCAAACAAGCCTCTTCTCAGCAACGATAGACCAGACAGTGATGAATGTATGCAATAGATACATGAGGAGTCCAGAAAAAATACTTGTTAGCAAAGACGAAATAGCCCTCACACAGATAAACCAGTATTATACGGTTGTAAACCCTCACAGCAAATTTGAAAGTCTATGCAACATACTGAATGTAAACCACATTGGACGAGCAATAATTTTCTGCAAGACACGCACGGAAACGAGCATACTGGCAGACAGGTTGAGGCGACAAGGATACGACGCAAAACCTTTACACGCTGGTTTCACTCAGCCCCAAAGAGACTTCGTAATAAACTCTTTTAGAAATGGAAAACTGAAACTTCTCGTTGCAACCGATGTTGCCGCAAGAGGCTTAGACATCGAAGGCATAACTCACATAATAAACTACGACATACCATTAGACGCATTGGTCTATTTCCACAGAATCGGACGAACAGCAAGAATGGGACGTGAAGGCACAGCCATAACACTCGTGGGCTATGGAGAAATGGCAGAGTTAGACCAAATAAAATCCCTGACGAAAACCAACATAACAGAAATAGAATAAAACCTTACGATTTCACCGCATTTATAAGGGACGATTACACATTATAACAGCGCGGTAGCGTTCTGTTCATGAACAAAGAACAGAGGCACAACGCTACACACATGAATCAAAAATAAAAGGAGTGAGAAGGATGACAGAAAATTCGAAAATTGTTTTCATTGGAAGGAAACCAGCAATGAGCTACGTGCTAGCAATCATCACCAGCCTATCAGCATCAAATTCGAAAGAAATAACCCTGAAGGCACGAGGACAAGCCATCACGACAGCGGTTGACGCAGCTGAAATAACCAGAAGCCGCTTCTTAAAAGACCTAAAGGTAAGCAAGATCGCCATCGGAACAGAGCAAATGCCACCTAGAGAAGGCGAAAACAGCGCAAGAATGGTTTCTACAATGGAAATAACGCTATCAAAAGAGTAGAAAAAACCTTGAGAAATAAAGTATCAATTGGCGAGTATCTCGCCTTTCTTTCTTTAAAATATGAAGTTGATCCCGACAGATTTTTTTACGCGCTAAATTCAGCATGGGAGAACAAGACAGCCACATGCGGGGAACTTCTAATACAATGCCGCAGCAAAACACAAGATAAAGCCATCTTCTTAATGACAAGAGACTCAAAAGTTGTCTCGCAGTTTCCAATACCAAATCAATTTCTTCTAGGGCAAGCTAACCCAATCAAGACCTACAGAAGAATTGGCCTGCTACATAGACGCATAATTAGAAAACCTGAAAGACCGTACTCTTCCTTCATTAAAGATCTAAAAGTTGGGATGAAGAAGATCAACTTGAAGGCTAAAGTTCTGGAAATACCAAAACCAACACTTGTCTTCACAAGGTTCGGCAACTATGCCAGCGTATCCAACGCCTCTGTGACTGATGAAACTGGAACAATCAAACTATGCCTATGGAACGAACAGATAAGCACAGTCTCTGTGGGAGACGTTATCCAAATTGAAAACGCTCACATGTCCGTCTTCAGAGGACAGCCGCAGTTACGGATTGGAAAAAGTGGAAAACTAAACATCGTGGAAAAAATGGAATCCGCAAGCTCAAAAATTGAGCAATTCAATATTTCCCGCTAGTTTGTTGAACGATTTGGACAGAAAGCTTACCGCCCTCGGAGAAGATTCACCAGTTGAGATAATCTATTGATTTTTGCATCGAAGCACAAACTAGTGTTTCGTGTTTATTGAAAATAATAGAAAAGTAGTCACCATTGGCAAAGAATCTGACGCAAAACAGAACCTCAACCAATATTCCTTAGAACCTCAGGCAAACTCGTTATTGCTTCCACACCTATCGGAATCTTCCCGTTTCTGTTGATAAGCAAAGGTTTTAACCCGGCTCTTTCAGCGCCGTTATAATCCAGTTTTACAGAATCGCCGACGAAAATTGTTTCCCCCGGACGCACACGAAGCTTCTTGATGGCATAAAGAAATATCTCCCTGTTTGGCTTCGCTTTCATGCAAGCATCAATGCCCACAACAATATCAAAGAAACTCGTTAACTCAAGTTGTCGCATGATTTTTTGGAAATCTCTTTGAAATCCATTCGTGACAGCCCCCATCCTTACATTCCTAGCTCTGAGCTTGGTAAGAGTTTCCACAACATCTGAATAGACTTCTAACCCAGCGTATTCAAACCACAACTCGTCAATTTTTCTCGCCAAAAATTCCCTGTTTTCCTTTATGCCAACCCGCTGTAAAATCTTCACATTCCATTCGATCCAGTAATCCAGCCCCTTTTCAGCCATTTCTTCAACATCAAACTGTTTCTGGCTCTTTCTATGAGCCTTACCAATGTCACTGAATGACACTCTGACCCCGTAAACCTCTAGAATCCTCTTGAAAACCTCAGCAGGCTCCGCCGTTTTTACAAGAGTGTCCTCTAGATCGAAAAGCACAGCCTTGAACCTACCATTGGAAGACATAGTCTTCACCTTGAACACCATAAACTCTAATGGCAAAAGATAAAGATTTACAACTAGGTCTTCGCTTGCCCCAAGTTCAACGATTCACGAAACTCTTTATTTCAAAAAGACATTATTTGCATTGGACTAACAAGTCAGAATAGACAAAGGCGTATAGGCTTTTGAAATTGGAGTATCCTTGAAAACAAGAACTCTAGACAACGCGTAAATCACTAACTGAGGCAACTACGACATCAGCTACCCGTTCAAGCATTTCTCGCTGTGCAGATCCCGTTAGGACACCTATGCAGGCCTTGACTTTTGCGTTTTTTCCCATCTGCATGTCCGACACAGAATCTCCAACCATGACGGCTTCATCAGGTTTAGATCCAGTCTTTTTAAAGATTTCAAGTATCATGTCGGGCGAGGGCTTCCCGTTCACGACATCGTCGCCTCCAACAATCGCATCAAAAAAAGAAGCTATCCCCAAGGCTTTGAATGATGCAACCGTACGCCTATGAGTGTCGGTTGAAGCGATCGCAAGTCTTAACCCATGCCCTCTCAACCGTCTCAAAGTTTCGGTCACGCCTTCCAGCATAACTGAGCCGTAAGGCGGCTTCATCGAATCATCCGCTTCATCATAGGCTCTTTGAGCCAGCTCTCTAGCCTCACTCCATGAGTAGCCGTTCAAATAAAACGCTGCAGCCGCAACCAAAACCTCTTCCCGACGGGGAGCTGTCCCCAAAGGTCCATTATGATCAATCTTCCCGTTTTTCAGGTCTACTCCCACAATTTTTTCCCACACTGCGGCGGCTTTTTTCCCGATGTGCTTTTGAACACTTTCCATGCGTGCCATGGCCAATTCAAGTAGCAGTGAGTGTTGATCAACCAATGTGCCGTCCTTGTCAAAAATGACCAACAAGCACTCAATTATCTTGTCTCCTGCGACCAATTTTACCAATCGCGTGCACCCTTAGCAAAGCTGTCAAAAAACTATTTATTAATTAGCTCCTCAAGGTTAGCATATGTCCAATCAAAATTCCCTTCGTCTGGTTACGTACTGCGGTTTATACTGTGGCTTGTGCGCCCAACGCGTGCGCATTCCAGAACAAGCACGTCGGCTGCAACTGACTCTGCATGTAGAAGATTTCGAGATTTCTACCAGTACATACCGGAAATGAAAACCATTTTTCCGCCATTCTGGCAATTTCTCCAAAGCTTAGCAACGTTTGATTGCTCATGCCGGACAGGCAAAGGTGGTCCTCCCGACTGTAGAATCCGCGGTTGTGCTAAACAAAAAGGCGTGGAAGTATGCCCGCAGTGCAGAGTATCCATGCCAGCACATCCAAGCCATGGCAGAACATTATCCAACACTGATCCAAGATGGAAAAAGCCTACAAAAAATAGGCATCGAGAAATGGATAAGCGAACAACTGCAAAGAGCCAAACGCGGTTTCGCCTACGCGGACCTCCGCTACCCAAGGTAGACTTATCTCCTTTTTCCAAACATCGCCAGAAAAAACATAGGATTGCTGTGAATGCGTTCCTTTAACGTGCTAAGGAATCATCATATTGCGAAATGTCAGATTCTTGCAGAATCTCTCTTCTTTTAACAATCTCACTAAAATCTACAAAGCCTCCATTGACTATCTTCAGCTTCACATCAATCCGTTTTCCTTTGATAGTTGCCACATTGTAGGAGTTACAGAAGAACCCTCTCAGCTTTTCGCATGACACACTGCCTGCATGGACCACAAGCATGTCTTCCATTCTCCATCTCCATGGTCTATGTCGATGTCCGCAGAGAACCAAGTTTACCTTCGATTTTACGATACTCCTTAGAACGTCGCCTGCGTCGAGGATAGTTATTTGGTCTGCTCCAGTGTCTGGAACCGGGACTATGTGGTGGTGTATCGTTACTATCTTGGCTTTGCCCTTGTACTTCTCCAAGGTTTTTTCAAGCCACAAGTTCTGTCTGTGGCCAACTTCTCCGTCATCTCTGTCTGGTCTGGCTGAACTGAGAATCACTATGGCTGCATTGTCAATTTCTGTTACTTGTGAAAAGGGAAAAAATTCTTTAAAAAGCAGATAGCCAGTTGAACGATAATCGTGGTTTCCGCTCAGGTATATCAGTTTTTCCGCTTTCAGCCTTCTAAGCTCGTTTGCGGCCATCTTGAACTCTGAAATCAACCCGTTTTCCGTCAGATCACCGGTAACTAGCACCACATCGGGGCACATTTCATTAACTTCTTTAATAGCCGCTCTCAATGCTTCTTTGCGGAACATTGGACCGCAATGGACGTCTGAAATCTGGACCAGTAACATCAGATCACAATCGCTTGCTAATCTCGGCTTGCAAGTATTACGATATAGTCGGCCGTGTCAGCGCACATGTCAGCAGCCTGTTCAATGAATTCAATCAAATCATCAAATATTACCATGGCACCAATGTTCATCTGTTCCCCATGCTTGACGAATGATGCTTTTGTTTTAAAGTAATCATCATCGATTTGATGTTCGATTTCCTCAACTTTTTGGGCGCCTTGTATTGCTTCGGCGGGAGCCACCGTGATTTTCTCAATGCAGCCCCGCAAAGCATGGGCGCAATCTACCAGGAGAGCAGTCATGTGCACCGTGTTTTCACATAGCTCTCTTGGAAGTTGGGTGTCTGCAAGCATTTCCATACATCTCGCTGCGTCCTTTACATGGTCAGCAAGAGTGTCAAGCCGTTTCACAAGGTGAAGCAAGTCTTCGCGATAATCAGCAAATAAGGCTGCACCCTTGGATAATTCCTTGAAAACCTCTGTTCTAAGCTTATCCACCTCTTCCTCCGCCTTGAAGAGATTCTCAATACGCTGCATTGCCTCAATCTTGTTTCCCTGCGAAATGCTTTGTGTGGCTTGGTGAAGGAGGGTCACAGTGTCAAGGGCTTTTGTTATTTGTTCCTGAGCTAAGTCTAGAGCTTTTGTTCTGCGACGTCGCTCAAACCACGCATAACTTCTTTTTTCCAACTCTACATCTCCACCTACATACTTTTTATTGATTATTTATAACCTTTCTTAAGATTGCAGTTCTCACTCAAATCTCATGCGACGCCTTCATGCTCAGTTACCCAGTAAGCCTTTTTCTTGCCTTTGCCAGATACAAGATATTCCTTTTTAAAAATGAAAGCTTCTTTCTTGTATCTTTCCACAGCCTCCTCCAGAACAGAAAACGTGTCTTCACGATGGGAGCCAGCAACTAAAACATATACAAGGTCTTCCCCAACACTGAACTCTCCGAGTAAATGATGAACCTGGACATCTATGACGCCCGGCTTCTTCTTCAGGTCATCGCATATGTTTGTCAATACTTCATCTGCTTTGTCTTCATATGCCTCCAACTTCAGCTTCTCAACTTTTTCACCTTTCACGGTCTCCCCGCGAACAACACCGATGAACATAGCAATTGCCCCGACCTTTTCAAACCCAGGTTCGTTCTTGACATTGTTTATCATGTCAAAAAGAGAGAACGTTCCTTTTTCATGTACTCCCGCGCGGTTTGTCAAAATACCCACCATATCAAGGATGATTTTAGGTTAGTCCCATAACTGTTCGTTCTTACGCAGTCAGGTTGTTTTTACGTATTTGCGCATGTCTTCAGGCGAGGCAGACGGAACTGGCAGATCCTTCATTGTAAACAAGCCTGGCGGTGCATTGATTACTTTTGGAATTGCATTTACGATCACTGCTACTGTTCCTATGTCACCGTGCACGCATGGCTGTATCTTCTGATTAATGTTGGGGACGCCTTTGATTGTTATGGCATCATATTCTTCTTCAGCGCCTATGTAGGCCTGAAAATCCAGGACTATGGCTTCTCTGTTTTTCATTATGCCTTTTGCTTTTTGTTTCAGACCTGCTACTTTTCCCGCATGGACTTTTATGTCTTTGCTTTCCACGGGCTTTTTAGCGATCACTGGCTCAGCTGATTCGACAACTATCTTGTCAAGTTTCCATGCTAGAGCACTGGCAATCATCGCGATGGATTGTTCAAGTCCGACATGCCCGGTAATCTGTTTCTTCTCGATTTTCTGTTGGAATTCTTCAACTGTTAAGCCTGCGCCTATCTTTTTCTGGAAAGGCAGTCGCCTTGTACCGGCGTTCATGATTCTTGTCGCCTCAATTTTCTCTATTTTTTCGCAAGCGGCAGTCAGCGTAATTACAAGAGTGTCCATCAAAAATCCCGGATTTATCCCGGTGCCCAAAACCGTAACATCATGTTTTTTAGCCAAAGCATCAAGTTTTTCCGCAAGTTTTGGTTCCGACACGTAGGGGTATGACAGCTCTTCACAGGTTGATATGACGTTGACACCATTTTCTACGATTGACGCTATCTGCGGGTAAGTGTCTTTAAGGAAGGATGAGGTTGCATGGACCGCGATGTCGGCTTCTACTTTTGACAGTACAGCCTCCAAATTGTCTGAAATCTTCACTCCGACTTTTCTTTCCAAGCCTAAGACTTCGCCTAAATCTTTCCCAACCTTGTCTTTAGCTACGTCTATTGCGCCTACCATATCTATTCCTTCTTTTTCTAGCAGAAACTTCGCGATGAAACCGCCAACGGCTCCCACTCCGTATGATATTACCTCTATTTTCCCCATTGTAGCATCATTCTCCTACGTGTTCATTCTTTACTGTTTTTCACCATATAAAAATGTGCTCGAACAGTGCATGTTTTGGATGTTTGGTTAAAACCTTTACGTTTGTAAACTTTTATATCTGTGACAACGCCCAATACTAAGGAGGACTTAAGAATTGGGAAGCTCGGGAACCAGTGTTTCCAAAGAAGTTCTTGAAAGGCTTCTGGACGTTGAAAAACTCAAATATTGCTTTGACTGCGGCATATGCACGGCCAGCTGTTCAATGGCTGAAATGTTGGAAGAAGGGTATAACCCAAGAGAGCTTCTGGAAAAAATCTTCTTGAATCCTGGCAATGTTTTGGCTTCAGATGAGCTATGGTTCTGCGGTTGGTGCTATAGATGTTACAAACATTGTCCTCAAGCATTAAGACTGCCTGAAATATTTTTGGTCATGCGCTCGGTTGCCATGGAGCAGGGATATAGGCAGCCTTTCGAGAGAGCTCTTCAGAAAATCGTGAGAAAGGTTCCTCTTCCTCTTGTTACGACATTAGTGTGTTTTCATCCTGAACGTGCTGGACTGGACAATAAGGAAGTTTTAGAGAAAATCGAGCAAATGCGTGGAGAATGGTTCAAGACGAAGAGAGGAGAGAAGTCAGTAAAGGCTTCTGTGGGAAAGATTGCGGTCATAGGTTCTGGACCTGCTGGGCTCACGGTTGCATATGAACTGGGCAGAAAAGGATATTCTGTAACGATTTTTGAGGCTTTGCCAGAGCTTGGTGGTATGTTAAGAAAAGGCATACCTGAATATCGTTTGTCCAAACAAGTTTTGGGCAAGGAAATTCGATTCATAAAAGACCTAGGCGTAGACATCAAAACAGGTACAAAAGTTGGTAGGGACTTGTGTTTTGAGGATTTGCATAAAGAAGGTTACAAGGCCATCTTTGTAGGTGCAGGTGCTCATAAGAGTCAACAGTTGAAGATTGAAGGTCGAGATTTAGAGGGAGTTATTCACGCTCTTGACTTTTTATGGGATTCTAATTTTGGTAAGAAGATACAGGTTGGAAGGAATGTTGTTGTGATCGGCGGTGGAAACGTCGCGATTGATGCTGCAAGAACCGCCTTGTGTCTTGGAGCAAGCGAGGCGGCCATTTTATATCGAAGGTCAAGGGGGGAGATGCCTGCAAACCTGTGGGAAGTTAAAGAAGCAGAGGATCATGGTGTAAAGATCGAGTTTCTGGTCTCGCCCAAAAAGATCTTAGGAGAAAAAGGAAAGGTTTCTGGTATAGAATGTGTCCGTACACAACTGGGTGAACCAGACGAGACAGGCAGAAGAAAAGCAGTTCCGATAGAAGGTTCAGAGTTTAACCGTGAAACTGACATGGTGATTCTGGCGATAGGTGAATCTCCAGATCTGGAGTTTTTGCCGAAAGAAATTGAGCTGAATGAGGATGGCACAGTCTGGGTTAACCCCGTCACCATGGAGACCAGCGTTCAAGGTGTTTTTGCAGGTGGAGACGCTGTGACTGGACCAGCGTCGGTGATAGAAGCAATTCGAGATGGAAAACGCGCCGCAGAATCGATTGAAAACTACTTGAAATCTTTAAGGGAGGGCTGAGGCAATGGCTGAGAACAAGGAGTCGGAACCTAAGCAAGATCCAATTCGTATTGGAGTCTACGTTTGCCATTGCGGTCTAAACATTGCAGGTTCAGTGGATTGCGCTGAGGTTGCAAAATTTGCCGCGACTTTGCCGCATGTTGCTTTAGCGCAAGATAACCGCTACACATGTTCAGATCAGGGTCAAGCGGGAATAAAGAAGGACATTAAAGAAAATAAGCTCAATCGTGTTGTGGTGGCGTCATGTTCGCCGCGTCTTCATGAGCCAACGTTCAGGAAGGCGTGTGAAGAGGCTGGGTTGAACAAGTACCTTTTTGAAATGGCTAACATACGTGAGCATTGCAGTTGGGTTCATCTTTATGATCGAGAGGCGGCTACGGAGAAAGCTAAGGACCTTGTGAAGATGGCTGTGGCCAAGGCTGCTTTGCTTGAGCCGGCGCAAGAGGTCGAAGTGCCAATAACCAGAAAAGCATTGGTCATCGGTGGTGGGGTAGCTGGCATCCAAGCCGCTTTAGATCTGGCTGACACGGGTTATAAGGTGTATTTGGTTGAGAAGGAACCCAGCATTGGCGGAATGATGGCACGCATAGATAAGACTTTTCCAACAATGGACTGTTCTATCTGCATTCTAGCGCCTAAGATGTCTGATGCGGGTCATCATCCCAACATTGAATTGTCTACCAATAGCGAAGTTGTTGAAGTAAAGGGCCACATTGGCAACTTTCATGTTAAAGTGTTGAAGAGACCGCGATATGTGATAAAGGATTGCTCAGCGTGTGGAGAATGTGCAAAGGTCTGTCCAGTGATTGCTCCGAACGAGTTTGACGTAGGTTTGGCTATAAGACATGCCATTTACACGCCATTTGCCCAGGCTGTTCCGTCCACGTACATAGTTGACATGAACTTGTGCCTTAACAAAGAAGGCGTTATCGTCTGCGACAAGTGCATAAAAGCATGTGAGAGGCAGGCGATAAATTTCGAAATGAAACCAGAAACTGAAGGACTTGAAGTAGGCACGATAATAGTAGCCACAGGCGCGGACGTGTTTGACCCTTCTGGCTTGCCATATTATGGCTACGGCAGATTCCCGAATGTTATCACGTCGCTTGAGTTTGAGAGATTGATCAACGCTGGCGGCCCGTCTGGCGGACATTTGATAAGGTTGAGTGACCAGCAGATCCCTAAACGTGTAGCGTTCATTCAATGTGTGGGCTCTCGTTCGGACAGGAACGGCAGACTATATTGTAGCAATGTTTGTTGTATGAACACGATAAAAGATAGCTTGCTGATTAAGGAGCATTGGCCTGACACTGAGATTTACGTTTTCTATGTTGATATAAGGGCTTATGGTAAAGGTTTTGAAGATCTGTATAAGCGAGCCAGAAAAGCAGGTGTCATTTTCATCCGTGGGCTTCCGGCTGAAATAGTTGAGGACAAGAAGACGCATAATGTTTGGCTAATTGGTGAAAATACCCTTCAGAAGAAATTGTACAAGATAAATGTGGATATGGCGATTCTTTCCATAGGTTTGGAGGCTAGAAGAGACAGTGAAGTGATCCAGCGATTGCTGACGCTTTCCAGAAATCAGGATGGATTCTTCTTGGAGGCGCATCCGAAGCTGAGACCGGTTGACGCTGCTACGGGTGGAGTGTTTTTCGCTGGTTGTGCTGAGTCTCCTAAGGACATAAAGGACAGCGTGACTCAGGCAAGTGCGGCGGCGGCTCGAGCGGGCATATTGATGGCTAAGGGAAAAGTGACTGTTGAGGCCATCACGCCTATCGCTTATGCTGAAAAATGTAAGGCATGCGGGCTTTGTGTGAAAGTTTGTCCTTACAACGCAATTACTCTGAACGAAGATTTGAAGCGTGTTGAGATCATTGAGGCTGCATGCGGCGGATGTGGAACATGCTCTGCAGAGTGCAATTTCGGTGCTCTTACTCAGAAGCACTTTACTGATGAGCAGATCATTGCGCAGATAGACGCGGTGACGGAGCATGATGCAGAGAAGAAGATTGTTGCTTTTTGCTGCAACTGGTGCTCTTATGCTGGTGCAGACTTTGCAGGAGTAAGCAGAATGCAGTATCCGCCGAATGTGCGCATAATAAGAACAATGTGCTCTGGTCGTGTGGCTCCGAAGTTCGTTGAAAGAGCGTTTGCAAGGGGAGCTGCAACTGTTTTGGTAACTGGTTGCCACCTAGGAGACTGTCATTATATTAATGCTAATTATCAAACGCAGAAGCGTGTGGAGCGGTTGTGGAAGAAAATGGAGCAGAACGGATTAAATAAGGAAAGACTGCAGCTTCTGTGGGCTTCTGCGGCAGAAGGAGAAAGGTTTGCCTCGAAAATCCGTGAAATGAAGCCAATGGTGGAAGGTGTCAAGCCGGAGGAAATTGATAAGGCTAAGAAGGTTTTCGAGAAGGCTTTAGGAGGAAGTTAAGATATGCCTGAAAGAATTCGCCACGCGCCGCTTGATAAGGAAAAGGTCAAATCTGCAAGGGGAGAGATTCACTTGCTTAAGGATGAATGCAAAGGGTGCGGTTATTGCATTGAGTTTTGTCCAAAGAAGGTTCTGGAAGAATCAGATGAGATAAACGCTAGGGGGGTTCACCCGCCAAAAATTGTGGATGAAAGCAAATGCATTGTCTGCGGTTTTTGCACCGCAGTGTGCCCGGATTTTGCAATCTTCGTTGTTGAAAAACCAAACAAGGGAGGAAGTTAGGATGCCCAAAATAAGAAGTGTGCTTACAGGCGCGCATTTCATGAACGGAGACGTAGCCTGCGCGGAAGGTGCAATAGCGGCTGGTTGCAGATTTTTCGCGGGCTACCCGATCACGCCGGCAACAGAGATCGCTGAACATTTGTCTCAGAGGATGCCTGAACTTGGCGGAATCTATGTGCAAATGGAAGATGAGATCGCTTCGATGGCGGCGATCATAGGTGCTTCCTATTCGGGCTTGAAGGCTATGACGGCTACTTCTGGGCCTGGCTTTAGTCTTATGCAAGAAAACATTGGGTTAGCTGTTATGACCGAGGCTCCATGCGTTGTCGTTGATGTCATGCGTGGCGGACCTAGCACCGGACAGCCTACTATGCCCGGGCAGCAGGATGTGATGCAGGCTAAGTGGGGTTCGCATGGCGATTATGGGATTATAGCGTTGACGCCTTCTTCGGTTCAGGAAATGTTCGACTTGACAGTTGAAGCTTTCAATTTGTCTGAAGCCTATCGTGTTCCGGCTTTGTTGATGGGGGATGAGATTGTGGCGCACATGTGGGAAAAAGTCGTGATCCCGCCAGCGGATAAGATAAAGATAGTTAACCGTAAGAAACCGAATGTGCCGCCTGAAAACTATGTGCCATTTATGCCAGATGATGACTTGGTTCCGCCTATGGCCTGTTTTGGAGAGGGATATCATTTTCACGCCACGGGCTTGACTCATGACGAACATGGGTATCCGCAAACTTCGAGTTCTGAAGTTCAGTCTAGGCTGGTTAGGAGGCTGTGTGAGAAGATACAGAGAAATTCGGACAAGATAGTCAAGGTTGAAGAGGTTATGTTGAAAGATGCGGACGTTGTGGTTGTGGCGTACGGGATAGTTGCTCGAGCTGCTTTAAGTGCGATAAGAAGGGCAAGAGACAAAGGGATAAAGGCGGGACTTTTGCGTTTGATTACGTTGTGGCCTTTTCCGGAGAAAAACGTGGTGAGAGTTGCTGAGCAGGTGAAGGCAATTGTTGTTCCGGAAATGAATTGTGGGCAATTGGTGCGGGAAGTTGAAAGGGCGGCAAGGGAGACTCCTGTTGTTTTTCTTTCGAAGTTAGGTGAGGAGCCTCACACTCCGATGGAGATTTTTGAGGCGATAAGGAGAAGTAGTTGATGGTGCAAGAGATGGCGCATCCGTTTTCAAAGTATTTGCGGGCTGAAGTAATGCCGCACATTTGGTGTTCAGGTTGCGGTAACGGTGTTGTCTTAAACTGTTTTGTCCATGCTTTGGATGAGTTGCAAATGGATCTGGACAAGTTGGTGGTTGTTTCAGGCATTGGTTGCATTGGACGAACTGCTGGATACACGAATACTGACTCGTTCCATACGACCCATGGGCGTGCTTTAGCGTTTGCAACAGGAGTGAAGCTTGCAAATCCAGAGTTAGAAGTCGTGGTTATAAGCGGAGATGGTGATCTTTTTGCTATTGGAGGAAACCATTTCATTCATGCGGCACGCAGAAACGTGGGGATCAAGGTGCTTTGTGCTAATAATTTGAATTACGGTATGACTGGTGGGCAGCAGGGTCCTACTACGCCGCTTGAATCGATAACAACTACAAGTCCTTATGGGAGTATTGAGCATCCTTTCAACCTAGTCCATTTGGCGGCAGCGTCGGGTGCGACTTACGTAGCAAGATGGACTGCCTTGCATGTGCGGAGGCTGACGCAGTCTATTAAGAAGATGCTGCAGAAAGAGGGGTTCTGCTTCGTTGAAGTGCTTTCGCCTTGTCCTGAAATTTTTGGTCGTTATAATAAGATGCGTTCGGGTCTTGAGATGATGGCATGGTTTAAGAGGGCTTCGGTTGTGGAGAGTTTTTCAGATCCTTCGAAAGCGGAGATCACGGCGGAGAAGATTGCTGTTGGCGAGTTTGTGGATATGGAGAAGTTGAGTTACGAGAAGATGCTTCATGAGAAAATATCTAAGATTAATGAGAAGGCGATGGAAGAGGTGGGTTGAAATGCGGGTTGAGGTTAGGTTTGCAGGTTTTGGTGGGCAGGGAATAATTAAGTCTGGGATAATTGTGGCGGCTGCAGCGTGTATCCATGGCGGGAAAAATGCTGTTCAGACGCAGTCTTATGGTCCTGAGTCAAGGGGTGGAGCGTGTAAGTCTGAAGTTGTGATATCTGAAGAGGAGATTGATTTTCCGAAGGTGGTTGAACCTGACGTGTTAGTTCTGATGTCTCAGCATGCCTATAATGAGTACGCTGAGGATGTTAAGACTGGTGGTACCGTGATTATGGATCCGGACATGATTCCTCATGAGAAGGATTTGACGAATGTTAGGGTTTTCAATGTTCCCGCTACAAAGATTGCAGAGGAGTTGGGGAGAAGGATAGTTGCAAATATCGTTATGATAGGTGCGTTTGTCGCTATTACAGGCTTGTTGGATGAGAATGCTGTGAAGGAGTCGATTAAGGAGAATATACCTAAGGGCACAGAAGAGTTGAATCTTTCGGCTTTTGAAAAAGGTTTTGAATACGGAAAATCTGTTAAAAGTTAGGGTCTATTCGGTCTTTTGGGTTTGCGGTTGAGATAGTTGTGTTACGACTTTTGATGCTCTGATGCCGACGTGGCGTAGTGGGGCTATTTTCTTTGCTTCGTTGTATACGTCTGAGGCTATTTTTCCGAGTACAATTTCCTGTGCAAGCTGGTCCAGTGTGAGGGCTGCGGCTTTTTCTTTTATGATTTTGTCCATGATGGTGCGGAGGGTTTTCTCTTGTGATGTCTTGATTCTTGAAAGTGTGAAAGCGCTGACTGCGACTCGCAGCGTGTATCCGTCTTTTGTTGTAACTTTGAATAGACCATCGACTTTTGTTGTTCTCCTTCTAACTAGGCTTCGCAGGTAGTCACGTGAGTATTCATGTCCTTTGAACATTGTTTTTGCTGTTTTGCCTTCGATTTCGGTTATTTGGAAGTACATTTTGAGGTATTGGTGGGCGAAGTCGTTTGTAATGTCATAAAGTGTTGAGTCAATCACTCTGCTGACTAGTTTTTCTGGGGCGTCAGCTGGCACTGCGCCTAACTCGACGTTTCCGAAGTAGGGTGGAGCCATGATCATGTACCATTGTTTGCTTCGCCATTTATCGCGTACGCGTCTTGTTTTTGAAGACAATTTTATCCTCCGAATGCAGCTTGAGAGTTCGCATCATAGTATTAAAAGCTTTACCGCTTCGAACCCATTTTATTGATACCGCCCATGTATTTTCTTAAAACTTCCGGAATGGCAACTGAGCCGTCTTCTTGCTGATAATTCTCAAGTATTGCAACCATTGTTCTGCCAGTGGCTAAGGCTGTAGAATTAAGGGTATGCACAAATCCTTTAGGGGCTTCACCTTCTTTTTCCCTGTATCTTATATTCAGCCTTCGCGCTTGGTAGTCTGTATCGTTGCTGCATGAAATTATCTCTCTGTAGGCGTTTTGTGCAGGCATCCATGCTTCTATGTCGTATCTTTTCGCGGCAACTGTGCCCATGTCGCCTGTGCAGACGTTTACGACGCGGTATGGTAAGCCGAGTTTTTGAACGAGCTCCTCCGCGTTTTGTATGAGTTCTTCATGTATTTTCCACGAGTCTTCAGGTTTGCAGAAAACGAATTGCTCGACCTTGTTAAACTGATGTGTTCGAAAGATTCCTCGGGTGTCCTTGCCGTGTGCACCGGCTTCTTTTCTGAAGTTGGCGCTGATTCCGACAAGTTTGAGGGGTAAGTCTTCTGCTTTTAGAACTTCATCCATGTACATGGCTGCCATCGGATGTTCTGAAGTTGCGATTAGATACAAGTCTTCGTTTTCGATTCTGTAAAGCACGTCTTCGAAGTCGCTTAGGGCTACTACGCCTTCGTAGGGTTTTCGTCTCATTAGGTAAGGCGGTTCTATCGGAATGTAGCCTTTCTTGACCATCTCATCCAGTGCGAAGCTGATTAGTGCCACGTCCAGTAGGACGGCTTCTTTTTTCAGGTAGAAGAATCTGGCTCCTGCGATTTTTCCGGCTCTTTCAATGTCTATTATGTCTAAGTCTAGGCCGAGGTCTATGTGGCCTTTGATTGGGAACGTGAATTTTGGTATTTTGCCCCATGTTCTGACTTGTACGTTGTCATTTTCGTCCTTGCCTTGGGGCACGGTTTCGTGGAGGAGGTTTGGAAGGCGCATCAGGTTATCATGCACTTTTTCTTCGTATTCGCTGACATGTTTTTCTAGCGCCGTGATCTCTGCGTCAATCTTCTTCGCCTTTGTGATTTCGTTGTCTGCATCTTCTCCTTTCTTTTTTGCCATGGCGATTTCGGTTGTTATCTGTTTTCTTTCGTGGCGAAGCTCGTTCAGTTTAGTTAAGCCCTGTCGCCATTTCTTGTCGTAATCAACTAGCTGGTCCAGCATCTTCTGGTTTTCAGGGTCTCCTCTCTTCTTCAGGTTGTTTTTTACGAGTTCCGAGTTTTCACGGATGAGTTTAATGTCCAGCATCTTTCTCACTTTTAGCCTCTAAGTGTTGCTTTGAGTTGTCTATTTAACCTTACGATAAGAGCCAATGGTTGCAAAATCATGTCTGACTGTTTGTTTAGCTTCTATGACCATTTGGGGGTTTGCGTTGCTTTCACTTTCAGAAGTGCTGGCATGCGGTATTTATAAAAGGTAATTCTGTTAATGTAGATTATTGTAAAGCTTGGAAAATCATGGCTGAAGAATCTAAGGGCGCGGAGTCGGTTTCGCCGGAAAAGCTGTTAATTGATAATCCGTCTAGCTTTCAGTTTCATGCTGCTTATCTGGCTTATTCTGACAGTTTTGACAGAACACCTAATCCTGAGGCCAGGAAGCGGTTGAATGAGAGTATTCTGGCTCTTCAGCAGGGTCAGATAGATTTTCCGACTTTTTACAGGAATATTAGTCAGTTTCGGTCGGAGGACAGTTTTCAGCATGACTATGGTAGGGCTGTTATTAAGACTCAGAGAAAGCGGGAGTGGCGTAGGAAGACGCAGAAGCATGAGAGGATTGAACGGCATAGGAAATGATTTTGCATGTATGTGGCTTAAGAGGCCTGTAGTATAGTCAGCACTATTCCCGCGGCAATAGTCGCGACTATGGAATGTTGAACGATGTTGAGGTTAGGGTTAACGGGCGCGGTGCTGATTTGTCTGGACAAATGGAAAAAATCATTGTCTGGACAATTTGCTGAGGTTGGCGCGGGCTTATTCTGATAATGGCTATGTCAACTTTGTGGGCTTCGGGCTTGTTATAGTTGTTGGGCCTCTATCGTTTTTTGTTAGGCACCTTTGCTGAAGCCGCGCGATGCGATGTGCGGCGGGAACTTTAAGAGGTCTGTGCCCGCTTATAGTTCCTAGGCCCCGTCGTTTTTTTTAAAAGAGTCTTCGCTGGGCTGGATGTTGTGTTTGTTGGTTCTGTGGAGATCGTAGTATGGTGAATACCTACGTAGCGGCAATAGTGAACACTATGGAGTGGTGGCATTGTTTTTGTCTGAGCTTGGGTCTGATTTTTCTGGTCAATCGGGAGTTCTCTTGGCGTTTCAGTTTTGCAGGGTGCATTAGGTATTCTGGGTTCTTAATGATTTCATGGCTTTTAGAAAGCTTTCAAAATTGGGGCTAGTTGTTCCTCCTTCCGGTTCGACGGTTAGTAGTCCTTGGTATTTCCATTTGTTTTTGATTGTGTCCAGTGCTTCGTAGAGGCTGAAGCTTGACTGGTCAAGGACCCATTTTTCTCCTTTCAGGGTTCCGCGTAGATGAATGTTAGCAATTCGGTCGGTTATTGATTCGAATGCGTTTAGTTCATTGTATAGTGCTGTCCATCTTAGGTCTAGTGTTATGTTTTTGAAGGATTTAACCAGAGAAAATGGTGTTTGCCCTTTTACGTGTGTGGGGATGTTTTCCACGGAGGCTTTGACTTTGGGGTATTGTGTGGCTGTTTGGGAGAGGGTTTTCTTTAGATGGTTTGTGTTGAATTCTGTTTTCCAAGTGTCCCAGAGGTGAAATACGCAGACATCTGCGCCTAATTCGGTCGCAAGAAACAGCGAATCATGAATACCGCTTTTTCCTTTTTCTATGTGGCGGTTTTGGTTTGAGCAGAGGTAGTTGCCTATGTCTCTGCTGGAGTGGACGGAGAGGATTGGCAGTTTTTCTTTTCTTACTAGTGCCAGAATTTCTTTAGTTGTGTATTTTGGGGTTCTTGTCCAATCTGCCAGTTCAGGGTCTGTTAATGGCGGGTTTTCGCTGTCCCATTTTGGTTCGAGTTGTAACTCAAATCCGTCAACAGCTGATCTTTGGAAAACCTGTTTCATCACTTTGAGGGTGCCAATTAGGTCGTAGTATTTTTTGTCTCCAAGTTTTGCGATGGGCGCGCTTGAGACCGAAATTAGATTTGGCATGAATGTACTGATGTGTTTTTTGATAAATATCTTGTTGATGGATCGGTTGAGAAGTATGTTCAGCTGTTTGGAGAGGCTTTGAGTCAAATTTTAAGCATGTCTGGATGGCTGAAACGGCCTATAGTATAGTCAAAACTTCCGTCAGACAAAGAAAAATCGACGGAATGTTATGTCAAACCATAATGAAAGAATCCGTTGCCGCTGATTATGACGTGAAGACTAGGACGATAACGGTTTTTTGGTCAATGTACACTAGCGATCCATTCTTGCGGTTAGCGCACGAGCTAATGATCGATCGTCAACCATAACCATAAAGAAATGTCGCCAACAAAGCGAACCGAGAATAGGAATAAGAGAACGACCAAGATCAAGAGGACAATGAAGATAGTGAATTTGACGGAATAATGTTAATAAGCGACGGCGACCCGCTTTTCCCGAGCGAAGGATGGTTGACATGAAAGACATTAGCGAAATTAGAAGATTGGCCAACAAGATTTTCAATGACAAAACCGACTTTCTACGCGAAGCGAACTTGTGGCAAAAGAACATTAGGACAATTAGACGATGGTAAAGAAATCAATTGCAGAAAAAGCGGAAACCCGACTAGAAACCGACTTTGTCAAGACAATGGCATGTTGATTCATGTTGACAGTTAGATGAGCGCGTCTTGGTTTTGGTTCAATGGGTCAGTCTGAGTTTCTTTGACAGCCCATTATGGCATTATTGTATGTGCTATCAATTTGCAAGTTACTGAGTGTTTGATTCATTCTTTTCTTGGTCTTGGTTATGTTCTTTGATGATGTTTGATTCATTGTTTGAATTCTGCCTTTCTAGGGTAGATTAGAACTGTTCCAACCAGTGGTGTGAGAAAGACAGGCAAGAAATAGTAGAGCACGGAATTCAGCAGTTTAGAGTCGGGTATGATCATTGATGTGATCCAGGCTCCGCCGCCTGAAAGGGTGCAAAGTGTCATCAAAATCATTGTCCATTTGTAGCTTTTCCTGCTTAGCGCAAGCACAGCAGCGGGTAGTGCGGTGAATAGTCCAATGAAAGAGAAGATTGTCAGCATTTGGTCATAGATGAACCATGTTTGGGCGACTAGCTGCGGGTACCAGCTGTAGATTTCCAGTAGTGCTCGGGTTGAGAGAGTAAAAAAGATCAGAGATGCCACGGCTGCAACAAGCGCTAGGATGCCTCCGGCAGAGACGCGAACGGTTATTGCAAAAGGTTTGAGTCCGTATGCACAATATGGACAATAGACTGAGTCGTCTGGTGCGGTTCTGCCGCATTTTGGGCATTTGATAACCATGCAAGTAAGCTTGGTTTACATTCGAATTAAATCTTGCGAGAATCCTTTTATTCTTAACCATCGAAAATAAGTCGGTGAGGACATGTTTTGAAAACCAAGACCCTCGTTCTGCTCGTAGTGTTGTTGCTAGTCATTTCATCGATGACAATCCGTAGGGTAGCAGGTTCTGTCTCTGTCGAATTGAGTCCCACGGAAAACCATCATATTGTGAAGCTGAATTCTGATCAACCGTATGTAGCTGGTTATCACGTCAATGCCAAGAACTTGAGTGTTTACGGGACTGTCCTTGCCGTAGCCGTCACTGTTAGCTTTCCTTCAACTGATGCAAGATCCTTTCCTTCTGGCAGTTGGCTTGGGGGAGGCATGTTTGTCCAAGCTCAGGACACGAGATTTAGACATGTAGATTACGGGTTTTATATGATGCTCGTATTGGACGCATCAGGCAGGCTCTTCATTGATTTAGGACTGCACCAAACGAGGGAAGGAACGCTACCATTTCAGCTTCCGACAGAAGACATTGTCTATGCTTATACTTGGCGAGTTACTGGAATAAGTTTGGCAACGAAGGTCACATTGTGTGCAAGTTGGGACAATGATGGATTTGTTCACTACTCAATCTCTGCTCTTTCATCCAGTTTCGCTCTTAAGTCTGTCAATGTTGCTGGGTTGCCAAGTTGTGAAAATATTATACGTAAGTTTTACTCGGGAAATGTGATAGTAGAACCGTTCCCATTCAGCCGCTACGTTAATTACTTTCAGTTCGGCGTGGTCAGTTCGGAGAGCATAGCAAGTAACGATTGGACCGTAGACTTGGCAGAGCCGAAGATGTTGAAGGAAACAGGCTGGGTTTTAGTCGAAAGGGTTTGGTCTACTCAGGGAGACATTTCGTATCTTGATGCGGACTGGAGGTGGGGCGGCGTACCGTACTACGGGGTTAATGCACAGTACTATAAGAACCCACTTGAAAATCCATATGAGATTGTTTTCTACTACGATGGAAGCACTCTAACGTCAGGAATAGTCCTCTGGGATTACACGAATTCAGACCTTAATGAGACAGCAAATATCCTGTCACCCTATTCTGATCAGACTTTCGAAGTGAGATTGGCACCTTGCTTCCTGATTGGAACAACGATTCTCGCCTTGGCATTTCTCGTGGAGACAGTTTGGCACATTTCAGGAACACAAATACGCCGCCACCATGAGAGTATAAGACGGAATAATAGGTCATAAATCGTACAAAGCTGAAATGGCGGCTTCTCCCACAACTTCTTTTTTATGTTTGGATGGGTGTATTGGTTTCTTGGATATGTTGGACTTTTTGTGTTGTTTGTAGATAGATTTTAATTGATTTTGTGGTCATTGTAGATATGCTGTTTATCGCTTGGTGAGCCTAGGGGTTGCTGGATGGTAGAAGACGTAGGTGCTTGGAAGTCGTTGCTGAAGGCGGATGCGACGGAGTGGTTATTGGAGGAGAACAATTCTTCAGTGCGGTATTTTGCTTTGACTGTGCTGATTTGTCTGGACCTTCGGAAATTTTGTTGTCTGGACAAATTTTTGAGGCTGACCTCTAGTAGGGTATGTTGTTTTATGGACTTTTCTTAGGCACATTCATATGCTGGGATGCAGATTTTTGGGTTTCGGTAGGAAAGTTAATATGTACTACTATGTAAGTGTACTACGGTGGCAAGTGTGGAGGGCGAGGTGGTAGTAACTAGGAAGGGTCAGACTACGATTCCTGCTAAGCTTCGAGTTAAATACAAGATTGAGGAAGGAACGAGGCTTGAGGTTATTGAGACTAAGGATGGTATTCTTTTTAGGCCTAAGAAATCAACAATTGACCTTGCTGGTTCTGGGGCTAAGCATGCGACTCCGGAGGAGATGAAGAAGCTTTTGGATAAGCTAAGGGAAGAAGATGGCTAGAACAGTTTACGATACGAGATTCTTCATCGAGCATTTTTACTCTGACAATGGAGACGTTTTGCGAAAGATGAAGGAAGAGATAAGAAAAGTAAGGGAAAAATATGTTTCAGCGATCGTGATTCATGAAATCTACCAACTCACGCTCATGCGAGGGGGGCGCGAGACTGCAATCTTGAGAGCAGGCATGTTGGAGCAGGATTTTAAAGTAGTGAAGATAGACGCGGAAATTGCGAAAAGTTCAGCTGAGCTTAGGCATAAATATAGGATTTCAATGGCTGACAGCATAATAGCGGCTACCGCTCTGTTTTTAAAGGCAACTTGCCTTTCAGACGATCCTCATCTTGAAGCTATCAAAGAAATCAAGACAAGATGGATCTGAGAACCAAGCCTGAGCTCGGTGCTGATTTGTCTGGACAATCGGAAAAGTCTTTGTCTGGACAATTTATCGGGTGGTTCATGCTTGATTTTTCGTTGAATTATTGCAGAGTTCTGCGCGATGCCTTTTTTTGTGCGCATGTCTCATGTTTCCAGTGTGTTTTCTCTAGTGAAAACGGTTGACCATGGCATGAAATTGTTTATTCTGGTCATAGTTTCATGTTATTAGGCTGAGAAGGGCGATTAGGCCAAATGCCGTGATGATTAGTCCTGAGATTCTGTTTATCCATCGCAACTTGTGGACGTTTAATCTTGTGCGGAATAGGCTGACAAGTCCGCTTAAGATGAGCCACCACAGGGTTGAGCCGAGGAAGACGCCTAGAACCAGTATTGTTGCAGAGGCGTAGTTGCCTGGGGTGTTTCCAATTCCGAGTCCGGTGAATATGGCTGCGAAGGCGAGGATTGTCATTGGGTTTGTGATTGTTAGGAAGAATGTTGAAGCATAGGCGTTAATGAGTCCATTTGTCTTGGGTGTGACTGTTTGTTCGGCGGGTTTGGTGAGAAAGGTTTTGATACCCAAAAGGCAAAGGAAGACTCCGCCGACGAGGCGTAGCCATGTTTGTTGGCTGATTAGGAATTCTGAGACAAAGGTTAGGCCGAATGCGGCGATGCAGCCGTAGATCATGTCGGCAGTGGCGGCTCCGAGGCCGGAGATTAAGCCGTGGGTTCTTCCTTCGGCTAGTGTGCGTCGTATGCATAGTATGCCAATTGGTCCGACTGGCGCGGCGATTGAGAAACCGATGATGAGTCCTCTGACCCAAAAGTTGAGGTCCATGTATATTCTCCTCTCAGCCTCGGTAGCGGACAGTTTCATGTTAATTTAGTATAATAATGATTCGATTTCTGCGGGGAAGTGTTCACTATAGTACCGTATCCCAAAAATGTTCAGAACCCCGCTTTTGAATGGTTTCGGTGCTGATTTGACAGGTCGATCGGAAATTTCTTTGACAGGTCAATTATGTTGGCTCTGCGATCTTCTTTGGCTTCTGGTGCGTGGTTTCTGTTGGAAAGAGTGTAGCTCGGGCTATGTGATGTAGCTTTCATTGAGATGTCCAAAA
>Ga0315280_10002420_pt1 | contig 30227 bp, 23 predicted proteins | sample YL17G06_40_MG_FD_203697 | JGI IMG/M metagenome (GOLD analysis project Ga0315280, IMG submission 203697) | Sediment microbial communities from Yellowstone Lake, YNP, Wyoming, USA - YL17G06_40 | ecosystem: Environmental > Aquatic > Freshwater > Lake > Sediment | place: USA: Wyoming | collected... | reverse complement strand
GCGGCCTTCTGGTGGCTAGGTGGCTCCGCCACCGCCACGGCGGCGCTTCGCGCTTAGCCGCCTAGCCCGCATTATTCATGTCATTCCGAACGGAGCAAGGCGGAGTGAGGAATCCCCTACCAGGAAGCGCCAACGATAGGGGATTCCTCGCTGCGCTCGGAATGACAGTGTGCACCCGCCACACGCTGGTGGTGAATAATCCAGGCCTAGCCATTGAGGTGAGGGTGAAATGTAACAACAGACCTGCAAGAAAGCACTAGCCCCGCCGAATTCGGCGCGTGGCTAGGCCCGAAGGGCCGCCATGGCGGCTTCGCCTAGCCACGTGTGAACGCGCATCCTACAATCGCGGATTCATATCCGCGCCGCGTCGGCGGGCACGGGACAGGCTGTTGAGTAATCCGGGGCTGACGGGTCGGGGTGGAGTGACTATTCAAGCTCGCATATCTGGTTTACGCCGGACGAGGGGACTTGACGCTCGCTATTGCTGGCGGCGCAGTGCGCCGCTCCGGAACGCGGCTAAGCCGCGTCAGCGGTTTGAGACGTCAATTGGCTCGCGCAAGCGCGAGCTCCGGCATGCGGCGCCCGGCGCCGCATGCTATTACGCGAGCGTCAATAGGTCGCCTCAGCGACCGCCATGGCGGTGGTTCATCTCTTCTTCGAGGGGCGCTGTTATGGTCCATGCCAAGCGCATGCTGGCGGAGTTGATGGAGCTGACGCGCATCCCCAGCCCGTCGCGTCACGAGGCGGTGCTAGCCGAGGTCGTCGTCGACAAGCTGCGCGCTCTGGGCCTCAAGCCCCGCCGCGACTCCTGCCATCGCGCCTTCGGCGGCGAGGCGGGCAACATCATCGCGCAGTTGCCGGGCACGCGCCGGGGCCGCCCCACGCTCCTTCTGAACGCCCATCTCGACACGGTCGCCCAGGCGACGCCGGTCAAGCCGCGCATCACCGGCAAGCATGTCACTAGCAGCGGCAGCGCCCCCTTCGGCGCCGACGATAAGGTTGGCGTCGTCGCCATCCTCGAGGCGCTGCGCTGCGTCATCGAGGATCGCATAGACCATCCGCCGCTCGCCATCCTCTTCACCGTGGGCGAAGAATCGGGGCTTCTCGGCGCCAAGGGTTTGGATTACCGGCGACTGCGGGCGCGCATCGGCTTCACCTTCGATTCCGGCGGACGCATCGGTCGCATTGTCAATCGAGCCCCGAGCCAGGACAGCTTCACCGCGGTTATCACCGGCCGCGCCGCCCACGCCGGCGTCTCGCCGGAGAAGGGTGTCAACGCCATCGCCATTGCCGCGCGCGCCATCGCCGGCATGCGCATGGGGCGCATCGATACCGAGACGACGGCCAACATCGGCGTCATCGAGGGCGGCGTCGCGACCAACATCGTGCCCGATCGCGTGCGCCTTATGGGCGAGGCGCGCAGCCACAATGAAGCCAAGCGCGAGCGCCAGTTGCAGCACATGCTGAAGCGCCTGCACGACGCGGCTGCCGCCGCCGGCGGCGGGGTCGAGATCGAGGTCGCGCCGCAGTACCGGGCGTTTCATCTCAGTGCCGCGAGCCCGGTGATCCAGGTCGCCGCGGCGGCGGTGCGCAGCATCGGGCGGCGGATGAAGCTCGAGACCACGGGCGGCGGCAGCGATGCCAACATCTTCAACCAGCACGGCATTTCCACCGCCATCATCGGCTGCGGCTACGATAATCCGCACAGCCCGCGCGAGCGCATGGAGATCGCCGAACTCGAGCCGCTGGGCCGGCTGGCGGGGGCGCTCATTCAAGCCGCAGCGGCTGCGCTGTAGACGCCAGTTCGCGCGCACCAACCTGGACTCGACGTGGAAACGTGTTTGCACGGTGCAACCAATGACCTACTCTTATTGACGCTCGCGTAATAGCATGCGGCGCCGGGCGCCGCATTCCGGAGCTCGCGCTTGCGCGAGCCAATTGACGTCTCAAACCCCTGACGCGGCTTAGCCGCGTTCCGGAGCGGCGCACTGCGCCGCCAGCAATAGCGAGCGTCAAGTCCCCTCGTCCGGCGTAAACCAGATATGCGAGCTTGAATAAGGTTTCTCTCTGCGGTCTCTGCGCGCTCTGCGGTTATTGTTTTGCGGTGATCGGCGTTGCGCCTCCAATTCGATCCCGAGGTGGATTACTACGAAGTGCTCCAGGTGCACCCCAAGGCGCACCCGGAGATCATCAAGCGCGCCTACCGCACCCTCGTCTCGGAGCTGCACGCCCATCCCGACCTCGGCGGCAGCCATCAGCAGATGGTGCTCATCAACCGCGCCTACGAGGTGCTGAGCAACCCCGAGCTGCGTCAGGACTATGACCGGTGGCGCCAGTCCCAGGCCGCGTCACAGCCGCGCGCCGTCGCTAGACCCGCGCCGCCGACCTCGCCGCGAGCCGACGCTGCCCCGGCCGTCCACGCCATCACCGCGGTCTGCCTCAAGTGCGGACGACGCAATCGCGTGCCCCAGGACATAGACCTCGCGCGCGCTCGCTGCGGAAGCTGCGGCGAGCGGCTCATTCCCGCCGCGGCTGCCCGCGAGGAGCGCGCCGCGCGTGCCTCGGGCGCCGCCAAGCATCGCTTGTCGCAGGAGCTCTACAACGAGCTGGTGCGCGAGGGGCAGCTTCGCGTGCGCCTCGACCGCGTCGCCCGCGGCAGCCGCACCGTCTGCCGCAAGTGTCAACATCCCTGGTGGGCGCCAACTACCGGCCGCACGCCGCGTCGCTGCCCCGCCTGCGGCTCCGAAGATTGGCTGACCTTCCGCTTGTTCAAGTGCGCGCGCTGCGGCCACGAATTCGAAACCAACAGCCTGCGCGGGTGGCCTTATCTGCTCTACTCCGCCTGCCCCGCATGCGGCGCCCGCAATTGGAACCGCGCTGCCGAGCGCAGCCCCCTGCGTTGGATCATGCGGCGGCTATCAGCACGCCGCGGCGCCGACAGTTATTGACGCTCGCGTAATATTACTCCGTTAGCTCATGTCGTTGGCAGCAAGACGACTGGATTCTTGCCGACAAGTAGCAAACATCGGATTGCACCTCAAACTGCTCCTGAGCACTGCCGGGGACCAGCCCGCAAACCTGGGTTTTCTAGAATAGCGCTCTCTGCGAGGTGTGCGGGCCTCCCCAGATCAACATAACGGAGTAATAGTGATAGGTTATACGTCAAACCGCTACTTGCGAGCGTCAAGTCCCATCGCTAGCCTCGAACGTAATATGCGAGCTTCAGTAGAACCGGATTGCGCGTAGAGCAAACGAAAAGTCATTCCGAGTGAAGCGAGGAATCCCCTATCGTCCTGGAGCACGGGCACTCCTGCCCGTGTGGCCCAAGCCCCTAGGCCCTTCGGGCCGGGGTGGCGGCCCCGTGGGGGCCTAGCCACAAGAGTGCCTGGGCTCCATGCCCCGGTGAAGGCGCCGGTTCAACCCGCCCCCGCGCCCTTCGCGCGCCCCTCCCACCACTGGTAGAACTGCTCCGAGTCCGCCTCCTCGGAGGCGAGCTTCATGCGCGCGTATGGGCGCCCCTGGACATACGCCAGGTGCGATTCGAACGCTGTCTGGTCGCTGCTGCGGTCGATCTCGATCATGTGGCGCAGCGACGAGTCCGGCACCTCGAACGCCGAATCCGGCGGCACCGCGCACAGGTACGTCGCGAGCTCCAATTGCTCCTCGCTCACCGCGAGCTCCGGCCAGCTTCGCGCGATCGTCTCCGCCATCTCATCGTCCCGATCCGCGCAGCGCGTCGCGTATTTCTCCAGCGTATCCACCGCGTCGGCCAAGAATGCCCCGATCACGCCGCTGGGGCCGAACAGCTTGCCCGCCGTCAGCAGCGCGGCATCGTCCGACGTGCCGCCCCCGGTGCGATGCCGGATATAGAGGTACCGCACGCTTTCGGGCGCGAACTGCTCGCGATCGCCCTCATCGGCGATGATCAGCCCCTGCGCGCGATAGCCGTCGAGCTGGCTCTCGTGCTCGCCTTTCGCCAGCGCACGCGCATCGAGGCCCATCGCCTCCATCCGCTCGACGTCAACCAGGTAACTCCGGCCGCCGCCGATCGCGATCCCGTACTTGGCCTCCACTCGCCGCCGCACCTCGACGTCATCGCGCCGCCCGCCGACATAGAACCCTCGCAGCACCGCCGCCGGCTCGACCTCGATCTGCCGAAAAAGCCCGATATCGAGCAGGCACTGACCGTCGCCGGTCGTCAGCAGATTGCCCGCCTTGCCCGCGATCGCTCGGCGCACCCAGTCCGCGATGTCGTCGATCAGAAGCTGGCGATCGTGCGCGACAAGCTTGCGGTCGCGCCCCAGCGACAGGATGATATCGTCCATGGTGGTGTTGACGAACTGGTGATGGTGGAACGCGGCGTGGCCTTCGTGTGCGTGGCCCTCGATCGACTGCATGAGGATCGCTTCCTCCACCAGGCGCGTCGTGCGCAGGCGCGTGCCGGCGACCAGCCACTCGAAATCCTGGCGCACAATTTCATCCGGCGCGACGCCGGCGGGATGCGGGCGAGCGTGGCGATGGTGATGCGAGCGCATTGCTTTCAAACCTCTCGTCGGCAGTCGTCTTGGCATGCGGCTGCCGTACACACCAACGGGCCTACATCTGCCCCATGAGCTTGTGCATCTGTGGGATGACGCGCACCTGCCGCAGCCAGCGCTTGGCATGGGCTTGCAGCGCCAACATGCGCCCCGGCGACGGCGGCGCAGGGCCGCCATTCACCTGCGTCACGGGCTGGAGCACGAGCGCGACCTCCGCCCTCACGCCCGCAATCAGCCGACACAGGCGCTCGATCTCTTGCTCGGTCGTGGTGTCCGCAAACACCGCCTTGACGAACAGTGCGCTGCGCTCCACCAGTGCCCTCGCCGCTGCCAGGAAAGCTGCGTGCGCTTGCCAGCACTCGACCCCGGCGGCGCTGGGCAGCTTCACATCCATCGCGACCGCATCAACGACATCCTGCACCTGCGCGAGCGGCGCGGCGAGCGTGCCGTTCGTCTCCAGGTAAGCCCTGAGGCCGGCTGAGCGCACGCGCCACGCCACCTCGCGCACAAACTCCGGTTGCAGCAGCGGCTCGCCGCCGGTGAAGCTAGCCCAACCGTGCAGCCCTCGCGGCGCATCGAGGCGCAGCGTAAGCTCCGCCGTGTGCACGGCTTCAAGCGGGTTGGCATGCTCCGCGAAATCGCGCCTGCCGGCAGTCCTCTCGGCGCGGGCCGCCCGCGAAGCGGGCCCGAGCGCGCGCTCGCGCGCCCAAGCGGTGTCACAGTATGCGCAGCGCAGGTTGCAGCCAAGCAGGCGGATGAAAACCTGGCGCTCGCCTACCAATAAGCCTTCGCCCTGGATACCGGAGAAGATCTCGCCGACACAGCCGGTGGTCATCGCGCCCGAGTGAGGAAGATAGCAGTCAGCAGTGAGCAGCGACTTGGTTGCGGTTCCCTGCTGCTATCTCCTCTCTGCTCCCTGCTCTCTGCTCCCTGCTCTCCGTGGCCATCCGACCCGCTCCATCGCCAACGCCTGAGCCGCCGCGGTCGCCTGCGGGCCGTAGAGGTTGGGCGATGATTCCATCATCCGCATCATGATCCGCCGCACCGTCGGCGAGAACCGCCCCAGCCGCACCCAGTCGAGCGACTGAACTGCCTCGCCCTTGGGGCTATTGATGCGTGCGCCCACGCGCGGCTGCTCCTCGCTGCTGTTCCACATCGCCTCGGTCACCGTGCGCGCGAAGCGCTGCATGTCAGCGCGGTCGAAGACAATCCCCGCGTCATACGCGTCAATCGCGAAACCGATGTCGATCGTACCGTGGCTGCTGTCCTCGACCGCCGCCATGCGCCGCATCTCGTCATCGCGCGGCCCGGTGTAGTCCCAGTAGTTCCACTCGTAATGCCCGCCCACCAGGCGCAGGCTGCGCTTGAAGAATCGCGCCATCTTCGCGATGTGCTCGCGGTAGGCCGGCTTGCGCGTCAAACGATAAAGCGCAATGTACGTCCGCCCCAGGGCCAGGTATTGATTGTGCGGCAGCGACGCCCCCGGCTCGCGATGCGCGGGGTCGTCCTGCGCCACGTACACGCCCGCGCCGCCGTCGAGGTCCCTCCAGTACGGCTCCCACTTGGGCAGCAACTGCGTCTCGATGACCTGCAGGTAGCGCCGCGCGGCCGCGCCATATCTCCGCTCAAGCGACCCGCCATCGAGCACCGCGGCGCAAAATTGCGCGATCGGCGTCAATATCATCCCATCGTGCACCACGTACTCGAAAGCCTTTGGCGCCTGGGTCTTGATGATGAAGCGGTCGCCAGGCTGGGGCTTGCCTTCGATGATGAGGCTAACGCCGGACATCTGCGTCAGGCGGCCGTCGGGCGCAAGCTCAACCGAGGCGACGCGCTGACTTGTCGTGGTGTCGGTGATCTCGACGGTGCCCGAGTCGCCGATGCGGAGCTCATAGGCGTGGCCGGTGACCCTGTGCGCCGTCTCGATGTCGTAGATGCGCGCGGGATCGCCCCTGACGATGGCTGGTGAAGCATTGCCCGGCGCGCGGCTGACATCAACTAACGCCACCGAGTAGCGCGTGGTGCGCCAGCCGGGAAACCCGTCGTCGCCCGGCGACAGGTTGGCGAAGATGACATCCGCGCGGCGGACGATCCGGTCGAGCCAGGCGCTGTCGCCCGTCGCCTCGAACATCCAGTAATACGCCGACAGCACATAGCTCTCGCCCCAGGCGAGGTCGCCGGAATCCGCCGACTTGTAGCCCTCGCTGCGGTCGAAGGCCGTGACCGCAGCTTTGACCCTCTCGGCGAATGCGCCAGACAATGGCGCTCGGGCTGGCTGCGCGGCCACGCCGGCCGTCACACACAGCGCCGTTAACGCAATGACGATGACCACTCGCGCTGCCGACATCTCACTCCGACTCCAGCGGCAGCGTCACCGGCGCCCCGGTGCGCGCGGACTTATAGACGCCAAGGATGATCTCCACCGCCCGGCGCGCCTCCTCGCCGCTGACCATCGGCTTGCGGTCCTGCCGTATCGCCTCCGCCAGGTCCCAGATTTGGCGCTGATGGCCCTGCACGCCGATCGCCCGCGGGTCCGAGGCTGCCCCATCGCGCTCTATGGTCAGCGACGATCGCACCTGCTCCAGCGTCTCGCCCGGCACCTCCCACTTCACCAGGTCGTCGCCGTCAACGCAGATCGTTCCCTGGTCGCCGTGGAACTCCAAGCGATGATCCATGCCCACCACCGAGGTCGTGCCCTCCAGCACGCCGAAGGCGCCATTGGCGAAAGTCAGCGCCGCCACCGCGGTATCCTCGACCTCGATCTTGCGCGCCAGGTGGCCGGCGTGCGCGTAGATGCTCTTCACCGGCCCCATGACCCACTGCAGCACGTCAACGCAGTGCACCCCCTGGTTCATCAGCGCCCCGCCGCCGTCCCACTGCCAGGTGCCGCGCCACCCCGCGCTGTCGTAGTACTCCTGGCTGCGGTAATACTTCAGATACGCGTCGCCCAGCACCAGCTTGCCCAGCTTGCCGGCCTGCACCGTGTCGTGAACCCGCTGCCACACCGGCTGCGTCCGACGCTGGAAAATGACGCCCAGCTTCACCCCCGCCTGCGCGCATTCGGCGATCATCGCCTCCATCTTGGCGAGATGGATGTCCATCGGCTTCTCGCACATCACGTGCTTGCCCGCGCGCGCCGCCTCGATGGTCATATCGCCGTGCATGCCGCTGGGGGTGCAGATCGACACCGCGTCGATGTCCTCGCGCGCCAGCAGGTCGTGATAATCCGTGTGATAATCCACGCCGTGCTTGGCGGCCGCGTCTTTCGCCCGCTCCTCGATGACGTCGCACACCGCCACCAGCTTCGTCGCCGGCACCGCCTCGATGGCCTCGATGTGGAATGGCCCGATCACCCCGCAGCCGATGACGCCGAAGTTGATGATGTCGCGCACGATAACCTCCGTTTCCAGGACAATGGCGCGCTCGCCCTCAGCAAATACTACGCGGTGAACGCCGCATCCCCCTCTCCCGCGGCGATCACAGTGCCAGCAGGCGCATGGCGTTGCCGCCCAGGATCCGGTCGCGCTCCGCCGCGGCAAGCTCGCTGGAGTGAATCTTCGCCACCGCCGGCAGCGGGTATTGCAGCGGCGCGCCCGTGCCCATCAGCAGTCGCCCGGCGCCGAACCGCCGCGCCAGCAGGTCAACGCAGCCAACCGGGCCCTGCACGCCTGATAGGTCAAGCCACACGCCCGTGGGATCAGACGACGAAGGATTCCCGGCCAGCAGCGCCTCCGCTTCGCCGTAGCGCGCCATGCACGCCACGATGCGCGCGCCCGGCGCCGCCTGCGCGAGGGCCGCGACCTCGTTAGCCGGCGCCGCCGGCGCCATCATCCGCGGGTGGTGGTGCCGCTCGTCCTGCATTCGCAGCGAGATGAACACCGCCAGGCCGGCCTCGGTTGCGCGCGTAACCGCGGCGCGCGCCGCATCGTCACCAAGGCCATACGCGTGGTAGTTGGGGAATAGCCGCACACCCACCGCTCGCGCGGCGACCGCCGCCTCGAGGTCGTCTTCCCACCCGGGGTAACCAGGGTTGAGCGCTAGCGCGGGCAGGAAGAAATCGCGTGACCGCCCCAGCGCGCGCAGCATCTCGGTGTTGGCCGATTGGCACTCCTGACGAAAGATCGCCGCCAGCGGCGAGACCGCCGCGCGCGTTATGCCGACCGCCCCCAGCGCGCGCCGCAGCGCCCCCGGCGTCCGGCGCCGCAGCGCGCGAAAAGGCCAATCGCCGAGATATGCGTTGGCATCAATGACGGGTGTCATGGCTTGCCCCGCGCGGCACGAAGCCCGCGCGTTGCCCTCGCACGTGGTAGCCGCGTCCCCGCGGCGACTGACCTTCCCCAGGGCTATCGCTGATCCGAGCCCATTGCGCTCACCATGCGCGCAAAGTTACCCCCCAGCACCAGCCGCCGCGCCCGCGCCGGTATGCGCGCCCCCGTCACCTTGGCGAGATTGACCGCTAGGTCGGCGCCGTGCGCGTCGGAGCCGAACAGCACCCGCCGCGCGCCAAGCTCCTTCACCGCCGCCTCGATCATGCCATCCTCGACAATGCTGCCCGAGGTATCAACGCTGACGTTGCGCTGATGCCGCACCGCGCGAATCCCGCGCACCCAATCCCCGCCGATATGCGCCATGATGAACTGCACCCCGGGGAAATCGGCCGCCGCCTGCGCGATCTCGTGGGGATACGATTCGTGCGGCAGGTTGCCCGTGATCTTGTGCCATGCATGATGCAGCACCGGCACGCGCAGCTCGCCCGCCTTCGCCAGCAGCGGCCGCACCCGCGCATCCGTCACCCGGCACGCCACCCACAGCTTCAGTCCGACGAACCCCCATTCCGTGACGCACCGCTCGAACTCCTCCACCGCCTGCGGGTAACACGGGTTCACATACGCCAGGCCCAGCACCACGCCCGGGTACTCCTGCATCAAGCGATGCACCGCGCGATTGGCCTGCCGGCATTCCTCGTGCGTCGGCTCGTAAGCCCACGAGCCAAGCGACGACACTACCAGCCGGTCGACCCCCAACCGCTCGGCATCGCGCATCAACCGCGCGTCGAGTCCCCCGCCTTGCGTATGAACGTGGCAATCAATAATCAGCCGAGCCCTCCTGCCGCTGCGCGCGGTAGATGCGATAGCCCGACTTGCGCTCGACCTCGACCGCATTGCCGAACGCGCCCTGCGCGTGGCGTGCGAAGCTGAGAGCACCGCGAGATTTGCGGCCGACGAAGAGGAGCCTGCCCCCGGGCCGCAGCGCGCGATGCGCCCCCTCGATGAACGCGAACACCGCCGCGTTGCCGGCGTGCACCGGCGGGTTAGTCAGCACGAGGTCGAAGGCGCCGTCAACCACAGCGTCGGCGCCGTCGCCCAAGACGACATACGCGTTGCTGATGCCGTTGAGAGCGAGATTATCGTGCGCCAGTTGCGCCGCACGCGCGTTGCGATCGATAAGCACCGCCATGCCCTGCGGCGCGAGCGCCGCCGCGACGATCCCCAGCACGCCATAGCCGCAGCCCAGGTCGAGGACGCGCCCGCTCGGGCCCACCTCCATGACCTCGGCGAGCAAGCGCGTTCCGGCATCAATGCGGGTCGCCGAGAAGACGCCGCGGTCGCTGTAGAACCGGAATTCGCGGCCGCGGATCTCGGCGCGCAGCTCGATCGTGCGATGCGGCGCAGCCGGCTTGCGGGCGAAGTAATGCTCGGTCATGGGGGCGGTTCAGAAGGGATGATTCGGAGGCAGCGCCGACATTCCTGTCGCCAGCCCAGCGGGAATGGGCGGGCGGCGACTGCACGTCGACGTCACGCGGGCGAATCGGTCTGACGCCGTTACGCCGCGACAGCGCCGAGCCGGCTATGACTCCTCGACGTAAACGGCGCGCATGATCTCCTCGACGGTGGTTACGCCTTCGCGCGCCTTTTCGATGCCGTCGTCGCGCAGGCCGCGGCAGCCCAGGTCGCGGGCCAGCGACCGCAGCTCGCCGGCGGAAGCCTTGCGCACGATGGCTTGCCGCAGCGTGTCTTCGATGGTCACGAACTCGAACACCGCGATCATGCCGTGGTAGCCGGTGCCGCGGCACTCGCTGCAGCCGCGGCCGTGGTAGAACACCGGGTTGGGGTCGGTGATGCCGAGGCGGCCGAGGATGGCCGGCGACGGCTGGTATTGCTCCCGGCACTTGGAGCAGATGCGCCGCACCAGGCGCTGCGCGATGATCGAGCACAGCGATGACGCGACCAGGAACGGCTCCGCCCCCATGTCGATCAGCCGCACCGCCGCGCCCGCGGCGTCGTTGCAGTGCAAGGTGCTGAACAGCAGGTGGCCGGTGAGCGCCGCCTGGATGGCCATCTGCATCGTCTCGGGGTCGCGGATCTCGCCCACCATGATCACATCCGGGTCCTGGCGCAGAATGTGGCGCAGGCCGGCGGCGAAGGTCAGGCCGATCTTGGGGTGCACCTGGATCTGCGTGATGCGCGGCAGTTGATACTCGACCGGCTCCTCGATGGTGATGCAGTTCTTGCTGATGCGATCGATCTTCATCAGCGAAGCGTAAAGCGTCGTCGTCTTGCCGCTGCCCGTCGGCCCCGTCGCCAGCACCATCCCGTAGGGCCGCCGCACCACGTCCTCCATCGTCTCGAGGTGATCCATGCCGAGGCCGAGGTCGCGCAGCCGCCGCATCGACGCATACTTCGGCAGCAGCCGCAGCACCATCGTCTCGCCGAACACGCACGGCACGGTCGAGACCCGCACATCGTATGCCTGGCCGTTGAAGCGCCCCTCGAACCGCCCGTCCTGCGGCAGACGCTTCTCCGCGATGTCGAGCCGCGCCAGGATCTTCAGCCGCGACACGACCGACGCGTGATAGTCAATCGGCAGTTGGTTGGCATCGTACATCACGCTGTCAACCCGGAAACGCACCAAGAGCTTCTTCGGATGCGGCTCGATGTGGATGTCGCTCGCGCGCTGCCGCGCCGCTTCGTCCAGCAGCTGGTTGACCGCGCTCACCGCCGGCGCCTGCTCCACCAGCTGCGTAAAGGCGTCCGGCGCCGGCGCGACGCCGGTCGTCGCCGGCAGCGCCGCCTCCATGTCCTCCATCTCGTCGCCGTAGTAGCGCAGAATGCCCCGCTTGATGACGTCCAGCGCCGCTCTTGCCGGCTTGACCCTCATGCCGGCGACGCGCGCAATCTCGTCGATCACCGGCAGGTTCGCCGGGTCCGGCATCGCCACCACGAGCGTCCCGTTCTCCTCCCGCACCGGAAACACGCCCAGCCGCTCGCACAACTGGCGCGGCAGCAGCGACAGCGCTTCGCCGTCTCCATACAGGTCGTGCTCTGTGAAGATCTCTTCCATCCCTTCCCTCGCGCGCCCCACAGGGCGCAAAGCCCGCGGCCTCGCGGCCCGGGCTGGACTGCCTGCGATTATACCACAAACGCCGGCGCCTTGTGCTCCCCGCGCCGCCCACGCCTAAGACGCGGCCATGCGTGGATTGGTTCCCTTGAGCGCCCAAATCACGTCGCCCGCCTTGCTCTCGTTGGCGCCGGCGCCGCCGCCTACTTGACCCCGGCCCCGCCGAATGCTAAAGTCGCGGTAAGGAGGCGCAGTTGTCAGGCCAACAACCGAGCTCCGAAGGCAAGTCCGCGCGCGAGCGCCGCAAGCAGGCTGTGGCGCAGGTCAAGCAAGCCCTGCTCGCCCTGCCCAACCTGGCGAAGCTGCTCGCGCGGCTGGCAGTGCACCCGAACGTGCCCGCGCGCGAGAAGGTCATCCTGGCCGCCACCATCGCCTATCTGGCGATGCCGCTTGACCTCATCCCCGATGCCATCCCCATCCTGGGCGAGGTGGACGACCTCTTCCTGGTGGCCCTGGTGCTCCAGCGCCTGATAAACGCTGCCGGCGAGCAGGTTGTGCTCGAGAACTGGGACGGCGACCCGGCAGTGCTCGATCTCATCCGCAAGACCTTCGATGCGACCACCGTCCTGCTGCCCAAGCGCGTCCGCGACATCCTGGTGGGCAAGGTGAAGGCACAGTAGCCGACGACGTCATTCGGAGCGGCTAGGCGGCCCCGCCGCCGCCGTGTCCCTAGTGCTGCTTTGCAGGATCGTTGTTGCTTGGGCGGTGACCCTCACCCGGCCTCTCCCTTGAAGGGAGAGGGGTTCGGCCACGTGCCTCCTCTCCCTGCCAGGGAGAGGATTGAGGTGAGGGTGAGACTCAACGACAGACATGTAGGAAAGCACTAGGCCCGAAGGGCCGGGATGACGGTCCCTCGGGACCTAGCCAGCGGTCGCCAGAGCGACCTAGCGACGCAGCGAAGAATCTTGGTAAGGGGTGGGCGACAATGCGGGCAAGACCCTTCGCTGCCCGCATTTCCTGAGCCAAGCCTCAGATAGATAGAACGCATGACCCAGCTCCGCCTCGCAATCAACGCCGGTTTTGCCGTCAACCGCTTCCCCGAGCCGGAGGTCTGGCTGCGCATCGTCGGGCGCGACCTCGGCGTCCGCTACGTCCAGTTCGTCGCCGACCTGCTCAACCCGTTCCTGCCGCACGATGTCATCGAGCAGCAGATCGCCCTCTTGCGCGAGCACGCCGAGCGCAATAACGTCGCCATCGAGACCGCCTTCACCAGCGCCTTCACGCGCGTCAACCACGTGCTGCACCCCGACCCTGGAGTGCGCGAAGCGTGGGTGCGATGGTTCGAGGATTTCCTGGTCATCGCCAAACGGCTCGGCGCGCGCGGCGTGGGCAGCCACTTCGGCATCCTGTCGGTGCGCGATTTTGAGGACGACGCGCGCCGCCGCGAGCGCGTGGCCCAGGGCGTCGCGGCCTGGCAGCGCCTGAGCCGGCGCGCGGTCGAGCTTGGCCTGGACTTCCTGATGTTCGAGCCCATGAGCGTCCCGCGCGAGATGGCGTCGAACATTCCCGACACCCGCCGCCTGCTGGAGCAGGTCAGCGAAAGCGCAGCCCTGCCGATCCTGCTCTGCCTCGACGTCGATCACGGCGATATCTCCGATCCCGCGGCGAGCGACCCTTACGCCTGGCTGCGCGAGTTCGGGGCGCGGTCGCCGGTGGTGCACATCAAGCAGAGCAAGGCCGACAAGTCGGGCCATTGGCCCTTCACCGACGATCACAACAAGGAAGGCGTTATCACCGCCCCGAAGGTGATGGCAGCGCTGGTGCAAGGCGGGGCGCGCAGCGTGACCCTGGCGCTGGAGCTCTCGCACCGCGAGCGCCATCCGCAGGAGTACCGCGTCCTCGACGACTTCCGCGAATCCGTCGCCTACTGGCGGCGGTATGTAGCGGAATGAATAACCCGCGGATGGCCCAGACTAGCCCGCATTATGCATAATTATGCATACCGGTAGCGCAGGCGTCTCGCCTGCGTCCGTGCGCACAGTGGTATGAATAGAACGGGCTAGTCCGATTCGCTCCGGAGCTCCTGGCTGGGATGGCAGCACGACGTGGATGATGCTCGCCGCGGTCTTGCATGGCGTTGATGATTTGCGCATCGAGCAAGTGGCGACGCCCGAGCCTGGCCCGGGCGAGGCGTTGGTGCGCGTGCGCGCCTGCGGCGTCTGCGCTTCAGACGTGGCGCGCGTGTTCGCCAACGCCGCCTATCGCTTCCCGCTGATTCTGGGCCACGAATTCGCGGGCGAGGTGGCGCGGCTGGGGCCGGGCGCCCACGGCCTGGAGCCGGGCATGCGCTGCGCCGTCTATCCGTTGATCGCATGCAGCCAGTGTGAGCCCTGTCGGGCCGGGCTGCCCAACCTGTGCGATGCCTATGACTATCTCGGCTCGCGGCGCGATGGCGCGTTCGCCGAGTTCGTCGCCGCGCCGGCGGAAGACTGCGTTCCGCTGCCGGAGAGCGTGAGCTTCGCCGCCGCGGCGCTGACCGAGCCGTGCGCGGTTGCGCTGCATGCGGTGCGGCGCGCGGAGGTGCGTCTCGGCGACTGGGTCGCGGTCTTCGGCGCTGGCCCCATCGGAATCGTCATCGGGCTGCTCTGCCGATTGGCGGGCGCGCGAGTGGCAATGATCGACATTGATGAGCGCAAGCTCGCCGCCGCGCGCGAATTCGGCCTGGAGCCGGCGCTCGACGCTCGCGGCAACGCCGCAGTGCAGCAGGTGAGAGACCTGACCGCGGGCGCGGGCGTCAGCGTCGCGTTTGAAGCGGCCGGCGCGCCGAGCGCCTTCCGCGGCGCCGTGGCCGCGGCGGCCAAGCGCGGCACGGTTGCGCTGGTGGGAAACATGGAAGGCGAAGTCGCGTTATCGCAGGACGATTACTCCAGCGTCCTGCGGCGCGAGCTGCGTCTCATCGGCAACTGGAACTCCATCCCGCGCGGCCTGGCGCAGGATGATTGGGCGGCGACACTGGACCTGATGGCGAGCGGCCTCCTGCCCGCAGAGCGCCTGGTCTCGCACCGCTTCCCGCTGGCCCAGGCGAGGGACGCGCTGGAACTGATGCGCTCGCCCGAGTTCCACCACCGGGTGATATTGGAGATGGACTGAAGTCGCGTGTGAGGAGCCTGTAGGGCGCGCCTTGCTGAGGCTGTTGCACAATCCGAAGTGACGGGTCGGGGTGGAACCCGACCCCTACGGTCCATGCTCACTGGCGTAGGGGTCGGCCTCCTGGCCGACCCGCGACGGGCTTCTCACACAGGCTCTGGGGTCGCAAACATGCGCGCAGCGGTGCTCGAAGACCTGAATAGACTCGTGGTCAAGGACGTTCCCGACCCCCAGGTCGGGCCCGGTGAAATCCTCGTGCGCGTGCGCGCCTGCGCGGTGTGCGGCTCCGATGTGCGCATCTACCATCACGGCAACCCGCGCGTCAAGCCGCCGCAGATTCTGGGCCACGAGATCGCGGGCGACGTCGTCGCCGTCGGCGCCGGGGTGGACAAGTTCGACGTCGGCGATCGCATCGCCACCGCCGCCGATGTCCCCTGCGGCGTCTGCGAATACTGCCGCGACGGCATGGGCAACAACTGCGCCATCAACTACGCGCTCGGCTACCAGTTCCAGGGTGGGTTTGCCGAACTGCTGCCGCTCAATCAGATCACCGTCAATTACGGCCCGGTGCATCGCATCCCCGACGGCATGAGCTACGAGACGGCGACCCTCGCCGAGCCGCTCGCCTGCTGCCTCAACGGCCTGGAGCGCAGCCTCCTCGAGCCGGGCGAGAGCGTCCTCATCGTCGGCGCCGGGCCGGCGGGAATCCTGCTGGCGGAGGCGGCGACGGCGCTCGGCGCGGGCATGGTGATCCTCGCGCAGCGCTCGCCCAAGCGCCTGGAGCTGGCGAAGAGCTTCCACGCCGATGCCTTCATCGCCACCGATCGGCAGGACCTAATCCAAGCGGTCATGGCGCTGACAGCCGGCCGCGGCGTGGACATCGCCATCACCGCCTGCGCCTCGCCCGAGGCGCAAGAGCAGGCGCTGGCGGTAGTTCGCGCGCGCGGGCGGGTAAACTACTTTGGGGGCCTGCCGCGCGGCAGCCGCCCCGTCAGTCTCGACAGCAATGTGATACACTACAAGGAATGCTGTGTCCACGGCTCGCACGGCAGCGTGCCGCGGCAGCACAAGGTGGCGCTCGACCTGTTGGCGAAAGGTAGGGTCAGGGCCGATGGGCTGATTACCCATCGCTTTCCGCTCGAGCGCATCGAAGAAGCCTTCGCGGCGCAGGAGCAGCGCCTCGGCCTCAAAGTTCTGGTTGAACCGTGATAAGCTCGCCTGCCCAACCCCTCTCCCATTAAGGGAGAGGCGGGGTGAGGGTGGCGGCCTTCTCACCAAGCTGCGTTAATCTGTGGATTGACTCCCATTTGGAGCTGCTTAGCGTGAAACGAGGACTGCGCATCGGACTGTTCGTGATCGTTCCCCTGGCGCTGATCGCCGGCGGGGTTTACGGCGTGAAGCTCAGGCTGCGCAAGCCGCCGCCGAAGCCCGTGACAGCGACGGTCGAGCGTGGTCGCGTGTTGGTCAAGGTCTCCGAGACCGGTGCGGTGGAGCCGCTGACCAAGGTCGAGGTGAAATCAAAGGTCAGCGGGCGCATCAAGGACATGCGCGTCGAGGAAGGCGATCTCGTCACCCAGGGGCAGGTGATCGCCGTGCTGGAGGTGCCGGACCTGGAGGCGCAGCAGGCGCAGATGCGCGCGCAACTGCGGGCCGCAGACCGGCGCGTGGAGGAGGCGCAGGAAAGCTATGCCGTGCAAGTCGAGCGCGACAAGCGCGAGCTGGAGCGCTCGCGCGCGGCGGTGCAGGAGGCCCAGGCGCGGCTGGCCGACCTCAAGGCCGGATCGCGGGTGCAGGAGATCGCGCAAGCCCAGTCAGATGTTGACCAGGCGCAGGCGCGACTCACCGAGGCGGAGCAGCTCCTCAAGCGCAAGCAGGACCTGCTGGACCGCGGATTCATCGCCGCCCAGGATGTGGACAGCGCGCGCACCGAGCGTGACGCCGCGCAAGCGGTTTACGAGGGCTCCCGGCAGCGGCTGGCGCTGCTCAAGGAGGGCCCCCGCACCGACCAGGTGCAAGCCGCGCAGTGGCAGTTGCAGCAGGCGCAGGCGGCCGTAGCGCTGGCGGAGGCGGAGCGCAAGCGCGAGCGCGTGCAGTTGGCGACCATCGAAGAGACCAAGGCCAGCCGCGAGCAGATCGCCAAGGCGCTGGAGGAGGTCGACACCACGCTCGCCGATGCCGTGGTCACCGCGCCGCGCTCCGGGCAGGTCATCCAGGCCAACATCCGCGCCGGCGAGCTCATCACCTCCGGCGTGGCGACGTTCACCAGCGGCATGACCATCTGCACCATCGGCGACATGTCGAAGATGCTGGTGCGCGTCTATGTCAACGAAGTGGACATCGCGAAGATCCGGCTGGGCATGCCAGCGGAGATCGAGCTCGACTCCATCAGGGGACGCACCTTTCACGGCCGCGTCACCCGCGTCGCGCCCGCGGCCTTCGGCAGTGGCACTGCCGCCCCGCAGCCGCCGGGCCAGGCCCAGGTGGTGCGCTTCTCGGTCGAGGTCCAGTTTACCGACGCGACGGCCGAGGTACGCCCCGGCATGACGGCCTCCGTAACCATGATCTCGGCCGAGCGCAGGGATGCGCTCTATCTGCCCAATGACGCGATTCGCCGCCGCGACGGCAGGGCTTACGTGCTGCGCATGGCGAGCGATGTGCCGCGCGAGGTTGACGTCACCACCGGCCTGTCCAACGACGCCGACACCGAGATCATATCGGGCTTGCACCAAGGCGACCGCGCCCTTCTCGGCAAGCCCCCCGGCATGCCCGCGCGCAAGAAGATCGAGATCCACGCCGGTCCGAACGACCGGCACGGCGGCCGCCCGCGCTAAAGACGCTCGTCTATTAGAGAGTTTCGGGTATTGCAGTTACACCCGAAACTCTTCCGGAATGGGGTTCGTGGGCACGATTTCCTCGTCGCGGCGTTGCTGCGGTAATACACGAGCCCCATTAGGGTATGAGGAACAACCGACTGGCGCGCCGGGGCTGGGCCTGCGTCGTCGGATGTGGAACAGGCGCCCCGCCGCTTGCGGGCAAGCCGCGCCTGTTCAATCTGGCGCCGCCAAGCGGCGCCAGCACAGCCGGGGGCGGCTGTGCCACGTGGAGTTGGCGCTGCGCAGGCCGGTTACTGTGATGCACGAGACTCTGTAGGTCGGCCTGACCGGAAGGTGAAACGGACTCCCAGGGAGCGGAGAGAGGGGAAAGGTGACCGCAGGGACCGCAGCCGAGACGGCTGCGCTACCAATCACGCGGTAGGGCAGGCGTCTCGCCTGCCACGCGCGGCGGATGGCGCAGCGTCTGCGGGGCGCTACCAATCACGCGGTAGGGCAGGCGTCTCGCCTGCCACGCGCGGCGGATGGCGCAGCGTCTGCGGGGCGCTACCAATCACGCGGTAGGGCAGGCGTCTCGCCTGCCATGCCTTCGCCTCTTACCTTTCTCCTCTCGCCTGTTCCAGCCCGGGTTAACCCGGGCTAGGGGCGTACGGCCGTAACAATGGTCTGGCTCGAAAGCCTTAGAGTAGCCCTCTCCTGCTTGTGGGCGAATAAGCTGCGCTCCGCGCTGACCATGCTCGGCGTCATCTTTGGCGTCGGCTCGGTCATCGTCATGGTCTCCATCGTCGAGGGCGCCCGCGCCGAGGTCATGCGCCAGTTCGAGGCCCTGGGGTCGCGCCTCATCATCGTCTTCTTCAGCCCCGAGCGCGAAGAGCGCGAGCGCACCACCGTCAGCGGCCTCAAGCTCGAGGACGCCACCGCCATCCGCGAGCAGTGCAGTCTCGTCAAGGCGGTATCGCCCGAGACGCCGCCGCTTAACGTGGACGTGCATTACGGCGCGCGCAAGGTCCGCGCCAGCGTCGTCGGCGCGCAGCGCGAATGCCTGCTGGTGCGCAATCTCGCCGTCGCGCGCGGTCGCTTCATCACCCGCGACGACGAAGATAACTGGCGCAAGGTCTGCGTCCTCGGCTCGGCGCTCCCGCGCGAGCTGTTCGACGACCAAGATCCCATCGGCAAGGAGATCGAGGTCCAGAAGATCCACGTCACCGTCGTCGGCGTGCTGGCGCAGAAGGGGCGCGCCTTCGGCGAGGAGCTCGACGAGCGCATGTACGTGCCCGTCACCACGGTGCAGAAGCGCGTCATGGGCACCGTGCAACTGGGCGTCATCTTCGCCCTCGCCTACAAAGACGAGCAGAGCGAGGCCGCCGCCGACCAGATCTGGGAAGTGCTGATGAAGCGTTACCGCAACGAGCGCGTGTTCACCGTCGATACGCAGTCGCGCATCCTCGAAGCGGCCGATCAGGTGCTGATGATCTTCCGCATCGTCCTCGGCGGCATCGGCACGCTGTCGCTGCTCGTGGGCGGCATCGGCATCATGAACATCATGCTCGTCAGCGTCACCGAGCGCACGCGCGAGATCGGCCTGCGCAAAGCCCTGGGCGCCAAGCAGCGCCATATCCTCTGGCAGTTCCTCACCGAGTCGGCGACGCTCAGCGGCGTGGGCGGCCTCTTCGGCATCGGCCTCGGGTTCGCGCTGAGCTGGCTGGTCGGCCATTTTGCCAAGGACTACCTGCCGACCGCGGTGCCGCTGTGGTCGGCGGCGCTGGGGTTCTTCTTTGCCGCCGCGGTGGGGCTATTCTTCGGCATCTACCCCGCCTACCGCGCCTCGCGGCTGGAGCCCATCCAGGCCCTGCGCCACGAGTGACGGGCGGTCATTTCACCGCAGAGAACACCGAGCACGCGGGGATTGGGCGCACGGTCGCCTGACCGCGCGGGGACACATCAGGAGCAACGACTTCCCCCCGAGCGACGCTACCTGGCGTGACCCAGGCGCACTTGGTTCGGCGATAGCATGAACGCCAGCATGTCGTAGAAGCCCAGGGTCACGTACTTCACGTGGCCGTCCGCGAATGCCATAGGTGCGCTCAGGGGGATCGTCGGCGCCGCGCCTCCGAGTTCCGGCGGAAGCCCGTGGCCGGCGACGTAGTCCGCGTCATAGCCCTCGTGCGCGCCGAACGACCGGCACATGAGGAGCGGCTCCATCACCGGGTCGCGGAATATCGCCAGCGAATTGCCGCAGGCAAGATAGTCGCGCGGGTCGGCGCCGTCGCCGATGATCCCGATGCGCTTGGCCGCGTCCCAGAGTGAAAACCACTCGGCGCCGTAGTCGCTCGCGCGAACGCCAGCGCCCTGCGGGTAATGCATGCACATGTAGACGTAGGAGCCCGACTGCCACGTCTTGCGCACCGGCAGCCAGCCCGCGTTGGCGACGATTCGCAGCAGCGGGTCATGCCGGTCTTCGCGGTTCTCCTTGTCCAGGCCGATCAGGTAAGTCCGCAGCCCGAAGCTGGGATCTCGCCGCACGAGCGCTGGGCACTCGAATACCTCCGTAGATCTGACGTAGCCAGTCCACATCGGATGCGCCATGGTCATAGCCCCCACCACCTTGCGGCTGCCAGCGGCGGGCAGCAGCAAGTCACCCAGTTGCCACATCCAGCGCCCGTCCACGTATTCGTCGCCGTACTTTGCTCGGACATCGCGGCGCAGCGCCTCCATCTTCCAGTTCGTGTAGACGCCGCCGACTGCATGCGCCGTGCCGTCGCGGTCATCGGCGACACAGGCCGGCAGCATCTCGTCATACTCAGCGCAATACATGATGCACGCCAGCGCCAACTGCCTCAGGTTGGACAGACAGGTGGCTTTCTCGCGTCCTTGGGCGGCGCGCGCCAGGGCACGCGAAAAGGCGGGAAGCACCAGCGCCGCGGCGATCGCGGCGATGACAACGACCACCAGGAGACCCACGAGTGTCAACCCACGGTTGCATCGCATGGCAGTGGCCTCCTTGCCGACCTACTTCGGCGCTGTCGGTCTCGGTTTGCCGCCTGACGCGCCCGGCCCGCCTCGCACCCCCGGCATCTCCAGCTTCTTATAGCCCGCAGGGACCTGGAACAGGGCACTCGGCACTTTGCCTTCCTTCACATTCTTGAGCTCCATGACGCTGGACTTGCCGCCGACCCGCTGCTCCGTCTTGAGTGGAACCTTGAGCTTGGGCGATACCCACTGGTAGACGGTGCCCTGGCGCTTGTCCTTGAACACCAGGGCGTACTTGTCGCACAGGTAGCCGTTGACCTTCTCTTTGCCCACCAGCTTGCGGGTTCCGACATTCGCCGGCACCTTCGGCTCCGCGAGCATCGCGAGGTCGGGAACGTTGCCTCTGATCTCCAGATAAGTCTTCTTGTCCGGGTTGATGAACCAGGCCACTTTCTTATCCGACAGGAGAATCATCACCGTTTTCGCGCCCGCGACAACCAGCTCTTGCCGGGCTTTCGTGCCTTTCACGTAGAACTTGCCGGTGATTGTCGAGCCGCCCTGCGTCGCGACCAGGTCAGCCGAGAACTCAGCGGCGGCGGACATGGTTGCGCACGTGACAACGGCGATGAGCGCGGCGAGCGCCGACCACCGACAGCGGAGCGGAACCTGCGTTTTCATTGATGGACCTTTCTCGACTATAGGCTGCGACACCGAACCGAGACCATCGCGCCGGCCGTGCGCATAGAGGCCGCAGCGATCATGGAATTCTCTGGCTTATCACCGACATCGGCGGGCGATGCGGCTACTGCGCGGGCGCCTGCTTGGCCACCTCCAGGAGATCCGCCGCGGGCAGGATAACCGCCATGCCGGCCGACTCCTCGTCGCCGCGCGCTCCCGGCGAACCCACAGGCATCCGCACCACCGTGATGCCCACCACCTTGCCCTCCAGCGTGAACGCCGGCGTCCCCACCTCGTCGCCGCCCTGTGGCACATATACCGTGCGCGGCTTGGTCAGAATGGCTTGAATGCGATCAATCCGCGGCGCGATCTCCCAGTTGCCAGCATTGCCCAGGCGGTTCAACGTCACCACCGGGTCGAGCAGTTGCGCTGGCGCGGCCTGTGACAGGTCCAGCGCGGCCGCCGGCTGGGCCAGCTTATCCGCCGGCCGGATGAACGCCAGGTCCAGGTCCCTGTCACGCAGCACCACCTTCGCCGGGACCTCCGTGCCATCGGCGAACCGCAGCTTGACATCCGTCAGTTGAGTCTCGATGTTGAACTGCTGCTTCTCGCCAACGGCGCCGGCCATGCGCTTGTACATCTCGCCGGGGTCAACCACGGACAACGATACTACCGTCAGCCCGCTGGGATCGATCACCGTGCCATTGGCGTCGTTCTTGCTCTCCTCCGGCTGGCCGCCGCCAGCCGGGCCGCCCGACATCGTCATCTTGATCACCAGCCGCGCCGTGACCACCGCGTCCTTCCACTTTGCCACGACCTGGCGTCCTTGCGCCGCAGCGTCATCGGCATACGCTGGGCGCAGCACCCAAACGAGTCCCGCCACCGCCATCCATGCCGCCGCACCGCGCACCGTGTTAAGGGACATGACTCTCATGGTATTCTCCTCTTGTCAGTCATTGCACGTCTATGGAGTTTCGTGTATCAGCGACGCGGCTTGGCCGTCGCATTAAGAGCCTATCCTATCGAGGTTCTTGCATTATCGGAATGACTCATGGGCTTCGGTGCGCACATAAAGAACCTCGTCCGGAAGAGTGTTTGGGCATCAGCGGCCCTCCGCTAATGCCAAACACTCTATAAGAACCTGCGGGGATGCACCTGAATGTCATTCTGAGGCGAAGCCGAAGAATCTCGGGAGCGTCGCGCAACTCGTCGCCAAGATCCTTCGCTTGCGCTCAGGATGACAGTTGCCCTTCTTGGGATAGGCTCCAAGTCTACTTCGCGTTCCCCCACGCTGGCCGCACCTCGACGTACCGATGGTGAATCCCCCGCCGCACCTGGAGCATGACGCACTGCGATCGCCGCTGCGCTACCGCCTTCATCGCCGCCTCCAGGCTCTCCACATCCACCACCGGCGCGCCGTCCACCGCGACGATGAGATCCCCAGCCTCGAGGTCGCCCAGCGCCGCCCATCCTCCCTCGCTGACCTCGGTCACCAGCGCTCCCGCTTGATCCTGCTCCCAGCGCCGCTCCATGCGGTCGAAGAACGTGACATCGCGCGCCGCGAACTCGAAGTTCTCGTCGCGGTAGCGTTTCATCTCGCGCGCAAGCGGCGGCGAGGCCGCCAGCTCGATCGCCACCTTCATCTCCTGCCCGTTGCGCAGGACCGTCAATTGCGCCTTGTCGCCGATGCGCAGTTGGCGGATCATCGCCGCCAAGACCTCTTCGTCCTGCTGCTCCGCCGCCAGCACCGGATCGCCGTTGACCGCGACGATGATGTCGCCGGCCTTGAGCCCCGCCGCCTCCGCGCCTGAGTGCGGCTGCGCTGCACTTCCGGAGCGCGCCTCCGGCGCGCCCGGGTAAACCCGGGTGATGCGCGCCCCAGTGCGGTCGGCAATGCCAAGCCCCTTGGCAACGTCGCGCGTCAGCACCTGCGTCGCTACCGGCAGCCATGCCTTGCGCACCTCGCGCCCCGGATCCTCGATATCCTTGGTCCCCACCTGCACCACCGTCAGGTAGCGCCCGCGAGAGCGGATGAACGACACCAGCGCCGGCGCCGGCCCCTTCGCCCCCGCGGTGATGCGACTGGTCTCCGCCGTCAGGTCGCTCAGGCTCTTGATCGGCGTGTCGCCGACGCGGATGATGACGTCGCCTTCGGCGAGCGGCGGGCGCGCCTCCCCGCTCGGCCCGCCGGGGCGCACACTGGTGACCAGCACGCCCTCGCGGCTGTCGAGGCCCATCTCCTTGACCGCCATCTGCGACAGGTCGCGCGCGCACAGGCCCCAGCCCTTCAGCTCGCGCTCGCTGGGCTCCACCTTCTCGCGCTTCTCCGTCGTCGCCCGCAGCGTCAGCGGCTTGCCATCGCGCAGCACCGACGCCTCAACCTCGCGCCCGATGGGCAGGCCGTAGACGAATTGGTTGAACGCCACCAGCTCCTCGCGGAAGCGCACGTTCACCTCGCGCCCCGCGAGCCGCGTCAGGATATCGCCCGGCTTGAAGCCGGCTTTGTCCGCCGGCGAACCCGGAATCGCCCCCGCCACCAGCACCCCGCTGCGCTCGGTGACGCACCGCGGCTGCGGCTGCACCTCCAGGCCCAGCCACGCCCGCGCCACCTCGCCGCTCTTGATTAACTGCTCGGCGACGCTTTTCGCTAGGTTCGACGGTATCGCCGCACTCAAGCCGACGCGCAGCTCGTTGATGCCCACGATCTCGCCTTTGAGGTTGACCAGCGGGCCGCCCGAGTTGCCGCCGTAGATCGCGGCGTCGTGCGCGATCCAACTGACGATGGAGCCGACGTCTTCGCCCTCTAGGGTGATGCGATAGTAAGGCAGATCGCGCGGCATGACCAGGTTGCTGTTGGCGACGATACCCATGGTCACCGATTGCGAGAAAGCCATCGGGCTGCCCATCGCCAGCACCCGATCCCCCAGCCGCAGCGCCGACGAGTCCCCAAACCGCGCCACGGCAAACGTCGTCGGCGCGCGTGGCTTGAGCTTGACCACCGCGATGTCCGACAGCGGGTCGGTGCCGACCAGCTCGGCCTCGATCTCCTGCTTATCGGACAGGGTGCAGACGATGCGCTTCGCTCTGCCCGCGACGTGGTGGTTGGTGATGACATGGCCCTCGGGCGTGATGATGACGCCGCTGCCGCTGGCCTCGCGCTTCTGCTCGCGCCCTTCGTCGTACTCGGCGGTCACGACGTCGATCTTCACCAGCGCCGGCTTAACCGCCCGAATCGCCGCCTCGACAATCGCCTGCTGCGCGCCGGGGGCCGATTCAGCCGTGCCGACTGCCGTGCGCGCGCTCGCCGATGCGTCGGCCGATGATTCGGCGGCGCGAGCGCGGCTAAGCGTCAGCCCGCACGCCAGCGCCGCGACCAGCGCGGCGGAAATCGCACCGCGCTCAACGGATTCGAGAAATCGGGTCGTCACAATCGTTGCTCCGCTTATATGCTTGAGCCAGCCAATCCCGCGCGACCGCGCCGCTAGCGGCCAATCGGCAGCGAATGGATGCCGTGGACACAACGAACGACGCAGCGCGGGTGCGATGGAGGATTGGCCTTGCTCAAAGGTTCGACGCGGGTGCAAGCCACCCCTGCACTCGGCACTGCCCTTGCCCGGCACAGCGCCGTCGGATCAAGCCGGGGAACGCGGATTCATGCGCCACACGGCGAAGTTGAGGGCGGCGGCGAAGCTAACCCACGCGAGGTAAGGCGCCATCAGGATTGCCGAAGCTAGCGACCGGCGCCGGAACGCGATGAGCGTCGCCAGGATGAATAGCCAGAGTGCAACGATCACGCCGAATGCCGCGCCGGGCATCCTCAACCCGAAGAACGTCGCCGACCAGGCAACGTTGAGCGCGAGCTGAACCCCGAAGAGCGCGAGAGCCGACAGCGCGGCGCGAGCGCCGCGCCGCCACACCATCCAGGCGGCGATAGCCATCGCGAGGTAGAGCAGCGACCACACCGGGCCGAAGACCCAGCTCGGGGGCGTCCACGACGGCTTCGCCAGCCCCGTGTACCAGGTCGGAATTGCGGGCGCGGTGAACAGCGACCCCACCCCGGCAGCCCCGAAGCACATTGCCAGAAACGCCGCCAACCCGACCATCGCTCGCGCAATGCTCATATTACACCCCCGTTGCCGCGCCGCAGCATGCTGCCCTACCGAGGTTTGTGTATTACCCTGCCGGCGCGGCCTGGGGGACAGGAACCAGCGGTTCCTGTCGCTGGCCGCGCCGCTCCGGAACGCGGCCAAGCCGCGTCACTCGCCTGGATTACTCACGACGAGCGTGGGGGGACTGCACGCTGTCATTCCGAGCGTAGCGAGGAATCCCCTATCGTTAGCGCTTCCTGGTAGGGGATTCCTCACTCCGCCTTGCTCCGTTCGGAATGACATGAATAATCCGGGCTAGAGAGTTTCGGGTATTACGGTGACACGCAAGACGCCAACGGCGTCTTTCCGGAGTGCGGGTTTCGCCGCGCCGAACTCTTCCGGAATGGGGTTCGTGAGCACGGTTTCCTCGTCTGGGCGTTGCTCTGGCGGCGCCGCGCGACGCCGCGCGACGCTCCGCGTCGCTCCGGAGGCGAGGCGGAGCCTCGCCCAGTCGCTCCGGAGACGAGGCGCGGCCTCGTCCGGCCGCTCCGGAACGCGCCGGAGGCCGCGCGACGCTGCGCGTCGCTCCGGAGGCGAGGCCGAGCCTCGCCCAGGTCAGCGGTAATACACGAACCCCATCAGGGAATACGCTAATGGTCTTCGCTGCCTCGCAAACGAACCTCGTCCGGAATAGTTTCGTGTACGGGCAGTGTCCCTGGCGGCGCGGTGCGCCGCTCCGGAACGCGGCCAAGCCGCGTCGGTGATTCGCGAAACTATACAGGGCCGAGCAACGCTCGTCTTGGGTGGGGACCAGGGGCCTTAAGCTAGTGAGGGGATCGCCGCCGCTGCGTCAATCGTCAACGAGCCGCTGATGAACCACGTCGCGCGAGGTGGTGGCCCGGTCTATCCTCTGCTTCGACCACCGCACCACGCCGGTATAGACGCTCAGCGTGATGCCCCACAGGATGAGGATGATCCCGAGCACCACCAGCAACTCGATCAGCGTCAGCCCGCGCCGCGCGCGGGCCCTCAGCGTCGCGCCACGCACGTCGTAGCTCTCCGCGCGAAGGGTTCGTGGGCCAGGGCGGGTTTTCCTGCTGGCCGGCGCCGACATCTCCCGCCGCGCCCGCCAACCCAAGCCGCAGCAGGGATCAACCCCCGCGCCGCAGAAGTCGAACATTGAGGCGGGAGTCAACCATCACGAGGTGTTACTATGCGTCGCTTCACGTTCGTCGTGGCATGTGTTATCGTCGTGGCCGCGATCGCGCCGTGCCTCGCCGCCGGTTATCGTACCTCCATCGGCAGCGGCGCCGACCAGATCCCGGTGGTCGTGGTCAGCGGGACGCCCTATGAGATGGGCTATTCCTACGGCCGCCTGATGCGCAGCGAGATCAAGCCGTGCCTGGAGAAGTACCTGGCCCGGGCGCAAGCCGATGACCCCGCGCGCTTCAAGACCCTCGATGCGGCGTGGGCGACGGTCGAGCCGTATGTCAAGTCCCGCTTCATCGAGGAGATGCGCGGCGTGGCCGATGGCGCGGGCGTGAGCTACGAGCTGCTGCGTCGCACGCACAGCGTGCCGTTGATTGGCGACTTCTCGTGCAGCGGCGTCGCCGTGTGGGGGCCGGCCAGCGCCAACGGGCACCTTTACCAGATCCGCAATCTCGATTACTCGACCGATGCCTCGCTCCAGGACTATCCGGCGGTCGTCGTCTACTACCCCAACGAGGGGATCCCGCACGCCGATGTCGGCTTCGCCGGCTTCGTCGGCTGCATCGCCGGCCTCAACGCGCGCGGCATCGCCCTGACCGAGAAAGGCGCGTCACCGGAATCCGACTACCCGTTCAACCTCAACGGCATTCACTTCCTGGCGCTCTTTCGCGATATCCTCCAGGACGCTTCGACCCTCGACGAGGCGCTCAATATCGTGCGCAGCGCGCCGCGCATCAAGAAGTACTACTACGTCATCGGCGATGGCCGCCGCGGCGGGGTGAAAATCCGCGCCTTCGCCCCCAACCTCGACATCTGGGGCGGCAGCGACCCCACCGACGAGGTCGCGCCCAACCTCCTGCCCAACGTGGTCTATGTCACCATGCACAATGACCTGGCCTTCAAGCACCTGCAGGACAACTACGGCAAGTACAACGCCGACCTCATGATCGAGCTGTCGCGGCTGGTTTCGGGCGGCGATGGCAACCTGATGGATGTCGTCTTCGACGCCACCGCGCGGCAGATGTGGATCGCCTACGCGCACGGCATGACGCCCGCCGCCAAGTGCGCCTACGTGCCGTTCAAGCTCAGCGACTACAAGCGCCCGCCGCGCGGCTGAGGTGCTGCCTCGCCGCTCGGCATCCCGCTCCCCAGGCAGCTTGAGTTGCCACTGTAAGATCAGCAGGAATAGAGGCAGGGGCTGGCGAAACACCAGCGCGCAGTTGTGCCGACGGCATAAGATTCGGAAGCGCCTGTCGGGGGGCGCCCGGCTGTTCATCGTGCCTCGGGGCTAGACGGGCCAGGGTTTCTTGCCCTCCATCAGCGGGCTGCTTGATTCGCCGGCGGCAGGGGGGAAGGGCGATGAAACGTGCCTGCACGGGGTTGCGCTGCGCTCATGCTTTGCTCGCGGCAATTCCGGCTATCCGGAGCAAAGTCAGAGTAGTCCCGCCGGAAGACCCCTCAGTTATCTCCCGCATCATCCGTTCGCTTTTTCCCGGCGCGGCGCTCGTCAACCTGACGGCGGACGCGGCAGATATGCCGTCCCGCGGCGGGCATCGCGCTCCAAAGTTGCCGGAGTCGCTTCGGGCGACGATGGGGGCTCACGGAGTCGCGGAGTCACCGCCCAGATTTGCGCACCTGCATCAACGTCGTTCGAGAGGAGTCTCGATATGAAGAACAAGCACTTCCGCAGTGTCGTGTTTCATTGCCTGGTCGCAGCCCTGATTCCGTGCATCATCCTTGCTGGGGCTGCCGGCTCGGCGAATGCCCAGGGCACCGTGTCGAACGCACTGGTCGTGCTATCATCCGACGACGAGCAGTGTATGCACGAGGTGATCGGCCTCGTGCACTCGACGGGCGGAGCGATCCGCCACATCTTCCCGCCTCACGTCTTGATCGGAGACGTGCCGCAGGCTGCAACCGAGACGCTCGCCGCCGACCCGCGCGTGGATTTGGTCTCGCGTGGTTACACGGACCCGCAGACCGTGCCTGCGGCGTACGGCCGGGAAGCGCACGACGCAGTTGTCGCCTGGAACAACGTCTTCGTTTCCGACGCGGGCATGACTGCCCCCTTCAGCGGCACGCCCGGAGCGCCGCTCATCGGTGACACGCGGGTCCCGCCCGATGAGGCTTTCGCTGGCGCAGCGTCGGCGCTGCGCTCCCCGGCGCCCGGCTTTGCCCCGCCCGGCGCGGCATACTGGCAGACGAGCGAGTTCATGATGGGCACCGTCACTGTGTCACTGGTCTTTGTGGAGAGCAACGGCGCTGTCGATCCCAACACGTATGACTGGACAAGCGGCCAGCAGTCGACGGTCGTCTCCAAGATCGTAGCCGGCCTCAATTGGTGGGTATCGCAAGATCCCTACGCTGCAGCACCGCTCTCCTTCACTTACGTGTACAACTACAACGCGCCTACCGGCTATGAGCCGATTACCCATCCCTCGACCGATGAGACCTCGACCGATGACAGGCTTTGGATTGCCGATGCGCTGACGAGCATGGGCTACGCGTGCAACCCAATCGGCTCATCTTGCTACAACGCCGCGAGAAACTACGCAAACGACCTGCGCAACAGCTACAACACGGATTGGGCCTACACTGTCTTCCTGGTCAACAGCAGCGGAGGCCCCCCCACCTTCCCCGACGACAAATTCGCCTACGCGTACATCGGCGGCCCGCTGGCGGTCATGACCTATGACAACGATGGCTATGGCATCGGCGATATGGACAGCGTTATCGCCCATGAAACCGGCCACATCTTTCGCGCCGACGACGAGTATTGCCTGCTCGGCTACGCCTGCTGCGACGCCAACGCCTACGATGGCTATTTGGGGATACAGAACACTAACTGTGGCACCGGCGTCAACTGCATTATGAACACCGGGGGGATTGGTGCGCCCATCTGCACCGTGACCATGCAACAATTGGGCTGGCGGGACAGCAATTGGAACGGCGTTCCCGACATCCTCGACGTCCCCCCCACCGCCGCGCTCACACCCTATTCGCCCGATCCCACCACCAACACGACGCTCACCTACACGGGGAGCGCCTCGGTGGGCTTCTACCCCAACCAGTTATACCCGTTATACCGGGGCTACGACGTAACCCTCAACCGCATCGCCAACGTGCAGTACCGCGTGGACGGCGGCGGCTGGCAGGCGTGCACCGCCAGCGACGGCACCTGGGACGCGGGCACGGAGGCCTTCACCTTCACCACGGCGACTCTGACCGAGGGCACTCACACAATTGAGGCCCGCGCCACCGACACTGTTGCCAACGTCACCCAGCCTCCCTATCCCGGCGATACGGTGATCGTGGCCTCGGCGGTGGTAGCGGAGGCGGGGCCGGACAAGGGGCCGATCGCAGCCGGCAGTTCGGTGACGCTCAACGGTTCAGCGACAGGCGGCGTTGCGCCCTATAGCTGGGCGTGG
>Ga0315280_10002419_pt1 | contig 30238 bp, 22 predicted proteins | sample YL17G06_40_MG_FD_203697 | JGI IMG/M metagenome (GOLD analysis project Ga0315280, IMG submission 203697) | Sediment microbial communities from Yellowstone Lake, YNP, Wyoming, USA - YL17G06_40 | ecosystem: Environmental > Aquatic > Freshwater > Lake > Sediment | place: USA: Wyoming | collected... | reverse complement strand
GCTTCATGAGGTGAATCGCGTAGAGCCTCAAAGCTGATGCTGGGGTTCGGACGTTGCCGGGCGATCTGAACTCCCGCCAGCGCCACCGCCTGCCGCCTACGAGCCGCGGCCAGGTCGAGATTTTGCTTCTCCGCAAGGTCGAGCGCAGACTGGAGCGTCAGCCGCGGCGCTTCTTGAGGTCGCACGCTCCCTGTCCCCATTGCCAGAATGAAGAGCCCGGCTCGAAGTATCTTGAATTTCATTTCCCCACACCCCGTGCGGCAGGTCTCCCCAGGGCTCGCATACATTCCTACGGCACCGCAGAGCATAGCCCAATTTGACACGGAAAGCACAGAAACAGGGACGGGTGTCGGCGCTCCAGAACGAGGTTCGTGATTCGAGGAGCGGTTCCGCACGCAGACTACCCCCGAGCGCCCAGATGTTCGTCAGGAAGTCCTACCTGTGCTTCACTCCCCTGTCATTGCCTTGCGCCCCCGTGGCCTCTCAGGCTCCGGGCTCCCGTGACCGGCACGTCGCCGGGCATGATGTCAACGGCAGCTAACGTTACATCAACGCCCCCCCACGCCCATTGTGGTAAGGTGTACGCACACAGGTGACAGGACGAGCCGAGAGGTTGGAATCTCAGGTGTGCCGTTCGCGCCGTCACCTCCGTGCAAGGATCGACGCTATGAGAATCGTCAAGATGCTTCTGGTCGGGTTGGTTTTGCTGGTTTCCGCGGCGTGGGCGCAGGCTCCTGCCGAAACGGGTTGGATTCCGCTCTTCAACGGCAAGGACCTGAGCGGTTGGAAGATCAACGGCGCTGAGAAATGGGTTGTGGAAAACGGCGAGATTGTCGGCGAGAGCACAGTCGGGAAATACGGCTACCTGACTACAGAGAAGACTTATCGCGACTTCCTTCTTCGCGTGCGGTTCAAATGCGACGGTGAGGGGAACTATGGTGTTTTCCTCCGTTCCCGCATCACGGGTCAATCAGCGACCGGCCCCGACATCGCAGGCACGCAGGTGGAGGTTGACCCCACGCGCCACACCGGCGGGATCTACGAAAGCGGCGGACGCGAGTGGCTGGCTTTGCCGACGGAGGAGGGCGAGCGCGCCATCAATCCGCACGACTGGAATGACCTGGAAATTGCCATCGAAGGCAAGCACATCGTCACGCGGTTGAACGGCGTTCAGATCATTGACTACTATGACCCGGCGCCGAGGTTCAAGGATGGTGTCATAGGTCTGCAACTTCACACCGGCGGCGGCGCAAAGGTCCACTGGAAGGATGTCTTCATCCAGCAACTGGGAAAATAGGCGATATGCCCCAGGGCATTTGAGAGTGGCGATTGAAGGCTGGGGAGTCTTAGGTGCATGTCAGAAGAGGTCAAAAGAGCGGGTCAATTGACAATCCTCAATTTACAATTTTCAATTTGAGCGGGGAGATGACGCAATGACGGATAACATTAACCACAAGATCGGCCGGAGAGAATTCCTCGGATCGGCCGCCGCGGCGGCGGGCTTGATGATCATCAAACCCGAGCTGGTGCGCGGCACGTCAGCCAACTCCGCCGTGCGGCTCGGCATCCTTGGCTGTGGCGGGCGCGGCACGGCGGTAGGGACTGGTTTCATCGACAACACCAACACGCGGGTGGTGGCGCTGGCCGACCTCTTCGCCGACCAACTGGCGACAGCGCAGAAGTCCTTCGACGAACACCAGAAAGCCAAGGGCTACGCGGCCATCGATTCCTCTCAATTGTTCAAGGGCCCCAAGGCCTACGAGCAGCTTGCGGCTTCCCCACAGGTGGATGCTATCCTGATCGCAACGCCACCCTACTTTCATCCCCACCACCTGGAGGCGGTCGTGGCCGCGGGGAAACATGTCTATTGCGAAAAGCCCGTGGCGGTGGATGTGCCCGGCGCCCGGCGCGTGGTCCGCGCCGGTGAGAAGGCGCAGGGAAAACTGAGCTTGGCCGTGGGATTCCAGATTCGCAAGGCGCCGCCTTACGTGGAACTGGTCAGACGGATTCAGGGGGGAGCCTTGGGTACGATCGGCTGCGGCTTGGCCTACTATTATTGCCCCCACATCGATCGGCCGGACTGGCCCAACGCCTCGCCGGACGAAAAGCGGCTGCGTAATTGGGTTTGGTACCAGAAGCTTTCCGGCGACATCATCGTGGAGCAGAATGTGCACGTGATCGACATCTGCAATTGGATACTTCAGGGTCACCCGGTGAAGGCCGTGGGAGCGGGCAGCCGCAAGTTGCGTCAGGACGCAGGCGATTGCTACGACAACTTCAACGTGGTCTTCACTTATCCCCACGATGTGCAGTTGAGCTTCGGCTCCACGCAATTCAACAAGCACGAGTTTGATGCGGCGGTGCGCTTCTTCGGCACCCGAGGCAGCACGGAGGCGCACTACGACCACCGAATGAGCATCTCCGGCGAAGAACCCTGGGACGCCGGCTTGGGTCCTGCCAAGGAAGGTGACCAGTTCTCGGCGGCTGGGACGTTCAAGGGGGCCTTGGACCAGGCCGACGCGGAGAAGCAGAAGTCGTTTATCGAGAGCATCACGAGCGGGAATCTCATCAACGAGGCTGCCCCAGGCGCTGATTCCGCGCTCAGCGGCATGCTGGGGCGGACGGCAGCCTACACCGGGAAGCCCATCACGTGGGAGGAACAGTTGAAGTCCCAGGAAGTCTGGGACCCTAAGATCGATCTCAATAAGCTGGCCTAAGCGTAGCGGCCGATTCGCAGGGCGGGCAGTAGTGCCGCCCTGAAGGGCGCCGCTACGCGCGTAAATGAGAACGGAGGTAACGATGCAGAATGAGACTTCACGGCGGGAATTCCTGAAGGCCTCGGTGGCTGCCGCCTGTGTGGCGGGATTGCCAGCTTCGCTGGTGGCTTCGCCGGAGCCTGCCCCGAAGGGTCGGCTGATCAAGGGGCTGGTGATGGGCATGCTGCCCGAGAAGCTGAGCTACCCTGAGCGCTTCAAGATGGCGGCGGACGCGGGCTTTGAGGCGGTCGAAGCCTACACCACCACCGATCCGCGGGAAGCAGAAGGGATCAAGAAGGCGGCGGACGACGCCAAGATCAAGATCCTCTCGGTGATGAACCAGGCCCACTGGGAGTTTCCGCTCTCGAGCGACGATCCGGCCGCGATCAAGAAAAGCCTGGACGGGATGAAGACGTCGCTCGACAACGCCAAGTTCTGGGGGGCGAGTGCCGTGCTGCTGGTCCCCGCCGTGGTGAATGCCAAGACGAGCTACAACGATGCCTGGACGCGTTCGCAGAAACACATTCGCGAACTCATCCCGCTGGCGCGGGAGAGAAAAGTCATCATCGCCATCGAGGAAGTGTGGAACAAGTTCCTGCTGAGCCCGCGCGAGTTCGCGCAGTACGTGGATGAGTTCAAGAGCCCCTGGGTGAAAGCCTACCTTGATGTGGGCAACATGGTGTTGTTCGGCTATCCCCAGGACTGGATTCGCACCCTCGGCAAGCGGATCGTCAAGATCCATCTGAAAGACTTCAAGCGCGAGCGCGATGGATACAAATGGGTGAACCTCGGTGAGGGCGATATCGATTGGCCGGAGGTGCGGAAGGCCTTGGCCGAGGTCGGGTACAGCGGAACCGTCACCGCGGAGTTGGACGAAGGCGACCTGGCCTACCTCACCGATGTGAGCAGACGCATCGACCGCCTGGTGCTAGGCCTGTAGCGTGGAGTTGTTCTTCGACGCCGCGGCTCTTCAGCGGCAGGGGAGCACCTTTAGGGTGCTTCCTTGTTCTGTCTACCTCAACGAGCGGCTTGCCGGGGCGATTGCTCGGCCGCGAACTCCTGCAGCTTGCGCCTCAGCACGGTCGTGTTCACCGCGGCTTCGATGGTCTGGAGAAAATCCGCAGGCAGCTTTGAGACGGTGGGTGAGTCTGGTTCGGGGGCATAGACCTTCGTCGTGAGTTCTGGACCGAGAAGCACAGTGGCAAGGCGACGCCGCAGTTCGTCGGGGCTCGCTTCAGGGAATCGCTCACGCAGACCGGCCAAAGCCAATCTGCCCCCGGTCATGATGAGGTCGTTCAGCAGTTTGAATTCACGCCAATCGGGCATCGCGCGCAGAATAATGAGCCGGGATGCCTGCCCTCCTGGGACCCCGTCACTTTCGACCCAAGAGCCGAATCCGCGCCGTGAGCGTGCGGCCTTGGATTGCTCCGAACGTAAGGAAATGCCGGGAATCCACATTGTTGTCCACGGCAAACGCGTTCTGGTGATTGGTGATATTGTCAAAGCCGCCGCGTAGAGCCCATTCTAAACCCAGCACGCGGAATCGCTGCTCGAGGTGCAGGTTCAATGAAAAGTACGTGGGAAAGCGGTGCGAACCCGGCGAACCCACGAGTTGCTGGTCCTGGTTCACTAAGCCGAACGGATACCCGTCGCGCCAGTCGAGCCAATAAGCGAGAGTTGACTTCCAGGGGAGCGGCAGCCAACCCCAGGAGTTGAAGCGGTTTGGGGTATCCCAAGGCAGAGGCCCGCCAGCCTGAGGGCTGAAAAGCGGACTATCCAGGCTGAAATTCAGGACCGCGCTGGAGCGGGCGGCGGAGCGCGTATAGGAAGCAAAGACGACGTGATTACCCTTGAATGTTCGCCGCGCCGTCACTTCCAAAGCGTCATAGTGGTCCCGACGCTCGTTCGCCAACTCGAAACGGCCGCTCAGGAGGTCTCCCTGGGCGGCGCCCCGGTTGATGAAGGTCCAACCGTTTGCGCCTCGCTTTTGCAGGTATCGCAAGGTGAAGTAAATCTCCGCCGGGAGCTTGCGTTCGAGGTCCACACTCCCGTTGAGGAACCGCGGGGCGCGGAGACTCCGGGCGTCCGCCTGAAGCGAGGTTTCGACGGGGGGCCGGACCAGCGTCTCTCCCGTGGGGTCGTAAAACAGGTCAAGCCTCTGACCCGTCAGCCCGCGCGTGAGCAAGTCCAGGCTCGTCGCGTCGTAATACAGGCCGATCCCCCAGGTAAGCTTGGTTTGACCGTCGGGCGTGAGGACGACGCTCGAAGCCAGCCGGGGCGAGAAAAGAGGGCGCCGCAGGATCTGGTCCCAGTCCAGTCGCGCGCCCGCTTCCAGCAACCACCGGTCTCGAACCGACCAGCGATCCTGAGCGAACCCGCTCACTTCGACGTTCTTCTTTGTGAAGGCCGGGCTTGCGGAGAAAGTGACCTCACGGGAGAGCGTTCCGTCCTCGCGAAGAATGGAGTACGGGCGGCGCGTCACGAGCTGGTGGCTGCCCAGCCAGTCCAAGTCGATTCCGACTTTGGATTCGTGCCGGCCGTGCCATCGCCAGGGAGGCAGAAACAGGTTGGCGATTGCCTGCCCGCGGCTGGCACGGTCCGTGGCGGCGGCGAAGTAATTCCCGCTCGTGGATTCCGGGTGAATGACGTAGGGCTTGTCGCCGAGCGGTTCGGACTCTGAGTAGAACCTGCTCGCACCTAATCCCACCTCCAGCAGCATCCCGTTCCGGAGCATCGCTTGGTCCTTGATCGTGAAAAGGTAAGCGGACTCGTCTTCGTTCACCGTCGCTTCCTGCGGATTGAACGGGGACAGGCCGGCATGCTCGGCGCGAAAGCGGTTGACCAGGAAACTGGTGGTCAGAACGTTGCCTGGAGTCAGATTGACCTGGGCCTTGGCGAGGTTGCCGAGCCGCCAGGCGGGGTTGCGATCGGCGCCTGCCGGAAGCTCCTCGATAAGGTTGAGACCATACTCGCCGTCGAGAGCGTCCATGAACCAGGCTCTTCCTTTGCGCAGCGGGCCGGAAACGGTTGCCCGTGGCGTCCAACTGTTGATGTGAACCCCCTTGCGGTTCTGGAGGGAGGGAAAGAAATCGGTGGAGGAGAAACGGAAACGGTCGTCGCCCATGCCGGTCGCCAAATTCAATATGCCGCCCGAGCCTTTGCCGTGTTCCGCCGAGGCCCGGCTCCCCAGAACTTCCACCGAACGAATCGCGTCCGTGCTCACCCGCAGGGTGAAGAGGCCGTCGGCGGGGTCCGTGATGTTGAACCCGTCCAAACGATCAACGATTTGCCGCGTGCTGGAGCCGTTCACATGGACTTGTCCGTAGGCGTCCTGGAGCACGCCGGGCATCAACGGCAGAGCGTAGCGAATATCCCGCGTCACGCTGTAAGGCAGGTTAACAACCTCCTCGCTGGTTAGATTCTGAGTCGAAGCGGTCTTCACCGGATCGATGGCCGGAGGGGAATAAACTACGTTAACGACCTCCACAAACTCGCGCACGTGGTTCAGAGTGATTTCCAGGCTGGCGACTTCGCCGGCCCGAACCTCATCCGAGATGAAAGCATAGAATCCCTCTTTTTCTGCCCGGACCTGATAGACACCTGCAGCTAGATCCGTCCATTCGCATTGCCCGGCGTAGTCAGTTTCGACCTTGCGAAGCTCCTGCTGGCCGGATAGGGCGACATGCGCGCCGACTACGGCAACGCCGTTTTCGTCAACGACCGTAATGACGAGTCTGGTCATGCGGACGAGTTCTGGGGCGTTCTTGGAGGCCCGGGCGACGTCCTCGCGCGCCTGCGTGGCGAGGGACGGCTCGTTCTCTCCGCGCGCGGGCGCTTGGCCCGCAGCGAGCGTCCAAGACTGAAGGGTGCCGACAAGCGCCATCAACAAGGCAGAGGTCAGCCGGCGAGTCAGGCGTGCCGCCGCCGACGCTCGCCTGTTCCCAGCCAGGGCGCGGTCAGAGATTATCCCCCGGCGCATGCTGGTATTCTCGCTCACTTGATAGGGGATTTCCCCAGTTTCCCGTTTGCGGCAGCGCCACGTGCGCCTTACGCCAGGTTTGCCTTATCCCGTCAGTTCCGGTTTCAGGATGGCGACGCCCAGCGGCGGCAGGGTCAATTCCAGGCAGAAGGGCTGATTATGCCAGGGCTGGCACATGGCGTGTTGGCCGGGTGAGTTGGTAATGCCGCTGCCTCCGTAAGCGGTGGCGTCGGTGTTGAGCACCTCGCGGTAGAAGCACGCTTGCGGCACGCCGATGCGGTAGCCATAGCGCGGCAGGGGGGTGAAGTTGCACACCACGACGACGTGCTCGTCGCGGGCTCGCGCGCGCCGCAGGAAAACCACGACGGAATTATCCGTATCGTGGAAGTCCACCCACTCAAACCCCGTGGGCTCGAAATCGACTTCGTGGAGCGCCGGCTCGGCGCAGTAGAGCCGGTTCAGGTCCGCCACCAGTTGTTGGAGCTTGCGGTGCGGCTCGTAGTCGAGCAGGTGCCAGTCCAGGCTCTGGTTGGAGTTCCACTCGATCCACTGGCCGAACTCGCCGCCCATGAAGAGCATCTTCTTGCCCGGGTGGGCGTAGAGGAAGGCGTAGAGCGCGCGCAGGTTGGCAAACTGCTGCCAGGTGTCGCCCGGCATCTTCGCGAGCAGCGAGCGCTTGCCGTGCACGACTTCGTCGTGGGAAAGCACCAGCACGAAATTCTCCGTGAAGGCGTAGAGGAGGGAGAACGTGAGGTTGTTCTGGTGGTACTTGCGATGGATGGGGTCTTGGGAGAAATACAGCAGGGTGTCGTGCATCCAGCCCATGTTCCACTTTAAGCTGAAGCCCAGGCCGCCAAGGTACGTGGGCCGCGAGACGCCCGTCCAGGCCGTGGACTCCTCGGCGATGGTCAGCACGCCCGGGTGCTGCTGGTGCACGATCTCGTTGAAGCGCTTGATGAAGTCAATGGCTTCCAGGTCCTCGTTTCTCCCGTAACGGTTGGGCAGCCATTCTCCGGGCTTGCGCGAGTAATCCAGGTACAGCATGGATGCCACCGCATCCACGCGTAGACCGTCGGCGTGGTAGCAGTCCAGCCAGAAGAGCGCGCTGTTCAGGAGGAAACTGCGGACCTCGGTCCGGCCGCAGTTGAAGACGCGCGTTCCCCAATCCTGCTGCTCGCCGCGGCGCGGGTCCGCGTGGTCGTAGAGGAAGGTGCCGTCGAAATAGGCCAGGCTGTGGTCGTCGCCGGGGAAATGCGCCGGCACCCAGTCGAGGATCACGCCCACACCGTGCTGGTGGCAGTAGTCCACGAAGTACATGAAATCTTCCGGCGTGCCGTGCCGGCTGGTCGGAGCGAAATACCCTGTGGTCTGATAGCCCCAGGATTCATCCAGCGGATGTTCCATCACCGGCAGCAGCTCGACATGGGTGAAACCCATCTTCTGGACGTAGTCCACCAGCCGCTCCGCCAGCTCGCGGTAGTTGAGCATCCGGTTGCCTTCTTCCGGGACGCGCCTCCAGGAGCCCAAATGGACTTCATAAATCGCCAGCGGCGCGGCAAGCGCCTGCCGGCGCGGGCGCTCCGCCATCCAAGCCTCATCGTGCCAGGTGTAGCGGTGGATTTCGTGGACCACGGACGCCGTCTTGGGACGCAGCTCGGAATAAAACGCGAACGGGTCCGCCTTGAGCCCCAGCAAGCCGTTGTCGCGTGGCTTGATCTCGTACTTGTAGATCTCCCCTTCGCCGAGCCCTGGCAGGAAGAGTTCCCAGATGCCGCTCGCGCCGCGCACCCGCAGGGGATGGCGGCGGCCGTCCCAATGGTTGAAGTCGCCCACCACGCTCACTCGCCGTGCGTTCGGCGCCCACACGGCAAACGCCACGCCGCGCACACCTTCAATTTCCCTCAGGTGCGCGCCCAGCTTCTCGTAGGTGTCGTAGTGGGTTCCCTCGCTGAGCAGGTGCAGATCGAAGTCTGTAAGGACCGGCGGAAACCGGTAGGGATCGTCGGACTCCCACTCGTGTCCTTCCGCGTTTTTCGCGCGCAGGCGATAAGGGAATATCTGCGACTCACCGGGGAAGGCGGCCTCGAAAAAGCCGTCGGCATGAAGGCGCTTGAGCGGAACCAGGGCGGTATCCCGCACCACCCATGCCTGAGAGGTGTCGGGCAGGAAGGCGCGAACTGCGATGGCGGGCTTGCCTTCCACTTTGACGGGATGGGCTCCCAGGACATGGAAGGGGTCGGCGTGCTCGGCGTGGAGGATCATTTCGATCTCTTCCACCGACGCCGTCGTCTTGGCAAGGAGTTGTTCGTGTGTGGGCATCCCCACCATTGTACATGAGGAGGGTACAATTCGAGCAAAGGATGGAGAAAGGAGTGCGGGCACCGTCGCCGGTGCCCGCAGTATTCCGAATCCGGAGTCTTAGTGTCTGCTGCGCGGCGAAGACTGGCGAGGCGCAGGCGCGCTCCGGCCACCGCCCGAGCTCCGCGCCGGTGGGGCAACAGCGCTGCGGCCGCCGCTTGAGGGAGCCGACCAGCCGCGGTTTTCGCCTCCTGAGGCACGTGGCGCGCGCTCGGTCACGATAGACCTTCGGATGTTAAGCGGCTGCCGTTCAGAGCTGCGCGGCGCGGAGCGGGCAGCGGGTGCTTCTCGCTGTGAAGGGAAACTCATCTGGCTACGCGGCGCGGAAGAAAACCGGCCTTCGTTCCCTGTTGCAAACGAGCTTTCGGCCCGGGGCGAAAAGCGATTCCACCCGGGCTCGCTCCCACTGCGAGGCGCCGCCTGGGGCGCAGGGCTGACGGCGCGCTCGGAAGGCGCCGGGCGCGCCTGTGGGCTGAATGACCGAGAGGCGCTCTCGCCTTGCCCGCGTCCTGCGGGTGCAGCAGGCTGAGCCTGTCGAGGCGGAGCAGTGGTTGTAGGTTTCTCAGGGACAGCCCGAGGTTGCCCGGTGCCGAACCGCTGCCAACCTGTCCCTTGTGGCTGCTGGGCTGCCTGCTGGGTTTGCAGGTTCTCTATAGTTCCGCCTCTTTGAGCAGGCCCCGTTAGGGCCGGGGAAGCCGTCGCAGGGTTGACTTGCCCCAACCCGGTTGCGCCCGGCTGGCCAAAACGTTGCCAGCCGCGCTCCTGGGCAGGTGCCGCGCCGCCGAGAGCCGGTCGCTCGGCCTGGCCTCGCTCCGGGCGAGCGATGGAGGCCGCAGCGGTACTCGCGGGCGTTCCGCGCCCGGTCGTTTGCAGCGGGTTCTGTCGCTCGACCATCCTTTGGACTCCGGCAGCTTGCTCAGTAAACGGCCGGGGCCCGGCGGGAGGTTGACGCCGGGTGAAGAAGTTGTCCGGCCGGTTGTTTGCCCGCGCCAGCGCGGCGCTGTTGACGGGCCGATCCACCGGCCGCAGGCTCTCGCGCGTCGGCACCGCCGGCAGCGTGCCCTGGATCAACTGGCCCTGGCGAAGGGCAGCCACGTCCACAGCCTGCGGACTGCGCGGCACGCGGCCGCGCACGAAGTCGTCCGTGGATACCCTGGTAATGGCCCCGCGCACGTGGGCATTAGTGAGCGCCGCCTCGACGTTCGAGATGTTCTGGATGCGGCCGCGACCCCTCGCGCCACCGAGGTTGGTGATGTTCATCACGTTGTAGGAGTTGTGGCGGCCCCACCAGGGAGAGTAGTGGTCGTGCGGTCCCAGCGGCAGCCAGCCAATCGATCCGAAGCCGAACCCGAAGCCAAAGTGCCAGTTGCGTCCGCCGAAGCCGAAACCCATGAAGCTGACGTAGGCCGGCGCCCAGGTGGGGTAGAAACCGTGGCCGTGGCGGCCCGGCCACCAGTACCAATAGTTGTTGTACGAGAACCAGCGGCCATAGTGATACGGCGCCCAGCCCCAGGGCTCATAGGAAACCCAGGTCCAGCCCCAATAAGGCTCCCACATCCAGCTCCCATCCCGATAGGGCACCCAACCGAGGTTTACATAGGGGGTCCAGCACCAATCGTAGCCCGGGACGTACGCCCAGTGGCCGTTGCGGTCTAACTCGTGCGCGCCGGTGTAATAATGGTTGGCGTACTGCCAGCTCCGCGCGTCGCTGATCTCATGGTCGCGCTCCTTGTTCCACTTGTCCCAGTCGTCCTGGCGGGGAGCCTCCGCCGTCTGGTATTCCGGGTTGTCCGTGCCGCGGACGGTGATGCTGTGGCCCTTCTTGACGGTGGTGCTGCCCTGCGGCGTGGAGGCTTCCGCTTCGCCGTTGCGCACGATGAGCTGGGTTTCGGAGGCGGAGTTCACCTGGATGCGATAGCTTCCCTCGCCGAGCGGGCGCACCGCCATATTGGGCGTGTCGATTTCGACGTCGGCCTCGCTGCCTTTGAGAACGGTGAAGTTCACAAGACCCTGCGCCACCTGCACCTGGATGCGGGTGCGCGCCAGGTCCGCAATCTTGACTTCGGTGCTGGAGGCGAGGCGGAGGGTGTTGGCGTAGTCGAGCTGGACTTCGGTCTGCGAGCGCTCGCCGGTGGTAATCTTGTCGCCGGCTACGATCGGGGCGTTTACGGTGCTCGCCACCCAGTCGCCGGAGTCGCCGCGCATGGTGGAGACATCGCCATGAATCAGGCTGACGCGCGCCACGCCCGGCGTCGGCTCGTCTTCGGCCCGCGCCGGCTGCACGGCCAAAATCGTCAGGGAGAGTAGAACCAGGATTGCCAAACCCAGAATGTAATATAGGCGTTTCATGGCGCACCTCGCTTTCCCCTAAACCACCGGGACCGCGCTCTAGTTTCCAACCTGGTTACGGCACGCCGGTCGCCAAACCCCGCTTGGGCCTCGAGATATATTCCCTTTAGTTTCTGATGGTTAGGGGGGGGCTGACTTGCTCCGGGGAGACCGCGGGGTCGCCTTGGCCGCTTTCGGCCACCGCTTTGGTTGATTTCGGCCGGGCTACCCTTACCCCTACCCCTCTCCCGCCGGGAGAGGGTGGTCCCGCGAAGCGGGAACGGCTGAGGGTGCTGCCGCAGGGCGGTTCCGTAGCGGCGGCCTTTAGGCCGCCAGGTTGCTCTCTTTCGGCTTAGCTGGACGCGACAGAGAGGAGGTTTTCTAGGAGGACACAGTCTTTGCACCCTTGGGAGGATTCCGGCGGACGGGTGAGGTCGAAAATCTCTCGGACTCTCTGCAGGAGTACAGGAACCACATCAGGGGCGAGGCGGACGGGGACGATGTGAGCACTGAATTCCATAATGAAGCCGTGTCCGGTTGTATTGGCGTCCTTATCCGCAGCCGTTTGGTCGGTGACCGGCTCCGTGTAGACGAGCGCCAGCCCTGAAACCGGGGAGAGCCCGCACCGTTCGCCAATGTAGGCGTACGCGTTGACCTGAGCTTCATACATGGGGAATAGTTCGTCCTGTTGTTCAGTGAACTTTGCGGTCTTGTAATCAATTATGACGTTAGAACCGTCTTCGCGGATTAATACGCCGTCCGGCGAACCTGTGAGCAGTATTGAGGTTTCCCCGTCGAGTACGTTGAACTTTGAAAAATGCGGCGGGTTTCGGTAGCCGCTTATGGCTCCCAAAGGCGATAACCACGGGGGCGGACTCCCGTGGCGGTCGAACCAGCCATGAACGAGTCGCTTTCCGTATGAGTCTATCGAACTGAATATGCCAGGAAAAATCTGGTAGGGCAGTTTGTTCTGGACATGCATCTGAATCCAGAAGCATCGGGGACAGAATTGGGGAAGGGCGACCGCCCCCAGATTCTTTGCCGAGATGTGGATCTGCGAGGGCACGTAGTGCAACCTGTACTGTCAGTGTTCCTCCCTGGATTGTACCGCATTTACTCCTGGCAGCGGTTCTACCCATGGAATCCGCTTGGCTGGTCGGTCGCCGCGGCGCCCCAAACCACGACACGCCTGCGCTGCCCAAGGTGTGCGCCCGCATTCACTGCTTGCGCGTTTGCGCCAAATCTGCGAACATTTGTTTGTTGATTCTAGAAGAATTTCGGTAGCGCGCCGCTCGGTTCTCAGCGCTGCGGCAGGTGGAAAAGCCGCAAGGTTGAAATGCGAACTTTGCGCTACCTATCTGGAGGCCCTATGCCATTCGACCCCAAGCATGCCAGCCGAATCATCACGGACGGCCGCGACCGCGCCGGAGCCCGCTCGATGCTCAAGGCTATTGGATTTACCGACGCAGATTTGGCGAAGCCCATTGTGGGCATTGCCAACACCTGGACTGAGACCATGCCCTGCAACTATCACCTGCGGCGTTTGGCTGAGAAGGTGAAGGAAGGCGTGCGCGCCGCTGGCGGCACTCCCATGGAGTTCAACACCATCGCCATCTCCGACGGCGTAACCATGGGCACCGAGGGCATGAAGGCCTCACTCGTCAGCCGCGAGGTCATCGCCGACTCGATCGAGTTGGTGGGCCGCGGCCACATGTTCGATGCCATGGTGGCGCTGGTGGCCTGCGATAAGACCATTCCCGGCGCAGCCATGGCGCTCATCCGGCTGAACGTGCCGAGCATCCTGTTCTACGGCGGCTCCATCGCCGCCGGACAGTTCAAGGGCCGCGACGTCACCATCCAGGATGTGTATGAAGCGATCGGCGCCCACGCCGCCGGCAGGATCTCGGATAAGGGTCTGAAAGAGCTCGAAGATGTGGCCTGTCCGGGCGCGGGAGCGTGCGGAGGACAGTTCACCGCCAACACCATGTCCACGGTGATGGAGTTCATCGGGCTGTCGCCCATGGGCTTCAACAGCGTTCCGGCCATGGACCCGCAGAAGGATGAAGTCGCTTATCGGATCGGCGAGATGGTGATGGACCTTTTGCGGCGCGGCGTGCGGCCGAAGGAGATCCTCACCCGGAAAGCCTTCGAGAACGCCATCGCCAGCGTCGCGGCTACCGGCGGGTCAACCAACTCCGTCCTGCACCTGCTGGCCATGGCGCGCGAGGCGCAAGTGCCGCTCTCGATCGAGGATTTCGATGCCGTCAGCGCGCGCACGCCGCTCATTGCGGACCTGAAACCCGCCGGACGTTACGTGGCCGTGGACGTCCACCGCGCCGGAGGGATTCCCCTGATCGCGAAAAACCTTCTCGCCGGTGGCTTCCTGGATGGAAACCAGATTACAGTTAGCGGACTTACTATTGCCGAGGAATCGGCCAAGGCCCAGGCGACCCCCGGGCAAAACGTGATCAAGCCTATCTCAGAGCCTATAAAGGAATCCGGCGGGCTGGTCATTCTGAAAGGGAACTTGGCGCCGGAAGGCTGCGTGGTGAAGATCGCCGGGCACGAACGGCTCCACCACCGTGGCCCGGCGCGCGTCTTCGACCGCGAAGAGGATGCTATGCAGGCCATCCAGAGCAAGAGCGTCCGGGCCGGAGACGTGGTCGTCATCCGCTACGAAGGCCCGCGCGGCGGGCCCGGCATGCGGGAGATGCTGGGCGTGACGGCGGCGCTCATGGGCCAGGGGCTGGGCGAATCCGTTGCCTTGCTCACCGACGGCCGGTTCAGCGGCGCGACGCGGGGATTGATGGTGGGCCACGTGGCGCCCGAAGCCGCGCGCGGCGGCCCCATCGCTGCGCTCAAAGACGGCGACAGCGTGGTCTTCGATATCAACGCCCGTCGCTTGGACGTGGAACTCTCTGCGGCGGAAATCAAGGCGCGCCTGGCTAACTGGCGCGAACCCGAGTGGCGCTATAAGACCGGCGTCTTTGCGAAGTACGCGGCGCTGGTGTCGTCTGCCTCCGAGGGGGCCGTCACACGGTTCAGTTCCTGAGCCCGGCCACGTCTTACAGGGGAGGGGCGTGCACCGGTACGCCCCCCTTTCCTTGCCGCCCACCTCCGTTTGTGCCACAATGCAGGAACGATGGCTGGCCGAGACCTTGCAGGTCTCGGAGGAGAGGGTGTGCAGCGCATGCGGCGGCAAGGCTTGCGATTGAAGCGAAGGCGCGAAACCAGGTGCATTCCGACCTCAAGACGGTAATCGAGCTCCAGCAGGTGGACCTGAAAATCACGGAGATGACCGCGCAGATTGACGCCCTGCCGTCTGAAATTGAAACCCTGGAAGCCCAGCTCAGCGAATTCATTCACGCCCACGAAGACCGCAAGCAAAGGCTCACCCAGAACCACAAGGAACGCCGGGACGTGGAGAGTGAAATCCAGGTCATCCAGGCGCGTATCTCCAAGCACAAGGATCAGCTTTACGAGGTCAAGACCAACGAGCAGTACCGGGCGATGCTCAAGGAGATTGCGGGCGAGGAAGCCAACATCCGCCGTATCGAAGACCAACTCCTGGAGAAGATGCTGGAGGCGGAACAACTCGAGAAGCACATCCGGGAGGCGGCGTCCCGGCTGGATAGCGAGAAGGCCCGCGTGGCGGCGGAGGTCCAGCGCCTCCAGGCACTCCGCCAAACGGATGTGGAAGAACGCGACTGCTTGCTGGCCCGGCGCCAGCAGGACGAAGCCAGGTTGACGCCGGAGGTCTTGGAGCTTTACGAGCGCGTGCGGAAAGCGCGTCGCGGCCTGGCCGTGGCCGAGGCGCGAGATGGCTGCTGCACGGCCTGCAACGTGCGCTTGCGTCCGCAGGTCTATAACGACGTGCGAGGAAACGAATCTGTCGTCACCTGCGAGAGCTGCAACCGGATCCTCTATTATGTGGAGCCGCCGTCGGTCGAGGCCGCGGAGGCTGAGGCGTCTGCAAAGTCAGGCGACTGAACTGACGGCCGGGGCGGACCCCGTGAGTTGGAAAGGGACGAGCCTTTGCTGGAGGTGCATCGGTTCAAGGCGTAGGCTTGTTAAGTTGGAAGGGCACTAGCCTGACGTTTGTTCCTCACGAGACTTTCCTGCCATGACCACCCACCGTCCCGCCAGCGTCGTGATGTACATCGACGGGGGCTCGCGCGGCAATCCCGGCCCGGCTGCTTATGCCGTGGTGGTGAAAGCCGGCGACGGAGCGCCGCTGGCCGGCTTCTCGAAGCTCCTGGGTGAAGCCACCAACAACGTGGCGGAATACGAAGGCTTGCTTGCCGCCCTCGGCTATGCTCTCCGCCATCACCACTTGCGGCTGAAGGTGGTGTCGGATTCAGAGTTGCTGGTGCGGCAAATTCAGGGCAGCTACAAGGTCAAGAGTGCTTACCTGAAACCCCTCCACCAGCGGGCGCGGGAGATGATCGCGCGGCTCGAGGCATTCTCCCTTGAGCACGTCCGGCGCGAGCAGAATCGGGAAGCCGACCGCTTGGTCAACCAGGCACTCGACGCGGCGGAAGCTGGAACGATCTCGAGCGCGTCTCGCCCCTCTCCCGTCACGGTTCTTCGGGCGGCGGCCACGCATCATGCCGGTGTCCTCAAACTTCAACGCCCGCTTCCTCTCACGGAAGGCGAAGAAGTCGAGCTGGAAATCCGCCGCAAGAATTGACGGCGCATCGCCTCGTGCCTTGAAACGCCAGGCCTGAAAGACACACTGGGGGGCCGTTCGTCAAGGAAGCGGCTATGGCCAAGTACTGCTGTTCGCAGATGGCCGAGCGGGTAACGTCGGAAGCGGTGGAGATTTACGGCGGGTACGGGTTCACCAAGGACTATCCGGTTGAGAAGTGTTTCCGCGACGCGAAGATTGGAGCAATCTACGAAGGCACATCGTTCATGCAACTGCAAACCATCGCCAAAGTGATCCTGGGTCGGTGGCAGCGGCTTGCGGGAAGTGACTCGATCCCTGGGGCTCCCTGCCCCCTAGCCGGGCCCGCGACATTCCTGTGGTGGCCGAAACCGGAAGCCAGGAAGAACTGCATTCGAGAAAGGACTGGGAGGAGAAGCGAAAGGCAATCGAGGAGGGACTCCTATGACGACCAAGTTTTCACGCAGGACGTTCATGGTGGGGGCAGCCACGGCAGCCGCGGCCCTGCGAGTGGCGGGCGCGAACGACCGAATTCGCCTGGGGATTGTCGGTTCGGGTCAACGCGGCCAGTATCTGATGAGGAGCGCCAATGAAGTCGGGAACGTGGACTGGGTTGCCGTCAGTGACATATGGGATCTGCGGCGCGAGCAGGCCGAGCAGATTGCAGCTACGGAAATCGCCAAGTATGGCGACTATCGCCGGCTGCTGGAACGGAAGGACATTGACGGAGTCATCGTCGGGACATTCGATCACCTGCACGCGCAGATTACTGCCGATGCCTGCCGCGCGGGGAAGGACGTGTTCGTCGAAAAGCCCATGACCTCCTTGCCCATGCAAGGCCACGAGGTGGTCAAGGCCGTGCGGGAAACCAAGCAAGTGGTGCAGGTGGGCGTGCAGCAACGCAGCACCCCGCACTTCATCGAGGCGAAGAAGCGCTTTTTCGACAGCGGGCTCATGGGCCGCGTGAATATGGTCCGCACTATCTGGAACGCGAACAGCGGCTACTTGACGCCTGTGCCGACCGGCATGGAGCGCAAGCCGGAGGGCCTGGATTGGGAGGCGTGCCTGGGCTGGCTGCCCAAGATCCCCTGGGATGCGAAACGCTATTTCAACCGCTTTGCCTATTGGGATTTCTCCACCGGCGGTCAGACCGGCGGCCTCTTCGTGCACATGGTGGACGTCGTGCACTGGTTCCTGGGCATCCACCGGCCGACGGCGGCTGTCGGCATGGGAGGAATCTATCGTTACGACGATGGGCGCGACACGCCGGATAACGTCAACCTCGTCCTCGAATACTCGGAGAAAATCAATGTGACGTTCGAAGCCACCATCACCGACATGATTCCAGCAGGATCGGCGGACATCGTGTTTATGGGTTCGGGCGGCAGGCTGGCGATCTTCCGCTACGGCTACAAGTTCCTGCCTTCCGGGGAGAATGCCCAGGTCGGCGAAATCAGCTGCCGGAGTACGGAGGATTCCCACATGGCCAACTGGCTGGAGTGCATGCGCACGCGCAAGGAGCCGAACGCTAACGTCGTTGACGGCCATTACGGGGCCATGGCCTGCCACATCGGAAACATCGCCTATAAAGAAAAGCGTCGGGTTGTCTGGCAGAAGGAGTGGGACGTATGAGCATCGAAATTGGCGTCAACATGGAATTCATCCGATGCGCAGACAAGCCCTTTGCGGTGGGAGTGGAGCGCGCGGCGCAAATCGGCTTTCGCTACGTCGAGCCGATGGTTCATAACGGGCGTGAATTACTCAGTGAGGCCGGTTATTTCCACTCCTTCTCGCTGGACGATGATCCCTTCGAGATGAAGGACATCCTCGATCGGCATGGGGTCAGGCCCTCCGGCCTCAGCTCCCATTGCCCCTTGATGCGGCCGGAAATCAGCGTGCCCTACCTGCAAAAGGCCATCCGCTTCGCCGCCGCGGTTGGCGCACCCGTGGTGAATACCGATGAAGGCATCCAGCCATCCTGGGTGAGCCTGGAAGACGCTTTCCAGGTGATGAAATACACGCTGACCACCGTCCTGCGCACGGCGGAGCGCTATGGGGTCAACGTTGGTATCGAGCCCCACCAGAGCATTTCCCGCACCACGGAGGGCCTGTTGTGCATCGCGACGCTGGTGAAGTCGCCGCGACTCCGAGTGAACTACGATACCGGCAATGCCTTTCTAGCCGGAGAAGATCCTTATGCAGGACTCCAGGCTGTCCGGCACCTGCTGGTTCACGTGCACGCCAAGGACATCGCCATCCAGCAGGCGGAAGCCGAGAAAGGGAAAGTGACCGGCACGGCAGTGGGCTGCGCCTGCGGGGATGGCGTCATCGACTGGGCCAAGATCGTGACGATTCTCCGCGAGGCGAATTACCACGGTGTGCTGTCGGTCGAATGTGGAACGCCGGACCAGGCTACCCGTAGCTTGGCGCACCTGAAGAGGCTGACCCAATAAGAGAGGAAATGAGCAAGAACATGCGAACCCAATACAAAGTGGCGGGCTTTGTGGCCGTCGTGCTTCTCATCAGGGCATTGGCCAGTGCTCAAGAGATGGCTCCATTTTTCGCTCCGGGCAAGCTCCGGGCACTGATCTTCGCGGGGCGCAACAACCACGACTGGCGGACGACGACCCCCTTTCTGAAACAGCTTCTGCTTCGCAGCGGCCGGTTCGACGTGCGCGTCGAGGAAGAGCCCACGGGCATCACCGGCCCCACGTTGGCGCCCTACGATGTGCTGGTACTCGACTACAACGGCCCGCGCTGGGGTGAGGCGACGGAAAAGGCCGTAGAGGAGTTCGTGCGGTCCGGCAAGGGATTGGTTGCCGTCCACGGAGCCAGCTACGCCTTTACTGGCATGGAAGTGCTCGGCGACGGCCATAAGCCGACCGGCATCAAGCAGCCCGCGTGGCCCGACTACCTGAAGATGATCGGCGGGTACTGGGTCGAAGGGCCGCCGAAAACCGGCCACGCGCCACTCCATTCGTTCCAGGTCAAGATCACAGATCGCCAGCACCCGATAACTCAGGGGATGAAAGAGAGCCTTCTGGCTACGGATGAGCTTTACCACAATCACCGGATGCAGCCGGAGGCGCACGTCCTCGCCACGGCTTTTGACGATCCCAAGAACGGGGGAACGGGCAAAAACGAACCCATTCTCTGGACGGTCAACTACGGCCACGGCCGCGTGTTCTACACGGCTTTGGGTCACGACCTCGCCGCGATGCGGGAAAGCGGGTTCATGGATACATTCGTTCGCGGCGCGGAGTGGGCGGCTGCGGGGAAGGTCACGCTGCCGCCCGATATCGCGTCACGGCCTGCGACGGCGGGGGCTTTGCGCCTGCTCGTCGTGACTGGCGGGCACGACTATCCCACCTCCTTCTATGCGCTCTTCGAAGGGGTGGAGGACTTCCAGTGGCGGCACGCTACCTCCAACCACGAAGCTTTCACGTCCAGTTTCCGCAACAAGTATGACGTGCTGGTTCTCTACGACATGCCCACGGAGATCGGCGAGGCAGAAAAGAAGAACCTGGTGGATTTCCTCGAAAGCGGCAAAGGCATGGTCGTGCTGCACCATGCCATCGCCGAGTATCCGGCCTGGGACTGGTGGTCGCGGGAAGTGGTTGGCGGCAAATACCTCGTCAAGCCTGAGGGTGACAAACCGGGTTCAACCTACCTGCACGATCAAGAGTTGTTCGTTGAGCCGGTGGGGAAGCATCCCATCCTTGTAGGTATCGGACGCATGCATCTGTGGGACGAGACCTACAAGGGGATGTGGATTTTGCCCAAGGTGACAGTACTGCTGAGGACCGACAACCCCACCAGCGATGGGCCTGTGGCCTGGATTAGTCCCTACGACAAATCGCGCGTGGTTTACATCCAGCTCGGCCACGACCAGATGGCGCACCTCCATCCCGCTTACCAGATATTGGTAAGGAACGCCATCCGCTGGGCCGCGGGAAAGCTCGGCGAGGGAGGGAAGTAGGCCTCGCTCCGTCCAAGCCCAGAGGGCGACCATCTTCAATGCGCGGGAGAACCGAGCTTCCTCAGGTGCGTGCGTACCTCCTCGGCGTCGGAGGCGTTGGGAGAAAGCTGAAGGTAGGTCTCAAATTCCTGGCGCGCGCGTACTGTTTGTCCTGATTCTTCGAGCGTGACCGCCAGGTTGTAGTGCGCGGTGGCCATCTGGGGCCGCAGGCGGATGACTTCCTCGTATTCCCGGACGGCTCCCTCCAGATCGTTCTTGCCCTTGAGCGTATTGGCCAAGCTCAGACGGGCGCCCGCCTCCTGGGGACGCAGCCTCAGATACTCTCGGTAGTTGGCCACGGCCTCGTCGAAGTCTCCTTTCTGGCGGAGGGCGTTGGCCAGGCTCAGGCGCGCTTCGGCAAAGTCGGTCCGGGCGCGCAAGGCCTCGCGGAATTCCTCCACTGCCTCCTCGGGCTTTCTCTGGCGAAGGCGCGCGACACCCAGATGGAAATGGGCTTCAGCCAGGTTTGGGGTCAAGCGCAGGGCCGCCTGTGCCTCTGAGGCGGCGCCTTCCGAATCAGCCAATTGGTTCAAGACGCTCGCCAGATTGGCGTGGGCTTCGGGCCACTCAGGCCGTTGCTTGACGGCTTCCCGAAACGCTGCGCGAGCACCCTGCCAATCTCCGGTCTGCATCAGCGTGAGTCCCAGGTTGGCTTGCGTTTGGGCGTCGTCAGCCCGGTGGGCGAGGCTGGCCTGGTAGGACTCTGCCGCGCCCTTCCAGTCGCCGCGTCTATAGAGCGTGTTGCCGAGTTCGCGCTGGTAGTCGGGGTTATCGGGGGCCAGGCGCACCGCTTCGCGGCATTCCGCCAGGGCGCCATCGAGGTCGCCGTTTTCGCGCAAGGCCGCCGCCAGGCGGAGGTGGAGTGCCGCATCGTCAGGCCGCAGGCGCAGCGCGTCGCGATAGGTGGGGACCGCCAGCGCAAAATTCTTCCGCTCCGCCAGAATTTCTCCCAGCGCTACCAGCGCCTCCGGATAGTCAGGCCGCAGTTGGACAGCGCGCTCGAGCTCAGCCTGAGCCACGCGGAGGTCTCCGGAAGCGTTCAAAGCCCGCGCCAGGTGGTAGTGCAGTTCAGGGCTCTGGGGCCTCAGGCGCATCGCCACGCGGTACTCTCCCAGGGCCATTTCCAGATCTCCGCCAGCCTGGTAGGCGTTGGCCAAATGCAAGTGCGCGTCGGCGTCTTCCGGGCGCAGCCGGACCTCTTCGCGATACTCCTGCATAAAACCCGCCACATCGCCCGAAGCCTGATACGCCTCAGCCAGGTTGCGATGGAAATCGGCCGCGTCGGGCGAAAGTTCAACCGCCTTCTGCAGCTCGGGAAGAGCCCCCAGCAGGTCCCCAGTTTTTCTCAGCACCAGCCCCAGAGATTCGTGGAGTTCGGGATCGGCGGGTTTCAGCCGCAGCGCCTCGCGATACTCAGCGCTCGCCGCAGGATGGTTGGCGGTGGAAAGGTAGGCCGCGGCTAGCTCGGCATGGGCCGCCGTATAGTCCGGGCGCTGCCGGATGACGCGGTGCAGCTCCTGGATGGCACCGCCGTAATCGCCAGCTTGGCGAAGCGCCAGAGCCAACTGGAATCGGTAATCAATCTGGTCAGGACGCAGCTCCACCCCGCGGCGGTATTCCTGGATGGCGTGAATCAAATCCTCCGTGGCGCGCAGAGCATTGGCAAGGCTGAAGTGCAGTTCGGGATCGTTGGGACGCAGGCGTACCGCGGCACGAAACTCCTCGATACCTTCATTGATCTTGCCCGCCTGGGTGAGGGCGCTGGCCAGGCCCGCGTGGGCGTGGGGATTCTCGGGCTCGAGCGTCACGGCCTTGCCATACTCCGCGACGGCGCCCTGGGCATCCCCGGCCTGCAACAGCGACGTGGCGAGCGCCAACTGGATTTCCGCGTCGCGCGGCATAAGTGCGAGCGCCTGGCGGTACTCGCGGGCAGCCTCGGCAAACTCGCGCGTGGCCGTGAGGGCGTTGCCCAGATTGGCGTGAGCGTCCGCGCTCGAGGGATGGAGACGAAGCTCGGCCCGGTACTCTTCGATCGCTTCCGCTAGCTTGCCCTGCGATTCGTAAAGGGCGCCGAGGTTCAGGTGCACGCCAGGGAAGTCCGGCTTCTGGCGCAGCACTTCCCCATATTCACGTCTGGCTTCGTCCAACTGCTGCGCGGCGGCGCAGGCGTTGGCCAGGTTGTAGTGAGCCTCGGGATAGCCCGGCCTGAGTTCGAGAGCTCTCCGGTAGGCTCCGATGGCCTCCTTCCACATCTCCCGGCGAGAGAATTCGTTGCCTTGCTGGAAGAGCTCATCCGCTCGCGGGCCCTCGTCCTGTGCCGCGAGAAGCGACCCAGCCAGCAGAAAAGCAGCCAGAGCCGCGAAACACCAGTGCTGGTTCTTTGACCCTCCCCTTGCCATACGATGCATCGGTTATAAGGATACACCTGAGCCTGCCGCTGCGCCCCTGGAAGGTTTGACATCTTCTGGGGCCTTCCGTTACGCTCGGCGCGAAAAGGCGGCACAAAGACCACCGCACGACGAGCAGTGTCGTGGCTACCCGTTGCGTGACGGGAGAAGTGGCGCACGCCCCCTGCGGGCTGCTAAAGTTGGCAATCGATTCACGTTGATGCCTTGTACTTGAGTTGTCAATTTCCTGAAGGTGAGGGAAAAGTGCTGGACGCATTCAAGCTGGATGGTTCGAAGGCGCTCGTGACGGGGGGCGCGACAGGGATTGGACGGGCGGCGGCGCTCGCACTGGCGGAGGCTGGCGCCGACGTGGCCGTACTTGGGCACTCCCACGATCCCGGCGAAACCCGCGACCCTATCGAGGCGCTGGGCCGCCAGGCGCTCGCCTTCCGCGGCGATCTGACTGATGCCGCCTTCCGCAATCGGGTGGTGGATGAGATTCTCGCTCAGTGGGGTCGGATCGACATTCTCGCGAACGTCGCCGGCACCACGACGCGAGCTTCGGCGGTCGATTACCCCCAGGCGGACTGGGACGGTGTGATTGAATTGAATCTGACCACGCTGTTTCGCCTGTGCCAGCGCGTGGGTCGAATCATGATCGAGCAGCAGCGGGGCAAAATCATCAACCTGGCCTCCTTGCTGTGTTTTTCCGGAGGGATCACGGTTCCCGCTTACGCGGCCAGCAAAGGGGGCGTGGCGCAGGTGACCAAGGCCCTGGCCAACGAATGGGCGCGCTTCCACGTCAATGTCAACGCTATTGCGCCCGGCTATATCCTGACAGAACTGACGCGGCCTTTGTATGAAGACCCGATTCGCTCCCGGCAAATCAATGACCGGATTCCCGCCGGGCGCTGGGGCAATCCGGACGATCTGAGGGGAGCCATCGTGTTCCTGGCCTCGCGCGCCTCGGACTATGTTCACGGGCACGTGCTGGTGGTCGATGGCGGCTGGATGGCGAGATGAATTGAAGACTGCCGATTGATGAATGATGATTGCCGGTAGAGGAAGCGCCCTGGGGGAACAGGTGAAGGTACGCTTCGCCACCGCTCTCCTGGCAACGGACGACTGACGGCTGTCTTCTGACTCCTGACTTCATCTTCAATGACTCGACTGTAGCGGCGTCTGCCCCGGGGCAGGGGCTGCGGGAGGCGCAGCCGCGCCACTGTGAGGTGACGCGCCCATGCCGCTCGAGGGAGAACTCGATTCCACCTGCCAGCGGTCACCTACGCGCCGCAGCAGGTAGCGCACGCCAACGACGAGATTGGGCGACTGCTTGCTCCGGAACTTCACTTCGGCCTGGGCCGTGTCGCCGGTGAAGGTGACGTCCTGGACCTCGAGGGTCAGGTTGGTAAGCATCAGGTTCGGACGCTGTTGCAGGTGGGCCTCAATCGCCGCTTGGACGGCCGCCTTGGACTCTCGTTGTCTTGTCTTGGTGCACCCGGCCAACACAAGTCCCAGGGCCACTGTGCAACCCACGAGCACTCGCATGCCAACCTCCACGGGTGTTCTTCACGCTACCCCAACGGCCCCGCGATGTCAAAACGAGAGCACCCCGCGCGTGGGGCTCGGCTGATCCCCGACGGTGGGCTGCCCTGGCCATTCCGCCCGGGCTCCACGTCCGAAAGGGGTCCGTGCAATTTGACAGCCCGCAACGCCTGGTTTAGATTGGCTACTTTGGTGCGGCGGTCTATGGCCGCCGTGGTGGTGCGGCGCTCATCCCGACAAAACGCATCGGGACAGGTAGAGCGCCGCTAGAGGAGCAGACATGCTCGACCTGGGTTTTGTCCGCGACAACCTGGAGCTTGTGAGGCAGAAGATGCAGGAGCGCGGGTTGGCGGACATTCTGGAGAATTTTGAAAACATCGACCGCGAGCGGCGCAGGTTCCTGGTCGAAGCGGAGCGCCGCAAGGCGCGGCGCAACAAGGTCTCGGACGAAATCGCATCGCTCAAGAAACAGAAGCAGGATACTTCGGCCCCGATTGTCGAGATGAAGCACCTGGGCGTCGAGATTCAGGAGCTCGACGCCCAGGCCAAGACGTACGACGACCAGTTGCGCGAGCTCCTGGTGAACATCCCGAACATCCCTCACCCGAGCGTCCCGGTTGGGCAGGGACCGCAGGACAATCAGGAAGTGCGGCGCTGGGGCGCGCCGCGCAGGTTTGCTTTCGAGCCCCAGGCCCACTGGGACCTGGGCCCGGCGCTGGGCCTCCTGGACTTCGACCGCGCGGCCAAAATCTCTGGTGCCCGCTTTGCGGTGTACACCGGCGTGGGCGCGAAGCTGGAGCGCGCGCTCGCCAACTTCATGCTCGATATCCATACGCGCGAGCACGGCTATACCGAAGTCTTGCCGCCGTTCATCGTCAATTCGGAAAGCCTCTACGGCACCGGCAATCTCCCCAAGTTTGCCGAAGACCTCTTCAAGCTCGAGGGGACGGACTACTGGTTGATTCCCACGGCCGAGGTTCCCGTCACCAATCTCTATCGCGACGAGGTTCTGGAGGCCGACCGGCTTCCGATCAAGCTCTGCGCCTGGACGGCGTGCTTCCGCAGCGAGGCCGGCTCCTACGGCAAAGAGACGCGCGGCATCATCCGCCAGCACCAGTTCCAGAAAGTGGAGCTGGTGAAGTTTGCTTTGCCGGAGAAGTCCTACGAAGAACTCGAATCGCTTACCCACGACGCCGAGGTCATCTTGCAGCGCCTGGGCTTGCCCTACCGGGTGGTCGTGCTGTGCACGGCCGACACGGGTTTCAGCGCGGCGAAGACTTATGACCTGGAGGTCTGGTTGCCTACGAGCGGCGAGTACAAGGAAATCTCCTCCTGCTCGAACTTCGAAGCCTTCCAGGCGCGCCGCGCCAACCTCCGGTTCCGGCGGGGCGCAGGCAAGGCCGAGTTCCTCCACACGCTCAACGGCAGTGGCCTGGCCGTCGGGCGCACCTGGCTCGCCGTGATCGAAAACTACCAGCAGGCTGACGGCTCCGTCATTGTCCCCGAAGCTTTGCGGCCTTACCTTGACGGACTCGAGCGACTCACCCCGCCGCCATAGGGCCAGACGGCGCGTGTCCCCGTCTCCAATTCGCGGATTCTATGGACGAGCGCATACCCTGCGCCCCTACTGCTTCTCGCGGGAGGGTGTGGGCTCCGGCATGTAGATGTGAAAGTCACCCGGGGCGTGGGTGTGCTCAAACTGGATGGTGGAGTGCGTGATGGCGAACTGGTTGGCCAGGACTTCTCTGATCCGGTAGGCAGTTCTCTCGCTTTCGGAGGTGGGGACATCCAGGACTTGCACGTGGCAGGAAAGAGCATGGGAATGAGGCGCGAGGCTCCAGATGTGGATATCGTGCACCTCGCGCACGCCGGGGACCTTCAACATCTCCGCCGCCACGCGCTCGACGCTGAGGCCCTGGGGCGTGCTTTCGAGCAAAATGTTGGCCGAGTCTCGCAGAATGCCTACGGCGGACCAGACGATCATGCCGGCAATCAGAAAAGCCAGGAGCGAATCGATCAGGTGCTGGCCGGTCTGGCGGATGAGCCAGGCGCCCGCCACAATGCCCACGTTCGAGAGCGCGTCGCCCAGATTGTGGATGAATACTGCACGCAGGTTCAGGTCGCGACGCTCGCGCAGGAGCGCGAGCGAGATTCCACCGTTGACGACCAATGCTACCAAACCCACCACCAGCATGGTCCCACTTGCGACGGGGACGGGTCGCACGGCGCGTTCGTAGCCCTCATAACAGAGGAAGAGCGCCACGCCCACCAGGATCAGCGCATTGGCGAACGCGGCCAGGACGCCGACACGGTGATAACCGAAGGTCTTCTTGTGGTCGGGAGGTTTTTGCTCAAAATAGAGCGCGAGCCAGGAAAGAATCAGGGTGGGGATATCGGTGAAGTTGTGCCAGCCATCGCTGAGGAGGGCCAGGCTGTGTGCCAGAGTCCCGGCCACGAATTCCAGTGCCACCAGTAGAAGCGTGGCCACCAGGGCGACCCTCACTATCCAGCTCGCCGATCGGGAATGGGTCAACGCGTGCAGAGGTGCCTCCCGCGGCAATTCTATTCCATCGTCAAACGCGCCTGCAACGCGTGAGGGATGACTAACCAGCTGGTCGCGCGAGCTGCTCGCGGGCTTTGGTTGAGGGGCGTGATGGCCCGGCTACTCGCCGCGCGACGTTTGAGGTAAGATAGGGTGTGCGCGTCGGGGGCAGCCTGGCGGCTGGCGAAGACGAACCAGGGGCGTGCTGGAGTTGCAGTTGAATCTGAGGTCTCGGGTGGGAAGAAATCGAAATGAGCTGTCTTCACCCGTAGTGAACGCCATCCCCTGCATTTCGACCATCATACCGCACTCGGGCGTTGCCCTCCGGGCAAGCTTGGGACTGTTGGTGTTGGTTTCAACAGTGATTCCGAGCCTTGCCCAGGAGGCCGCACCCCAGGCAGAAGGCCAGCCCGCCGCGGCCGCTCCGGCTTCTCAGGGCACGCCCTCGAAGGAGGGGACGACGCCTACCAGTCCCGAGAAGATCGGCGTGCGAGTCGAGGTAGTGAACGTTCCTGTGACTGTGCTGGATAGGCACGGGCGTCCAGTGATTGATCTGACCAAGGAAGACTTCCAGGTTTTCGAGGATGGAGTTGAGCAGGCCATCCGCTACTTCAGCCGCGAAGTGCGTCAGCCCCTCCGCATTGGGTTGGTTCTGGACACGAGCAACAGCGCGCGCCCGGCGCTGCAATTCGAGAAAGATGCGGCCAGCGAGTTTGTCTTCAACATGCTGCAGGGCCGCAGCAGCAAGAACCAGATTTTTCTCCAAACGTTCGACGCCACCAGTTCCGTCGTTCAGGACTTCACCAACGATCCGGAGATTTTGAACGAGAAGCTCCGGGCCTTGAAAGCCGGAGGCGGGAAAGCCCTTTACGACGCGATCTATTTTGCCTGCAAGGAGAAGATGCTCAATTCCGGCCCGCCGGAGAACATGCGCCGTGTTCTCGTGCTGGTGAGCGATGGCAGAGACGTGGCGAGCGAGCATGCGCTCGACGAAGCTCTCTCCATGGCGCACAAGGCCGAGACCATGATTTACACCATTGACAACACGGCCTACGGTTACCACAACCCTGCGGATAAGATCCTGGAAAGGATCTCCGAGGAGACGGGTGGCGCCGCCTTTTTCCCCCTGGAGGAGACACCGGGTGCGGACCTGGGCACCGGCTATCTCTCGCAAGGCCAGATCGGCGACACTTCCCAAAATAAGGGCCTGGGAGCTGCAACCGGCATCTATTCCGCTACCCGGCTGATGCAGCTGGCCGACTCGCTGGAAGCCATCGGCCGCGAACTCAATGAGCAATACAGCCTCGGCTACACACCCACTAACAACAAGGCGGATGGCACCTACCGTATCATCCGGGTTGTGGCCCGCCGCAAGGACGCCACGGTCCGGGCGAAGACCGGCTACTTCGCCGCCACTGACTAGTCCTGTAGACCTCCTGCCGCGCCTTCAATTTTCCTGCGGAGTGAATTCATGATTGACGTTTCCGCCTTCTGCGGAGCATTGGGCAGCGCGCGATTGCGGACCTGAGCCAAACGCTCGAAGAGCACATGCCGCACTTCCCGACGCACGCGAAGTTCTTTCTGTTTCTGGCCCTGCTCCTCAAGATTTGCGCCGGCTCCGGCTCGCCGATTCGTGCGCGCGCGCTGGTTTGGGAGCCGGCGCCCGCGTCCATTGCCGCTTGTCCGGGAATTGTTCAGCGCTGGGGAAGGAAGCACTGAGATGCAAGCGGCATGAGGGCGCCTCAGTCCCCCGCTACTGCGCCTGCACGACTAATTCGCCATTCTCGACACGCATTGCCGTGACGGCTTCGGGGACTTCCATGTGCATGTCGATCTTGCCCTCCAGCCACGACGCCGGGAGAGGCAGGCTGCCCACGCCCACTTCCGAGGGAATGAGGCGCAAAGTGTGATTGCTGAAACCCAGGCTTCCGGCCACCGTAACGTGGAGGGGCACGCCTTTCGCGTCGACGCTGAGCAACATCAGGAGCTTGCCGCCCTCGAGGTGGAGTGTCGCCCCCTTCAGAGTCACGGGACCCGCCGGCGGAGGATTGTCCTTGAGGCTTTCCTGAATCTTCGAGTTTATCTCCGCCTCGGTCAGGCGAATTTCGCCTGGCATCCGCTGCTCTTGGGCTTGCGCGAGGCGGCTCATTTTCTCGTCGAAGGACCTAGCGGCCTGGGCGCTAACTTCGGCCGTGGGGAAGGATGGCTTGCGCAAGACGAGCAGAATGGACGCGAGGGTTAGGGCCAGCAAGCCCCAACTCAAGATGCGGATGATTCTTTTCGCCATCGGAAGGTCCTCCGCAGACACGTTTCGGAGAGTCGCCTTACTTTACACCGGTCGCATCTTCGCTCCGGGCCGTCCCCCGCGCCGGGTGCAACAGACCAGTCAGGATGGAGCTGACCAGCAAGCCCAAGCTGAGCAAACCAAAGGCATAAAGAAAATTCCCCGTGCGCTGGCTCAAATAGCCGACCACCAGAGGGCCGAAATATCCGCCGAGATTTCCGATGGCGTTCACCAGCCCCATGGCAGACCCCGCCACCGCTTGGGGAAGGGTTTCCGTGGGAATCGCCCAGAAAGGCCCGAGGGCGGCGTAGGGTCCGGCGCCCGCGAGACAGATGAACGTGAAGGACACTATCGGCGAGTGCTGGCTGGCGAGGATGCCGGCTAGCAAGAACACTCCGCCCCAGGCAAGCGCTGCCGCCACATGGCGGCGTCGCTCCCGTGTCTTGTCCGAGTGCTGGGAGTTCAGCACCATCGCAATTGCCGTCACGATGTACGGGATGGCAAACAGAACTCCAACCCACAAGTTGCTCAGCCTCTTGGCGCTCGCCAGCGCGCTGGGCAGCCAGAACAAGAATCCGTAGCTTCCGCTGTTGAGCAGGAAATAGATGCAGACCATCACCAACACCTGGGGACGCATCAGAGCCCGCAGGTAGGGCTCGGGACGCACAGGCTCGAGCTCCTTGGCTTCCCGGCGCAGGGTGGCCTGGAGGTATTCACGCTCTTCCGTAGAGATCCAATGGGCCTGGTGTGGGTGGTCATGGATAAAACACACCCAGACTAGCAGCCAAAGGAAGGGCAGGGCGCCCTCGGCCACTAGCAACACTCGCCAGTCCCAGCGGCCGAGGATCCACCCGGAGAGCGGCGAGGAAGCAATCACCGCTACAGGCTGGCAGAGCATCCAAAAGGCGTTGGCGCGTGCGCGTTCCGCGCGGGGGAACCAGTTGGAGAGCAACACCAGTGTCGCCGGCCAGACGCCACCCTCAGCGACACCCAGGAGAAACCGCATGACCCAGAACTCTCGCCAGGAGTGGACGAGGCCGCAAGCCACGGCGCAGACCCCCCAGGCTACCAGCGCGATGCTCACAAACCGCTTGGCACTCCAGCGGTGCGCCAGGTACCCGCCGGGAATTTGCAGCAGCAAGTAACCCCAGAAGAAAATTCCGGCGGCATCGCCCGCCTGCGTGGGATCCATCTGGAGATCGCGACTCATCGAGGGCAAGGCCAGTGAGATGTTGGTGCGATCGATAAAGGCAATCGTGTACATGATGAAAGCGACCGGAATGATGCGCAGCCACCGTTGTTGAAGCATGAGGCAAGTTCAGCGGAAAAGGATCAGGAGCGTTTGCGAAGCCAACGTATCGTCTCGCCTGCCCAG
>Ga0315280_10002418_pt1 | contig 30254 bp, 20 predicted proteins | sample YL17G06_40_MG_FD_203697 | JGI IMG/M metagenome (GOLD analysis project Ga0315280, IMG submission 203697) | Sediment microbial communities from Yellowstone Lake, YNP, Wyoming, USA - YL17G06_40 | ecosystem: Environmental > Aquatic > Freshwater > Lake > Sediment | place: USA: Wyoming | collected... | reverse complement strand
ATGCTCGGCTTGGCCTCGCTGCTCACATTGGCAGCCAACGGACCGCTGATCGACCCCGCGGACGCGTCGCGGCTCCGAGATGACGGGGCGTATCACGACGGTGGATACTGGGCTACGCCCCTGCCCTGGTTCATGGACGCCCTCATGCGAGTCGACCCGGGCAAGGCGGCTGAGACGTTCTGCGCCGCAGTGGACGACTTCCGGGCACACGACGACATCAACGAGTGGGTGAACGACAACGCCTGCGGCGTGAAGGACTACTGCGCCAGCGCCGCCATGCCGCTCGAGGGCGTCCGGCTCCTGCGCGCGTACCTCGCGGAGACCGGCCAGTCGCTCGCGCCGGAACTCGAACGCCGCATGACCGACGACTGCGTCTGGCTGGAGGCGCGCGCCAGGGAGATCATCCGGGGCGGTAGCAAGCTCTCGGCGAGCGGAGTGCGGATGTTCACCCCAGACGCGACGGGGCGGTACGGGCAGTTCTGGGTGCGGGACTGGTACTACATGATCGAGGGGCTGCCCGAGGCATTCACGCGCGAGGAGATCCGCGACGGCTACCTGTTCCTCGCCGCCGGGCAACGGGACGACGGCTGCATGCCCGACCGAGTGCGCGCGGACGGCGTGGGGGTCTACTCGCCCGGCGGCGAGGACAACCCGCTCTCGACGAACGGCTCGACCGACCAGTCGCCGATGGTGGTGCTCCTCTGCCACAGGTACTGGGAGCTCTCCGGTGACCTCGAGCCCTTCCGGCAGACGGCTGACCGGCTCGAGCGCGCGATGCGCTTCGCGCCAAGGAACCCGGACACAGGGCTTGTGACGATCCCCGATGCGAGTCTCTTCCGCCCGTGGAGCTTCCAGGACATGATTCCCCTGGTGGGGGACGAGCTATTCACGTCCGTCATGTTCTGGGACGCATGCCGGAAGCTCGTTGAGCTGTACAGCGCGGCCGGCGACGAGGCGAAGGCCGGCGCGTGGCGGACTGACGCGGACAGGGTGAAGAAGGGCCTCGCGACGCTCTGGGACGAGGACGCCGGCGCGTTCGTAGGCGCCAGCGTCCACTGGCGCCAGTCGTTCGTGTGGGGCTCGGCCTACGCGGTCTACGCCGGTGCCGCGACCGACGACCAGCGCGACGCGATAGCCCAGTTCATGGCGCGGAACTATGGCCTGATCGTGAAACGCGGCCAGATCCGCCCGCTTCTGAAGGGGACGTTCTGGGGAAGGCCGGAGCCGGAGTACGTGAGGTAGGGAGTCCTACTGCCTCGCCTCTTCCGGCGTCACCCGGCGCTGGCCGCTCGCGACGGCCGGAGCGGGCTCGATGGTGGGCGCGGCCTCGCCGGCCTGGACCATGCGGCGGATAAGCCGCTCGCGCATCATTGCAGCGACCTCCGCGTGGGACTCCCGGCCGACGAGGTTCGCAAGCTCGTACGGGTCGGACTGAAGATCGTAGAGGAACTCCTCGGCGTAGCGGTCGCTGCCCGGCTTCTCCCAACCCTCAAGGCCGGGGGCGGAGACGCTGTACTTCCAGCGCCTGGTCCGCACTGCCCGCCCGACCTGCGCCTCGCTGATCTGGATGAACACCTCGTCCGGCCACTCCCCCCGCTCCCCGCGGACGAGGGGCATGAACGATCGCCCCTGCGCCGTGGACGGGATCTCGAGGCTGGCCGCGTCGAGGATCGTCGGCGCCACATCCACCAGGCTGACGAGCTTCTCGACCCTCCCGCCCCAGGTGAAGCCCGGGCCCGTCGCGGCCATCGGGATGCGCACCGAGGACTCGTGACACGAGCGCTTGTACTCGGCGTTGCGGGTCTTGAAGTGGCACCCGTGATCGCACGTGTACATAACGATCGTGTCGTCCGTGAGCCCTAGGCTCTTGATCGCGTCGCGGAGCCTGCCGAGGGCCTCGTCGAGCCGCTTGACCATGCCGTAGTACCCCGCAATGTGCTGCTGCGTCGATCCGCCGAGCGACGCAAGGTCAGGCGGAATCCAGCGGCCCGCGTAGCGCTCGCGGTAGCCGTCGGGAGGCGGGAAGTCGTCGACGTCGTTCTGCTGGTGCGGCTCCAGGAAGGACAGAAACAACATGAAGGGGTCCTGGCGGTGCTGATCGATGTACCGGATTGCCGCGTCCGTGAGGGCGTCTACCCGGTAACCCGGCAGCTTCACCTTGTTCCCGTCGCTGTCGAAGGTCACGCAATCGTATGGGTGGGACGTGAACTCGAGAACGTTCGAAGCGAGCCAGTAGTCGTACCCGCCGCGCTGATGGGGCGGCACGGGGTCCTTGTCCGCGAGGTGCCACTTGCCGATGTAAGCGGTCTGGTAGCCGGCCTCCCCGAAGTGGTGCGCGAGGGTCCGCTCGCCGGGACGCAGCCTTATCCCGTTCACGAAGCACCCGGTCGTCGTCGCATACATGCCGGTCTGGATCGACGACCGAGCCGGGCCGCACACCGGCTGGCAGGTGAACGCGCTCGCGAGATGAGTGCCGCCTCGGGCCATCTCGTCGAAGTTCGGAGTGAGGTCGAGCGGGTTGCCGTGGACGCCCGTAGTGTCCCAGCGCTGCTGGTCGGTGAAGAAGACGATCACGTTCGGGCGATCCGCGGGCACGAGGGCACCTCCGAGGAAGCTGCTGACGCCCGCGTTCCGGCGGGCAAGCCCGGCGACCTCCGCTCAAGCGAGACGCACCGTCGCCGACGGGTCGTCGACCGTCACGGTTGTGCCGTCTGCCAGGCGGAGCACGAGCACCCCAGTCGAGTCCAGACCGGCGGCCGTGCCCGTGACGGAGGACGACCGCAGCGACACCGTCACCTGACGGCCTTTGATCGCGTCAAGCTCCCGCGCCGCGCCGACGACCGCGTCTATGCGAGGCCACCCTCGCTCGTCCAGCAGCTCAGAGACGCGCGCGACCACGGCTCCGACGAACGCGTAAGGACCGAGCGGGACCCCGGGCACGAACTCGGCCATCCAGGCGGGTACGATGGCGCCCGGAGAGAAGTCCGCTACCTCTGGTGCGGCAAGCACGTTGATGCCGATGCCCAGAACGGCGAGAGAGACCACCGACCCCGAGACGATGCTCTCCGCGAGCACTCCTCCGAGCTTGCGGTCGCGTGCCCAGACGTCGTTGGGCCACTTGATCTCCGCCGGCACGCCGGAGTCGCGCGCTGCCCGCGCCGCCGCGACAGCCCCCATGAGCCCGACCAATGGCATGAGAGCTGCCGGCAGCGCGCTCGGCCGCCAGGCGAGGGTCATGAGGGCACAGGCGCCCCGCACATCGAGCCAGCCTGCGCCGCGTCGCCCGCGACCTCGCGTCTGCCTCTCGGAAACCACAAGGAGCGGCAGGTCCGACTCCGGCGCGTGCTCGCGCGCGAGGTCGTTCGTGGAGCCACACTGGGGGTACACCTCCACCGTTCGTACCCAGGCCGCCTCGGCGAGCGCATCGAGCAGCGGAGCCGCGCGGTCGGCCCGCACGTCCGCGAGCCTCGTCTTCATGTGGGCTCCTCTCGCAGCAGCGTAATCGTGGTCACCTCGGGCGGGCAGAGGATCCGCACGGGCAGGAGGCTCGTGCCCAGACCGCGTGAGACGTACACCGCGGTGCCGTCGACGGAGAACAAGCCGCCGGCCATCTTCCGTCCGCAACCCCTCTGCCTTGTACGGCTGGTCAGGGCGCCGATTCGCGGCAGCCTGATCTGCCCACCGTGCGTGTGCCCGGTCAGCACCAGCGAAATCCCGACCTCGGCTGCGCGGAACGCGACGCCCGGGCTGTGTGCCAGCAGCAGGCTGAAGGGGCATCCGTCCAAACCATGCATCGCCGCGCGCAGGTCGTCATGCTTGCGGCTCGGATCGTCCACTCCGATCAGAGGCAAGGTCGCCCGGGAGCGCTGGAGGAGGACGGACCGGTTGCGAAGTACCGTGGCGCCCATTGCTTCGATCGCCGCCGTCGCCGGCGCACCGGGGCCGAAGATCCGGTTGTCGTTATTGCCGGCCACCGCGTAGATACCGTAGGGCGCGGAAAGCGCCGCCAGCAACTCGCGGGCGAGTCCGATGCCGCGCTTGTGATCGATGAGGTCACCTGTGACCGCCCACACGTCCACCTCCTCCGCGCTCGCCCACTCCCGCACGCGGGGCAGCAACGCCGTCGAGCTGGGGAGATGGAGGTCGGCGAGTAGGCCGACGCGGAGGCCGCTGAACTCAGCGGGCAGAGATGGGAAGCCGAGTACCAGATCAACGTGCTCGACAGGGCCCCCGACTGGGCAGACGCTCATCGCACTTGCGCACGCCACCTCGAGTCCATAGGCGACCCTCACCGTGCATCCTCCGACGTGAGCTCCGGAGGAGGGGGCGGGTCCTCGGTCGCGGCGACCGTGACATCGTCCGTGGTGACCTCCTCCACCGCGGTGCCGTCGGCCGTGCGAGCGGTGATCTTCGTGTGATACACGTCCGGTTCGGCTCCGCCGGTGCTGTTGCCGGGAAACAGGTACACGCCTGTCACCTCGCGCGACCCCGGCAGCGTTCCCCTGAGAGCAAGGACCTCGCCGTCGCCGTCCGGGTACGTGATCGACACCGTGACGCTCATCGGGACTTCGTCGTAGGCCTCAACGATGACCGTTGAGAAGAGCACGGTCCCGCCGGAGAAAGGCAGTTGTGTCGGGGAAACGCTGGGCGAGGCGATCAGGTCGGCCCCCGTCGGCGAACGGGTGCAGACGCAACCCGCCGCCGCGAGCAAAAGGCCTCCCGCGAGCGCGATCGGGCGCGACCTCACCGGCTCACCCCCACGCGCGCCGTAGCTCGCTGTCCGTCAGCGGCCTCGGCCCGGATGAGCAGAACGTAGGAGCCGGACGGCATCGACGAGCCGGCGTCCGAGCGGCCGTCCCAGAGCACCTCCACCTGGCCCTGCGGGCGCTCGCCCAGAGCGATGCTCCTGACCACTCGGCCCGCGGCGTTCAGCACCGCCACCGAGACATCCGCGGGCCGGCTGATCTGAGCGGTGACATGCGCGCCCCGAGTGGTCTGCGACGCGTCGTCGATCCTGACCGTCAGCTTGCCCGCGTCGTCAGCGAGCTCGAGGCGCACCAGCCGCGTCTCATCGGCCGCCAGGTTCAAAGTGAGCGCTCCGCCTGAGCGAAGATCGACCGCGCGCCCGGTGGAAGTGTCGACGAGCACCGGCCTGGTGTCGCGCGGCACGGCCCTCATGTCGGGCGCGGCGATCGTCACGGCACCCCCGCTGTGACCCGCACACACCTCGATCGTGGCCGGCGTCCATCGCGACACGCTCGCGATGGCGGCCCTGCCGTCGGAGCCGATGAAGGCTGCTGCCGCGCGGCCCTCCCGTCCGGGTGCAACGGGCGGGGCGGCGCCGGACCCGAGCGCGTTGCCCCTCAGATCGGCGTACAGTGTGCGCACGGTGCCCTCACGGCTTGACACGTCCAGCATGAGCCATCCGGCGCTCCGCCGGCCGGCGGCCACCGACGCCAAGTGAGCCGCGCTCGCGGCCGGCGCGGGGATCTCCAGCGCCAGGCCCTCCTCCCTGGCGAGCATGAACGCGCCCTCGTACGGGTCGAGCACCCCTTTCCGCCCGCCCGTGACCAGAGCGTCGAATACGAGCGTGTAGGCATCGCCGTCGGGATCCCATGCCCACACGTACGGGTCGATCAGGCCCGCCTGTGCCGCCTCGCGCAGCGTCCCGACCGTCGCGCCCGCGCGCCGCACCCTGATCGCGTCGATGTTCCACACCAGCGGCGCGGCGAACGGGTTGCCCATAAGGTTCCAGCCAGCCTCGAGCGGGATCACGTACTGTCTCGACGGGTCCGGCATCGTGCCGGCGGTCGCACGCAGGATCATCGCGCCGACTTGCTTCACGAAGTAGCCTCTGCCCGGCTCGATGGCTACCTGAATGCCGGTGTGCACGATGTACGCGCCAGCGGCCGGGTCGTACGCGGCAAGCGAGTGACCGTCGGCCGACGGCCCTGCGCCGAAGACGTCCTCGGGGGTGCCGCCGACCGGGGAGCTCACGATCCGCAACGCCCGCCCCCCCACCGCCAGCGGGAATTCGTGCCACAGGGTGGTTGTGAAGGCCGCCTCGGCTGTGATCGCCGGCGCCTCCTGAACGCTGGCCGCAAGCCTCGACAGCCCCAACGGGAACCGCGCTGAGTCGAGCTCCACCGAGAGGCCGCCACGCGCGTCGCTCGCGAGCCCGTCGGACAGCGTCTCCCCGGAGCCGGCAAGCTCGAGGTCCACGGGCAGCCCCGGGATCGGCACTCCCAGGGAGTCGGCCACCGATCCGGTCACCAGGAGGCGGTCGCCATACCGCAGATCGGCTGGTTCGGCGTCTACAGCGATCGCCGCCGCTTCAGGCCGCGGTCCGGCTACCTGGAGGCGATAGAAGCCCTCGCCCGCGACCGGGGTGAACCGCGCCACGAACACGCCGGCCTGCTGTGGGGTGTAGGCGACCGTCTGGACGCCGGTCGCGACCACGGTGCCGTCGGGGCCGAGCAGGTCGATCTTGGCGGCCGAGTACGGCAGCCCCGACGCGCGGCCGGTGCTCACCGTGTACGCCTCGTTCGCCTGAGCGGAGAAGCGAACGTGGTCGATGTCTTCGGTCCCGCCGAACGCGTGAACCTGCTCGGCCCCGCCAGGCAGAATGGCACTCGCGGTATCCCGGGTGTCATCGGGCTCGTACGGGTCCCCGAGCCCAACCGTGAACCGCCATTCGGGCCCGACCGTCACCGCGCCGGAGCTGTCCCTTACCCGCACGCGCCACTTGTACGTCACCCCGTCGCGCATCCCGACCGGGGCGAAGCGCTGCTCGGAGAGATCGGTCGCGGTGTTGAACGCTGGGTCGTCGGGGCTGCTGATCACCACATCGTAGCGGGCCTGCCGGCCGGGCTCCGCCAGGCCCCCGTGCCAGGAGAGGGTCGCGGTGGGGTCAACGTTCACGGCCAGATCGGCCGGCTGCGGGTCGGACGGCGCCGTCGGCGGCTGGGCCGTGCCCTCCGACCAGGTTCCGATGACGAGGTCGTACGGCCCCGTGGTCTCGCCTGAGTAGCCGCGCACCCGGGCGAAGTACCGGCCGGACTCGCGACAGGTCCACAGGATCCGGGACGACAGATCCTGGCCGTACTGTGTGTCATCGTTCTCGACCATTAGAGCCAGATCGCTGTCGTACAGGGTCAGCAGGGTGTCGGTTCCCGTTGACACGCGCACCGAGGCATCCGCGCCCTTGGCGGCCGCCTCAACGACTGTGCCGCCGGGCACGCTGACCACGGTGCGCAGCTCGTAGGTGACGCCTCCCGTTGCGTCCAGCGCCACGTAGTCCGAGTCCCCGGCTGTGAGGAGGTGGCGGACGAGGCGCCCGTCGGGCTGGACCGATGTCGCCTGCTCGGGAGTGTCGTCGGGCTCGAACGCATCCTGGGAGCCGGCCACAAAGCCCCAGACCGGCCCCTCTGTCTGCCAGCCGGAGACGTTCCGCGCCACGACACGCCACCTGTACGCGTGTCCGGCCACCAGGTCCGACACCTCAACGCTTGTATCGGAGGTGGTGTATCGGAGCGGCGGCGGCTCCTGATCGCCGAAGTAGACATCGTAGGCGACTTGCTCGCCGAGCGGATCGGTGGAGGCCCGCCAGGTCAGGGTCGTGGATGAGCCCAGTCCGCTCGCACCGACGGACGGGTCCGGGCCTGACGGGACCGAGGGCCGCCTCTCCAGCGCGTCCGACACCGCCAGCGAAGCGTCGACCCGACCGGAGCCGAGCTTCCCCTCGTATCCCGGGTTCAGGCTGTCGACCGGGTCGGTGGCCGCGATGAGCCGGTCCCGCAAGGCCGCTCCGCGCAGGTCCGGCCGAGCCGACATGACGAGGGCCGCGATGCCCGAGACGATGGGCGAGGAGAAGGACGTGCCCGACCGCCTCTCGTAGAGGTGGGGGAACTCGATCGTCCCGTCGTAGTACGTCGTTGTCAGCACGCCCACGCCGGGTGCGCACACGTCGACCGCTTCTCTACCGTATGACGAGAACGCGGCCTTGCGATCGCTGTCCGTGACGGCCGCCACGCCGAGCACCTTGTTGTTCCCGCGGTCGTTGGAGACCGGGCTGGCGGGCTCCGCGTCCAGGTCCTGGCCCTCGTTGCCCGCCGCGGCGACGACGAGGACCCCGCGGCCGAAGGCCTCGTCGATCGCGGAGTCCATAGCCCTGTTGTAGCCTCCGCCGAGGCTGAGGTTGATGATGTCCGCGCCGTGCGCGGTTGCGTACATCATCGCCTCGGCGATCAGGCCCAGGTCACCCGCGCCGTCGTCCGGGAAGACGCGGAGGATCATCAGCTTGGCCGACCAGGCGACACCCGTAACCCCGACCCCGTTGTTGCCGATGGCGGCAACGCAGCCGGCAACCTGTGTCCCGTGGGTGACGTTCTCATCGATCCCGCCGGTGCCGTTGTTGTCGATGCCGTCCGGCGAAGGGTCGGGCGTGTTGTCATCATCGACGTAGTCCCAGCCGCACCAGTCGTCGACGAGTCCGTCCCCGTCATCGTCGACCCCGTTGATCGGGTCATTCGGGTTGTGCCAGATCGCGTTCTCGAGGTCAGGGTGGTCAAGGTCGACCCCGGTGTCGATGATCGCGACTGTCACGCTGTCGGAGCCGGTGGTGACGTCCCAGGCCGCCGGGCAGTGCACCTGTGCAAGGTACCGCTGCACCGCGTAGAGCGGGTCGTCGGGAACGCGCTCGGGGGTGAAGAGGATGTTTGCTTCGGCCAGATCGACGCGACCGTCGCCTGAGTACTCGTCGAGCAGCGAGTCGACGGTCTTCCCCGCCGGGACGGCCACGACGTCGAGTCCGGAGAGGGGAAGATGCTTGAGCGCCCTGGCGCCGTGGTCGGAGTGAAGCCTCGCGCGCTCAGCCGTCGACAGTCCCGCCCGGGGTCGCACAATGATCTTGTCCGCCGAGGCCCTCACCGTAGCGCCCGTAGTCCGTGACCGAACGGACAGCTCCTGCGAGTGCGCGAGGTTCGCCGCGCTCAGCAGGACACCGATCAGCAGCAGAGCGATCCGCGGCTGCCTCAAGGACTACCTCCACAGTGGTGGTTGCCTCGCGTCCGGGCACATTGGGGTCGTGCAGGCCTCCCGCCGACCTCACCCCCGCCTTCGCTACGCTCAGGCACCCCCTCTCCGCAAGCGGAGAGGGGGAACGGCCCTGAGCTTGTCGAAGGCGGGGGTGAGGTCGGCTTTGCCATCACCTGGCAGGCCGACAATGACATGACCCTACCTCCACAGTGCGGCCCCGAGTTCGGGGAAGCTCGAGAAGCCCTCTGGACGACCGAGCTCCGGGAGCACGAGCGCCATCGCGGCCGCCTCGGGCTGAAGGCTCTTGGCCGCAAGTTCCCTCACGGCATCGGGCGTGACCTGCCTGAAGGGCTCCAGCGGGTCGCCCGCCGGCTCGCCGCCGTTCGCGGTCAAGAAGGGGAGGCCGAGGGCGAGCGCGCGTCCGAGCGGGTCCCTCAGGCCAAGGGCCTGCTGGCCCAGGAGCTTGCGGCGTGCCATGTCGAGCTCATGCACCTGGACCGGGGTGCCGCCGAGCTCCTGAAGCGAGCGCATGATCTCGTCGCGCACGCCCTCGATGTGCCATGACACAGGTGTCGCGCACACGATGACGAGCTGGCTGTCGTCCGGGCCTGGCACGAGCACCGCGTCGCCCGTCTGCGTGTACTGCCTGAGCTTGGCATTGCGGCCCAGGCGCCCGTCCTGTCCTCCCACCAGGGCCTGCAGCGTGCGCACGGTCGGCCAGCTCGGGGTGTTTGTGCCCGGCATCGCGAAACCGAGCATCAGCACGGCGACGCGCGTGCTTCGGCTCTCGTAGACACGGGACCGGGTGAACGGCGCGGGCGAGGGTCCGGCCCGGGGCGGAAGCGGCTCGCCCCGCGGAGCGGCCGTCGCGATCGACCGAACTCGGTCGAGGATAGCCTGCTCGTCCCAGGGGCCGACGCACGCCAGCACCAGCCGCGAGCCCACGAACAGGGCATCGTGCGCGGCGGTGAGATCGTCGCCGGACACGGCCGCGAGGCCTTCGGGCGTTCCGGTCGGAGGCCACGGCGGATCCGCCGGGAACAGCGCGCGCCGGATGTCCGCCAGGGACGAGTAGAACAGGTCGCCGGTCTGCCGAGCGGCCTCCTTGTCGACCAGCCGCCGGGCGGCCTCCACGCTGTCCTCCGGGTACGCCGGACGGCCGACCGCATCCCTCAGGACCGCACAGGCGATATCGAACGAGTCCGATAGCCCCGAGGCGGCGAGCATGATGTAGCTGTCGTCTACATGCGTGCTAACGCGTCCGCCCGTGTCCTCCAGCTCGGACAGCCTCGCGAGTACGTCGTCGTTGGACATGCCGTCGACGCACGCGAGCGTGGCTCGCCCGAGCAGAGCCCGCAGACCGGGCTTGTCGCCGTCATCCCTCGCGTCGGCCTTCACCAGCACCGCGCATCCGTAATGCTCGCAGCCCGTTCCGTGCGCCGCGACGATCGTAGCGCCGTTCTCGAGGTGTGTGACGGTGACGGCCCAGGCCGGTCCGGCGCACGCGACCATCCAACACAGCAAGGCGCGCCTCATTGGGCGGGCCCCCTCTCGGCCGGCTCGCGGAGCACGACCGCCTTGTCGGGGTCGAAGTAGCGCCTCACGACGTCCGTCACCTCCGACGGGGTGACCTCGAGCACCGCGTGCTCGTAGTCGACGCCCAGTCGGTACGTGGCGTTGGCGGCGTAGAACGCGATGGTCTCGGCCTGACCCGTGCAGGTATCACACGATAGGGCGTGCAGCACGCGCGCACCGCGGGCGCCCCGAAGCGTCTCCTCCTCGCTCGGCTGGCGGTCGCGCAAGTCGGCGAGAACAGCCTTCAGCGCGTTCAGCGCCTGCGCCTGGTCGGCCCCGCCGACAGCGCCCCACAGCACGAGGATGCCCGGCAGGCGCTGAGTCAGGAAATCCGCCCCCGCCTGGCCCGAGCCCGGGGCCGCCCGCGGATAGAGGACGTGGAGCCGGCTGGAATCGCCGTTGTCGACGGTCGAGAGCAGGACATCGGTGGCCAGAACGTCCTTCCACTCCGATGTTCCAGGCGCGGGAAACGCGAGCGCCACGAGGCCGCCCCCCGGACCCTTGACCGTCACCTCGCCGGGCTTCGCGGCGGGTGCCGGTCCTGGCTGAGGGAGCGTATCTTCGCCGGGGGCCAGGGCCGCGAACTTGCCCGACGCGAGGTCCAGCGCCGCAGTCGGATCCACATCGCCCACGATGGTCACGCTGATGTTGTGTCCCACGTAGTTGCGCGCGTGGAAGCTCCTGAGCTGCTCGATCGTGATCGCCGGCAGCTTTTCCGGCCCGCCGCCCGGCGAGTGGGCATAGGGCCCGTCCGGGTAGATCGCGGCGTAGGCCGCGTCGCGGAGCGCTGTGCCGGGGTCGGAGTAGATGCCGTCCAGCTCCTTCTGGATCACATTGAGCTCGCCGGACAGCCGGTCAGGCTCCATCTCCGGCTGGCTCAGCGCCTGCGCCAATGCCGCCAGCGCGTCGGCGAACCCATCCGTCGCGACCGTGACGGTGAAGCGCGTGAAGTCGCGCGTGGTCGCCGCGAGCACCTCGCCGCCCAGGCCCTCGATCGTCTCCGGCAGCAGTCCCGTCGGAGTGCCCCTGGCAGGACGCTGGAAGATCATGTGCTCGAGGGTGTGCGCGAGCGCGCGCTCGCCAGGCCCTTCCGCCGCCGACCCACCGCGGACGATCGCGCAGATCGCCACCAAAGGCGCGTCGTGGTCAGGCTTCACGATCACCTGTACGCCGTTGTCGAGTGTGCGCGCGACGATCGCCGAGCCGTCGATGATGTCGGCGCGAGCGGCCGAGCCGGCCGCCGCGAAGAGAAGCAGCAGCCCGGTCGCGACGGCGACGCCGCGCGCGCATTCCGGCCTCATCAGCAACCTCCTGACAGTACTGGCCGCGCGCCCGCCGGCGCCATCGCCGCGGGGGCACACAGTCCCAGGACCAGATTCTCAAGGATGTCGGTTTCCGACAGCCCAGTGGTCGTCTTGAGGGCGACGTCCGCATCCGCCGCGGCGCGCAGCCCGCGTGCGAGCTGCTCAGTGCTGAAGCTCCGCGCTTCGCGCAGTGTCTTGTACACCACGAACACGTGCTGGGCGGCCAGGTTCGCGGCCCTGTCCTCGGGCATGTGGGACTTGACCCGCTCCGCCGTCGACGTCCACTCGCGCTTGAACTCCTCGTCGCATCGGGACGCCCGGGCGAGCCCCGGGGCGATCAGGCCCCTCTCCATCAGCGCGCACGCCACCAGCAGGAGCCGCAGCCGTCCCGCGAGCAGTGCCACGATGCCGATCCCGCTCTGCCCCTGGTGCATCAGGTCGCGCAGAGCGCTCAGAGCCCTTCCGACGTCCCTCCGGCCGAGCGCGTCCGTGAGGTCGAACACCACGGCCTCCTTGGTCCGGGATACGAGCGTGCGCACGTCTTCGAGGCCCACCTGCCCGCGCTCCCCGACGAACGAGATCAGCTTCCTCACTTCGGAGTTGAGCAGGCCGCTGTCGGGCGATGCCAGTGCGATGAGCGCGTCCAGCGCGTCGGGCTCGATCGTGACCCCGGCGTAGCGGAATCGCTCGGAGACGAAGCTCGCAACGTCCGCCGGGCGCGACGGCTTCGCGAGGCGCAGGACGAGGCCCGCAGCCTCACACGCCTGGAAGAACGCGCCCTTGGGCTCGGGCGCAGGCGACTCGAGGACAAGGGTCATGTCCCCCGGCAGGCCCGCTTGGATTCGTTCCTGGAGGCTCCTGATCTCCTTCGGCGCCTTGTCCTCGAAGTACGGGCACTCCCTTACGAGGACGACCCGGCGTGTGACGTCCACAAACGGGAGAGCGGCGCTGTCCACCTGTCCCAGGATCTCGGCCGGGCAGACGTCCCGGCCGTCCAGCACACAGACCGCGAGCGACTGCTCCTCACCGGGAACGATCCAGCCAGGGATGCGCCGAGCGACCTCGGTCCGGCGGAACTCGTCATCGCCCGCCACGATGATGACGCGGGGGATGCGCCCTGCCCTGAAGTCGGCGCGAATGTGCCGGAGGTCCTCGTCCGTGGTGGGGCGCCCCTTGGCCGCGGCTCCGCGCGCCCTACCCATCGGACCGTCCCGCCGTGCCGCGGAGCTTGCTTTCAACCGCGGCGACGATCTCGCCAAAGGTGTCGCCGTTGTCGGGGTAGCCCACCGCGGCCCACGTTACATCGAGCCCGCCCAATCCGGGGGCGAGGTCGTCGAGCCGGACCTTCGAGATGGCCTGCATGATCGTCTCCGCGGGCGTCGGCGCGTGGGAGACGGGCGTCTCCGGCAGCAGGAGAGCGAAGTCGCTTGCCGAAGCGCGGTACAGGTCGTCCGACGCGCGCACGCTGTCGTATACAGCCTCCACCAGGCGGCTCAGAGCGTCGAGCCGGGCCTCCGGTTCGAGCTTCGCGATCCGATCGAAGGACTCGATCCCGAACACCACGACGGAGAAAGGGATCGCCGTCCGCTGGCTCCGCGTCGTTTCGCGGTCCAAGCGCTCGGCCAGCGCGTCGCGGTTGTAGATCCCCGTCTCGGGGTCGCACATCTCGATGTCCACCGCGTCCTCCTCGTCCGCAGAGAGCGTAGCGGCCACTTCAGCATACTCCAGAAAGCCGCCGAGCTGCACGGCTATCGCGCCGAGCACTCGCGCATCGGCGACGGTGGCGCCGCAGCCGTCGTCAGGGGTGTCGGCCACCAAGACCCCGAAGGTCCTGCCCGCTCCGGAGATCGGGGCGGCCGCCAGCCGGCGCGCCTTCAGAGCGTCGAGCAGCGCCGACTGCGGCAGCCCGCTCTCGTGGCGGTGCAGCAGGCGGGCCGCCCCACCGCGTCCGACCGCGGCCAGTTGGTCGCTCTCGCTGCCGAGCGGGATCGCCGGCAGCGCGCTCGGCACAATGTCATCGTCCCCGACAACGTGCCAGGGCATGAGCAGACCGACAGCGGGCGCCACGACGTACACGATCATCCTGCCGAACCCGAGCGGCTCCAGCGTCTCGCTCGTGAGGAACTCGAGGGTCTGCTCCAGGTTGCGGCCGAACGGGATCGCGGCGATGCGGTTGCGGAAGAGCGCCAGGTCTCTCATTCGCTGACCCACGCGCCTCCCAAGCTCGTCGATCCTCTCCGTCCAGTCGAGGCCCGGCCAGTACCAGGACAGGCTCGACTGCTCTGCCAGGTCTAGGGCGGGCAGGCCGAGCGTGTCGACCAGCTCCCCCAGCCTCGATCCCATGCCCCGGGCGAATCGCACGGCCTCGGCCAGATCGACGCCCAGGACCGGCCACACTTCCAGGTCCGTGTCCACCGGTGGGAGCCCGAGCACAGCCTCTAGCCCGGCCAGCGCCGCGACGTAGTCGGCTAGGTGGATCAAGTAGGCCGCGGTCAAGGGCCGCAGCGTGGCTGGATCCCCGCCCAGCCTGGGAACCGGGGCACGGAACGGCGGCTCGTGGTGCCGCCCAAGCAGCGATGCCGCGTCGTCGGACAGACGCCAGCCGAGCGCGATGCGCATCGCCACGAGTTGGTGGTCCGTTCCGAACGCGGCGCGCTCTGCATCCAGCTCCGCGCAAGCCGTCTCGGCGTGGAACAACGCGGCTCGGCCATAGCCCTCGGGGTCGTGCTCGTGCAAGGCCACGCGCCCGATGTCGTGGAGGAGTGCGCCCAGGACCGCGCCGGCCGACGCGTCGCAGGGATACCTCTCACCCATCATCGACACAAGGACGCAGGTCGCGGCGTTGTGCAGCCAGATGCGTGAGGCGACAGCGTCCAGGTTCCCCGGCGCGACGTAGGTCTCGTGGGCCCCGACCGCGAGCGCGAGCAGCCTCATCGCGTGAGCGCCGAGGTCGGCCGCGAGAGCGTCGACGGAGTCGTGCGAGCTTGCGGACAGCCGCAGGACCGCCGCGAGCCGGAGCGACAGCTCGGCCAGCTCCGGGTCCCTCTCCAGTATCCTGGACAGCTCGCTCGGGGAGAGCCGCTCGTCCGGGCACTCGAGCACGAGCCGTACGACATCGGGCAGCCGGTGCCGGCCCCGAGCCCCGGCTGCGATCTGCTCGGCCGTGCCCAATGCGTCCCTGTGCATCAGCACCACCCGCCGCGAACCCGCGGCAAGCGCACCCCATTACTGCCCGCTTGTCGCAGTCTCCTCGGGCTGCGCCCTGCGCGCGAACAGGACTTCCTTCGCACTCTTCGCCGGCCGTCCCTCGATCACGTCTTCGGCATCCTCGAGTGAGATCGACAGACAGCACGAGACCCCCATATCCTGCATCGTCACACCATAGAGCCTGTCGCAGCCCTGCATCGTCCCGGGCGCGTGGGTGACGACGATGAACTGGGTCTGATCGGTCCAGTCGCGCAGCAGCCGTGCCAGCCGCACGGTGTTGGGCTCATCGAGCGCTGCATCGATCTCGTCCAACATGCAGAAGGGCGACGGACGGACCCTGAGCATCGCGAAGAGCAGGCTGATCGCCGTCAAGGCCCTCTCGCCTCCCGACAGGGAGGCCAGCGTCTGCCGCGCCCGGCCCGGGGGTCTGACCACGATGTCGATGCCTGTCTCGAGCAGGTTGTCCGGGTCGGTGAGGACAAGCTGCGTCTGACCGCCGTCGAAGAAGTAGCGGAAAACGCGCTGGAACTCCTCGGAGATGGCGTTGAACGCCTCGAGGAACTGCACCTTCGTGGCGTTGTCGATCTCGGCGATGATCTCGCGCAGGTTATCCCGGGCACGCTCGAGATCGGCCTTCTGCTCAGCAAGGAAGCGCTCGCGCTCGGCCAGGCGCTCCCACTCGGCCTCGGCCCCGGTGTTGACCGCCCCCATCTGAGCGAGCCGCACGCGTAGCGACTTCAGCGTGGCCCGCGCCTCAGATAGGTCGGCGATGTCCTTCGCGGCCGCTTCGGCCTGGGCCGCGGTCATCTCGAACTCCTCGGACAGCCGAGTCTCAATGCTCTGCCGTGCTTCCTCGGCGCGCGCCCGGCGGATCTCATGGGCGCTCAGACTCTCCTGAAGCTGAGGCATTCGGCCGCGGGCGTCGCGGCTGAGTCGACCTGCGTCCTCGATGCTCTTCGCCAGCTCGTGGCGTCGGTCGGAAAAGGTGCGGATCTCGTCGAGAGCCTCCTGTACGCGTTCCTTAGCCCCAGACAGCTCGGACGCGGATGTCGCGACCAGCTCCGTCGCCTGCCGCTCGGCATCGTCGAGCTTGGACAGCTCGTCGGCTGTCGCGACAAGCCGCTCCTGGCACACCGCAAGCTCTTGGGGCAGATGCTCAAGCTCGCGCTCGGCCTCCCGGATGCCCGCGGTGAGTGCACGCAGATCGAGGCGGAGATCAGCCAGGCGTCCGCGCAGACGGTCGCACTCAGACGCCAGCTCGGGGAGACGGGCCTCGTCGCCAACCGCGGTCGGCGGGGCAACCGCGATCTCCTCGAGCTTCTCGGCCCTCGCGGCGATCCTCCGGTCGAGCTCACCTAGCGCGACGGCGAGCCGGTTTCGCTCCCCCTCGCGAAGCTCGCGCTGTGCGCGGATCCCCTCGAGCCGCTCTGCGGTCACCGCAACCCGGGTGCCCGACTTCTGTATCCCGGCGACGCAATGCCGGTACCGGGCCTCCACGTCCTGCGCGGCGGCCCGCGCCTCGTCGAGAAGCGTCCTCGTGGCGGCAACCGCTTCCTCGAGCTCGGCTCGCGCGCCGGTCGCGGCGTCCACGTCGTCTGACGCGCGTCCGAGAGCCGAGGCGAGCGAGAGTGGGTCGTCCGCGGCGGCGGGCTCTGAGCCGCCTCCCACAACGCCGTCCGCGTCCCACCTCTCACCGAGCAGTGTGACGATGGTGCCGGCTTCGGTCATCGCCCCGCGGGCGCGCTGAGCGGCGTCTAGGTCGGCCACCACGAGTGTGCCGCCGAGCAGCCTCTCGACGAGCGCGCGGCGGCGCGGGTGAAAGGACACCAGGTCCACAGCGCGGCCGGTCGCGCCCTCGACGGTCAGCGCGGCCTCTGGAACGCTGGGTGGCGCCGAGGCGGTCAGGCCGCGAAGCGGCAGCAGCACGGCGTATCCGCCACGCTCAGCTTGAAGCCAACGCACAGCCGCCCACGCCCGCTCGGACGACTCCATGACAAGTGCCTTGCTCCACTCGCCGAGCGCGGCTGAGATGGCCCTCTGGTACTCGGGCGGGGTACCGATGACATCGGAGACGGTGCCCACGATGCCCGACAGCCTGCCGTCCTGACGCGCCGCCAGGACCGCACGGACTCCCCTGGGCAGGTGCCCTCCTGCCTTCTCGAGCTCCTCGAGCGATGCGACCCTGGCCTCAGCCGAGCCCACAGCGGCACTCGCGGTAGAAAGCTGCGCCATCTGCTCCGAGAGGAGCGCCTGCAGTTCCGCATCGCGCTGGCGGGCGGCGTCAAGCGCCTCTGACAGCTCCTGCTCGGCCTGCGCCAGCTCCTCCAGTTCCTGCTGGGCGGCGATCTCGCGCTCGCCCTCTTGCTTCTCCTGCGCGGCCAGCCGCTGGATGAACTGGTCGTTCTCGCGCAGGCGGTCATCGGTCTCCCGCCGCTGGCCGCGGAGGCTCGCGAGCTCCGTCTCCAGCGTCGCGCGCTTGGCGGCGGCGTCTTGCTTCTGGGTGCTCAGGGCGGCGAGGGATGAGGCCAGTGCGTCGAACTCGGCCTGCACGCGTTCCAGCTCCTGCGCGAGCTCCGGCTCGCCGGCCTCGAGCTCTGCCTTCCGCTCGGCCTCCCGCGTCACGGCCTCCTTGTGAGCGGCGATCCTCTCGCCGAGAGCCCGAGTACGCTCCCCAAGCCCGTCGGCGTCTCGCTCGATCACGGAGCGCTGGCTCCGGCACGAGTGCAGCCGCTCCCTCGCGACCGCGATCTCCGCCTCCGCCTTCGACGCGGATGCTTGCGCGAGGCCGCTCCTGCGCCTGGACGCCTCGAGATCCCGCTCGACGGCCTCTTCTTGCACGCGCAGCTCCTGCGCGCGCGACTCAAGCTGCTCGGCCTCGACGGTGAGGCGGTCGAGGTCGGACCGCACAACAAAAACCTCATGCTCGCAGCGGCCGATCATCTGGCGCGCCTGAGAGGCTTCGGCGACCAGCACGCTGACGGCGAGTCCTCTGTGCTGTTCGACCAGCGTGCGGTACTCGCGAGCTTGCGCGGCTTGCGTGGCGAGGGGCTCGAGCTGCGCGGCTACCTCAGCGTGGATGTCGTGTATGCGCGTGAGGTGCGACTGCGTCTGCTCCAGCTTCCTGAGCGCCTCAGTCCTGCGGCCGCGGTACTTCGCCGTCCCGGCCGCCTCCTCGAACAGCGCGCGCCGGTCTTCCGGCCGCAGGGACAGGATCCGGTCGACCTCGTTCTGCCCGATCTGCGAGTAAGCGCCCCGCCCGAGCCCGGTGTCGAGGAACAGCTCCTGGATGTCCCGGAGCCGGCAGCGAGTGCGGTTGATGAAGTAGTCGCTCTCGGCGCTCCGGTGCGTGCGGCGGGTGATGGCCACCTCTTGATAGGGAAGGCTCAGGATGCGGTCGGAGTTGTCGAGGACCAGCGTCACCTCGGCTAGGCCGACTGCCTTCCTCTGCTCGTTGCCGTTGAAGATGACGTCCGTGAGTTGGTTGACGCGGATGGGCTTGTTCGCCTGCTCACCCAACACGAACAGCAGCGCGTCGGCGATGTTGCTTTTGCCGGACCCGTTCGGCCCGACGATGCCCGTGACACCGGGCCCGAACTCGAGCGACGTTCGGTCGGCGAATGTCTTGAAGCCGAACAGCTCCAGCGACTTGAGGTACAAGGCCCTGTGGGGGCCTCCCTTCGAGCGGCAAAGCCGCTGCCCCCGGAGTCGGGGAGAGGCGGGTCGCCTAGGCCGTCAGTATAGCAGGCCGCTCGACTGTCAAGCCGCCTTCCGCGACCGCTATCGTGGGCCAGGCCGGGGTCGCGGTGAGCACCTCCACCCCGTGCTCCAGGCAAATGACGGTGTCCTCGGACTTTGCGCCCTGCAGCGATGGGTTCCAAGCGAACGTCTGGCCGGCCTGTATCACTTGCGCCCCGCCCGGCGTGGCGCGCCACGTCCGCGGCTGGTAACCAGTTGCCCCGCCCTGGTGGTGGCAGTGCCATTCGTCGGGGTAGCCCGCGGCCGCGTACGCGCTTTGCGCGACGGCCATCACCTCTCCGGCTGTCGCCCCGGGCCTGGTGGCGGCGAGGATGGCTGCATCGACGCGTGCGACCGCCCCCTGCTTGGCCACGAGATCGTCCGGCGCCGGGCCGAAGTGGACGCTCCGGGTCAGGCTCGCGTGGAGTCCGCCGCGGCGACCGACGAGTATGCCCATCGCGTAGCGCTCAAGCTTCTTGCCCGTCGGCACAGGATGCCTGTACCGGAACACACGCTCGTCGGTCGCCACCAGGAGCACCGCGGCCACGATCCCGCGCGATAGGACCCGGTGAGCGATGAGCCCCGCGATCTCATGCTCAGACATGCCCGGTCGCACCGCGCGCATGGCTTCTCCCAGGGCCTCGCCGCAGTCGCGCCCGAGGGCGCGATAGCGGCCGATCTCGGCCTCGGTGAGCGGCACCTGCAGCGCGATGATGGCCGCCTCGTCGGCCCTCGTGCCGGCGGAGCCGGTGTCGGAGACGCAGCACGGCCCCCCCAGGTCCCTGACAAGGTCGTCCGTCTTGTCCTGGTGCCAGGGGAAGACATGATGGCTGATCTCGAGGTCCGCGATCTCCTCCGCTGTAAGCCGGGGCGCCTCGACGGCGTTCATGAGAGCGTGGCACGAAGCGGGTGTGATGATGACGGTCATGCTCCCGCGCTCGACCGTGCGTGCCACGAAGGCCTCGGCCGCGCAGAGAAGCCAGGCGAGGTTGGTGGGTTTCTGGAGCGCCACCCCAGTGAGCGACGAGGCTTCCATCATCTGGCGCACTCGTGCGAGCTTGGTGGCGAACTCACGCGAATCCGTCAACTGGGTGCCCCCTGACCAGCGTATGGTGGGTAGTCTGGGACGGCTATTCGGCGGCGACCGCGCGGTGCCTTGATCGCAGGCGGCTGATGTTCTCGCGGTAGTCCGTTCCCGGGACGAAGATGCTCGCGCCCCCGACGACGATGTCGGCTCCGGCCTCGAGCACCTCGGGCGCCAGGTCCGGCCTCATCCCGCCGTCGACCTCGACCTTCACATCCAACCCGCGCTTGTCGATGATCTCCCTCAGCGCCCGTATCTTCCGAGTCACGGACGGGATGTACGCCTGGCCGGCGAAGCCGGGGTTAACGCCCATCAGGACTACCAGGTCCACGAACTCGAGCACGTAGTCCATGAACGTCAGCGGGGTAGTGGGGTTGAGGGCGACTCCGGGGACAACGTCGAAACTCCGGATTATCTGAACGCTCCGGTGGAGATGCTGCGTGGCCTCGACGTGAACCGTGATGATGTTGGCTCCTGAGATCGCGAACTTCTCGATGTACCGGTCCGGCTCGAGAATCATCAGGTGGCAATCGAACAGCAGGTCGGTGGTATCCCTGAGGGCCTCGAGCATGAAAGGGCCGAATGTGATGTTGGGGACGAAGGCTCCGTCCATGATGTCGAAGTGAAGCAGATCGGCGCCGGCCTCTTCGAGTAGCTTGATCTCTTCCCCCAGACGTGTGAAGTCGGCGCAGATCAGGGACGGGGCGATCTTCATCTAGGACCTCCGACGGCGCGCCCGGCTCTGTTGGACCTCGGGCGAGCGGACGCCTATAATCTTAGCCTGAAGGCATCCGGCGTGTCGAGGGGGGCCAGATACGGTCGTCGCGCTACTCGGGGTAAGCGGCCCGCGCGCCCTCGCCCCGACCCTCTCCTGGGGGAGAGGGAGGCTTCCTGCGTTGCGTCGGGGGTTGCCATGCGTCTCCTATCCAGCATCGAGCGGGGCATTCGAGGGACGGTCGAGGGCGTGTTCGGCCGTGCGTTCGGCGGCCAGTTGCAGCCCGCGGAGATCACCCGTCGGTTGGCCCTGGAGATCGCCGGCTCCGAGCGGGTCATTGACGGGCGTCCCACTGTCGCGAATCGGTTCAATGTCCGCCTGTCGAGGCGCGAGGCACAGGCTCTCACCTCGACGCTCACCGCGATGGCGACCCAGTGCGAAGACGAACTCGACCGTCACGCGAGGTCGGCGGGCTGGGCGACCGTCGGCCCGTTCGAGGTCGGGTTCGAGCCGGCACCCGGCCTCGCCACTGGTCAGCTCGATGTGGACGCAGTGTTCGCTCGGGGGTGGATCGGAGTCCGCCTCGAGGTCATCGCGGGGCCGGACAGGGGAACTCTTGTTCACCGAGCGGCGCGGGAGACCGTGCTTGGCCGGTCGGAGGAGTGCGACCTCCGCCTATCGGACATCGACGTGTCCCGCCAACACGCAGCGATCAGGTCCGACGGCTACCGCTTGCTCGCGGTCGACCTGGCGAGCACGAATGGCACGTTCATCGGGGGGCAGCGTATCACGGAGGCGGAGCTCGCGCCCGGGGCGCGGATCGAGCTTGGCAGGACCATTGTGCAGGTCGACCGAACCCGGCCCGAGTGGCTGCCGGTACAGGGCGGCGCCGCCTAGAGTGCTAGGGAGGACCGAGAGGTGTACGAGTTTCCCCCGATGGCCGCGCGGATCGCGATCCTGGTCTGCCTGTACCTGTTCCTGTTCGCGGCCTATCGGGAGCTCTACCGCACGGTCAGGGAGACCCGGCCCATCGCCACGGGGCCCGACGCCGATCCGGCGCGCCCGCACTCGCTCCCCACGTTCACGATCGTCCAGGCCCCCGCGGAGTCAGCGGTCGTAGCCGGCGACACCATCCCTCTGCTGACCTCGAACACCATCGGACGAGCCGGCGATAGCACGATCGTCCTCCAGGACCCCTCGGTCTCGAGCTCACACGCGAGGGTAGACTTCATGGACGGCGCGTTCGTCTTGATGGATACGGACTCCACAAACGGCACCTATGTGAACGGCGCGCGGGTCGCCGGGCGCACGGAACTCAGGCCCGGAGACTATGTCCAAGTAGGTGCAGTGGTCATGGAGTTCAAGGCCTAACGCGCGCCTTCGGCCGAGCCGTGGAAGGGGTTGCTTCGGTTGCGTCCAATGAGAGCTTTGCGCCTCGGCACAGTGGGAGTGCTGCTCGCCGCCCTCGTGCTGTTCGCGGGTGGGTGCGAGCTGCTCGCCGCGTACGCGTTGTGGCAGTGGATCGATCAGAACATCAACCGCAACAAGGGCGACACCACCACGCGCATCGTCTACCTGATCGAGACATCCGGCACCGGCAACGCGCGCATCTCCGGCGCGCGGATCGAGTTGTACGCGCTGCACACCGGCGGCGACCCCAACAGGCCGAGTGACTACGACACCGTGCCCGATGCCGTCAGACTCACGAATGAGGACGGCGAAGCTGTCTTCTATATCAAGAACGACCCTAACGAGCCGAACGACCAGGTCATCAGACCAGCGACGACCTACCGCGAACTCGTCACTGCGGCGGGCTTCCAGGCATACGACGGTGTGAGAGATCCGATCGCCATCAACGCCGGGCTGGTGGAGGCCGACCCCATCCGCCTGGTGCCCGAGGGATAGGCGCGCCACGCGAGCACACGCATCGCGCCAACGAAGGGCTCCGCCTCCGTTCGCCCGAATCCCCGTGCCTATGGGGCGGGCGGGCAGCCTGTCGTACCGATGTCGGTACTAGGTGGCGCTTCGCGCGACCGCGTGTTGTTTGGGGAGGGTCCCAATGCTGAGAGTGGCAGTAGTCATCCTCGCGCTCGTTGTCCTGGCTTCGCTCATCTCGTCCTGCTGCATAGGCCCATGCGCCCGTCGGTCCAGAACGGTGACGATCCCCACGCCCGGGGGCTCAGTGTCGGTCTCGAAGTCGGGCGGAGGGAAGATGGAGATCACCACGCCCGAGGGCAAGACGGTCGTCTCAGGCGACGAGGGCAAGATGGAGATAACCGGGCCCGAGGGCGAGAAGGCGGTCGTCACTAAGGAAGGCACGCAGGTCACCAACGCGAAGGGCGAACGCTTCGTCTCCGGCACTCGGATCCCGAGCGACGTTGCCGACAAGCTTGACCTGCCGATGTACCCGGGCGCCGAGTCTGTCAGCTATACCGACGCCGGGCACAACCTGACGGCGACCCTCAAGACTACGGACGACTACTCCAAGGTCGAGTCGTGGTACAAGGACAAGCTCGGCTCCGGTTGGGACACGTCCGTCACATCGGTAGGCGAGATGAAGATGGCCAACTTCCGCAAGACCGACCCGGAGTGCAGCGTGATGCTCATGCTGAACAGCCAGGACAACACCACGATGATCACCCTGGCGCGGACCACCGGGGGCCAGTGAGGGGCTCCGGAACGGCCCAGGGCTGATCGCGGACGAACCACACCATGGCTGAGACACGGCGGGAGTCCCTGAGGACCGTCGGCATCGGCGGCGTGGCCGCGACCGCGCTTCGCGCGCGAGCCCCGGAAAGAGAGCGAGCCTTGACCGTCGACCCCACACCGAGACACGAGCTGTCTCCCTACCTGTACATGCAGTTCATGGAGCCCCTCGGCACTACCGACGGCTCGGTTGCCGCGTCGTGGGACTTCGGGCGCGACTGCTGGCGCGAGGACCTGATCGACTGCACGCGGCGCCTCGGGCCGCCTCTCATCAGGTGGGGAGGGTGCTTCGCCTCGTACTACCGGTGGCGAGAGGCCGTGGGGCCGCGCGATCAGCGAGTGCCCATGATCAACATGAGCTGGGGCGGCCTGGACAGCAGCCAGGTGGGCACGGCGGAGTTCGTCGACTTCTGCAACCAGGTCGGCGCGGACGCTCTCATGTGCGTGAACTTCGAGTCCGACCTCAAGCCGTACTGGAGAGAGGACCCGAAGGGCCGCAGCCGTGTCGGAGACTCCAGGGAAGCCGCGGAGTGGGTGCGCTACTGCAATGCCGAGGACAGCGAGGAGCGCCATGGCCACGGCTTCGCTCAGCCTCTGCGGATACCCGTCTGGCAGATCGGGAACGAGACCTCATACGACATCAAGCCAGTCGATGTGGAGATCGCAGCGCGCAAGACGGTCGAGTTCGCCAAGGCCATGCGAGCCGAGGACCCCACCATCAAGCTCATCGGTTGGGGCGACAGCGGCTGGGCGCCCAGGATGCTCGAGATCGCCGGTGAGCACCTCGACTACGTGGCCTTCCATCACATGTTCGACCCCGACAGCGGGCATGAGGATGCGCCGCTACGCGGCCAGGAGTACCGCCGCGACCCCGCGGCGACCTGGGACAGGCTCATGACCGCCTGGCAGATCCATGAGGCCAGGATCAAGGGGATGTGCGAGGAGGTTGCCGCCTACGATACGCCCCTCGCCATGACCGAGTGCCACTTCGCCTTGCCGGGACGAAATCGCTGCGAGGTGCTCTCGTCCTGGGCCGCCGGGGTAGCCTATGCCCGGATGGCGAACGTCCATCAGCGCTACGGCGACCGCCTCAAGATCGCGACCCTCGCCGACTTCTGTGGCACCCGGTGGCAAGTCAACGCGATCATGGTCCCCGTCCCGGGCGGCCGGTCCTACATGATGCCGGTGGCCCTCATCATGAGCCTCTACCGGCACCACACCGGACAGCGAGCGCTCGACGTCAGCGGCGTACCCGACGGCCTCGACGTGGTCGCCAGCCGCACGGACAACACCGTCTACGTGCACGTGGTGAACACGAGCCGGACAAGCTCGTCCCGGGTCGAACTCGCGGTCCATGGGATGGAGATCGTATCCGGCAAGGTGTTCGAGCTGTCGGCCGAGCCGGAGTTCGAGGTGATGGAGGGCCAGTCCGAGGACATCGTGCCGGTCGCGCGGGATCTGCCGGGCGACGGCATGTGGCGCTTTCCCGCTGCTTCCGTGTCGGCTGTCGAGCTGATGGTGCGGTGAGCTATGGGAGAGCAGGGACGCACGCGGCGGGAGTTCCTGGCGATTGCCGCGCTAGGCGCGTGCGGGACGATCGGGGCGAAGGTCATGGCGCCGACTCAAGATGGCGTTGCTGATGAGTTCGTCGTTACGGCCGACGAGCTAACTCTGGCTCTGGCGCGCGGCGACGGAGAGCGCCGCCTCTCCTTCGGCAAGTTCGCCGGCCGGTACGACGAGTGGGCTGAGCAGTGCCGGCCCAAGCTCGCCGAGTTGCTGGGGTATGCGAGACCCGCCCCGGCCGACCCGACGGTGCTCCGAAGCTGCCGCGTGGACGGCGTCACCATCGAGGCGTGGGTCATGAGGGTCGGCGACTCACTGACGATCCCCGCCTACCTGCTGACTCCCGCGGATGACCGCGCGCCCGGGCGGGCCGTGATGGCGATACACGGGCACGGCGACGTGCGAGCGCTCATCGGGTCATGGGACGACTACCACCACTCGTTCGGGCTGGAGCTTGCCAAGGCGGGGCATCTCGTCATGTGTCCGGCGTTGCGCGGCTTCGGCCCGCTGTGGAACATGGCTTACTCCGACAAGGGGCGCGACCTGGACTACTGGTGGTCTGAGCGCGGGAGCCAGTTCACCCTAGTGACCGACGCCTTCCTTTTCGGCAAGACGCTCATCGGCGACACGGTGGAGGATCTGGTGCGGTGGGAGGACTGGCTGGCGCGCGAGCGCGGCGTACCGACGGTCGACGTGGCCGGGATCTCCTACGGAGGCGACCTGTCGATCATCTACCCCGTCTTCAGCCGACGGGTCGACAGGATCTGCTGCAGCGGGTCGATGGGATCGTTCTCAGGGATCTTCGCCCGATGCTACAACGCGCCTGCCCATTGCATCCCCCATGTCCTCACCTGGATGGATCGGTCCGACATCGCGGGGCTCCATGCGCCGCGGCCCATCCGGGTGCACTATGGCGCGCTCGACACCCCTGGGCCAGGTAACAACTCGGCGGCGTTCAACGAGACAGTTGGGCCGGCCCTGGAGGAGCTCAAGGCGATCTACGCGGCCGTGGGCGCCGAGCACAATGTGTCCATGCGGGTCACGCCCGGCGCCGGGCACGAAATGGAGATACCGGACCTGGTGAGCTTCCTGGCTGCTTGACGGGGCATCGCGGAGGCACGGCCTGATGGAACGCTGTCGCCACGACCAGCGCAGCGACCATCGCCACCCCGCCCGCCATCTGTGTCCAGGACAGCCGGTCGCCTGCAAGCACGTAGCCGAACACGGCGGCAAACACGGGCTCCATGGTGAGGATCATCCCCGCCTGGATGGCGGGCAGTCTCCGTTGCGCGGACGTCTGCGCGTAGAAACCGAGCGCGCTCGCCACCATACCTGTGAAGGCGATCGCGGGCCACACCGATGCGGGGGGAAGGGTAAGCGGGTCGGCGAACGGCCATGCCAGCGCGAACACCACCGTGGAGCACGAGAGCTGTGCGAGCGCGAGCGCGAACGCAGAGTGCTCCTTGGCGTACCGGTCGAGCAGCGCGATGTGAAGCCCGAACCCGATGGCGCAGCCGACAGTCAGGAGATCGCCGAGGCCCGGCGCCGACGTACCCCCGCCGGTCAGGAGCGCGAGACCGGCGACGCTGCCGAGAGTGGCCAGCCACAGCACACGGGGAGTCCGAACGCCGAAGAGCGCCCGGTTCCAGATCACCGCGGTGACCACGAACAGCCCGGTGATGATGCCTGAGTTCGTCGCCGTTGTGTAGCGCACCCCGTACGTTTGCAGCACGTAGGAGCCCGCGAGCACAAGGCCGATGGCGCCGCCCACCTTCCACGACTCGCGCGTGCTCTTGCGCGCCCCGAGCGGCACCAGCACAACCGACGCGACGGCGAACCTGATCGCAAGGAACGCAATGACGCCGTACGACGTGACGGCGTCCTTCACGACCGGGAACGTCGCTCCCCAGACCGCGGTCACACAGAGCAGCAGCAGAGCGGACAAGAGCTTCTTGGGCGGGCCGGCGGGCAAGCTCACCTCGTCAGGTACTCGCGGAGGCGGCTGACGCCTCGGTAGTAGTCCGCGATCATGTCGCCCTCGGGCGCGCCGCCGAGAACGGCGAGTTCATCGACGTACAGCGGCCCGCCCACCGTGAGGGTCGTGAGGTCATCGTCGGCGGTGAACTCGCGTCCGGTGATCGTGTACTCGAACGCCAAGCTGCCGTCGACGTAGCCCTCGATCGCCGACGCTCTCCTGAACACAACCGCCGTATGATGCCAGACCTGGGCCCGAAGATCGACATGGGAGAGAAGGTCGAAGTCGTAGATGCCGTTGATGTTCTGGATGCCCGTGAAGTAGTAGACCTGGAACACGCCCGCAGGCTTCTGCAGCGCGCACCACTCGCCCTTGCCTCGGCAGAACAGGCTGACGAGTCCGGCGCCGGTGATGTCGAAGAGCTGGTAGCCGCCGTCGATCGCCAGGTCGTACGGCAGCGCCCACCAGAAGGAGACTGTCAGGGCGCGGTGCGGGGAGACGGCCTCGCCGCGAAGCACCAGCGGCGCGCGCCAGTCCCTGATGTGAAGGCATCGGCCCAGGAGCCCGTCATCGACGACGATCGGTCCCAGGTCTGCGGCGCCCTCGCCGCGGCGCACGGAGAGGTCGGTTGCGAGACCCGCGCCGTTCACCAGCGGCTGGTCGGCCGCGCCTTCGTAGGATGCGTAGTAGCTCACCGCCTCACGGAACCATAGGGGACCGAGTACGTCTGCGCTGTCGGGTTGCGTCACCAAAGGGAAGAGAAGGCTGACGAGTAGCACGGACACCTCTGCTCTCCCTCCGCTCTACATAGACGTGACCCGGCAGACGAGCACGTCGTGCTTCTTGAGCGAGACAGGGAGCGCTCCGCCCTGGAGCGGCAGGTCCTCGCCCGTCTCGGTGTCGGTGACCTTGCACTCACCCGGGAATCCCAACGCCGCTGTGTCGATCCTGACCGTGGCCGTCGCGTCCGCGTCCGCGTAGCTCACGACCGCGAACACCGCCTCCTTGCCGGGCACAGAGTAGACGATAGTCGGCAGGTCGGGGTTGTCTGTGACCACGGGCTGCGGCTCATCGTCCCAGTACCGGTATGCGAGCACACCCGGCCTCGCGAGGATCTCGTCGACCGGGCGGAACAGCGCAAGCTGCTGCTTCCCCACCTCCGACCATTCGGGGTACGGACAATCGAGATCATGCAACATCGCGACTGCGGCGAACGTGCGCGCGGTCCACGGGTCTTCCGCCTGCGGCCCGTGGTCATTGAGGAGCACCGGCCACACGCCGGCGAGTTCGCCGTTCGTGACCATCAGGATGTACTCGCGTGGGAAGCGGTACTGCACGTCGCCCTCGGAGTACTTCCACTCCCAGTCATACTGCACCGTCGCGAACGATAGCAGAGGCAGGATCGCCGTCGACGTCATGTGCGGCATCGTGACGGGAAGCATCCCGCGTTCGTTCATGAGCTGGAAGGTCCGCTTCCCGAGTTCTCGCAGGCCCCAGATACCGGTCGACGGCGCCACCGATCCGTCGCGGCGCTTGTACGCTCCCGTCATCGTCGTGTTGTACGATCCGACGAAGAACCAGTTGTCCCAGTAGACGCCCCGGTTGCCGCCGATGTCGAAGGACTTAGCGTACCAGTAGAGCGCGTGATCGATGTAGGACTCTGAGGGGACTATCTTGATCTCCCAGATGCCGTTGCCCTCGCCGACCGTGCGGTAGTCGGTGAGGCACCACTCATCCTTGAACGTCTCGAACTCGTCGGCAAGCTGGAAGCTCGCGCGGTTGTAGTAGTAGATCATCTTGGTGCCATAGCGTGCGGTCAGGTTGTAACGCGCGTGGGCGATGAACGCATTCACGCGGTCCTGGCCGTATGGCGCGAAGTAGGGCGTCCCGCGGTCGATCACGGACTGGATGTCGGCCTCGGAGAGGTGCTCCCTGTTTCCGCGCGCGATCATCTCCCAAAGGTGCATGTCCTTCCCCGCGGGATAGACCGAGCCGCAGTCCCCGAGCGCGAGCCAGTTGATGTCAGTGCCTAGCAGGCTGTAGCGGTCACGGCGGTACTCGTGGCGCCAGTCGTCCGATATGCGCGGCTTCACCGGGGCCGCGAGGAGGCCGAATGTGATGGTACGGGGCGAGTCGATCTCCGTCGGCCGGTTGATGAGATGCACCCGGAGGAGCACCTGGTCGCCCTGCCTGACGAGGTCCACGTTCGGCGTCTTCGGGTCCCAACCCCAGTTCCGGTCGTTCTCCGCGAACCAACACAGCCCGCGCACGGGCGTGCCGACGTAGATGTAGGTGCAGAAGCGCTCGGGGAGATCACTTGCCTTGACCTGGTCGGCGGTCCACACAACGGCGTCGCCCTCCGGCACCCGGGCGTAGAGAGTGTTCCGAATGCCGTCGCCCATCGCGTGGTAGTGAGTCGCCTGGTCCGCGCGCAGGGGGATGATGAGGGTCAGCTCGTCGACCGCGCGGCCGCCCGTCGGCTGCAGGTCGAGGTCGACGCGCATCATCCCGTCGTAGTCCCACGCATCGCGAACGGTGGCCCGAAGGTCGCCGGCCTGCAGCGACCCCTGCGCGAGCGCGTGGTCGTCGGCCTTCTCGGAGAAGGACAGCTCTCCGGCGCTCACCGGGGCTTCCGCTCCGCCGACGCGTGCCTCCCACCGCATGGGCGCGGCGAGCAGGTCCTTCCCCCGCGCCGTCACCTGGTCCCACAGGCCGCTGCCTCCCATCGTGTGGTCGCGGAGCACAGTGGACACGCGGCTGCCCACGACCTTGATGGGCGTGAATGGCGGATAGACCTTGGTGCTCTTGCCGAGCGAGTTGTGCTCCCACTCGTAGACGGTCCGCTTGAACGGGCGCACTACCTCCCCCTCCGGCACCCCGTCGCCCGTGGCTCTGAGGGCGACCTCGAAGTCCCCCTCAAGTGATGGAAGATCGAGCGCCAGCTCCTGCTTGCCGTTCACAAGCTGAGTGAGCCGCGCCGTCGCGACGGCGTCGCCGCCCTTGCGCCTGACGGTCACGGTGAGGTCGCGGAGCACCGCGCCCGCGGGCAGGTTCGAGACGTCCGCGAGGATGCGCATCTTGCTGAGGTATGGGTAGTAGGCGAACTGGAAGTCGACCGGCTGGATCTCCTCCTTCTTGGTGACCCACACGAACGGCCCGGCCGCCGGCCATTCGACCGTTCGGGAATAGAAGGTTGTCGCGCCATCAGCCGACGTCACTGTGGCGGTGAGCTTGAACTTCCGCGTGGACTTGTCGGTGGTTCGGAGCGGCACCTGTACGCCCCCGCCGGCCGGGATGGCTACGAGCTGACCGGCCATCAGCTCAGGCATCACGTCTCGCTCGAGGCGAAGACTG
>Ga0315280_10002417_pt1 | contig 30269 bp, 22 predicted proteins | sample YL17G06_40_MG_FD_203697 | JGI IMG/M metagenome (GOLD analysis project Ga0315280, IMG submission 203697) | Sediment microbial communities from Yellowstone Lake, YNP, Wyoming, USA - YL17G06_40 | ecosystem: Environmental > Aquatic > Freshwater > Lake > Sediment | place: USA: Wyoming | collected... | reverse complement strand
GCTTCAACCGCACATTGAGGAAAGAATGCCTAGGCTGGCAGAAATACCCCGCGAGTGATCTCAGAGAATGCACGGAAATGGTGGAATCGTTTCTCCAAAGATATCATTATCATCGACCTCACCTGGGTTTAGGTATGAGGCCACCTCTAATGCCAGACCACTCAAAGGAGGCAGACTGTCGGATATTTACGGAGAATAGAGCGCCTGCTGGACACGCGACAAGTCGTTATGGTAATCTATTATTTGATTTGGCCAAAATATTGACTGCTTCACCAAGCAACCAAAGATCAAATGAGCATCAACAGCGGGAAATTCCTCCGACTAGGCTTGCTTCCGCACTTATCCTCACAGAGCCTCTCCACTTAGACCTGTTTTCGTCTGTGGCTGAGGCACACTAGTCGGATTGGGGACCGGAAAGGGGTGAGAAGTACCGAGGAGCAGGAAGGCAACAAGACCAAAGAATGATACCGGGTCAAGGCACGTATCGCCGTCTGAACGTGACCTTAGAAGGAAGGATTAGAAGGAGGAGTGACATAGCACATGGCTAAACCTGAAGAGATGGCAAAGATCAAGGGATTCAGCAGCGTCATGGAGGAGAAAAGGAAGTTTGACCCTCCGAAGTCAGTGAGCAAGAATGCCTACATCAAGAGCATGGCTCAGTACAAGAAGATCTACAAGGAATCCATCGACGATCCGGAGGGCTTCTGGGCCGGGGTAGCCGAGCAGATCGACTGGTTCAAGAAGTGGACCAAGGTTCGCGAGTACGATTTCGTCAACGGGAACATCAAGTGGTTCCAGGGTGGCAAGCTGAACCTGACCTACAACTGCCTGGATCGTCATCTGACCACCGAGCGGAAGAACAAGGCCGCTATCATCTGGGAGGCTGAGCCAATCGGCGAAAGCAAGACTTACACCTACCAGCAACTGCATTATGAGGTCTGCAAGTTCGCCAACGTGCTCAAGAAGTATGGCGTCAAGAAGGGTGACCGCGTTTCGATCTACCTCCCCATGATTCCGGAGTTGCCCATCGCCATGCTGGCCTGCGCCCGAATCGGTGCCATCCACAGCATAGTGTTTGGCGGATTCAGCGCCGAGGCCCTGCGAGACCGCATCCTCGACTGCGGTGCCAAGATTCTGATAACCTGCGATGCCGGCTATCGCAGTGGCAAGACGGTTCCCACCAAGCAGAACGCGGATGCTGCGCTGACCCACTGCCCTGATGTGACCAAAGTCATCGTATTCAAGAGGTCCGGAGCACCCTGCACCATGTTGCAGGGCAGAGACCTCTGGTGGCATGAGGAAATGGCCGAGGCCAGCCCTGCCTGCGAGCCTGAGATCATGGACGCCGAGGACCCGCTGTTCATCCTGTACACCAGCGGCAGCACCGGCAAGCCTAAGGGCGTACTTCATACCCAGGCTGGCTACCTGGTATACGTTTACCAGACCTTCAAGTGGATCTTTGACTACCATGACGAAGATACCTTCTGGTGCACCGCCGACATCGGTTGGGTGACCGGGCACAGCTACATCGTCTATGGCCCGCTGGCCGCCGGGGCTACCAGCCTGATGTTCGAGGGTGTACCCAACTATCCCAAGCCAGACAGGTTCTGGGATGTAGTAGAGAAGCACAAGGTCAACTGCATCTACACCGCTCCCACTGCCATCCGCGCCATGATGAAGGACGGCGACGAGTGGCCGAAGAAGCATGACCTGAGCAGTCTGAGAATCCTGGGCACGGTGGGCGAGCCCATCAACCCCGAAGCCTGGATGTGGTACTACAACGTCATCGGTAAGGGCAAGTGCCCCATCGTCGACACCTGGTGGCAGACCGAGACCGGTGGCATCCTGATAACCCCTCTGCCTGGCGCCATACCGATTAAGCCGGGTTCAGCCACTGTCCCATTCCCTGGCGTGAAAGCCAAGATCGTCAGCGAGGACGGCACCGAAGTCGGCATCAACGAGGGTGGTTTGCTGCTCATCTGCGAGCCCTGGCCGGGCATAATGAGAGGCATTTTTGGCAAGGGCGGCCAGGAGAGGTTCAAGGATACGTACTTCAGTCGCTTCCCTGGCTACTACCTCACCGGGGATGGCGCGCGCAAGGACGAGGACGGTTACTACTGGCTGATGGGGCGTGTTGACGACGTCATCAACGTTTCGGGTCACCGCCTGGGCACCGCTGAGGTTGAGAGCGCACTGGTGTCCCACCCGGCAGTCGCTGAAGCGGCCGTTGTGGGCTATCCTCACGAGATCAAGGGCGATGGCATCTTCGCTTACGTCACGCTGAAGACCGGCAAGACGCCTTCGGATGACCTGAAGAAGGAGCTCACAGCTCATGTCCGCAAGGAGATCGGCCCCATTGCCACTCCGGACATCATTCAGTTTGCCGATGGCCTGCCCAAGACCCGCAGCGGCAAGATCATGCGCCGCATCCTGAAGCTCATTGCCAAGGATGAAACCACCAATCTGGGCGACACCAGCACCTTGGCTGATCCCAGTGTGGTGAATACCCTCGTCGAGGGGCGCAAGAAGCTGCCGAGGGCGGCAGACCTCAAGTTTGCATGACAACGGTTTGTTTGGTGCCTGCACGAACGCGTGCAGGCACCTCTTAGGTAGCGATGTTCATAGACTACACATGGGAAATATAAGATAAGGAGGGAACAGTGCAAGGGGAAACGGAAACGAAGATCAAAGACACCACTGCAAACCCTGCCCCGCTTGGCTTGTTGGGATTCGGCATGACGACTGTCCTGCTGAACCTGCACAACGCTGGTTTTTTCAAATTGGGGACAATGATACTAGCCATGGGCATATTCTATGGTGGTTTGGCTCAGGTGATCGTCGGCATCATGGAGTGGAAGAAGGGCAACACTTTTGGGGCGACTGCATTCACATCCTACGGGCTCTTCTGGCTTTCTTTGGTTGGTCTATTGGAATTTCCGGCAGCATGGGGCGGCAACCAGAAGGCAGCGTTGGTGGCATATTTCGTTGCGTGGGGCGTGTTTACAGCCGTCATGTTTGTGGGCACACTAAGGCTGAACAAAGCGCTGCAGGTTGTGTTTGGTTCATTGGCAATACTGTTCTTCATGTTAGCCATTGCGAAGGGTACCGGCAATGTGACATTCGGTAAAGTCACCGGCTGGGAGGGAATTATCTGCGGGGCTTCCGCGGCATATGCTGGCTTAGCTCAGGTGCTGAATGAAGTGTATGGAAAAGTCGTACTTCCATTAGGACCCGTGGCAAAGAAATAGGGCAGCACCTTCAGAGTTCAGAACTCCAGAAATGAAGGCCTGCTATATAGCAGGCCTTCCACCATATAGTAGAAAGATGGGAGGACTCTACTCGGGAGATGCCAGCACTCTGGCTGACCCCAACGGCATGTCAGTCTTGGTATACAACTGAGACAGGCTACCTAAGAATATCGTTCAGGCAGTTTAGGAGAAAGGAGATGAAAATACTCAGTGGGTGAAAACAAGATAGCTAATCCAGGTGCTCTTGGTCTAGGTGGTTTTGCCTTAACGACGTTCGCACTCAGCATTGTTAACGCAGGGCTGATCTCTGCGGACAACGTGGGCATAGTATTGCCTTTGGCCCTCTTCTACGGTGGCTTGGCACAATTCTGTGCCGGGATGTGGGATGTCAAACGCGGAGATATCTTTGGTGCTACTTGCTTCTCCTCTTATGGCATGTTCTGGATCGCGGTGGCAACCATGATTCTCCTCGAGCGCGCCGGTATAATAGGCGCGGTACCGAGAGAGGGTATGGGTGTTCTCTTTATTGGCTGGGGCATCTTTATACTAATCGCTACTGTTGCATCCTTCAGGGTATCGAAGGCGCTTGTGGCGGTGTTTGTACCGCTTACTATTGTCTTCTTCCTCCTCGCTATTGGTGAATGGAATTCTAGTGTACACAGGATAGCTGGCTTCGGTGGAATATTGGTTGCGTTGTTGGCTTGGTATTGTTCAGCAGCCATACTGATCAACGCACTCTTTGGCAGAGAGGTGCTCCCGTTAGGCCATGCTGCCCCAGCAGGGTGAGCCGCTACAGCAGAATAGGGAAACCGTAGGCTGTTGGAAGGGCTGACTTCAGTCAGCCCTTTAGGAATAGACAGGTTCAGCCAGAGATACGTCACTTAGAGGGAGACGAAGGCCTGTGGTACCACAGGCCTTCGTTACAAACCGGGATCTCGTTGGGAGGTTGCCACAAGCAAACCACAAACGCCAAGAGGCAAGATATGGGACCGTCCACCAGCAGTTCGACCAGCGCAAACTCTGTGGAGAGCAACGAGCACGCTCACAAGGGTAGTTTGCCACTGCCATCAACTGCATGGACGGAAGAGTCCAGTTGCCGGTCATCAACTGGCTGAGGGAGAACCTGTCCGTCGACTACGTGGATATGATAACCGAGCCCGGGCCCGACAAGATCCCGGCCCAGGGCAGCGCAACAGCGCAGGATTCGATCAGAGCCCGGGTACTGATCTCGGTCAACAAACACGGCTCGGACACCATTCTGGTGGCCGCTCATTACGACTGCGCCGGGAATCCAGTCGCCCGGGCGCAGCACGAGGAACACATTCGCCAAAGCATCATCAGGATTCACTCCTGGAACCTGCCCGTCAAACGCATCTTTGGGGCTTGGATCGGTGAGAACTGGGAAGTCGAGATCATTGAAGCGTCTCAACACTAGGCAGTTTGAGGGCTCTGCAAAAAATTGTGATAAAAAAGAGGCCAAAACCTATTGACATGGGTTCATCCTGGTGCTATATATCTGCAACAAGATTTGATACACTATTCTTAAAGAAAGTAGAAAATCAGTGTTGGTGGGAACCAACAGTCGAACAAAGGGAGGTGCATCGAAACAAGATGAAGAAGTCGCCAGCAACCGTGGAAGGCCGAACAGAGGAGGAGCCCCCAGGTACCACAGCCGTTAGAAGAGAAGCGGAAGAAGAGCCTCCAAGTAGAGTGGCCCAGAGGAACAGAGCCAGGTTCTTCGGGCATGTATCTGATGAAAGCTGGAACGACTGGAAGTGGCATTTTCGTAACCGTATTAGCTCCGTTGATGAACTGATAAGGTATATTCCTCTATCAGCCAAGGATCAAGAGCAGATCCGGCTGGTCACAACCAAATATCCCCTTTCAGTAACCCCATACTATTTCTCTCTCATTGACTGGGCCAACCCCGATGACCCCGTCAGGATCCAAGCTGTGCCATCGTTCAAGGAGATCGGCTTAGCCGGCATGGGTATGGAGGACCCGCTCGATGAGAAGGGGCATTCCGTTGTCCCAGGATTGGTCCACAGGTACCCAGACAGGGTCCTGATGGTACTGACCGACATCTGCCCCATGCTGTGTCGTCACTGCACTCGAAAGAGGGAATGGCGCCATGGTGGATGGGTGCACAACGCCGAAGAGATCGAGCGGATGCTGGACTACATTCGCAAGACCGAGGTTGTCCGCGATGTGGTCATCTCCGGTGGTGACCCATTGACTCTATCCGTACGACGCTTGGAAGAAGTCCTGGCTGGTTTGAGACAGATAAAGCACGTGGAGATAATCCGAATCGGGACCAGGTTCCCGGTAGTATTGCCGCAGCGTATTGATGATGAGCTCTGTTCGATGTTGTCCAAGTACGGGCCAATATGGGTGAACACCCATTTCAACCACCCGCGCGAGATAACACCGGAAGCCGCTCAGGCCTGCGACAAGCTATTGCGGGCTGGCATCCCGGTGAACAACCAGTCCGTGCTCCTCCGCGGCGTAAACGACACCGTGGAGACACAATTGAAGCTGTGCCACGAGCTCCTGAGGATCAAGGTGCGCCCGTACTATCTCTTCCAGTGTGATGAGGTACAAGGAACGGAGCACCTTCGGACGCCGGTGGAAACCGGTATCAAGATCATCGAGGGTATGCGTGGCCACACTTCCGGATTGGCAGTGCCAACATTTGTGATTGACCTGCCTCAGGGTGGCGGTAAGGTCCCCGTGCAGCCGAACTACGTGGTACTCCAGACATCGGAGGAACTGCTGATAAGGAACTACCAGGGACGTCTGTTCCAGTACCGCAACCCTCGGGGTCCAAAAGCAGGCGCCAGCAAAGCCAATGGACAGAACGGCCGCCGCAACGGGAATGTCAATCAACTGACATTCCCCAACCTGGCGTCACCGACAAAGGTAGGAACTTAGATCTGTAGGAATAAGACCTGCTAAGGAGCCAGGATTTGCCATACACCTGCAGGGCGCTAGCTCGAATAGAGATAGCCCCTGCAGTTTCTTTACTGCCGGGTGGTGAGGTTGGCGTTGTCTGAAACAGCGAGAATCCAATTGCTGCCGAGAGGCTCATACAGGAATTGCCGCGAATGAGAATAGGCCTGTCATACGATCTCAAGGATAAGGTCCCAGAACCTCAGGGCAAGCCCGAAGATGCTCTTGAAGAGTATGATTCCCTGGAGACGGTGGATGCCATAGCCAAGGCCATCGGGGCCCAGCATCACTCGGTGGTCAAGCTGGGCGGCGGCCGGGAGTTCCTTAACAACGTCCTGGGCCAGAAAGTTGACCTGGTGTTCAACATCGCCGAAGGCCTGGGTAACTACCGGAGCCGGGAGGCCCAGGTGCCCTCTGTTCTGGAGATGCTCGGCGTGCCATACTCAGGTTCAGATCCCCTGTGTCTGGCAGTGTCGTTGGAGAAGCCGCTAACCAAGAGGTTGGTGTCTTCTTCCGGCGTAGCCACGCCAAGGTGGCAAGTAGTTGGTGACATTGCGCAGTTGAAGGAAGTAGAATGGAGCCAGTTCCCGTTGCCAGCCTTTGCCAAGCCGGCTCACGAGGGATCAAGCAAAGGCATTCGCATAACGTCGAGGTTGGAGAACTCACAGCAGATAGTTGAAGCAGTGACTGAACTTCTGGAATACTACAAGCAACCGGTGATGGTGGAAGAGTTCATAAACGGAGAGGAAGTCACAGTAGGACTCGTGGGGAATTCGCCACCCAAGGTGGTGGGAATAATGCGCGTTGTTCCCCGAAAGAAGACGGACTATTTCGTTTACTCTCTGGAGGTGAAGAGGGACTGGGAGTCTCTCTTGACATACGAGTGTCCTGCTCTGTTGGGGAAAGGCGTTCTTCAGGATATCGCTGACTCCAGCTTGAGGGCTTTCGAGGCCCTGGGCTGCCGAGATTTCGCCAGGATGGACTTTAGGATCAGCCCCGAAGGAACCCCTTACTTTCTGGAGATAAACCCCCTGCCGGGACTGAACCCCAAGTCAGGCGATTTGCCCATCATGGCTGGGAAGATGGGCTGGACCTATGAGACCCTGATATCAGCTGTCCTTAACGCTGCCCTGCAGAGATACAGTGGTGCACCATAAGATAGCCGTCATCTACAACAAACCCGGTCCCCAGCGCTACGCTGATATGGGCGAGAACAAGGCGATCCTCGCTGTCCTTGAAGGCGTAGCAGCAGTCCGGCAGGCTCTAAGCGAGCTGGGATACGAAGTGGCCACAGTGCCCCTGTTGCCACCTTATGAGCGGGCCAAGGACACTCTCAAGGCGATTGGCACAGACCTGGTGTTCAACCTTTTCGAAGGTTTCGATGGCCGTCCGAAAACAGAAGCGACGGTGGCCAAGATGCTGTCTGAGTTGGGTCTCACGCACACAGGGTGCTCCAGTAGCGCTCTTGCCCTAGCTCTCGACAAGGCCAAGGCCAAGGATCTCATGCAGTCCCACGGAATCGGGACCCCAAAGTACCAGCTGGTGACGCCGGAGACTGTCCCTCAGTTCCAATTAAGATACCCCTGCATCGTGAAACCGTGTGGTGAAGATGCCAGCCATGGTCTGTCTGCGGACAGTGTCGTTCACGACCAAGAATCGCTGGAGCGACAGGTGGCCAAAGTGAGCCAGGCTTTTGGAGGGAAGGCGCTGGTGGAGGAGTTCGTGGAGGGCCGTGAGTTCAACGTCACAGTGATGGGCAATGATGAAGTGACGGCCCTGCCGGTATCAGAGATAGTGTTTTCTCTGCCACCTGGCATGCCCCGGATCCTCACCTACGCTGCCAAGTGGGAGGAGGGCACTCTGTACTTCGATGGTACCAAGGTGATCTGTCCGGCGGAGGTGGGAGAAGAAGAGCGCACGCGCTTAGTGCAGACGGCGACGGCTGTGTACAGGCTACTTGTGCAGCAAGGGTATGCTCGTGTGGACATGAGACTGGATCCAGACGGGAATATCCAGGTGCTGGAAGCCAACCCGAATCCCGACATAACCCCCGGGTCCGGAGCGGCCCGCCAAGCCGCGGCTGCTGGCATGACCTATGCCCAGTTCATCGAAAAGATCGTGTCACTGGCATTACACAAGACAGCTGCATGAAGACCACCATCAGGCCCATGGTCCACAAGGACAGATCGACCATAATGGACATACTCAGGACTATCCGCGAGTTCACGCCTGAAGAAGTGGCCGTGGCGGAGGAACTGATCGACGCCTATCTGGAGGCTCCCTCCAGTTCCGGATATCTGGTCTTTGTGGCAGAGGTCGATTCGGTGGTGACGGGCTACGTTTGTTACGGGCCAACGCCACTGACCAAGGGCACCTGGGATGTCTACTGGGTGGCGGTAGACCCTGGTGGGCAGGGGCAGGGGGTGGGCAGGGCATTGATGGCCTTCACTGAGGGCAAAATCAAGGATAAACAAGGTCGGCTGGTAATTGTGGAGACTTCCGGCAGAGCGGATTATGCGAAAACCAGGCGCTTCTACAACTCCATTGGGTACAAGGAGGTTGCACGCATAGTCGACTTCTATGCGCCGGGAGACGACAAGTTGATCCTGGGGAAGCGATTGGCGTAACCCCGGTCACCCCAGCGCGTCCTTTGCACCAAGCTTGAGTCATGCTATAATGAAGCGTTTGAAAGAAATAAGTGGAGTAGAAGGTGGAGACGGAGAAGAAGAGCGCGATCATCGAGCAGTTCAGGTCCAACGAGAAGGACACTGGCTCGACAGAGGTCCAGGTAGCCATCCTCACTGAGAGAATAAACCGCCTGACTGAGCACTTGAAACTGCACAGTCACGATTTTCATTCTCAACGGGGGCTGATGATGCTCGTGGGGCAGAGGCGAAGGCTGCTGGGTCACCTGAGACGGCACAATGTGGCCCGCTACCAGGCGCTCATAGCCAAGCTCGGTCTGCGGAGATAAGCCCTTCTCGGCAGTCCATCCAGAAGCATCCCCACTGTTACCCCAATAGGAGGCTGGTTCATTTATGCTACACAAGGTTGAAACCACAATTGGCGGGAAGCCTCTCACTGTAAAAACCGGTGAGTTGGCCATGCAAGCCGGTAGCGCTGTCACCGTCAGCTATGGGGACACAGTGGTGCTGGCAACAGCCTGTATGGAGAAGGAGCCCAACCAGAACGTTGATTTCCTGCCATTGACCATAGATTACGAAGAGAAACTCTATGCGGCCGGCAAGATTCCGGGGAGTTTCTTCAGGAGGGAAGGCCGCCCCGGCCAGCAGGCCGTCTTAGCCAGTCGACTGGCAGATCGACCCATACGCCCCCTCTTTCCCAAGGGGTTCCGGAACGAAACGCAGGTCATCATAACCGTTCTCTCTGCAGACCAGGAGAATTCGCCGGACGTGCTGGGCCTTGTCGGTGCCTCTTCGGCACTGTCCATATCCGACATCCCCTTCGAGGGGCCCATCGGTGCGGTTCGCATTGGCTACACCAACGGGGAGTTCCTGGTTAATCCCACCTTCACTCAGCTTCAAGACAGCCTCATCGACCTTGTCGTGGTCAGTACCAAAGATAAGGTGGCCATGGTAGAGGCCGGAGCGAAAGAGGCCGCCGAGAAACTCCTCATGGAGGGCATCAAGTTCGGCCATCGGATCAACCAAGACATTATTGCGATGCAAGAAGAGTTGATCGCTTTGTGCGGCAAGCCCAAGGCCGAGTTCAAACCTTTTGAGATGACCCCCGGAGTAGAGGCGGATGTTACCGCCGCTGTAGGCAGTGGAGTCGCCAAATTGATAGGGCAGGGGAGAATAGAGAGAGACCAGGCGATAGCAGCTTTGAGAGAAGAACTGCTGAAGAATCTGGGCGAAAAATATCCCAAGCAAGAAATAGTCTCGGTGCTGGAAGCCAAAGTGAAGGCTGAGATAAGATCCGCCATACTCAACAGGGGGATCCGCCCAGACGGGCGAGGCATGATGGAGATCCGACCCATAAGCTGCGCGGTGGGGCTGCTTCCCCGCACTCACGGCTCGGGGCTGTTTACGCGAGGCCTCACCCAGGTGCTGAATATCGCCACCCTCGGTTCCGCCCGGGAGGAACAGAAGCTGGACGGTCTCACGCTCGAGGAGAGCCGGCGCTTCATGCATCACTACAACTTCCCGCCCTACTCGACCGGCGAGGTGAAACGCATGGGTACGCCCGGGCGTCGCGAGGTGGGACATGGCGCTTTGGTGGAAAGAGCTCTGACTCCAGTGGTCCCGGCGGAGAACGATTTTCCTTATACCATAAGGCTGGTTTCCGAGGTGCTCAGCTCCAACGGCAGCACTTCTATGGCATCTGTCTGTGCCGCCACGCTTTCACTGATGGACGCCGGGATTCCAATCAAGGCCCCGGTAGCCGGCATTGCCATGGGCCTGGTCACTGGAGAAGACGGGGAATTCCAGGTTCTCACCGACCTTGAAGGCATGGAGGACTTCTACGGCGACATGGACTTCAAGGTAGCCGGCACGGCCGCCGGCGTGACCGCTGTACAACTGGACACCAAATTGAAGGGGCTGACCTTTGAGATCCTGGAAAAGGCGCTCACGGATGCCCACCAAGCTCGTCTCCAAGTCCTGACGGTCATGCAGGATACCCTTGCCGCCAGCCGCCCGGAGTTGAGCAAGTACGCGCCTAGAATGATAAAGATCAGCATCAACCCCAGCAAGATCGGGAGCGTTATCGGCCCCGGTGGAAAGACCATAAGGTCCATTGTTGAACAGACGAAGGCAACTGTGGATATCGAGGATGACGGGACCGTACTCATCGGGTCAGTAGACCCTGAGGCGGCTCAAAAGGCCATAGCTATAATAGAGAGTCTAACCAGAGATGTCGAGGTCAACAGTGTCTACACGGGGAAAGTAGTCAAGATTCTGCCCTTCGGCGCCGTGGTGGAGATCATGCCAGGGAAAGAGGGCTTGGTTCACATCAGTGAACTCGCCGACTACAGGGTGCCCAGTGTCGAAGAAGTGGTCAAGCTGGGTGACGAGATCATGGTCATGGTGACCGATGTCGACCGCACCGGCAAGGTAAGTCTGTCTCGGAAGGCCGTGTTCCAAGCCCAGAACGCGGCTTCGGCTGCTGGCAAGGAACCGGGCGCTGAGGCGCCCCCTCCCAGACCTCACACTCCTAGGAGACATCCCGAGGGGCCGCGAGGTGACAGGAGGCCGACGGACAGCCGTCCCCATAGTCGTGGCCGGGGCGACTTTGGCCGGCCAAAGCAAACCTAGATGAAGAGGGCCATATGTCCACTCCGATCAGAGTCGTAGTCCACGGCGCTTTGGGGAGGGTGGGGAAAGAGGTGGTCAATGCCACCTGCAAGGACCCCGATCTCAAGCTGGTCGGCGCGGTGGATGCCAAGGCCGATGGGGATACCCTCCCCTTGCCTGTTGGGTCGGGCACCATACCGCTGTCCAGGAACCTGGATTCCATACTGACGCGGACCGAGCCCCAGGTCATCGTGGATTTCACCAACGCCGAGGCGAGTATGGCCATGGCTAGACTGGCCACAAAGCGCAAGGTCAACCTGGTCATTGGCACCACGGGTTTCTCGACAGAGAACCTGGAGGAGATCGACCGGCTGGCCAAGACCAACGGAGTGGGTGCTGTGGTGGCCTCCAACTTCGCCCTGGGAGCCGTGTTGATGATTCATCTGGCCAAGATAGCGGCGAAGTATTTCGACAACGTTGAGATCATCGAGCTGCATCACGATCAGAAGCTTGATGCTCCTTCGGGAACCGCCGTCTCCACCGCCAAGGCGATCTCGGAAGCGAGAGGAAAACCCTTTGTCCATCCCAAGGTGCGGAAGGAGACCGTCGCCGGGGCGAGAGGGGCAGAGCTACAGGGAGTAGCCCTTCACAGTGTTCGCCTGCCCGGCCTGATGGCCCATCAGGAGGTCATCTTTGGCACATCAGGGCAGACGCTCATCATTCGGCACGACACTATCGATCGAGAGTGCTACATGCCCGGAGTGGTCATGGCCGTGAAGAAGGTGGTCGAACTCAAGGGGTTGACCATCGGCTTGGACAGACTGCTGGGGCTTCAGTAATGAGGATAGAGAAGAGATGAAAGGGACCAATGTTGCCATAGTCGGCGCCACCGGAATGGTGGGGCAGGAGTTTATCAAGGTCTTGGAACAGCGGAGCTTCCCCATGACCTCCGTGAGGCTGTATGCCTCTGACCGATCTCATGGCCGGAAGATGAAGGTGCGCGGGGAAGAGCTCGAAGTCAAGGAGACCACGCCGGACTCTTTCAAAGGCATCGACATTGCCCTTTTCTCTGCCGGTGCCGATATCAGCAAGCAGTTCTCTCCGATAGCAGCGCGAGCCGGCGCGGTGGTTGTGGACAACAGCGCCGCCTTCAGGATGGATCCAGAGGTTCCCCTGGTGGTGCCCGAGGTCAATCCGGAGGACATCAAGAAACACAGGGGAATCATCGCCAATCCGAATTGCTCGACAATTCAGATGGTGGTGGTGCTTTACCCTCTGCACAAGATCAACCCGATCAAGCGGATCACCGTAGCCACTTATCAGTCGGTGTCGGGCACCGGCCTGGCCGCCGTTGATGAGTTGACCGGTCAGTCAAAGCTGGTCCTTGAGGGGAAGAAAGCCGCGCCCAAGGTATACCCGTATCAGATCGCCTTCAATGTGCTGCCCGAGATCGACGTCTTCCTGGAGAACGGATACACCAAAGAAGAGTGGAAGATGGTGGAGGAGACCCACAAGATCATGCACGCGCCGGACATCGCCGTATCGGCCACCTGCGTAAGGGTGCCGGTCATGATCGGGCACAGCGAAGCCGTTCAGGTGGAGTTCTCACGTCCCATGTCGCCGGCAGAGGCGAGGAATATCCTTTCAAAGGCTCCCGGTGTGACAGTTATGGATGATCCCTCCAAGAGGGTCTATCCCTACCCGGCGATGGTAGCCGGTCAGGACGATGTTTACGTTGGCCGAATCCGGAAAGACGCTTCACATCCCAACGGTCTGGTTCTTTGGATTGTGGGTGATAACATACGGAAAGGCGCTGCCCTGAACGCTGTCCAGATCGCTGAGAAACTGGTGGGGAAATAGGCCTTGCGGGGCGTCAACCAGAGCAGAGGCTTGGTTGCTGGTGGCAGAATGGTGCAAGAGCGCACAAGCCTGAACGGTCCCTATGGGGGCACCAGGCTGGCAATCTGGTCTGGGCTGCGGGCACTGATCCATCCGGCTGGCGGTCCAATCGCTACCACCTGTGCTGCGGCACATTAATCGCTTATCAAGGAGTGGAGGAAGATGGCAAAGCTAGGCAGGTTGATAACCGCAATGGTGACGCCCTTCAATGCAAAGGGAGAGGTGGATCACAAACAGGCACAGAAGCTGGCCAAGGCGTTGGTCAATTCGGGAAGCGATGGCCTGGTGGTTACTGGCACCACCGGCGAACGTCCTACCATGACCGACGATGAGCAACTCAAGTTGTTCATATCTGTGAGAGAAGCGATTGGGGCCAAGGGAACGATAATCGCTGGCACCGGCGGTAACTGCACCCGCGAGAGCATCGCCATGACCAAAGAGGCGGAGCGGCTGGGAGTAGACGCTGCCCTTCTCGTAGTCCCTTACTACAATAAACCAACCCAGGAGGGCATGTATCAGCACTTCAAAGCCATCGCCGAGAGCACCAGTCTGCCGTGCATTATTTACAATGTCCCTGCCCGAACAGTAACCAACATGGCACCGGAAACCGCCATTCGCCTGAGCAAGATCGATAACATAGTAGGAATCAAAGAGGCGAGTGGCAATATGGAACAGGTCGCCAAGATCATCCAGGGAACGCGCAAGGATTTCCTGGTTTGGAGCGGCAACGACGGCGATACCTTCCCTATCATGGCCATGGGCGGTTACGGTGTAATCAGCGTTGCCTCTCACCTGGTTGGAAAACAGATTCAGGAGATGATCCAGCAAACAGTCCGCGGGAAGATGAAAGAGGCGGCAGCTATACATCTGAACCTGCTGCCACTGATGAACGCACTGTTCATAGTCTCCAACCCAATACCTGTGAAGTATGCTCTCAATCACGTAGGCTTCCGCGTGGGCAAACCTCGCCTTCCACTCACAGAGCCGGATGACAAGAGCAAGGCGATAATAGAGGCCACACTCAAGAACTATCGCATCGATCTACCGGTCTAGGTGCCCGGGTGTGATCGCTCAGGCAGTGGAAGAACTGGCGATCCCTGCACCAGGCATGCAACCCCATAGTATTGCTGGCGATGGCGGACAATGGATCAACCTCATCTGCGTGTACGCGCTTGGCTGGAAGAGAAAGAGGAGAGCCTCTCGCCCTATGCCGCCAAGAGCCGACTGTCCAAGGGGAGGCTTCAGCCTGAGGAGCCTTCCCCGACACGCACGGCTTTCCAGCGCGACCGGGACAGGATCATCCACTGCAAAGCCTTTCGTCGCCTGAAACACAAGACCCAGGTCTTCATCGCTCCTTCGGGAGATCATTACGTGACCAGATTGACTCACACACTCGAGGTGTCTCAGATTGCCCGTTCCATAGCCCGAGGTTTGAACCTCAACGAAGACCTGACGGAGGCCATTGCCCTGGGGCATGACTTGGGGCATACGCCTTTTGGGCATACGGGAGAAGATGTTCTCAACGAGATATCACCCTTTGGCTTCCGGCACAACGAGCAGAGCCTGCGCGTGGTCGACCAGATAGAGAACAGCGGCAAGGGGTTGAACCTTACCTTTGAGACGAGAGAGGGCATCGTGAAGCACTCCAAGTCGAGGGCAGGCATCTTCGGCGAGGGATGGGAGACAGTGGGAACTCTCGAAGGACAGATATGCAAGGTCGCCGATGTCATCGCTTACATCAGCCACGATGTCGACGACGCTTTGCGCGCCGGAGTCATCACTGAGGATGATATTCCTTCTGTGGCTGTCTCCGTTATGGGCAGGTCGCGTTCTGAGCGCATCAATACCCTGGTCTGCGACATTCTGGACTCATCGTGGGATGCCAGAGGGGAGGGCTTGACAAGCAAACAGATAGAGCCGATTATTGGCGTAAGCCCCTCCGTGAACGAGGCCATGAATGCTCTCAGGGACTTCCTGTTCGAGAGAGTATACGATTCTGAGTTGGTCAACCGGGAGGCGGACGTAGCCAGACTTGTCGTGCGCCGACTATACGAGCACTTCATGGGACACGAGGACCAGCTACCTGCTGAACTCAGACTGTCAAACGAACCCTTGGCTAGGCGGGTGGTAGACTATGTCGCAGGAATGACGGATCAGTATGCCCTCCAGGTTGCCAAGGGGCTAGGGTTGCTCGCCTGAGGAATCGGCCCGGTCAAAACCAATCAGAACCCTGAACAAATCCGAGACGAACACGTTCGTTGATGAGGGAAAAGGAGAAGCGAAGTAGACTATAGAGGATGCAGGGGTCCGTGTTGGCATGGATACCGTTGATGAAATAAAGCAGCGGCTGGACATCGTGGAGATGATCTCCAGCTACGTGCCTGACCTGAAGAAGAGCGGGCGGAACTTCAAAGCTGTGTGCCCCTTCCACACGGAGAAGACGCCCTCGTTCTTCGTCTTTCCGGAGCGCCAGAGCTGGCATTGCTTTGGGGCTTGCGGGACCGGTGGAGATATGTTCGCTTTCGTGATGCGAAAGGAAGGGGTGGATTTCAGGGAGGCGCTAAATATCCTGGCAGAGAGAGCGGGCGTTCCTGTAGTTCAAAGGAAGCCTGATGAGAGCAAGTCCGAGGCTGACAAGCTCAGGGAGATCAACGAGGCTGCCGCAGAATACTACCACAACCTGCTTTTCCATTCGACTGGCGGCCAGCGCACCAGAGATTACCTGATCCGGCGGGGTGTCTCAGAGAAGACGATGCGCCAATTCCTGATTGGCTACAGTCAGGATAGCTGGGACTCCTTGCGCCTGGAACTACTGAAGAGAGGCTACCTCGAGAACGAACTGGCTGCGGCCGGGCTGCTGGTGGAGAAGGAGAAGGAAGGGACTTACGACCGCTTCCGTAACAGGCTGATGTTCCCTATTCGAGACATGGCCGGGCGGGTGGTGGGGTTTGGGGCACGGGCCCTCGATGACTCTCTGCCCAAGTACCTGAATTCACCTCAAACGCTGATTTTCGACAAGAGCAGCAGCCTCTATGGCATTGACTTCGCCAAGCCGGCCATTAGGAAGGAGAATCTGGCTGTGGTGGTGGAGGGCTATATGGATGTAGTTGTGGCCCATCAGCACGGATTCACCAACGTGGTGGCCTCGCTGGGCACCGCCCTGACCGAGAAGCACGTGGGGATAGTGAAGAAGCTCACCAATCGCCTCGTTTTGGCACTGGATGCTGACGCTGCCGGCGAAATGGCGACGCTCAGAGGGATCGAGGTGGCCAGCCACACTTTTGACCAGAAGGTTGTGCTACTGCCCACCTCTGCAGGCTTGGTCAAGTATGAGGAGCAATTGGACGCTGAGATAAGCGTCATGGTCTTGCCGGAGGGCAAAGACCCGGATGACATAATCAAGGAAAGCCCTCAGGAATGGGAGCGCCTACTGAAAAAGGCAGCCCCCGTGGTCGACTACACTTTCGACCTGGTGGTCTCCAAGCTCGACGTCACCAATGCAAGAGACAAGTCGCAGGCGGTAGACCAACTGCTGCCTCTCATCGCTGAGATCAAGCACCCTGTTCGGCAGGCCCACTATCTGCAGAGATTGTCACGCGCTGTGGCCGTAGATGAGCAGACACTGGCCACGGCGCTCGGCCAGCTCAAGCAGAAGGTACCGGGACCGCGTCGGGAGACGAAGTCGCCTCCGCCTTCCAATCTGGTCTCCCACCTATCCTCAGGCGATTCGCTGGCAGAATACTGCCTCTACCTGCTGTTCAGCTATCCCGATCTGAGGAGCCATGCCTCCGATCTCCGGGTAGATTTCTTTTTCAACACGGAAGACAGGGAGATCTTCCTGGCTTGGCAGAATATGACTGACGTCGATTCGCTGCGCGAGTCACTGGATATCAGCCTTCTGGAGCACCTGAATACCATCACCTCTATGGCCACGCCGCCACTTCAGGGAGAAGCACAGGAGCGCGCGTTGCGCGAGTGCGTCAACAGATTGAGGGTGCGCTGGTTGAAGGACGTGGAAGCAAAAGGGCGGATTCTGATTTCAGAGCTGGAGGCCACTGGCAATCTTGCTGGTCTGCAAGAGCTACAAAAGCCAGCAGTGAAGGCCGACGCTGAACTGGGAGGTCTTCCTCAATGGCAGAGAAAAAAGAAAAAAGGCACCAGGCTAAGGTAGCAAAGGCTAAGCGACCAGTAGCCAAGGCTCCCGTGAAGGAGAGGAGGCCCAAGAAGCGCGTGACCGAGAGACTCAAGGCGACCTCAGAGGCAGTCGAAATGCCGCCGGAGAAGGTGAAGAAGGCGGGTAAGCCAGCAACCACCAAGCGAGTGCCAAACGTTGCGGCTGAATCACCGCGGAAGAAGTCGATGCCACCGAAGAAGGCCGTTGCCATCAAAACCACCAAACCGGAGGTCGCAACGAAGGCGCCACGCGCAGAAAAGAAAACCGGAAAGCCCGCACATGCGAAAGCAGCTGAGAAAAAAATGGCCCGCGAGAAGCCAGCTAGAGAAGAGCAAACGGTGAAACCTGTTGCCGCCAAAGAAACCAGGGTGGCAAAGAAACCCGAAGAGAAGGAGAAAAGGCCCAAGAAGTCCCCCGTTGCGAAAGCCAAGGAGACACGGGCGAAGCAGAAGATGCCAATCAAACCTGAGACACTACCTGAGACACCCAAGGGGAGGGGCAAGCGAGCTGCTGCCAAAGAGACAGCCGCCGAAGCCAAAGGCAGGAAGCAAGCACGGGCAACCGCCTATGCCGGATCCGAGTACTGGTACGCCGAGGAGGCCAAAGGCCAGTCAGCAGTGGGGACAGAACCGACGGAAGACATCTATGCCATCGTTCCGCCAGAAGCGGATGTAACGCCGGATGTCGCCCGTGAAGTGGGCCCACCCGAAGCAAAGGCTCTCGACGAACTCGAGATAGCTGATGATCCAGTACGCATGTACCTGCGCCAGATCGGCAGGGTACCTCTGCTAACGGCCGATGAAGAGAAGGTCCTGGCCCGCAACAAAGAGGAGAAGGACTATATCAACGCCATAGAGCAGGAGTACCTGACCAAGTGGGGGAGGCCCGCATCAGCCGTCGATGTGATTACCGTGGTGCTGCAGCGGCTGGTTCACGTGCTTCCCTTGTTGAAGAGAGTCGAAGAGCAACTTGAGATAAAGTCGGATGAACGCCTGACCAAGAGGCTCTCCAATCCCAAGCTGCGGGCTGCTGTCGACAGAGAACTGACCGAGCAGTTCATAATGCCTCTGTCTGAGGCCATGGAAGATACTCCTCCCGCCGTGGAGCTGATGGTCAAGGACCTCTCCCTGGCCAGCTCCCTGGTACCACCGGAGGTTCTCAGCATTATCGGCAAGCGACGCAAGGATGCCCTTGGCCCGTTGCTGCAGGACGCCGCCTTCCTCGAGAAGCTGAAACCATTCGAAGAGAAGCTCCAGGACTACCTGAAGATCATCGACTTCAAGGGGCGATTGGCAGAGGAACGCCTGGTCGAAGCCAACCTGAGACTGGTAGTCAGCGTGGCCAAGAAGTACGCCGAGAGGGGGATGTCATTCCTGGATGTCATCCAAGAAGGCAACATCGGCCTTCTACGCGCTGTGGAGAAGTTCGACTACCGCCGTGGCTACAAGTTCAGCACGTACGCCACGTGGTGGATACGCCAGTCGATCACCCGCGCCATCGCCGACCAAGCCCGCACCATCCGCATCCCGGTCCACATGGTGGAGACCATAACCAAACTCTACCGCACCAGCCGCCGCCTGGCCCAGGAATTCGGCCGCGAGCCCACCATCGAGGAGATCAGCCAGGAGATGGAGCTGCCTCCAGAGAAGGTGGAGGAGATCATGAAGATTTCCCAGGAGCCGATATCTCTGGAAACACCGATCGGAGAGGAAGAGGACAGTCACCTGGGAGACTTCATCGAAGACCGCAAGATCATGTCTCCGGTCGATACTGCCTCCTACGAGCTGCTGAAGGACCAGATAAGCGATGTCCTCGATACGCTGACTCCGCGCGAACAAAGAGTGCTCCGGCTGAGGTTCGGGCTAGAGGATGGCCGCAGCCGCACGCTGGAAGAGGTGGGCAAGGAGTTCAAGGTCACCCGAGAGCGCATCAGGCAGATAGAAGCCAAGGCGCTGCGCAAGTTGCGCCATCCGACGCGGAGCCGGAAACTAAAGGACTATCTGGAATAGACTGGTTCCACGTGTCATTCCCGCGGAAGCGGGAATCCAGGATTGACTGATTCAGTGGCGGCTGTCTGGGCGGGCATTCGCCGCGTAGCACCTTGGACTGCCACACAGGTCAGGTCGAGGGCCTGACACTCACCAACGCAGTGGGCAATCACAGGGGATTGCCCCTACAGGCCTTCACCGTCACGGTGCAGCAGGATGCTGCCGGGGTTCGGGGTGTCCCCGAGATCCTTTTCTCCTCCCCCCAAGAGTGGGGGCCAGGAGGTTGAAGGCCCTAACGGAGACACAGACGGTGGGCCTCACTACATCCACTGGGACATGGATTCCCGCCTGCGCGGGAATGACAAGGGGGTTCTACTTCATCCCTGACAGCAGCCGCTTGGCCTTGCCGGAATCCAACTGCTTCATCAGCTTCTGAACCTGGCGGAACTGGTTGAGGAGCTGGTTCACATCTTGAGAGGTGGTCCCGCTGCCCTTGGCTATCCGTCTCCGGCGACTGCCATCGATTATGTCCGGATGCTGGCGCTCTTCCTTGGTCATGGAGCGGACGATCGCCTCCACCTTCTTCAGTTGCTGCTCATCCATCCCTTCAGGCAGTTTCTTCGCCATGGAAGAGAGGCCCGGGATCATCTCCATGAGATGCCCGATTGACCCCATCTTCTTGACCTGCTGAAGCTGCTCCAGGAAATCCTCAAAGGTGAAGGTGGCGGTGCGGATCTTTTTCTCCATGTCCTTGGCCCACTTCTCATCGACCACCTTCTCTGCCTTCTCGATAAGCGTGAGCATATCGCCCATGCCCAGAATGCGGGAGGCCATGCGGTCCGGATAGTAGGCCTCCAGAGCATCCACTTTCTCACCAGCACCGACGAACTTGATGGGCACGCCGGTGACTGACTTGATCGAAAGCGCAGCGCCGCCCCTGGCATCACCGTCCATCTTGGTGAGTATCAAGCCAGTCAGCCCTACCTTGGAGTTGAACTCCTCGGCCACTCGAACCGCCTCCTGCCCGGTCATGGCATCGACCACCAGCAGGATCTCAGTGGGCTGAAGCACCTTCTTCACATCCTGGAGTTCCTTCATCAGCGCTTCATCGATGTGGAGGCGGCCCTGAGTATCCACGATTACCCAGGTAGAAGCTGTTTCCCTGGCTCGCTGGAGAGCATGAGCGCAGATGTCGGTTGGCTTCGCCTTCTGGTCTTCAGCATAGACGGGAAGATCAAGCTGCTTCCCGAGAATTACCAACTGGTCAATGGCCGCTGGCCGCCGGGTGTCGGCAGCCACTAGCAGCGCGTTTTGCCCCGAACGCCTCATGTGCAGGCCCAGTTTGGCCGCCGTAGTGGTCTTGCCACTGCCCTGCAACCCTACCAGCATCAGCACCGAAGGCGGCCGCCCCGCTGGTGTCAGCGTGCTCTGGCCACCCCCCAGGATGGCGGTTAGCTCTTCATGGACGATCTTCACCACATGCTGCGTGGGGGTCAGACTGTTGAGGACCTCTTGGGTCAGCACACGCTCCCGCACCTTGGAGGTGAACTCTTTCACCACCTTCAGGTTGACGTCTGCTTCCAGAAGCGCCAGCCTCACCTGGCGCAGTGCCTCGTCAACATCCTTCTCGGTAAGCCCGCCCTTGCCGCTCAGCTTCTTGAAGATGCTGCCGATTTTTTCCGAGAGGAGATCGAACACTAGTCTTCACCTCTGTCGCTGCGTGTATTGGCCATCTTAGCACTCCGTAACACTATGCTTGAAGGGCGCACGATTGCCTCATCATTCAGGAAGGGTTGGCTTATGCCCCCAGAGGTGTGTAGAGGGGCAAAGCCCCTTTGCCGGGAGTCTGAGGGTGTCCCTCAGATTCTCTTTTCTTTCCCCCAAGAATGGGGGGTAAAGGGGGTTGATGATCTGGCCAACCCTGGGAATGTAATTCATAGAACTAGTGTTAGATGGCGCTCGACCAAGTAACCATTTTAGTCGCTGCAGGATCAAAAGGAAAGGTCATTCGACTGGTGCCCATAGTCCACAAGGACTGCCACCATGTCAACAGCCTTTTTGACAAGGCAATCACGCCCAGCCTATCATCTTCAGTAGAGATACAGGCCAGCCTGCGCCCGCATTTCGGATGTCCCCGTCTCGCACAGAGGAGTCAAGAGACGGAGTCTGATAGAAGCTACCGTGCCGAAGAACGCTACACCGTCTAGCAGCCACCCACTCGAGTACATCTTCCATCCCCGTTCCATCGCCATCGTCGGCATCTCCGCCGACCTGCCCAAGCTGTGGATCAGACGACTATACTTCGACTCCCTTGTCCAAAGCGGATTCCCCGGCCAGATCTATCTCGTCAACCCAAGGGGCGGTGAGATGGCAGGCTTCCCCATCTACCACACCCTGACTGAGATACCGGGACCGGTGGACCACGTCGTCGTCTCCATCCCGGCCAAGTACACTCCCGCGCTCCTGGAGGAATGCCGAGCCAAGGGAGTCAAGGTCGTTCACGTATTCTCCTCCGGCTATGCCGAGACCGGCGAGCCCGATCGCATTGACCTGCAGAACAAGCTCGTCGAAATAGCCCGGCAGGGCAACATGCGCATCATTGGGCCCAATTGCCTCGGCATCTACTATCCCAAAGGCAAGATCGGGCTCAGCCCGGACTTCCCCATGGACGCCGGGTCCATAGGTTACCTGTGCCAAAGCGGCGGCAATGTCGACTTCATGGTGAGGCACGCTTCTGCCCGCGGCCTCCGTGTCAGCAAAGTGGTCAGCTACGGCAACGCCAGTGACATCGATGAGTGCGATCTCCTGGACTACTTCGCCTGGGACCCGGAGACCAAGGTCATCGCGGCCTACGTCGAGGGGATCAGCGACGGCCGCCGGTTTGCTCGTATATTGAAGAAGGCCGCCGCCGCCAAGCCGGTGGTGGTCTTCAAGGGCGGCTACACCGAGGGTGGTCTGAGGGCCGCCGCCTCACACACTGGTTCTCTGGCCGGAGCCGATGCCGTATGGGGTGGGCTTCTCAAGCAGGCAGGGGCGATAAGAGTGTACAGCATCGAGGAAATGGTGGATATGCTGGTGGCTTTGCTGCGCATGACGCCTCCCCAGGGCGTGAACACCTGCGTTATGGGTCATGGAGGAGGCGCCAGCGTCATGGCCACCGATGAGGTGGAGCGGGCAGGACTGCGAATGGCACCTATGCCGGCGGCGATAAGGGAGACGATGAAGGAGTTCATTGACCTGGCCAACAGCATGCTCCGCAATCCTGTTGACGTCAGCCCGCTGGCCAGCGTGGACGGCTTTCACTTGTTGAGGAACATGGGCCAGCGCAAGCCGATTGATGTGCTTAGGGAGAGAGCCACCATGGAACTCGGCGGCAATTGGGGCCGCCTGAATGAAGCGCTGATGAACTGGCCCGGCCTGGATTTGGTCGTCTTCCAGCATGGCTTTGACATAAGCCCGATGCCGATTGATGACTTCATAGTTGTCGGCTCCGTGGGCCCGCTGGTCCTCGCCGCCAGAGAGTGCCAGATGCCCAAGGCCATCGTTCTTCACTCCATGGGGAACGACCAGGCCTGGAAATCCTCTGAGGGCGTGCGAGGGCTCTGCGCCGACTTCGGCTTGCCGCTGTTCCTCTCCATGAGAGGGGCGGCCAACGCCATCCGCAAGCTGATCGAGTTCAACAGGGCCTATCCCGACCGACTGGTCGGCATCCGCGATCGGGTGCCCCGAGTGTAATCGCGGGGAGCAGTCAGCTCTCATCATGTAGCACCGGTCCTATCGGCTGCATTTCCCAGATTGGCAGCCAAGTCATCAACCCCCTTGATTCCCCAGTCTTGGGGGACAAGAAAGAGAGAGTATCTGAGGGACACCCTCAGACTCCCGGCAAAGGGGCTTCGCCCCTCTGCGCACCCCAAAGCGAAGGATGATTCTATATCCTTGGGGGCGAAATAGGGCTTGTCTCAGGAGGGTGCAGGGACTCGTCCCTGCCGAGGGTTTGGGGGTGTCCCCCAACTTATGGAATTCCCCCCAAGAATGGGGGCCAGGGGGTTGAAAGCAGGCCTTGAGACCCTCTCACAAGCCGACACTCTTCTGGCTGATGGGGCCTACGCACACCCTCCAAATGCGATGTTGCAGGTTACTAGAGCCCCAGCTCAGTGGCAATGCCCTTCATGGCATCTAGTCCCAAGGTCAGGAACTCGTCCAGGCTGAGGCCGATCTGGTCACATGAGGCGATGTTCTCTCTGCTGGCGCCGGCAGCAAACCGTTTCTCTTTGAAACGCTTCTTGAGAGACTCCGTGTTCAGGCCAGCCAGACTCTTCTCCTGGCGAATGAGAGCGCCAGCCGTGATCAGGCCCGTAAGTGGGTCAGTGCAGAAAAGGGCTCTATCGAGCAGCGTCTCGCATGGCACGCCGTGGGCTTCGTTGTGGCAGAGAACAGCGTGGCACATGGGTTCGGATGCTCCCATCTGCCTGGCCAAGTCAGCGCCCAGCTTGCTGTGATTCTGCGGTTCTTTCTGAGTTAGCTCAACGTCGACGTCGTGGATGAGGCCGACCAGTCCCCATTCGTCTTCGTTCTGATGTAGGCGGCGGGCGAGGGCCCTCATGATGGCCTCAGTAGCCAGCATGTGCTTGATGAGGTTCTCGTTCTGGACTCTGGCTTTGATTGCCGCCAGCGCTTCCGTCCGGTCCACCGGCTATCTCTCCGCCGCCCCCCGCAGCGCCCGCTCCAGCGCCCCGTACCACGTGGCCCGCAGTTCTTCCAGTCGGGCGTTCACCAGCCCTTCAATGCTCAACCGGGTACCACCTACTTCGCCCAACTTCGTCAGTCGCACGCCCTGGCTCGCAGCCTCCTTCTTCAACTTGGCCGCCTTCGCCGGCGCGACCGAGACCACAAAACGGGATGGCCCTTCGCCGAAAAGGGCGGCGTCCAGCCGGCCGCGGATCTTCCACCCAGCTTTGATCCCGACGGCGCCGAGGATGCAACACTCCGCCACGGCCACCGCCAAGCCGCCGTCGGAGCAATCATGGGCCGACTTGATTACGCCCCGACGGATGAGGGACAGGCAACATTGTTGCACCCTCTTCTCCAGGTCAAGGTCTACGAGCGGCCTTCCGGCAACTACTCCGTGCACCAACTCAAGGTACTCGCTGCCGCCCAGGCCATCTCTGCTATCACCACCCAGCAAGAAGACCACATCCCCCTTATCCTTGAAGCCGCTGGTGCAGTGCTTGTCGATATCCTCGATCAACCCCACCATACCCACGACGGGTGTGGGGTAGACGGCCTTTCCCTTTGTTTCGTTATAGAGGCTGACGTTGCCGCTGATGACCGGTGCGTTCAGTCGCCGGCACGCGGTCGCCATGCCGCGAATGCACTCCTTCAGTTGATAGAACACCTCAGGCTTGTCCGGATTGCCGAAGTTGAGACAGTCGGTGATGGCCAGGGGCTCCGCGCCCGTGCAAACCAGGTTGCGGGCGGCCTCCGCCACCGCCATCGCTCCTCCCTGGTATGGGTCGAGATAGCAGTGACGCCCGTTTCCGTCCGCCGTCAGCGCAATGGCCTTCCTGGTGTCCTTGATGCGCAGCACCGCACCGTCGCCACCTGGAGGGATCACGGTGTTGGTCTGTACCTGATGGTCATACTGCCGATACACGGAATGCTTGCTGGCGATATTGGGGCTGGCCAGCAGCTTGAGCAGAGTCGTCTGGCATTCCTTCGGAGACAGGTCCGGAACTGCATCCAGGTCAAAGGCCTGGAGCTTCTTCAGCCAGGCAGGCTTCTGGCAGGGAACGCGATACAGGGGCGGATCGGTCAGTATCTCCACCGGTGCTGCGGCCACCACCTTCTTACCATCCTTGATCCGGGCAGTGCCGTCGTCTGTCACCCGTCCGATGATGTCCGAGTGCAGGCCCCACCGATCGAATAGCGCCTTGACCTTGTCCTGGCAGCCCTTCTTGACCACCACCAGCATCCGCTCTTGCGACTCAGAAAGCATGACCTCGTAGGGATTCATTCCCTGCTCGCGGCGGGGCACCAGCGCCGTGTCGATCACGAGACCACTGCCACCCTTCGAAGCAGACTCCACAGCCGAACTCGTCAATCCCGCAGCACCCAAGTCCTGCACGCCGACAATCCAGTCGGTCTCCGCCAGCTCCAGACAGGCTTCGATGAGCAGCTTCTCCATGAAGGGGTTACCAACCTGGACCGTGGAGCGCAGCTCCCGCTGTTCCTCGAACGTTCGCGAGGCCAGGCCGGAGGCGCCATGAAGCCCATCCCGGCCAGTATCGGCTCCTACCAGCATCAACAGATTGCCGGAGCCTTTGGCCACGGCCTTGACCATCCGATCGTTCCGCACAATGCCTACGCACATGGCGTTCACCAGCGGATTATCGGAATACGAGGTCGAAAAGTAGATTTCACCGCCGACATCAGGGATGCCCAGACAGTTGCCGTACGAGGCGATACCGCCTACCACGCCGTTGAAGAGATAACGATTGCGGGCATCCTTCAGAGGCCCGAACCTTAGGGAGTTGAGCAGGGCGATGGGCCGCGCTCCCATAGTGAAGATGTCTCTGACAATCCCCCCCACCCCCGTGGCCGCCCCCTGGAACGGCTCGATGGCCGAAGGATGGTTGTGAGACTCCATCTTCATCACGACTGAGAGGCCATCGCCGATGTCCACCGCGCCAGCGTTCTCTTCACCAGCTTTGACCAGGACCCTCTTGCCCGTGGTGGGGAACATCCTGAGCAGCAGTTTGGAGTGCTTGTAGCCGCAGTGCTCGCTCCACAGCGCACCGAACATTCCCAGCTCCACTTCGGTGGGCTCCCGGCCCAACCTTTCCACTATGAGCTGGTACTCGGCCTCACTAAGAGCGATTTCGTCGAGGGTTTCTTTGGAGACGGGCATGCTTCTATCCTCTTTTGCTCTAATGAAGCCAATCTACGGAACCTGTGGCGGTGGTCTGGCCCAAAAACATCAGCTAGGTTTGTGGACTAGGTTTGCGGACGAAAGGCAACCAGGAAAAGAACCTCCTCCATTCGCCTTTCTCCCAGACTATCAACAACTGGCTTGCATTGCAGACCGAACTGTAAGTGCCGGTAACAACCCCAATTAGAAGGACAAGCGTGAAGTTGTGAATGGTGCCCCCCACAAGGAGAAGCAGCGTCAGGAGAACCAGGAACACGGTTAGCGATGTATTGAGGGAGCGGGTTAGGGTTTGCACAATGCTGACGTTCACTGTATCCTCGAAGTCCGTGCCTACGTGCTTGCTCATGTTTTCTCTGATTCGGTCGAAGACTACGATCGTGTCATGGACGCTGTAGCCGGCCACAGTGAGCATACCGGTAATGAACATAACATCAACTTTGACACCAGCAACCCAACCCAGAATGGAGAAGATGCCCATAACCACCAGGATATCGTGCAACAAGGCGACAATAGCACAGACACCCCAGCGGAAAGGATTGGGCATCTTGCGAAAGGCGAAGGTGATGTAAAGTAGGATACCCAACGCTGCGATGGCGACAGCTGTAGCCGCATTACGGGCAGTCTCGCTGGCCACCATGGGAGATACGACCAAGTACTCCGGTTGTTGATCCGCCGGGAAAGTATACTGGAATCTATTCTCCATATCACTGGTAATCGTGTGTTCGTCCTCGGTAGACAGAGTACCCGGAATCGTTATGTAGAACGAGCCGCTGCCGGTACTCTGAACCAGAGAATCGGTATACCCCAAAGACGACATTTCACCACGGAGATCATCTTCCGATACACTGACAATGTCACCAAAAGACAGTGTGATGGAAGTGCCGCTCTTGAAATCAACCCCCGGCTTGAGACCGACAATTGCCAGGGAGATCACCCCTGGAACAATCACCAGAGCAGAGAGAAGGAAGAACCAATACCTTTTGCCTACGAAGTCAAACATCTTCCGTCCCTGCCGCTGGCTTCATTTCCACTCCAAACCAATTCAGATGTCTGGCAGCCCAAGATCCAGTGAGGAAAGTCCACAGGAGAGTCCGCGAGATCATGATGGCACTGAACATGCTCACTGCGACTCCAATGAAAAGGGTTAAAGCAAAGCCTTTCACTGTAGAGCTGGCCACTATGTGGCCGCCAAACCAGTACAGGATGGCGCAGGTGATGAAAGTGCTGATGTTGCTGTCACGAATCGAAGGCCAGGCCCGGCTGAAGCCCGCGTCCATAGCTGATCCCAGGGTGCGCCCGGCGCGCAATTCCTCCTTCATCCTTTCGAAGATGAGTACATTGGCGTCCACCGCCATCCCCATAGATACGACAAAGCCAGCAATTCCAGCCAGACTCAGCGTTACCGGTATCAACTTGTATATGGCCAAGACAATCAGCACATAGATTGCCAGGGCAGCCGTGGCCACAACACCAGGTAGCCGGTAGTAGAAGATCATGAACAACGCTATCACAAGGAAGCCGACCAAGCCAGCTATGAAAGCCTTGTGCACAAAATCTCCACCGAGGGTGGCCGAGATTTGACTCTCGTAGAGCGTCTTCAGAGGCACGGGCAGAGCTCCCGAAGTGAGCTCGACCGCCAATTGATGAGATGAACTGGAATCAAAGTTCCCTGTGATCTCCGCGGTAGTGTAGCTTGACGCCATAATCTGGGGAGAGGAGATCAACTTGTTGTCGAGGACAATGCCCAGCAGACAACGCTGGTTCACACTCGACGAGCTGTAGTAAGGAAAGAGGTCCTGCGCAATGCTATTGAAGAGAGTCCACCCATCACTGTTCCAGTCTATGCCGACACCCCATGTGACAGCGCCGGTTGTGGATTTCGAGCTCGCCTCACTCTTGGCACTCTTGAGATAGCCTGGCCCGATAAGCTGTGTTTGCACGCCATTAAGCGTCCCAGTAGCCGGCATCCAGCATTGGGCGTTCTTGTCCGCTGTTGAGAGTGTGCCAACGCTATCGGTGATGTCATTCCCATCCTTGTCTGTGTATATGCGGGTTCCGTTGTCCGACAATTTGAGAATGGCCACTGGATCCTGGCTAGTCGAGGCGTAGAACATGCGACTGCCTGGAACACTGGTGTCAAATAACCCGGTGCCACTATCGCTAATGTAATCATTGAGAGTGGCTACGCTGCTTCCCTTCACTTCCACTTCTCGAAACTCGAGGAAGGCCGTGGCCTCTATCACGCTCTTGGCTTGCTCAACGTCGCTTATGCCAGGCAACTCCACCAGAACACGGTCTGAACCCTGCCTCTGTATTATGGGTTCAAGTACGCCAAGTCCATTGACACGGCTCTCGATGGTCTTCACTGCGCCGCTTATAGCCAACGATTTCTGATCAGCATCCCAATTCTCTGACTGCGGAATCTGCGAATAGTCGGCTTGATAGACAAGCTGCACGCCGCCCTTCAGGTCCAGACCCAAACGCAGCCCCAGGTCACTCTTGTCTTGATTGGGGTGGAGGACGCTGCTGCCGCCGGAAGACATCACCCAAAGGGACACGCCAACGAGGGCTACTATGAGAAGCAGAAACCAGCGGTTCCAAAGAAATCGCTTCGCTGCGTCTGTTGGCCGCCTTTTCATTATGCTGCTACGCGAGCACCCATTTCGATTGTGATCCTAGTAGGCATTGCGGATTTGGTCTATGATATCACTTTTGAGCGGGGTTGTCTCTTAGCCAGACGCCTTCGAGCAAGAGCTAATGCCTCTTCTCTAGTAGAGATCTCGCCAGCCCCCTGAGCTTCGCGCACCGCTTCCAGAAGCTCCCCGATCTTTGGCCCCGGTTTGAGCCTGAACTTGCTCATCAGATCATGGCCGTCGATCAGCTTGGGCGGAGCGGCCACTGTCTCGTCTTCCTCCCGCTGCGCCAGGACGTACTCCATCAGGCGGCAGTGTCGCTCCCACTCGGCTACGTCGAGATTCGGCCCTTGCGTGGCCAAGAAGTCAGCCAGGGTCAGGAATATGATATCTACGCTCACATCGGCCGTGTCGCGGAAGTAGCGATATATGGCCCGACGGGTGGGCAGTCCCTGGTCGCCACCCATCTGCCACAGGCGCAGGTGAGACTCTATCATCTTCTGCACCATCTTGATCTCTTTGTTGCTGAACCTGAGACGCTGCAGGATGTTCCCCGCCACCTCCGTCCCCTGCGTGGGATGCCCGAAGAAATGCGCCCGGCCATCCGGCTCCAGTGTCTTGGTCTGCGGCTTGGCAATATCGTGAAGCAGAACCGCCAGTTTGACCAACCCGGCCCTAGTGAGACCGAGGCTGATCTCTTCCTCGAAGTCCCCCACATGTGGCACGAGGTGTGGCGCGAGACTGAGTAGCTCAGGCCCCGTCTCTTGATTGAGCAGGCGTTCCAGCGTCGCTACCGACTGCACCGAGTGGTTGAACACGTCCCAGTAGTGCTCGTGAGGCTGATCTACTCCCTTGGTGAACGTCAATTCCGGGATGATCGCCGTGAGCAACCCCAGACGGTCAAGGTAGAAAATGAAATGAGCCGCGTTCCCAACGGAGAGGATGCGGCAGAGTTCCTCCCTCACCCTCTCCCCAGCCACCCGATTGATGAGATGGCTCTGGCTGGCCATCATGGCTTCGGTGCTCGCATCGACGGTGAAGCCATACTCCGCCGCCAGCCGGACACCGCGGATAAGACGGGCGGGGTCATCTGCGAAGATGGAGGCGCCAACCGCCCGGATCAGGCCACTCTCCAGATCCTTCTTCCCTTGAAACGGATCTATCAGCCGAGGCGGAGAACGTTTCCCGATGTCGC